>Ga0081539_10003567_pt1 | contig 18891 bp, 15 predicted proteins | sample TabmetS4T2R2_FD_71023 | JGI IMG/M metagenome (GOLD analysis project Ga0081539, IMG submission 71023) | Tabebuia heterophylla rhizosphere microbial communities from the University of Puerto Rico - S4T2R2 | ecosystem: Host-associated > Plants > Roots > Rhizosphere ...
ACGACCGACCAGGGTTCCAGGCGCGCCGGCAGCGGTGAAAGTTGCGCAATGATCTGCGCGCCGATGAACCCGAGCGCGATCCCGAGGATCCCGCCAACGGTCGACAGCGTGACCGACTCGGTCAGCACCTGCGACATGATGTCGCGACGCTTGGCGCCGAGCGCCTTGCGCAGCCCGATCTCGCGCGTACGCTCGGTGACGACCATCAGCATGATGTTCATGATGACGATACCGCCGACCACCAGCGACAACGCGACCACACCGACCAGCACGGCGAAGATGCCGTTGGTCGCCTGATGGTAGATGCCCAGCAGCGTGTCGGACGTGAACATCCCGAAATTGTTCGGCGCCCGGGGCTTGAGATGGCGGGCCACGCGCAGGGCGACGGTCGCTTCCTCCATCGCCGCAGGCAGCACGTCAGGCGTCCGCGGTTTGACGATCAACGCCAGCGACTGCCGCGGCCCGAACAGCTTGAGGTGGGCGCCGTACGGGATGACGGCGAAGCTGTCCTGGGAATTGCCGAAAAACGACCCCTTCTTCTCGCTCACGCCGACCACACGGAACGGCAGCCCGGCAATCTTGATCACCTTGTCGAGCGGACTGGCCTGGCCGAACAACTTGTCGGCGATGTCCCAGCCGATGATCGTGACCGGCTGGCTGCGTTCGACCTCCGTCGCGCTCATCATGCGTCCGCGCTCGACGGTGAACGTGTCGAAGTTGACGTATTCCGGCGTCACCCCCTGGACGCGAACGTTCTCGAGCTCCTGGTTCTTGTAAGAGACCTTTCCGCCCGAGTCGGTCTGCGCCATGATCGCGCTGATCTGCGTGCTGTAGGCGCGAATCGCGTCGGCTTCGTCCAGGGTCAGCAGCGGATTCGACCGCGCCTTCTCGTCTTCTTCCTCCGTGCGGATCGGCGGCATCCGCCGGATGGTGAACGAGTCGGCACCCACGCCGGACACGATCGTCGTCGACACATAGGCATTCATGCCCTGAATCAACGAGACGACGATGACGATCGAGGTCACGGCGACGATGTTGCCGAGCACCGTCAACAGCGATCGCAGCTTGTTGGCCCAGATCGCCTGCAGCGCGAGACCGACCGACTCGAAGATCTGGCTCACGGTCGTACTGTCGACGAACGCGGCGCGGACTGGACCTTCACTTCTTCGCCGTCGGCCAGCTCGCGCACCGAGGCAAACGGTCCGGTGATCACCTGGTCGCCGGCTTTGAGACCGGACGTCACCTCGAAGTATTTCTCCCCCGCGATGCCAGTCTTCACTGGCGCGAACACGCCGCGTCCGTCGCGCACGAGGAACACGCCCTCGACTTCCTTGCGCTCGTGTCCCGGCGGCGGCTCGGTGGAAGCGGAGACGGTCGGTTCAACCGAACCCCGTCCCTTCTTCGGCGGCGGTTCGTGGACCAGCGTGCCCTTGTTGTCGAACAGCATCTCGCGCACCGTCAGCGACTGGATCGGCACCGACAGGACGTTCTTGCGGGTGGCGGTCGTGATCTCCGCCGTGCACGTGAATCCAGGGCGTACGTCGGGCACCGGTTCGTCGATGGTGACGACCACCTTGAAGTTGGTCGCCTGGCGCTGCTGCGTGTTGGTCTGCTGGCCGGTCGACTGAATCGGGCTGTTGCCGATCTCGGTGACATGCCCACGGAATGACCGATCGGGAATCGCGTCGATCGTGACCTTCGCAATCTGGCCGAGCGACACCATCGGAATATCCGTCTCGTCGACTTCGACCTCGGCCTCGAGCATCGACATGTCGGCGATCGTCAGCAGCACCGTGCCGGGGTTGTTCATGGTGCCGAACACCGCGGTTTCACCCTGCTCGATGTTGCGGCGCGTGACGAGACCGTCCATCGGCGCGGTGAGGATGACCTGATTCAGGTTGTACTGCGTGGTCGCCAGTCCGGCCTGTTCCTGCCGGATCTGCTGCTGCCGCGTTTCGATGTCCTGTTGCCGCGCCTTGAGGTCCGCTTCGCGAACGGCCACGTCGTTTTGCGCACGCTCCAGTTCCTGCCGCGTCGTCAGGCCGTCTTTCCACAGCTCCTGCTGGCGCTTGAGCGTCTGCTGGGCCAGTTCGAGCAGCGCGCGCGCCTGTTCGACGTTGGTCATCGACTGTTGCAGGGATGAGCGCGCGGCCGCCACGCTCGCCTCGCCGCGCTGCAACTGTCCCTCGAGCGAACGCGGGTCGATTTCGAGCAGGAACTGTCCTTTCTTGACGCGTTCCCCCTCTTCCACCGAGAGGCGTGTAACGCGGCCGGTGGTATTTGCCGAGATGTTCACCTGCGTCTTCGGTTGAATCTTCCCCGACGCCGACACGAGTGATTCCAGATCGCGCAGACGCAGCGATTCGACGTTGACGCTGACGCGGGTCTCTCGCCGGAAGTAAAAGTAGGCGCCGACAGCAGCAGCCCCGATGACGAGCACCGCCAGGATGATAAGAACCTTTTTCCGCGTCACGATTCCTCCGATGGAATACCCGCCAGGCCTGAGAAGGCCCGGCCCTATCGCTGGTCAGATCGCCCCGTATTCGGTATCTCCGGTAGTGCGCCGGTCATCTCAGTCATGCACCCTCGTTGAACCAGTGTCCCGCTTTCGCTACGCTGCGACGGGCAAAACCGCTTCCGCGAGCCTGTTACTCGCCCCCCGCCAGCGCCATGGCGGCGGTCATCATCAGTGCGAGCACGGCATACATGCCGGCCATCGCTGATGCCACGCGCACGGTCGGCTTCCGATACAACGTGGCGACGCCGATACCGAGGACCACGATCCACCAGATGACGAGCAGATCCATGGCGCTCAGGAATCGCGCCGCCGGCGAGGCTTCGTCGAACATCGGAAACCACAACCCGATCGCGGTCGCGCTCGCCGTCGTCTCGCGAAAATACGTGGCGGCAGCGCCGACCAGCTGACGGAGCGCCAATATGACGCTCGCGTGCGACACGACGCTGAGCACCTGGCGGAACGTCGCGCCGCCGCGCCGGCGGCCGAACACGAGGAACACGAGGGTGCTGACGGCCAACGCTTGAACAGGGCCATAGAGGACCGCCCGTCCGACCTCGTAGATGGACCCTTCCTCGCTGAGCTGTCGCAACCGGGCATAGGCGGCATCATCGACCGTCCGGCCAAACGCCTCCGCGGTTCGCTCCCATTGGTCCAGGAGCGCGACCTGACCTACCTCGGTCCGCATCACCAGCACACCGGCCATGGCCGCGGCCAGGGTCGACAAAATCAGTACGTCGGCCCATCGTGGCGCCTGCGCCAGGGCCTGACACGTGGATCGGGGACTGAAGATGATGCCAAGGAGGCGTGACGGAAGCGTCACACAACCTCCACATACGGTTGCGGTGCGGTTCTGTTCCATCCCATCAGATGCCTCACCGGGGTGCGCCTGTGCCGTTTGATAGGGGTACCTGAATTATCGTGGGTAGCCTGCGGGGTGTCATGAAAAAGACGATCGTGGCCGTGGTCTTGGCGGCGTGTGCCTCAGGAACGACGGCATCTGCACAGATTCTCGAGTCGGCGGGCGAGCGGGCGCTCGGAATGGGCGGGGCATTTGTAGGGGTGGCGACCGACAGTAGCGCCACCTGGTGGAATCCAGCCGCGCTGGCCACGGGACCATTCCTCGACCTTTCGTTGGGTTGGCATGTCAGTACGGTGACGGGCGAGCTCCCGGCGGAGCGCGATCGGACCTCCTGGGTGGCGATCGCCGCGCCTCCAGTTGGGTTCAGTCTTTACCGTTTTCGCATCGCACAGGCGCTCGACCCTACAGCGCAACCACGTGCACACCGAGAAGAGGAAGGGGCGGCAGTCCCGCTGCGGTCTCTGGGAGTGACCCAGCTGGGCGTCACGCTTGTGCATTCGCTGCTGACCGACGTCCATGTCGGCGCGACGCTCAAGTACGTGCGGGCGACCCCGTCGCTCGGCGTCGGAGACGCGTCGCGCGATGCATCCGACCTGTTGGACACCGGCGACGACCTGTCGGGTGGGGATGCCCGGAACACGTTCGATCTGGACGTCGGCGCGATGGTCGTGGCAGGCGCCTTCCGGGTCGGGGCGGTCGTGCGCAACGTGCGCGAGCCGGACTTCGATGCGGGCGGGGACGGTGCGCCATTCCGCATCCCGCGGCAGGTGCGCGCGGGTGCCGCGTTCGATGTCGAGCGGACGCCATCGGCGATGCCGCTCATCGTGTCGCTCGATGCCGATGTGCGGCGCTACGACGTCGGCACCGGCGAGCGTCGTGTCGTGGCGCTCGGCGCCGAGCGCTGGTTCATGGCGCGACGCATTGGCGTGCGCGGTGGCGGCCGGTTCAACACCGCCGGACGGAAGGATCGCGCGGCGACCGGCGGGATCAGCTACGCCGTTCGCTCGGGCCTCTTCCTCGAAGCGCACGGCGTGCGCGGCGGCGACGACGACGAGCGGGGTTGGGGTGTCGGGGCGAGGGTTTCGTTTTGATTCGTGATTGGTGATTCGTGAACGTGATTCACGAGGGCAATCGCGAATCATGAAGCACGGATCACGAATCACGAATGGCCGTACGGATTGGAGAGCTGCTTCTCAAGGAGAAGCGCATCACGCCAGAGCAGCTCCAGGAGGCGCTGAACTATCAGCGCCAGAATGGGGGCAAGCTCGGCTTCAATCTGGTCAGACTCGGATACGTCCGCGACGAGGAGATCACCGCTCTTCTCAGCAAGCAGTACGGCGTTCCCTCCATCGACCTCGGTCAGTTCGAGATCGACCCGGGTGTCATCAAGCTCATCCCCGCCGAGACCGCCCAGAAGTATCAGATCGTCCCGCTGTCGCGCGCCGGCGCCACGCTGACGATCGCGATGACCGACCCCACCAACGTGTTCGCCATGGACGACATCAAGTTCATGACGGGCTACAACGTGGAGCCGGTCGTTGCCTCTGAAACCGCCGTCCTCGAGGCGCTGCAGACCTATTACAGCAAGCCCGCCTCCGCGCCTGACGGCCAGGCCAGCGCACTCGAAGTGGCCAGCCGCGCCCTCGAAGAAATGCCGCTGGTCGCCGAGGACGGCGTCGAGGTCATCGACGACATCGAAGAGATCAGCGCCGAGACGCTCGCCAAGCAGGGCGAGGAAGCGCCGATCATCAAGCTGGTGAACGTGATTCTGATGTCGGCGATCCAGAAAGGCGCCAGCGACATCCACATCGAGCCCTACGAGAAGGAGCTCCGCATCCGCTACCGCATCGACGGCATCCTGTACCAGGTCATGCAGCCGCCGATGAAGATGCGCGACGCGATGACGTCGCGCATCAAGATCATGGCGAAGCTCGATATCGCGGAGAAGCGGCTGCCGCAGGACGGCCGCATCAAGATCCGCTTCCAGGACAACGGCGCCACCAAGGACATCGACTTCCGCGTCTCCTGTCTGCCGACGCTGTTTGGCGAAAAGATCGTCATGCGTCTGCTCGACAAGGAAAAGCTGATGCTCGACATGACGAAGCTCGGCTTCGAGAGCGAGTCGTTCGCCAAGTTCGACACCGCCATCCAGAAGCCGTGGGGCATGGTCCTCGTCACCGGCCCGACGGGATCGGGCAAGACCAACACGCTCTATTCGTCGATCTCGCGGATCAACACCCCCGAGACCAACATCATGACCGCGGAGGACCCGGTCGAGTTCAATCTCATGGGCGTCAACCAGGTGCAGGTCCGCGACGGGATTGGTCTGAACTTCGCCGCCGCCCTCCGCAGCTTCCTGCGCCAGGATCCGAACATCATCCTCGTCGGCGAGATCCGCGACTTCGAGACGGCGGAGATCGCCGTGAAGGCGGCGCTCACCGGGCACCTCGTCCTGTCGACGCTGCACACCAACGATGCGCCGAGCACGGTGAGCCGCTTGATGAACATGGGCATCGAGCCGTTCCTCGTGGCGAGCTCGCTGAACCTGGTCTGCGCGCAGCGCCTCGTTCGCAGAATTTGCAAGCACTGCGCGGAACCGCATCCAACGCCGCCGCCGGCGCTGGTGCACGCAGGCTTTTCAGCCGAAGAAGCCAACACAGTGGTCCCTCACAAAGGCCGCGGCTGCGACAAGTGCAACAACACCGGCTACAAGGGACGCGTCGGCCTCTATGAGGTGATGGAGGTCACCGAAAGCCTGCGCGAGATGATCCTCGTCGGCTCCTCCGGGTTGGAGCTGCGGCGCAAGGCGGTCGACGAAGGCATGATCACGCTCCGCGGGAGCGGTCTTCGCAAGGTCAAAGACGGCGTCACGACAGTCGACGAAGTCGTGCGCGAAACAGTGAAGTAAGTCGCCAAACCCAATACCAAAATCGATGCAGAGCCTCCCCGAATTGTTACAGACCTTGGTGCAGATGGAGGGGTCCGATCTCCACATCACCACCAACACGCCGCCGCAGGTACGCGTGCACGGTCACCTGACGCGGCTGCCCGGCACGGACATGACGCCGGCGGAAACCAAGCAGCTCACCTACAGCGTGCTCACCGACGCGCAGAAGAAGCGCTTCGAGGAGACGCTGGAGCTCGATTTCTCGTTCGGCATCAAAGGGCTCGCACGCTTCCGCTGCAACATGTTCAACCAGCGCGGCGCCGTCGGTGCGGTCTATCGCGTCATTCCCGAGAAGATTCGCAGCTTCACCGACCTCGGCCTGCCACCGGTGCTCGCCACGCTGTCCACGCGCCCGCGCGGGCTCGTGCTGGTGACCGGTCCCACCGGGTCGGGCAAATCGACCACGCTGGCGGCGATGCTCGACAAGATCAACAACGAGCGCCACGACCACATCCTGACGATCGAGGACCCGATCGAGTTCGTGCATCAGCACAAGAACTGTCTGGTGAACCAGCGCGAGGTGCACAGCGACACCAACAGCTTCGGCAACGCGCTGCGTGCCGCTCTCCGTGAGGATCCCGACATCGTGCTCATCGGCGAAATGCGCGATCTCGAGACGGTCGAAGCCGCGCTGAAGATCGCCGAAACCGGCCACCTGACGTTCGGCACGCTGCACACCAACTCCGCGGCGCAGACGATCAACCGCATCATCGACATCTTCCCGGCGAGCCAGCAGAGCCAGATCCGCACGCAGCTGTCACTGGTCCTCGAAGGGATCGTCTGTCAGGCGCTGCTCCCGAAGATCGGCGGCGGCCGCTGCGCGGCGCTGGAGATCATGATTCCGACCCCGGCGATCAGGAACCTGATTCGCGAGGACAAGATCCATCAGATCTACTCCGCGATGCAGACCGGTCAGGAAAAAGTCGGGATGCAGACGATGAACCAGTCGCTGGCGACGCTGCAGCAGAAGAAGCTGGTCACGATGGAGACGGCGCTGGCCGCTTCGTCCAATCGCGACGAGCTGCAGGATCTCATCGCCCGCGGTGTGGGCGTCGTCGCCGGCGCCGGACTGTCGCGGCCCGGTGCGCCGAGAGCGATGGCGAGGTAACGGATGGCTACATTCGCGTATAGCGGACGGACCCGCGCGGGGCAGACAGTGGCCGGCGAGCGCATCGCCGACACGATGGACGCGGCCGTCGCGGCTCTGCGCCGCGAGCAGGTCCTCGTCACGCAGATCAATCCGGTCAGGGACAAGAGCAGCTCGCGGGTCGACAAGAAGCGGCGCGAGAAGGGCGTGAGCCCCAAGAACCTGGCGATTTTCACCCGCCAGTTCTCCGTGATGATCGACGCCGGCCTGCCGCTGGTGCAGTGTCTCGACATCCTCGGCACGCAGGAGGAGGACAAGAACTTCTCGCAGGTGATCCTGGCCACGCGGACCGACGTCGAAAGCGGCGCCTCGCTGGCCGACGCGATGAAGAAGCACCCCAAGGTCTTCGACCCGCTGTTCACCAACATGATCGCGGCGGGCGAGGCAGGCGGCATTCTCGACAACATCCTGAAGCGGCTCGCCACCTACATCGAGAAGGCGGTCAAGCTGAAAGGGCAGGTCAAGTCGGCGATGATCTACCCGGTCGCCGTGATCGTCATCGCGGCCGTGGTGGTCGGCGTCATCTTGTGGAAGGTGATTCCGACCTTCGCCAACCTGTTTGCCGGCCTCGGCGCCGACCTGCCACTGCCGACGCGCATCGTGATCGCCATGAGCAATGGCATCGTCCGCTTCGGCCCGTTCATCGTTGCCGGGATTGTCGCTGCCGGATTCGGCTTCCGCGCGTATTACCGCACGGCCGGCGGCCGCAGGACGATCGACGCGCTGGCGCTGAAGCTGCCGATCATGGGCGTGCTGTTGCGCAAGATTGCGGTGGCGCGATTCTGCCGGACGCTGTCGACGTTGCTCGCGTCCGGCGTCTCCATTCTGGAGGCGCTCGATATCACGGCCCGGACATCGGGCAACGCCATCATCGAAGAGTCGATTTTCATCACGCGCAGGAGCATCGAGCGGGGCGAGACGATCGCGCAGCCACTGCGGGAGACGGCGGTATTTCCGCCGATGGTCGTGCAGATGATCGGCGTCGGCGAAGCGACCGGCGCCCTCGACACGATGCTGGCGAAGATCGCCGACTTCTACGAAGAGGAAGTCGACGTCGCGGTGGCCGGCCTCCTCACACTGCTGGAGCCGGTCATGATCGCGTTCCTCGGGGGCATCGTCGGCGGCATCGTCATCGCGATGTACATGCCGATCTTCAGCCTGATCAGCAAGCTCACTGGATAGTGGATGGCCGTCGGTAGTCACCCGCGCTCGTTGCGAAGCCGACTCCAGACACTGATCGCAGTTCGCGTTCTGGTCAGCACGGCGCTGCTCGGGTGGGCGATCCTGATTCAGATCAGTCGTCCCGGCGCGTTTCCGGTCGACCCGTTCTTCTTCCTGATCGGTGTGACGTATGCGCTCGGCGTGGTCTACCTCGCCACGCTGCGGCTCGCCGAGCGACACAGCTGGCTCGTCGATCTGCAGTTCGGCATCGACGCGCTGCTGATTTCGGCGTTCATCTATCTCACAGGCGGCATCACCAGTTACTTCTCCTCGCTCTACGGGCTGCCGATCATCGCCGCCAGCAGGATCCACTTCCGTCGCGGCGCGCTGCAGGTGGCCGCGCTCAATTCGATCCTCTATCTCGCGCTCGTCTGCGGACAATACCTCGACGTCTTTCCCTTGTCCTGGTCGCAGGCCGTGGCGATGTCGACGGTGCAGAATCCGAACGCCATGTCCGCGCCGGTGACGGCGTTGCCGACGCTGTGGGTGGCGCAGTACACGGTTGCCACGAATCTGTTCGGATTCCTCGCCGTGGCGCTGCTGTCCGGGTCGCTTGCCGAGAGCCTCCGGATGGCCGGAGCCAGGCTCGAACGAGCCTCGCACCACATCAAGGACCTGCGAGCGTTCAACGAGTACGTGATCGACAGCCTGCTGAGCGGGCTGATCACCGCCGATGCCGAGTGCCGCGTCCTGACGTTCAACCGCGCAGCGGGCACGATCACAGGTCTGCCGGCCGCGAAGGCAATCGGTGCCGACGTCGGCCGCGTCCTCCAACTGCCGGATGATGTGCGCACGCGTCTGCACTCCCTGGCTGACGGCGGCAGCGTACGGGTTGACCTCGAATACAAGACCGGCGATGGCCGCCTGATCGCGGTCGGATTGACGGCCACGACGTTGTCGTACCCGGCCGGGCGAACGGGATTCCTCTTCACCTTTCAGGACGTGACCACGGTGAAGCGCCTCGAACGCGAGGCGCGCCAGCGACAGCGGCTGGCGGCGGTGGGCGAGATGGCCGCCGGCATCGCGCACGAGATTCGCAACCCGCTCGCCTCGATGTCGGGCTCACTGCAGGTGCTTCGCCAGGAACTGCCGTTAACAGAAGACCAGGCGCAGCTGCTGGACATCGTGCTGCGCGAGTCCGAGCGCCTGAACGACACGATCCGATCGTTTCTCGCCTATGCGAAGCCGCAACGGTCGACCCGGTCTCGGCTCGATGTCGCACGGATCGTTCAGGACACCGCGCTGCTGTTGCGCAACAGCTCCGAACGGCGTGCCGAACATGACCTGGATGTGCACGTGCCTGCGCAACCGGTCTGGTACGACGCCGACGAGAACCACCTCCGCCAGATCGTGTGGAACCTCGCCACCAACGGCTTACGGGCGATGGACAGCGGAGGCAGGCTGACGCTGTCGGTGTCGACAGAGGTCAGTGGCGCATCCGAAGACGTCGTGCTTTCGGTGGCGGACGAAGGGTGCGGCATTGCCGCCGAGCAGCTCGATCGTCTGTTTCAGCCGTTCCACAGCTCGTTCCCCAAAGGTACCGGGCTCGGCCTCGCTATCGTCCACCGCACGGTGACCGATTACGGGGGAGTGATTGAGGTGTCGTCACAGGTCGCCAAGGGCACGACGATGCAGGTGCGGTTGCCCGTGCGGATGCTCGCGGCGGTGCCGGCATGACCGCCGTCGGCACGAAACCGCGGATCCTCGTCGTCGATGACGAGGCCTCGATGCGCGACATGCTGCGGATCGTCCTGCGCCGCGATGGCTACGATGTGCTGGTGGCCGAGAACGGTCGCTCGGCGATTGCCGCACTGAATCGCGAGCGCGTCGACCTGTTGCTGTCCGACATCCGCATGCCCGACGTCACCGGGGTGGACGTGCTCAGGGCCGCCAAGGAATCCAATCGCGGCGTTGTCGCGTTCATGATGACGGCGTTTGCGTCGACGGATACGGCGGTGGAGGCGATGCGCCTCGGCGCCGTCGACTACTTCACCAAGCCGTTCAGCATGGACGAGCTGAGGCTGAAGATCCGCCAGCATCTGCATGCGCACCGGCTGGAGGAGGAGAACCTGCTGCTGAAGCGGGCCATGCGGTCGCAGCACGCGTTCTCCAGCATCCTCGGCCGCAGCGCGGTGATGGTCGATCTGTTTCGCATGATCGAGACCGTGTCGGCCACAACCAGTACGGTGCTGATCACGGGCGAATCCGGCACCGGCAAAGAGCTCGTCGCGCGGGCCGTGCACAGCCACTCCGACCGGCGCGATCGCCCGTTCGTGGCGGTCAACTGCGGCGCCGTTCCGGAGACGCTGCTCGAATCCGAGCTGTTCGGACATATGCGCGGCGCGTTCACCGGCGCGGATACGAACAAGAAGGGCCTCGTCGAGGCGGCCGAAGGCGGGACGATCTTCCTCGACGAGATCGGCGAGATGAACGCCACGATGCAGGTGAAGCTGCTGCGCGTGCTGCAGGAGCGCCGCTTCCGGCGTCTCGGCGGTACGGAAGAAACCAGCGCCGACATCCGCATCATCGCCGCCACGAACCAGGACCTTCCGCGTCTGGTCGGCGAGGGTCGGTTCCGCGAGGATCTGTACTACCGCATCAACGTCATTCAGCTGCATCTGCCGCCGCTCCGCGATCGGCTCGAGGACGTCGCGCTGCTCGCCGAGCATTTCCTGGTGAAGTACGCGGAGCAGATGCGCAAGCCGGTGCGATCGATCTCGCAGGAAGCGCTCGCCCTTCTGGAGCGCCACTCGTGGCCGGGCAACGTGCGCGAACTGGAGAACGTCATCGAGCGCGCGGTCGCGCTCGAGCGGTCGGCCGCGGTGCTCCCGGAGACGCTCCCTCCACCGGTTCGCGGCGCCGAACCGCCGATGTCCGCGCAACTGCAGGCGACATCTCCGGCCGCACTTCCCGATCTGGGCGATGGCTTCGATCTCGAGGCACGAGGCGAGGATTTCTATCGTCACTATATGGCGCTGGCGCTGGAACGCGCCGGCGGTGTACAGGTGCGCGCAGCCGAGATGCTTGGAATGAGCTTCCGGTCGTTCCGCTACTACGCCAAGAAACTCAACCTCCGCTGACTCTTGCCCCTCGCAGGCAGCGTCGATGGTCACCGTCCTCGAGACTATTTACGCTACCGGGGTTGACACTCCCTGATCCCGTCCGAAACGTCCGCAGACGTCGCAACTTGTAAGGGCCAGCGGCTCTTGCACTTGCGGCGATAATGGATCACGTCCGCCGGCGGTAGACGGCTTGCCTGTCACCCAACCGTAGATCGAAATGCCGCGTCTGAATGGCGAGCGCAGTCGTTCGGGTCGGACCGGCCACGACTCAAGGAGACACATCCGTGAAGAACATGCAGAAGAACGAGGGCTTCACCCTGATCGAGCTGCTGATCGTGGTTGCGATCATCGGCATCATCGCGGCGATTGCCGTCCCCGGGTTGCTCCGCGCGCGGCAGTCTGGCAACGAAGCGTCCGCCATCGGCTCCATCCGGGCGGTCAGCAGCGCCGAAGCGACCTATGCGGCAAGCTGCGCCGGCGGCGGCTATGCGCAGAGCCTCGCGGATCTTGGCAAGGCTCCCACCAGCGGTGTGCCGTTCATCAGCCCGGACCTGGTCGGCGGGATCAAGCAAGGTTACAACGTCGCCTTGGGAGCACCAACGGCGGCGACCGTTGTGACGACGGCGGCAAATACGTGCAATACGGCCGCAGCCGACGCACTGGCTGGGTACTACGTACATGCCGAGCCGGTCGCCGTAGGCAGCACCGGGCAGCGTTCGTTTGCGAGCGACCATCGAGGGACGATCTATCAGAAGAGCGACGGCACCGCGATCGACAACGCGATGTCGGGTGCACAGGTCCTGCAGTAGGCGCGCAGCTCTTTCTTCTCGCTTCCGCCGCACGGTTCTTCGCAGCGCGCTGCCACCAGGCGCGCTGACCAGGATTGTCAGTTGGCAGCTTTCCGCCACTGACAGTCCGCGTCGCCTTCTCGCAATTTTGGCCGTCGCCCGCTACGTGGACTCCAGCCATTTTGCACAGTGTGCGCCGCGAATGCTCATTGCGAGCACGTGGCGCGTCGCTTGCCTGCCAGATCGACAGCAAAACCGCGACGTCGACTGCGGCGGTCGCAACATCGACACGTTCGGGCCACGCGGTCCACGTGAAGGAGAACACTGTGAAGAAGATGGTCAAGAACGAGGGCTTCACCCTCATCGAACTGCTGATCGTCGTCGCGATCATCGGCATCATCGCCGCGATTGCCGTCCCGGGTCTGTTGCGTGCCCGCCAGTCCGGCAACGAAGCGTCGGCCATCGGGTCGGTGCGCGCCGTCAACAGCGCCGAAGCCACCTTCGCGGCGAGTTGTGCCGGCGGCGGCTATGCGCAGAGCCTCGCGGACCTTGGCAAGGCGCCGACCGGCGGCGTGCCGTTCATCAGCCCCGACCTGATCGGCGGCGTGAAGAGCGGCTACAACATCGCGCTCGCCGCGCCGACGGCAACGACGGTCGTGACGACGGCCGCCAACACCTGCAACACGGCGGCAGCCGACGCACTCGCCGGCTTCTACGTGCACACCGAACCTGTGTCGGTGGGCAGCACCGGCCAGCGGTCGTTCGCGAGCGACAACCGCGGCACGATGTACCAGAAGGCAGACGGCAGCGTGATCGACAACGCGATGTCGGGCGCGCAGATTCTGCAGTAAGCCGCAGCTGGAGCGTCCGGCTTCAGCCGGACGTCGCAGACGCGTAGGTGTCTGGCTTCAGCCGGACCCCGATGGCAATCACGAGAGGTGCCCCGATGTGGGCGCCTCTTTGTGTTTGTGGCGCGGAAGTCTGCGACGAACGACCAGAGACGAAAGACCAGAGACCGGAGTCGACAGCCCTCCCACTGACACGAATTGTCATCTCCGCAAATTTCCGGCAGCTCACCCCTGACACTCTGCGTCGAGCGCTCCGCATCGCGCTTCGCTCCATTCGCCAACTCTAAGCACGCGCGCGACTTACGCCGATAGGCGTAGGGGAGGGCAGTTGGCGCGTCGCTTGCCCTTACGCTCGGCAGTTCACGCGACGCCGCTTTCGGCGGCCAACGAGTCCATGGGCCACGTGGCCCGCTCTGAAGGAGAGCATTGTGAAGAAGATGACCAAGAGCGAGGGCTTCACCCTCATCGAACTGCTGATCGTCGTGGCGATCATCGGCATCATCGCGGCGATTGCGGTCCCCGGCCTGCTGCGCGCGCGTCAGTCGGGTAACGAAGCATCGGCGATCGGATCGATCCGCGCCGTCAACAGCGCGGAAGCGACGTATGCGGCCAGCTGCGCCGGCGGCGGCTACGCACAGAGCCTCGCGGATCTCGGCAAGGCGCCGACCGGCGGCGTGCCGTTCATCAGCCCGGATCTCGTTGGTGGAACGAAGAGCGGCTACACCGTGACGATGGCGGCGCCGACGGCGACCACGGTCGTGACGACGGCGGCCAACACCTGCAACACGGCGGCGGCGGATGCGCTCGCGGGCTTCTATGTCCACACCGAGCCGCTCACGGTCGGCAGCACCGGTCAGCGTTCCTTCGCTACCGATAACCGCGGCACGATCTACCAGAAGGCAAGCGGCGCCGTCATCGACAACGCGATGTCGGGCGCGATGGTGCTCCAGTAGGTTCTCTCCGCATCACAGGAAGAGGTGCTCCGGCAACGGGCACCTCTGTGTCCTCACAGGACGATGAATCTCGGGCCGTCACTTTAGCGAAGTTTTCGGAGCGCGCGGGCGTGCCCGCAGCAGAACATCGTGAAGAAGATGACCAAGAGCGAGGGGTTCACGCTGATCGAGCTGCTGATCGTGGTGGCCATCATCGGCATCATTGCGGCGATCGCGGTACCGGGACTCCTCAAAGCGCGTCAGTCGGCCAATGAGGCCTCGGCGATCGGCGCCGTGCGCGCGGTCTACAGCGCCGAAGCGGCGTACTCCGCCAGCTGCGGCGGCGGCGGCTATGCCCAGACCCTCGTCGATCTCGGGAAGGCGCCTCCGGGTGGCGCGCCTTTCATCAGCCCGGATCTCACGGTCGGCACCAAGAGCGGCTATCTCGTCGCGATGGGCGCACCCACCGTGACGACGGTCGTGACGCTGGCGGCCGATACCTGCAACACGGCCGCGGCCGATGCGCTGGCGGGCTTTTACATACACACCGAGCCGATCTTCGTCGGCGGCACCGGTCAACGGTCGTTCGCGACCGACAACCGCGGCACCATCTACGAGCGGGCGGACGGCGCGGTCATCGACAACGCCATGTCGGGCGCGACGGTGCTCAAGTAAGGCGCCGGTCGCAGGCGGCCTTGGCACGAGACGCCTGCGGGTTGCGGCGTTTTTCGGCAACCTGTTAGGATGCCGACCAGCATGAAAGCCTATGTTCGTCCCGCCATCATCGTTCTGGCGCTCGTGGCGCTCGGCGCCTCGGTCGCCGCGTTGTACGTGCACTACAAGCTGCTGACGAGTCCCGGCTACTCCAGCTTCTGCGACATCAGCGCAACCGTCAGCTGTGAGCAGGTGCTCGAGAGCGCATACGGTCGCGTCTTCGGGGTCCCGGTGGCCGCCGGCGGCGCGATCTGGTCGGCGCTCGTGCTGCTGCTCGGCGTGTTCGGCCTCCGCCAACCGACATCGGAAACGGCGCCGCGCGTGGCGTCGTACATCTTCGTGCTGGCGACGCTGGGGCTGGCCGCCGTCTTCTATTTCGCGTACGCCTCGTTCTTCGTCCTGCGGCAGGCGTGTCCGCTCTGCATGACGATGTACGTGAGCGTGATCGGGATCTTTCTCGTGTCGGCGGGCGCAGCCGGATCGGTGAGCGCACTGCCGGCGCGGGTCGGCTCGGATCTCGGCGCGGTTTCCCGCAACGCGACCGGTGCCACGGTTGCCGTCGTCTGGGTCATTGCGGCCATCGCGCTCGTGAGCTTCTTCCCGCGTGAGACGGCGGTCTCAGCGCAAGCCGATGTCGCCGGCACGCCGGCGCCTTCGGAGACGCTGACCGAGGATCAGATCACCGAATGGGACAAGTGGCTCGATGCGCAGCCGCGCGCCCAGGAGGCGGCGGTGATGCCGGCCGATCCGGTGAAGGTGCTGGTCGTGAAGTTCAACGATTACCAGTGCCCCGCCTGCCGCCAGACGTGGGCGGAGTACCGAGGCATCGTCGCCAAGTACGAGCAGATGTATCCGGGCGTGTTCAAGTTCGAGTATCACGACTTCCCGCTCGAGGCCGAGTGCGGCTACGGCGGCATTCACAGCTCGGCCTGCGAGGCGGCGGTCGCCGTGCGACTGGCGCGCGCCAAGAACAAGGACCGCGAAGTGGGTGAGTACTTGTACGAGCACCAGCCCGAGATGAGTCGCGACGAAGTGAAGAAGGCGCTCCGCGACATCGCACAGATCAGCGACTTCGACGAGCAGTACTCGAAGATCCTGCCGGCCGTCCGTGCCGACGCGGACCTTGGCAAGAAGCTCGGCGTCGAGGGGACGCCGACGTTCTTCATCAACGGGATCAAGGTGCCCAGCCTGCGGCCGGCGTACTTCGACGCCGCCATCGCCTACGCGCTGCGCAAGGCAGGCGTCACCTCGTGAGGGAATGGACGCGATCAGAACCGACGGTCTGACGAAGCACTACACGGTCGGCTTCTGGCGTCCGCGTCCGTACGTCGCGCTCGACGCGCTGTCGCTCGCCGTGGGGCGCGGTGAGGTGTTCGGCTTCCTCGGTCCCAACGGCGCCGGCAAGACCACCACGCTGAAGCTGCTCATGCAGCTCATTTATCCGACCGCGGGACAGGCCGAGATCCTCGGCCGTCCCGTCGGCGACGTCGCCGTGCGGCGACGCATCGGCTACCTGCCGGAGAATCCCTACTTCTACGATTACCTGACCGCAGAGGAACTGCTGGAATACTTTGCCGGGCTCTTCGGCTGCGACGCGGGCGAGCGACGTTCGCGTGCATCGCGCCTGCTCGACGAAGTGGGGATCGGCGCCGAGCGTCGTCTTCAGCTGCGGAAGTTCTCGAAAGGGATGCTGCAGCGCGTCGGCATCGCCCAGGCCCTCATCAACGAACCGGAAGTGGTGTTTCTGGACGAGCCGATGTCCGGGCTCGATCCACTGGGACGCCGCGACATGCGACATCTGATCCTTCGCCTGCGCGATCGTGGCTGCACGGTGTTCTTCAGCTCGCACGTGCTCTCCGATGCCGAAACGCTGTGCAGCCGCGTTGCGATTCTCGCCCGCGGGCGCCTCGTCGCCAGCGGGCTGCTGTCCGACCTCCTTGCGTTTCAGGTGCGTGGCTGGGAACTGGTCGTTCAAGGAGTGTCGATCGAGACCGTGGACGCTGCTCGCAGCCGGGGCGACGTGACGCAGGTGATCCAGTTGGGACCGGATCGCTATTCGCTGGAGCTGCCGTTGACGACCGCCCCGCAAGCGCTGCTGGCGACGCTCGTCAACGAGGGTGGCCGGCTCGTGTCGCTCAACCCCATTCGCGACACGCTCGAGGACTACTTCGTCCGTCAGGTTGCGGCCGCGCCGGAACGCCACGCCCGGACCGCATCATGAGCACCGTTCCGCAGATCGCGGTCAACGTCTTCAAAGAGTCGGTCCGCGACAAGATCCTCTACAACCTCGTGGTCTTCGCAGTACTGCTGATGGCGGCGTCGTATCTGCTCGGTCAGCTCACGGCTGGGCAGGACATCAAGATCATCAAGGACCTGGGTCTGGCCGCCATCGCGACGTTCGGACTGCTGATCGCCGTGTTCATCGGCATCGGTCTGGTGTGGAAGGAAGTCGAGCGCAAGAGCATCTACAGCCTGCTGGCCAAACCCATTCGGCGATCCGAGTTCGTGCTCGGCAAGTACTGCGGCCTCGCGTTGACGTTGTTCGTCAACGTGAGCGTCATGACGATCGCCTTCTACGCCGTGCTCGCGTATATGGGCTGGCGCGAGTTGCCATCGGTGCGCGCCTCGTGGCCCGCACCCGCGACCGATCCCGCGATGCTCGAGGCGGTCGGGCTCATCTTCGTCGAGCTGTTGCTGGTGACCGGGATCGCGCTCTTCTTTTCGACGTTTTCCAGCCCGTTCCTGTCGGCCAGTCTGACGCTCGGGTTGTGGGTGATCGGGCACTTCAACGCCGATCTGCGGCAGTTCGAAAACGTGGTCGACTCGCCGATCGCGGCCTGGCTGGCGCGTGGGCTGTATTACGTGCTGCCAAACTTCGCCGCGTTCGACGTCAAAGCGCAGGTCGTCTACGGTCAACCCGTGGCGGCGGAGTACATCGCGCTGACCGCGCTCTATGGCGCCGTGTATCTCGCGCTCCTGCTGACCGCGGCCGTCGTCATCTTCTCGCGGAGGGATTTCAAGTGAAGTCTGCGGGTGGTGTCGCGATCGTCCTGCTGTGTGCCGCCGTCGTCGGTTTGCAGGCGGCACGCGAGCGGCTCGGCGCTGACATCGCGCCGCAGCCGACGTCTCCGAATCTCCTCTACGTGCGCTCGCCGGCATTCCTGTCGCGAGCGGCGCTGTCGTATCGATCACTTGTCGCCGACGTCTACTGGATTCGCGCGATTCAGCATTACGGCGGAACCAAGCTGTCGAAGGATGCCAACAAGCAGTACGACCTGCTGTTTCCGCTGCTCGATCTGACGACGTCGCTCGACCCGCACTTCAACGTCGCCTACCGCTTCGGCGCGATCTTTCTCGCTGAGCCGCCGCCCGGCGGGCCGGGTCGTCCCGACGAGGCGATTGCGCTGTTGCGGAAGGGTCTCGGGGCACAGCCGGATCGATGGGAATTCGCGCAGGACATCGGCTTTGTTTATTACTGGTGGCAGCGCGACTACGCGAAAGCGGCAGACTGGTTCCACCAGGCCGCCGAGATGCCGAATGCGCCGAACTGGATGGCCGGCATGGCGGCCGTGACGCTTGCCGAAGGGGGCAACCGCGCGAGCTCGCGCGTCCTGTGGCAGGAGATGCTCAGGAATCCGGAAGCCGATTGGATCGCGACGCAGGCGCGGTTCCGACTGGCGCAGCTCGACGCACTCGATCAGATCGAGGGACTCGAGCGCGTGGTGGCGACGTATACGGAGCGAGTGGGCATGGCTCCTCGCGACTGGGTCGACGTCGCGCGCGCCGGACTGCTGCAAGGCGTTCCCGTCGATCCGGAACGCCACCCTTATCGGCTTTTTTTGTCGAGTGGGAGCG
>Ga0081539_10003568_pt1 | contig 18888 bp, 15 predicted proteins | sample TabmetS4T2R2_FD_71023 | JGI IMG/M metagenome (GOLD analysis project Ga0081539, IMG submission 71023) | Tabebuia heterophylla rhizosphere microbial communities from the University of Puerto Rico - S4T2R2 | ecosystem: Host-associated > Plants > Roots > Rhizosphere ...
GTTACAGCACCGATGAAAAATGGCTTGCACCTCATTTTGAAAAAATGCTTTATGATAATGCACTGCTTGTGAACATTTTGGCAGAAGCATATCAGTTAACGGGGAATGAGTCTTATGCCCAAGTAATTAAAGAAACATTACACTTTGTAGAAAGAGAGTTAACATCACCGGAAGGAGGTTTTTACAGTGCCCTTGACGCAGACAGTGAAGGCGTGGAAGGCAAATATTATGTGTGGAGCAAAAGAGAAATAGAAGATGCACTAAAGGAAGATGCAGAAATTTTTTGTAAGGTGTACGATGTTTCTGAAACGGGCAATTGGGAGCACACTAATATTCTTTGGTTACCCAGATCAATAAGCGTTTGGGCCAATGAGCTTTTAATGCACGAGAATGCTCTTAATGAAAAATTAAATACATGTAAAGGAAAATTAATGCAATTACGTCGCGTTCGTGTTAGACCTTTACTTGACGATAAAGTTGTGTTAGGTTGGAATGCTTTGATGATAACTGCCTGCTGCAAAGCGTACGCAGCAACTAATGAGCAAGCGTATTTACAAATGGCAGAAAGTAATGTAGATTTTGTTGAAAAGAATTTTTGCAAGAACAATATCTGGTCTCATACATGGAAAACCGGTAAGGCAAAATATCCCGCCTTCCTTGATGACCTCTCTTATATTGTACAGGCCTACATTCATCTGCAGGAAGTAACAGGAAAGAGTGCATACCTTGTATCTGCCAAAAAAATTGTTGAAAAAATAATAGAAGAATTTGGTGATGAAGAAACTCCCTTCTTTTGGTTTACAAATAAAGATCAGCATGATGTGATTGTAAGAAAGAAAGAAGTATATGATGGTGCAACGCCTTCAGGAAATGCAGTGATGGCGCTCAATCTCCTTTACCTCTCAATAGTTTTTGATAAAACAGAGTGGAGAAGCAAAGCAGAAGAAATGATACAATCTTTGAAAGAAGCAATAACTCGTTATCCCACTTCGTTTGGCGTATGGGCTTTGGCGATACAGGAGATGGTTGAAGGGGTGAATGAGATTGCAATTACAGGCAATGAGGCTCTTGATCTTGCTAAGGAAGTGAATAAATTATGCATTCCGAATAAAGTGATGCAAATCGCCATTAAGGAGACTGAACAATTTCCTTTGTTACAGGGAAAGTTTACTAATAAAAATGAAACGCTTATTTACCTGTGTAGGGATTATTCCTGTAAAAATCCGGTAAAGTCGGCAGAGGAACTTAAGTTATTACTGAAAAATTAAAATAATACAATAAGATACAAGGAAGTGCGTTAATATTAGTTGCTGTGAAAACTTTGAATAAAAAGAATGGATGTGTATATTGAGACGAAATTTAATAAAGTCAATTTAATAATTACATTTGCTCAATTCCCAATAATATTATAGTAAATGAAAACCCGGTTCTTAGCAAGTTCAATACTAACTGTGCTGATTTTAGGATCAGTAAGCTGTTTTAAAAGCGGAAAAACAAAAGGCAGTTTGCCCAACAACGGGCAACTTGTTGGTGTTACCCCCAGTGCTCGAGGCAGCATGGGCAAGCCAATAGGCATGGTGTATGTACCGCCCGGCACATTCCACATGGGTCCCAGCGATGAGGATGTGAATTACAATTTTTCTGCAAGAAACAGAGAAATATCCATCATGGGTTTTTGGATGGACGCTACAGAAATTACCAACAATGAGTACAGACAATTTGTATTGTGGACAAGAGATTCTCTCGCAGCCGTTCAATTAGGTTATATTAGACAAAGCAATGAGGGCGATACTGCAATTGATTGGAAAAAAGCTGCTACTATTAAGTGGAACGATAGAGGAACACTTGAAAAATTAAGTCCTTTAATGCTCACTCCGGATAATCGTTTGTACGGCAAAATGGAAATTGATCCGGAAAAAGTTGTTTACAATGTTCAAGGGTTTAATTTGAAAGAAGCTGCAAAACTTGAAAACAAGGGAAGACCGAGAAAAGATTTCATTTATCGTTATAATCAAGCAGTATATCCTGATACGTTATGTTGGATGAGAGACTTCTCTTATTCATATAATGAACCCATGGCAAAACGCTATTTTTCTCACCCTTCTTTTGGCAATTATCCTGTTGTGGGTGTAAACTGGAAACAAGCGGTTGCCTTCTGTCATTGGAGAACACAATATCTTAATGCATGGCTTCTTAAAAATAAAAAAGCTACAGAAAGTGATTTCCGGTTACCTACCGAAGCAGAATGGGAATACGCAGCACGAGGTGGTCGCAGCCAGTCAATGTTTCCCTGGGGTAACTATTATCTACGCAATAAAAAAGGTTGCTTGCTTGCCAACTTTAAACCGGGAAGAGGCAACTATGTAGAAGATGGTGGTTTTTATACTGTAAGAGCTGATGCTTATTGGCCAAACGATTTTGGTTTGTATAATATGGCGGGTAATGTATCAGAATGGACGTCTTCTCTTTTCTATGAAAGCGCTTACAACTTCGTTCATGATATGAACCCCGACATTCAGTGGAATGCTCTCGATTCAGATCCTCCGCGTATGAAGAGAAAAGTAGTAAGGGGCGGAAGCTGGAAAGATGTGGGATATTTTCTTCAAACCAGTACAAGACAGTACGAGTATCAGGACACCGCAAAATCTTATATCGGTTTTCGCTGTGTAATTGACCTTCCTGCAATGCTTCGTAAAAAATAATTCAAATTCTCTGTCGTTATAAGCAGAATACAATTTTTTAAAAACACAATCATTCATTTAAAATCCAATTAATCCTTTAAAATTTAAAAACTCAAGATTATGGCAGCCGCTATTCCACCTAAAGTAAGTAGAATCGTTGACATTTTTGTATCAGTTGCAGCAGCAGTGGTTATTGTTGGTGCGTTGTTTAAACTCGAACATTGGGCAGGTGCAGATACCATGCTTATTATCGGTCTTGGTACCGAGGCAGTAGTGTTTACTGTGTATGGACTTTTGTACATGAGTTATCCTGCAATTGATGATCATCAGGTAAAACTTGCAAGTGAACAACCAGGGAATCCCGCTTTAAAATCTATGGAGAAAATGCTTGCAGAAGCAGACATTACTCCTGCTAACTTAAGCAAATTAAGTACAGGTTTCCAAAAACTTGGTACTACTGTTGAAAAGATGAGCGAAATAGGTGATGTAGTTGCAGCTACCGGCGATTATACGCAAAAAACAAAAGAGGCTACAAAAGCGCTTTCTGCTGTAAGCGATGCTTACTCAAAAGCCGCAAATTCTGCCACTAACTTTAATAATGCCTCAGAAGGCGCTAAAGTTTTCCACGACCAGGTACAGGTGCTTACAAAGAATCTTTCTTCATTAAATACTATCTACGAACTGGAATTGCAGGAAAGCAACAATCATTTAAAGGCACTCAATCAGTTCTATGGTAAACTTGCAGAAACTTCTAAGACAATGATTAGTACAGCTGATGACGCACACAAAACAAAAGAACAACTTGCAATGTTGGCGGCAAACCTCAACAGATTGAATAATATTTATGGCAATATGATAGGTGCAATGCAAATAAAATAATGTTTGCGTGGGTACTGTAAGATAAGTTTCAATGGTACCAACATTAGTACTACTATCATCGCCTGTTATGTCACTCACTTGTACGTTTGGTAATAACTATTCAGCAAGATGCAGAAAGCTTTATCAATAAATATTTGGTAAATGACACATATAAAAAATTTTATGAGAAACACAGTTACTGAAAAAATCAAATCAAACACATCTTTAAACTTATTATAGAAAATGGCATTACCTAAAGAGCCACGGCAGAAGATGATCAACCTCATGTACCTGGTGCTTACCGCACTCTTGGCATTGAATGTATCTGCCGAAATATTAAATGCATTTAAAACAGTAAACAACAGTTTGCTTACTGCCAATGGCACAATAGACGCAAAGAACAAAGACTTGTTCAGTTCGTTCGACCAAAAACTGAAAGACCCTACAACCGCAGACAGGGCAAAGCAGTGGTATCCTAAAGCAGAAGCTGCAAAACAGCTTTCCGATGAAATGATAAACTATATCGAGGGAATAAAAACGGATATTATGAAAGCTGCAGGTTACAATCCTGCGAAAGGCGATACAACATATAACGAGGACAACCTTGAAGCTACTACTCGCGTCATGTCTGATCCGGGAACAAAAGGAAATGAACTAAAAAAGAAACTTGACGAGTTTAAATCAAAAATTTTAAGTCTCGACGCATCCATTTCAAAGGAATTTGCGAATTTATTACCTATTAATACTGCTTTACCACAGAGTGTTAATGCGGCCTCAAAGAAAGACTGGGGTACTGCATACTTCAATATGGTGCCTGCAATTGCAGCAATTACCATTCTTAGCAAATTCCAGAACGATGTAAAGAACAGCGAAGCAATGGTAGTGGATTACTGTCACAGACAAGTTGGAAATGTAATTTTCGTTATCAATAAATATCAGCCGCTTGTTGGTCAAAGTTCAAATTACTTAATGCCAGGTCAGGAATTAACCATCACAGCCGGAATCGGTGCTTACAACAGTGCCGCACAACCGAAAATTACTATTGACGGTTCTCCTGTTGCTCTTAATGCTAATGGCGTTGCTGAATTTAAATCAACAGTAGGCGGAACAGGTTCATACACAAAGACAGTGCATATTAACTACATCAATCAGTCAACAGGCAAACAAGAATCAGTTGATTATCCTGTAACATACACTGTAGGTTCACCAACGGGTACAAGCGTAAGTGCTGATGATGTAAAGGTTCTATATATTGGTTTGGATAACCACTTATCAGTGAGCAGTAATGTGGGTGATGAGAAGATTCATGCTTCAATGGATAATGGTAATTTGACAAAAACTGCACCTGGTAAATATATTGCACAACCAGGCAAGCCTGGTGAAGCAACTATTCACTTGAATGTTGATGGTAAGCCACAGGACGTTAAGTTCAGGGTTAAAACGGTTCCCGATCCTGTTGCTAAAGTGGGTAACAGTAAAGGAGGCACTATGAAGGCGAACGAGTTTAAAGCGCAGTTTGGTGTAAGAGCTGATCTGGAGAACTTTGTTTTTGAAGGTGTAAAGTTTAATGTGCAAGGCTATACCATAGTTTTTAACGGCGCAGGATTTCCTACATTAAAAGCCCAGCAGGTGAACGGCGCAAGCTTCGATCCCGTAAGAAATTTAATTGAACAGGCAAGACCAGGAACAACAGTAAGTATTGATGAGATTAGAGTACAAGGTCCCGGCGGCGGAAGAAAGTTGCCACCCATTGTGTTTAATTTAACTCCATAAAAAGTAACTACTCTTTTATGATAAAGCATCAGGTTTATAAGTGGTTTGTTTTTGCAGCTTTGAGCAGTGCAGTATTTGTAAATGCGTCTTTTGCTCAAAATAACAAAGTGCGGCAGGCAAAAAAACGCCCAACTACAAATAATACGCAGCAAAATAATACACAGAAAAGTGCCTATAGCGCGTATTCAACAGATACTACACAGCCGAATAATCAGAATAATCCACCGTCTGCTTATTCCAATTACGGGGCTGCAGGTAAAACAACCATTGACACTACGCTGCCCTTAACCGTGATACAATCCACCGGGGGTGGACTCCTTGATACTGGCACTCACATGTCGCTGCGAAACGATGCCGGTGTTGACCAAAACCTGATAAGAGACAAATCTCCGCTTCCATATGAACCTATTCGTGAGGATGATGCGGTGTTTCGTGTAAGAGTGTGGAGAATAATTGACACACGTGAGAAGATGAATTTGCCGTTTCGCAATGCATCGGAGGATGACAATGGCAGCGAACGTTTTATCTCCATTTTGCTCCATGCAATTAATGCGGGTGAGCTAACAGCATTTAGCGGCGACGATGACAGGTTTACAACACCAATTACTCCACAGGCAGCTATTGATGCTTTTGGAAATGGCGGAAAAGATACAGTTGCTCAGTACGATCCGGATGGAAATATAATAGGATATCAAGTTCGTACAAGAGAAGTAAATCCTGATTCTATTTACAAATTTGAGGTTAAAGAAGAATGGATATTCGATAAAGAAACAAGTCGTTTGTTCTGTAGAATTTTGGGGATTGCACCGGTTATGCCCTATACACTTTCTACCGGCGAAGTAATCGCTGGTTCAGATCGTCCATTGTGGTGGGTTTACTATCCTGAAGCTCGTCCGGTGTTTGCAAAGAACGAAGTGTATAATCCAAAGAATTTTGCAGCACGTATGAGTTGGGAAGATCTGTTTGAAAGCCGAATGTTCAGCAGCTATATTACTAAATCGTCGCTTGATAATCCTTTTAATGTAGATCTATCGGCTGTTTATCCGAATAACACCCTTTTCCGGTTACTGGAAGGAGAAAGAATAAAGGATAAGATATTTAATTACGAGCAATCGCTTTGGGCATATTAAGATTAGTAAAAAATAATTTTTTAAACCCTGTTGATGTTCAACGGGGTTTTTTGTTGATAAATTCTAACCATCCCAGTCTGATTTTATCGTGCATCGTGTTCATTCAAATACTACTGTTTTGTTATGATACACAAAAACACGATCATCAAAAACGAGTTGCAATGCTTTTGCTAATACGGCAGTCTCGATCTCTTTTCCGGCTTTCATCATAGCTGTTGGTGTGAACGAATGATTTACCGGAATAATTTGTTGTGCAATAATAGGACCTTCATCAAGCTCATTTGTTACAAAATGTGCAGTAGCACCAATGAGCTTAACGCCGCGCTCAAATGCCTGCCTGTAAGGATTTGCTCCAACAAAGGCAGGTAAAAAAGAGTGATGAATGTTGATGATGCGATTGGGAAATTGTTCTGCAAAGGCAGGCGACAAAATGCGCATGAACTTTGCCAGCACAATGTAATCATGTTCGTACTGTTGGATAGTTTGCAAAAGCTCTTCCTCAAAAATTTCTTTCATTTTGTTTTCGTGCGATACAGGATGAAACGGCATTCCAAAACGTTCAGATATATTTTGCAATACGCTATGATTCCCGATTACACACTGTACCGAAGCACCTAATGTTTTGAAATGATTACGAGTGAGAATATCGGCAAGGCAATGATACTCTTTTGTAACAAGCACAATGATTTTTTTCTCCGGTGTAGGATTTACTTTTATAAGTGCATCTGCGGGTAAAACCTTATGCAGTTGTTGTTCGAGGGAAAATATGTCTGAAAATTGTTCCACCTCAAGCCGTGCGAAGAACCTGTTATCAACTGTATCAACATGTTCACGCATGGATACAATGTTGATATTCTCCTTTGCAAGAATACTTGCAATTGCTGCAACCAAACCAACCTTGTCTTTACATTGAATAACGATAATCATAATGAATAATGAGCAAGGAACAAGGAATGTTGAATAATGAATAGATTTTTACGGAGAATGTTTGTTTATTAATAGCAATTGAAAATTGAACATTTCCTTCGTTCGAAATTTTTAATTCTTTATTCCTTGTTCGATATTCTTAATGCGCTTCAAGCCAGTTCTCTCCTGCTCCAACTTCCGCTTCAACAGGAACACCATTTGGCAATGGCAACGCTGTTTTCATATTTTCAAGAATCAGCGGCTTTAGTATTTCGACTTCTTCTTTCAATGCATCAAACACCAATTCATCGTGCACCTGCAAAATCATTTTGCTTTTTAGTTTTTCTTTTTGCATTGCATCATGAATTTTTATCATCGCCAGTTTTATCATATCTGCGGCGGTGCCTTGTATTGGGGAGTTAATAGCATTTCTTTCCGCAAAGCTGCGGACAGTAAAGTTGGAGGAATTTATATCACGCAGCCAGCGTTTGCGCCCCATCAATGTTTTTACATATCCATGCTCTTTTGCAAAATTGATGGTGTTGTCCATGTATCGTGAAATGCCCGAAAATTCTTTTTTATAGTTGTCAATAATTTCTTTTGCTTCAGCGCGGCTAATACTCAAATTATCCGCAAGACCAAAAGCACCCTGCCCGTAAATAATACCGAAGTTTACGCTCTTTGCTTTGTAGCGCATTTCTTTTGTTACTTCATTTTCGGGAACGTTATAAACTTTGGCCGCAGTAGCTGTGTGAATGTCTTTGTTTTGTTTGAACGCATCAGCCATGTTTGCATCCCCACTAATTGCTGCTACAATGCGCAGTTCAATTTGAGAATAATCGGCGCTTAATAGAACACGATCAGTATTTCTAGGAACAAATGCTTTGCGAATTTCTTTCCCTTTCTCTGTCCTTATCGGAATGTTTTGCAGGTTAGGATTAATACTGCTCAATCTTCCCGTAACAGCAACAGCTTGCGAATAGCAAGTATGCACTCTGCCGGTTTTTGGATTTATCATAAGAGGCAATGCATCTACATAAGTTGATTTTAGTTTGGTAAGTTCACGGAATATCAATATGTCATTTGCAACGGCATGCTGATTGGCAAGTTTTATCAAAATGTCTTCTCCCGTCGCATACTGACCACTCTTTGTTTTCTTTGCCTTTGGATCGAGCTTTAAGCGCTCAAACAAAACTTCACCCAATTGTTTAGGTGAGCCAAGATTAAATCTTATTCCGCAGCAATCAAACACACGTTGTTCTGCTGCTTTTGCTTCCATATCAAGCTGAACAGAGTACTCTTTCAAAAAATCAACGTCAATCTTTACACCTTCAAACTCCATTTCTGTAAGCACCTGCGTTAAAGGGTTTTCTACTTCAAGAAAAACTTTCTCAACTTCTTTTTCTTTTAATAAAGGAACAAACTTGTGTTTTAACTGAAGAGTTATATCTGCATCTTCAGCTGCATAATCTTTTATTTTTTCAATCTCAACATTACGTATGTTGCCCTGTGTTTTTCCCTTCTTGCCAATTAGGTCTTCTACATGAATTGGCTCATATTGCAAATACTGTGCGCTCAATAAATCTATGGCACGCCTGCCTTCCGGCTCAATCAAATAATGAGCAAGCGTGGTATCGAATACTTCACCCTTAAACTCAACACCATACCATTTCATTACAATAAGATGATACTTGATATTTTGCCCCACCCATGTTTTGCCCGCATCTTCAAACAAAGGTTTAAAGTGTGCTAATATTTCATTCGTTTTTTGCTGATCGGTTGTGCAAGGAATATAATAACCAACGCCGGGTTGATAACAAAAACTAAAACCAATCAGTTCGGCATTGTTGGGATCAGAACCGGTGGTTTGCGTATCAAAACAAATTTCTTTTTGTTGCGAAAGTTCTTTTACAAGTTCAATTATTTTTTCATTGGTGTCTATTACTTTATAATCGTGAGGAGTGTTATTGATATTTTTATCGGCACGAAAACCGGCGAGTTCATCTTCTTCACCATTTGTTGCTTCTGCTACTGTGACGGTCGTTTTTATTTTCACTTCAGTTGCAGCAGGGGCACTTGCAAAAAGATCTGTTTGCACGCCAACAGGTGTTGATTGAAATGCGTTGAACTCATCACCCAAAACTCTTTTTCCGAGGGATTTAAATTCAAGCTCGGTGAACACGTCAATCAATTCCGTTTTGTTCCAATCTTTCAACCGGAAATCTTCTTCATGAAATTGAACAGGAGCATTGGTAATAATCTTTGCAATCTTCTTACTCATGATTGCGCTCTCTTTTCCGTTACGGATTTTTTCTCCAAGAGCACCTTTGATATTATCGGCATTTGCAATTATATTTTCAAGTGTGCCATATTCTTTCAAAAGTTTTGAGGCAGTTTTTTCGCCGATGCCCGGAATGCCGGGAATATTATCCACCGCATCACCCATTAAACCAAGAATATCTACAACCTGTTCAACACGATCAATGTTCCATTTTTCACAAACTTTTTTTGCATCGAGAATTTCAAAATCGCCACCCTGATAACCGGGCTTGTAGATATATACACAATCGTGAATAAGCAACTGACCAAAATCTTTATCGGGCGTAACCATATACACATCGTAACCTGCGTCTGCAGCCTGCCATGCAAGTGTACCGATAATATCATCGGCTTCGTAGCCATCCACTTCAACAACAGGAATATTAAAACCTTTAATGATTCTTTTTATATGATCAAGTGATGCGAGTAAATCTTCCGGTGTCTGCTGCCGGTTTGCTTTATACTCCGCAAAATCTGTTTCACGTTCTGTTTTTGCAAACGTATCGAAACAAACGCCCATGTGAGTTGGTTTTTCACGGTTAATAAGGTCGAACAAGGTATTGGTGAAGCCAAACTGTGCGTTGGTGTTTAATCCTTTTGATGTAATACGTGGATTACGCAGAAGTGCGTAATAGGCGCGGAAAATAAGCGCAAAAGCATCAAGCAAAAATAATCTCTTACTCATGCGGCTAAGGTAATAAAAGGTTTATTAAAGTTGGTTTAAATGAAAGATTAGAATTTCATCACATAAGCACATAGAACCACAGGCAACACATGGTAGTTATTTGATGGCTTTTGTAAAGCCGCCTGTTTCTTACTCGATACGTACTTGTGCAGCGCCAATTATCTTTAAAGAATTTACATCTTGTAAAAAAGCAATCACTTTGCAATCGTTCGCATGCAAATCGTTTGGTAAAATAAAATTTATGTTGCTCTGAGAATTTTTTAGATCAACTGTTTTAAAATCTCTCACAACGTTTGTGTGCTGCAAAAACTTGCCTGCATTTTCACCTCGCTGCACTGTTGTTTCTGCATGCGCTTGCACAAGGGCAATATTTAATTCGACTGGAGAAGTATTTATTTTGTAAGTAACATTTATATTATTTCCATCGTTGCGGGCAGTTAAATGAATTATTGCAGCAGCGGGTTGTTTTAAATTTTGTTCAATGGCGCCTCGCAGTCTTCCTTCGTTTGAACCTACAAATTGTGCTGTGCCATTTACTACAACTTGCGGCGTATAAACGGAATTAAGTTGAAATACATTTTTATATTGCTGCTGTCTTAAGCTGTAAGCTGCATTGCTAAAATTATCTTTCCAGCCGATATAATTCCAATAATCAACATGAAAGCCGAGCACATAAACGTTTTCTTTGTAAGTGTTTAAGAGCTTGGCAACAAGTGCATCTGCAGGCGGGCAGCTTGAACAACCTTCTGAAGTATATAACTCCACTACTGCAAATCCTGTTGTATCTGCTTTTATTGTGCTGCCACAGCCGGAAGATGCAAAAGAAGTTATGGTGAATGCCGCGAGCACTGTGCTAAAGCTCATTGGTTTCATAAGTTTTGCTTTAGAGAAGAATATGATTTGAATTTTTAGAGTAAGTTACTTTTTAATTTAATTGTGACTAAAATTTATTGATAGGCGTTAAGTGGGATGAGCAAAAACTCCCGGCTTTTTCGAATTGAAAATTTTTGCAATTGACTGCAGGAATATTTTAACTTTCTAAAAGGCTTTTTTATTTGATTCAATGTTCTCTAAATATTTCCGCCAATTTTTCGGCTCTACATGCGCAGGCAGAAACTTTGAAAATGCAAGCAACTATGCGAAATCCTCAACGCTCCCTTCAACTGCAGCAACTTGCTGATGCCATTGCACAATTCAAATAATTGATTTGAAGCAACAGCTGCTGTATTAAAGTATTACCGGATGAACTTATGAATGATTAGAGTCGCCGATGTTTTCTTTGAGAGCTTCTGTTCGTCAAATGTGAAGATGCTATTGACCTGAATAGTGAATCTGATTTTTCAACATACTATGAAAACAGTTATTAAGAATAAAGAGAGTATTATTTTAGATGAACTATAAGAAAGCTCTGTAGCATTAACTTTCTTGTTAAAGATTATTGATAAAAAGTACACTTGGAAAATAACTTGATTTATTTATTTTTGCGCCCTTGAATCGAAAAGGTTCAAAGGGCCCATAGCTCAGTTGGTTAGAGCACCTGACTCATAATCAGGGGGTCCCAGGTTCAAGCCCTGGTGGGCCCACAAAAAGATCAAGCACTTATAAAATGAAAATTATAGGTGCTTTTTTATTTGCAAACAATTTGCAAACAAAGGTGAAATGTTCCCCTGAATGATTGCTGCTGTGAACTTATGATGTGAAAGAACTTATCGTTGTAAAATTACAAAAGGGATCGTATAATTTCTCGCTACGTGAGCAATAAAAAAGCCCGAATATTTCAGGCTTTAAATTAACTGACTTCACATTTTAGATGATGAAGTTTCGAACCAACTTTAAATTGCCTTAGCCTTTTTTCCTTGATGTAATCCAGCACTTCATTTTTATCAAAGTAATCTCTTCCCCGCTGCCAATGGGAAGGCAATCCTCTTTTTGTCCAATCGGTTAATGTTTTGAGCGATATTCGAAGAAATTTTGCAATCTCTTTTCTAATCCAGCCAATAGGGCAACGTGAAAAGTTAGTTTGTTTAAAATCGTAATTCATATTTTGTTTTTAATACTGTGACAATTCCAAATTACTTGTCACACAAGGGGAGGTCAATTGACGAATAGTGTGAACCCGTGTATTTTTCGTTTGAAAAAGAAATAATTGTGAGAGCCGTTACTGTTTTTGAGATTGTATTTTATTTCTCAATGTTTACCGCAGGTTAAAAAAACTTAAACACTACTTAAACCTGTCGCTGAATAATTTTTCAAGTGCCTTACTTTCCTGCTCCTCTCTATATCGCATTGCATTTTCCATTTCAATAAGATCATGAAGATATTCAACAGCCTCTTGCCTGCTAAGACCAGTGAAGTTCATAAGCGAGAGTATTTCTTTCTCTGAACAATTATAACGTGACATATAATTATATTTTTATAGTTTATACAATACCACAGTTGTGATAATCAATAAGTGTTTATCATGCCCGATTAAATGACTCGAAACGAACAACAACTCCACCTCTTTTAAACTCTGAAAAATTTATTCCTCCGAAAGTCTTAAAAAACCTGCTGAAATGCGCACTATCTAAAAATCCTAAATCATATGCAATCTCCTTCATCCCTGCATTAGAATAACGACCCATTCTTTTTGCTTCCAGCACAACACGTTGCCTGATATGATAACCTGCAGAAAATCCCGTAATTTTTTTAACGATCCTGTTAAGGTAATTTGGAGTTACAAATAATTGCACTGCATATTCAGCCACCATTTTCTTTTCTTTAAAATTTTTGTCAAGCAATTCCATAAAATTTTTTACCAGCTCCGTTTCTCTTGATTGTTCTGTTGACTGAAAATTTTCGTCTAATGTCCTCGTTAGATAGATTAGAAAAATTTTGAAATAGCGCTTTAATAATTCCATTTTATTCGAGTACCGGCTTTCATATTCTTTAACCATTTTCAAAACAATTTCCTTCATGTCTTCTTCTATTTCATAGACAACTCCGATTGTCCGACCTTCAGTAAAAAGTTGAAAAAGGCTGGTATTGATTGTCCAGTCAAAATCGTATTCGTCCATTTTAAAAAAGAAATCTGTAAATGAGAACACAAAGCCATCCATTTCAGGTTGCATTTGAAATTGGTGAGGCTGGTTAGGCTTCGAACAAAAGATAGTATTGCTTCCGATTGTATATTCTTGCATGTCTGCATGCAGAGTACCTTGTCCATTGATCAGCCAAATCATTTCATAATAATCATGCCTGTGTGCAACTTCATTTATATCATCTTGTTCTTCCGCAAAATTTTTGATGGTCTGCACCTTAAATGGTAAAGCCCCACTTTGAAATTTCAATAACGGAATAATCTGCGCTTGCTTCATAGCTATTAATTTTTGTCGTTGGAATTATTTTATGATTAATGATACATTTTATATAAATAGCTTATTCCTTGATCGCCTCATGATTTCCTTTATCGGCAATCCGGATAAGTTTAATAAGCATGTTTTCCAGGGTGATTGAATCCGAAAGAATTTTAGCATTATTGAACTGTGCAAATGAAGAAGACGGGAGATCATATTCCACTACCACCTTTCCATTAAACTTTTCATAAACAAGCAAACGAAGGGGCAAATACAATCCTGTTCCAGAATAATTTTCAACCATCCTAAGCATTATTTTGGGATTGCCTATCTGATATTGTTTAATTCTTTTTCGATTCCCTTTTTTCGTTAGATCATTTCGAACGAGAATATTAAACAGCACCAAGTTATTTTCATCACTTGTACTATTTAGATAGGAAACTATTGATGCAGGAGATGCTTCTAATGCTTCTATCTTTGAAGGCATTGAAATCCCTAATGCTTCTTCGAGTTGAAAGGTGAAACTATCAAAATTGCTTTCTAACTGTGTGAACACATGTTCTACAACTATTTCTTTTTTCATATCCCCTCAGTTATATTGTGTCGTTCTTAAAAAGTAATAAGGATTAACTGAAAATTGCTTTTCCGTTGAAGGGTATTCTGATAATTCTATTTGCAGAGAAAATTCACTGTCCCCGATTTGCCACAGACAAAGGTTTTTATTTGTAATTATTTCTGGCAGCAATTCCTCAAGCAAACCTGCCCAGCAGGCTTCTTCCAATTTCTCACTCTCCGACAAATTATTTCTGTCATCCTTTGGATCATTTTTACATAATTGTCTTTGTGAAAAAGCGGTGCCGGTTAATAGCAATATTTCCTGTTGAAGAATATTTGTGTTCATAAAAATTGTGATTAGTGATTATTAAATCGAATACAGAATCTTTTATCGAGATAAAAAGTGACTATCAAAATTGCTTTCTCTCTCAACGCTTACCGGTTCTGCAACTATTGCCTTTTTCATACTCTCTGATTTCATATCAAAGTTCACATCTTTAAATAGCGATAGTCGTTCACATTTGTGAATAAACGCGAAGCAGAAAAAATAAATCTGAAAGTTGAATGTTAGCGTTGGGTTCTTATCCTGCTTAAAGATTGAGGTGCAATGCCAAGATAGGAAGCGATGTAATAGTTGGAAAACATTTGTATCAGGTGAGGCTCGTCATTTAATAGCTTGTGATATCGTTCAGTTGCTGACATGGTTAGTAATGAAAATGCCCTGTCATACATGGACACATAAGCCATCTCATTTAGTTTTCGCATCCATATTTCGTATCGCAAAGATTTTTCCATCAAATAACTAACTGCTTCTTTGGTGAAGACAAGGGCACTTACTTCGCTAAGTGTTTCGATCGCTATAGAAGATGGTTTGCCGGTTAAAAAAGCACGGTAATCAGTTACAAACACATTTCTAATGAGGCTTAGATTATTATTAAAATGGAATGACCATGTTACTGTGATGCCTGAAAAATCTGTATAGTAAGATCTTGCCGTTCCTGAAACTATAAAATAAACCTTGTTACAAAGACCACCTTCCGAAAGAATGATGTGCTTTTGCGGGAAAGTAATCTCACTTATGTACGACGCTATTAATTGCCTTATATCAGAATCCAGTTCAATATACTTTTCGACGAATTTAAAGTAAGGCTCGCAAACATCAATTGGCACCATCTGTTGGTAATTAGAAGTTGAACAGGGATAAATTTTATAGAATTTGCAACTGGTGAATATCAGGAGATCGCCAAAAGTCCTTTCCTTATTTTTCTGTAAGCCAATACAACGATCAATAGCACTACCAAGGTTAAACCAAAAATAATAATACTTCCTGATATTTCTTTAAGGGCTGCTAAATTGGATTGCTCTAAAATGTATTTATAATACGTGGTAAAATTCATATGCTGAGATAACATGGGTTCGTTTGCATCAATTTCAGATGCAAGAGTGGAGAGATGCCTGTTCGTATCTGCGTACACAAAATAATTATATAATCCTGAAACTATTCCCGGACCAAGAAAAGAGCGTATAATTAATATTAAACCAACAGCTTTTAAAGAATGCAGGATCGGAAGATTAGCAGTTGCGTATAATCCAATTGAAACGTACAGAACTGCAAGGGCAAACCCTCTAAAGAAAGAAGGCACCAAAAAATCAGAAATATTCAAATCATTTACAAATTGGTTGTACATAATTATATGATATGCGACAATTGCGGAAAAACCTAAAATGAACAATATATAGTGTCTGTAATTTTTTCTGTACCACAAAAAGGTTAGAATACTACCTGCGAGAATGCCCGGTATAAGAAAGAGATTTAGTTCTGCATTTCTTATCAATTCAAAATGGAGAACATTGCCAGCCAATGCGGATTGAAAAGTAGTTGGCGTAAGAACTCCCAATATTAAAAAGAGGAATAACCCAACTGTTAAATTAGGTATTTTGAAAAGTCTCAAATCAAGGATTGGACGTTTGAGGATTACCTCTCTTTTTATAAAAAGCAAGATTGTAACCACAGCTGCAAAAGAGGCGGCACAGATGGAACGAGACCCGAACCAATCTTCAACTTTCCCATAAACAGCAATATAGTTGATAAGCATTAGTGATATAGTTAGCAGTAACATTCCGGGAATATCGAGTTGAAATAATGGTATTTTCTTTTTCAGCTTATGGTCTTCAAAGAATATAATAGCAAGTGCAATACATACTATTAGCAGGATAAATATTGCGATATAAGAGTATCGCCATGAATAGAGGTATGCGAAATAAGTTGTAATCCATGTGATAAAATTTAAACCAGCCAAAGCGATAAAATAAAAAAAAGGATATACCCTCGCAGCCTCGCCTTTTTTACTCCATATCATTAACCATGCAAGATAAATTTGTCCTAAAACGAGGACTTTGGTAAATCCTAAAACAAGCGAAGCCACAACAGTCAAAAAAGGGTCCCTCGTTGTTGCAATAATCACATTCATAAGTAGCATCATAACAAAACCAATAATAACCCCCAACTTGCCGCTGAATCTTACTGCGAGTCTTATCACAAACAAAAACCCGATACCCATACCTATATACATAGCGTTTGTTGCCATTGTATAAGGCTCAGAATACACTCCAAGATCACTATACATATTTGTTGTTATCCCCAGGTAAACCCCGTTCGCACATAACGCCACAAGCGCCATTAAAAACAAAATAGCATAACGAACATATTTCGGAACCCATTCGTAAAAAATTTCATTAACTTCCATTTTGCCGATATTTATTTCGCAATACGAACTTCCACATTCATTCCTGCCCGAAACCGCTTAAGAAATTCACCATTCTTCTGATTTTTGATAAGCTCAATTTTTACCGGTACACGCTGCTGCACTTTTATAAAATTCCCTGTTGAGTTATCAACTGGTATTGCTGAAAATTTTGAACCGGTTGCCTGTGCAATAGCAGTTACAACACCTTCAAACTCTTTATTACCAAACCCATCAACATGCAATTTTACTTTTTGCCCGATATTTAGTTTAGTTACTTGTGTTTCCTTGTAATTTGCAACCACCCACGTGCTGTCATTTCGTACATAGGAAAGTAAGGTTTGACCAGCCTGAACCAATTGGCCTTCCTGGATTGTTCGTCTGCCTGTAACACCATCATAAGGTGCAATAATTGCAGTATAAGAGAGGTTAAGTTTGGCAAAATCTAATAGTGCATGTGTACGTTTAATTTCTGCATCATTTACTCCAATCCTGCTAGAAGTTTCAACTGTAGAAAAGCTCGTAGTAGCACGCTGTTTCTGAAGTGCTTTAGTTTGCGCCAATAAAGTTTCATAATCTGTTTTTACCTGGTCGAATTGCTGTTGAGTTGCCGCTCCATCATGAAGTAAACTCTCATAACGATGATAGTTTTGTTCAGCATTCCAGAGCCGTGCTTTCGCAGCCTCAATATTCGCATCGGTAGTATTCAAACCACTTTGTACTGTATTGACGCTCGAAGCTGTTACAATCCTGGATGCCTTTGCTGCCAGGTATGCCGCTTCTGCTTGTTCTACCTGAATCTTATATTCCCTGTCATCTATCAGTACAAGGGTGTCTCCTTTTTTTACATTTTGATGTTCATCAAACCGAACCTCTTTAATGTACCCGGGAATACGGGTGTTCACAGGATTGATGTATTCTTCAATGTGTGCATCATTAGTATACAAATCACTGTCCAAATCAAAATAGGTTGATACACCCCATGAAAGAAAACCTATTGAGACTATTATCAGCAAACTGTTAATCAGTATTTGCTTTATTCTTTTTCTATTATTCTGTTTCATAAAAAGTACATTTAATTTATTATATATAACAAGCCGATTGATTTTTGGAGTTGATAATGAGCATACACCACATTTATCTGTGCATTGCTTACCTTGAGTTCTGCTTCAATTTTTGTATTTGTAGCGTCAATCAAATCTGCAAACAAAGCCAGTTGATTAAAATATTTTTTCTCGACTATCCGGTAATTTTCTTCAGCAGATTGCAAATCTTCGGTGTAGGTAGTCAATTCATATTTGGCTTCATCAAATTTTACCAAATCTGCATTCACAGCCACCTCCACATTTTGCTTTTGGAGCGTTTCTTTTGCAAGTGATTGTTCTATTTGTATCTGTCCCGCCTTTCTTTTTCTTGGCGATTGAAAAATCGAGGAAATATTGTAGCTGATACTTACCCCTGCTAACCAGGTGTTGTAGTATATGTCTAAAGCAGGAGTAGAATATGTATAAGGTCGCTGTAAATTATTTGAGGCAAAAAGACTTACTTTGGGATAACGGTCAGCGCCTATTAGTTTCAGATTTGTTTGAGCTATCTCAATTTCCTTGGCTGCAGTTTTTAAATCCTTATTATTTACCGACGCCTCGACCATCAATTTGTTAATGCTCTCATCTTCGAGAGAAGCTGTTAATATGGTTGAGTCTGGAAATAATTTATCATTTAAATCTAACCCTAACACTGTATTTAACTGTTGATTTAGGATGGTAATATTGTCATCAGTTTTACGAACAGCCAGTTCAAGATCAGAGATTATTAGTCTCGTGCGAAGTACATCATTATTGGTTACGAGTCCCTGCTTTTGAAGACTCCGGATATTTTTAAGTCTTTCCTCTGAAAGTTTTA
>Ga0081539_10003569_pt1 | contig 18886 bp, 18 predicted proteins | sample TabmetS4T2R2_FD_71023 | JGI IMG/M metagenome (GOLD analysis project Ga0081539, IMG submission 71023) | Tabebuia heterophylla rhizosphere microbial communities from the University of Puerto Rico - S4T2R2 | ecosystem: Host-associated > Plants > Roots > Rhizosphere ...
CAAGGTCGTCTCGAGCGCGGCCGGGCGCGTCGTCGCCGAGACGGCGGCCGGGCCGATCGCGGCGCCGGCGCGCTTCCTGCCCGGCTCGCCGGTGATCGTCGCGGTCCGGCCCGAGCGCATCTCGCTGGGCGAGGGCGGCGAGGGCCGCAACACCATTGCCGCGCGGCTCGTCGAGAGCGTGTTCGCCGGCGCGCGGACGACGCTGCGCTTCGCCACCGAGGACGGCGCACCGGTCCTCTCCGAGCTCGACCGCGCGCGGGCGACCGACCTCGTGCCCGGCGGGCGCTACGTCCTGTCCTGGGCCGAGGCCGATACGCTCTGCTTTCCCGGATGATCGCCGGCGCTTCAGTATTCGCCGGGCAAATACACCCTCATGAGAATTCATAGTCCGGCGCATTGTCAGACCGGGCCGCCCTGGACCAGTCTCGCGCCAACGGTCGCCGAGCGCATCGATCTACCCCGGCGGCGGCAATGAGGCGCTTCATGTCCCGCATCCTGCGCGTCGCGGCGGCGCAGATGGGCCCGAACCAGCGTGCCGACGCCCGCCCGGCCATCCTGCAGCGCATGATCGCGCTGCTCGACCGGGCCGCGGATCGGGGCGCGAAGCTCGTCGTCTTCCCCGAGCTCGCCTTCACCACCTTCTTCCCGCGCTGGCTCATCGAGCCTGCCGAGCTCGACGCCTATTTCGAGCCGGCCATGCCCAATGCCGCGGTTGCCGCCCTGTTCGAGCGCGCGGCGAAGCGCGGCGTCGGCTTCTATGTCGGCTATGGCGAGCGCGCGCCGAACGGGCGCTTCAACAGCGCGATCACGGTCGGCCCCGACGGCGCGATCCTCGGCAAGTACCGCAAGGTGCATCTGCCCGGCTCGGTCGAGCCACGCCTCGGCGAGCGCTTCCAGCAGCTCGAGAAGCGCTATTTCGATTATGGCGACCTCGGCTTCCCCGCCTTCCATGGGCCTGAGGATTGGGGCGGCCCGGTTCTCGGCATGCTGGTCTGCAACGACCGGCGGTGGCCCGAGGCCTGGCGCTGCTACGGCCTGCAGGGCATCGAGCTGATGCTGATCGGCTACAACTCGGCAGCCTACGACCCGAACGGCGGCTTAAGCGAGAGCGCGAGCCTGCGCACCTTCCATTCGACGCTGGTGGTGCAGGCCAACGCCTATATGAACGCGACCTGGGCGGTCTCCGTCGCCAAGGCCGGTGTCGAGGACGGCTCGGGCCTCATCGGCGGCTCCTGCATCGTCGATCCGAACGGCATGGTCGTCGCGAAGGCCGAGACGCTGTGCGTATTGCTCCACGAACGCGCCGACGAGCGGTCTGTATTCGTAGAGCGTCGGCCGGTCGGCGCCACCATGCTCGGCGAGCGCCACCGGGATCTCTGCGCCGCGCTCGATCTCGCTTCCGAGCTCGAAGAAAGCGCCCAGGCAAAACGCGCGCAGAGCACGGAAGAGGTCGGGGGAGCGAGGCGCCGCCGGCACGGAGTCCTCGTTACGCCTTGGGGGCCTCCGTTCCTGCCTGGCAGCCGGGGCACCAATACGCCATCCGAGCGTTTTCGCCCTGCGGCCAGGACCGGATCAGCTGGCCGCACCGGACGCAGGGACGCGACGCCTTGCGGTAGATCCGGTTCCGCCGCCGCGGGTTTCGCATCAGAGTCGACGCCGCGACAAGCACCCGTCGTAGCGCATCGTCCTCCACCGCGTGCAGCCTCTTCCACGGGGAGGTTTGCGCCTCGAAGAGCGCCTCGGCCTTCCACTTGTTGCCGATCCCCGAGACGAGCGACTGGTCGAGCAGCGCGTCGCCGAGCTCACGATTCGGATCGGCACGACGGAAGCGCGCGATCATCGCTTCGATGGCAGGCGGATCGTCGAGCACGTCCGGCCCGAGGCGCGCGAGCTTCGCAGTCCCGAGCTCGAGCACCGGCCCGTTCCGCTGGACGGCCTGCCAGTTCCCCGCACGGAGCACGAGCCAGGGCCTGCCGCGAACGGGCACGTCGGCTGCCTGGACGAACCAGCGCCCGGTCATCCGCAGATGGCTGCGGACGACGACTCCGCCCTCGAAGCTCAAGAGCAGGTTCTTCCCGCGGGCTTCCACGCGTTCCAGACGCTTGCCGTCGATCCGCTCGGCAATCCCGAGCAGGGCGGCGCGCGGGTGGGGAGCCGCGGCCGCGACGATCTCGCCCTCGAGCACGCGCAGCCGCTCCGCGGCGCGGTGCAGGCTGTCACCCTCGGGCACGCGCTCAGGCTAGCCGACTACGGCCGCAACACGGCGCGCCTCGGCCCGGCGAGGAAACCGGCTTCGAGGAGGAGCGGCATGATCTCCGTCTCCCCGACGGGACGACCGTCGAAGCGCTCGACCGCCAGCCTCTTCAAGCCCATTCGCGGCATGTTCTCGACGAGGGCCGCGAGCGCCGACGCGAGCCATTCCGGCTCGGGATCGCGCAGTGGAACGAGCGAGCGGCCGCCCCGATCGACGAAGAGCGCGGGGTGCCCACCGAGGAGGACGACATAGGCGCCCGCGACCCTCGCCGCCCGAGCGCCTGCCCGCTTCGGCCAGGGAAGGGCGGCCCCGTAGGGCTGAGCCGGATCGGCCGCCGCGAGGACGAGAGGCACGTCCTCCTCGCTGCGGTCGCGCAACCGCTCGACCGCCCCCGGCAGCGCGAACTGGGCCCCGCCAAGGCCCTCGACGAAGTACCCGCGCCGGCACGCGCCCAGGATCTCGAGGCGCCGCAGCTCCCGGTAGACGGGCGCGTACCCGCCCGGGATCCCCTCGGCCCGGACTCCGTCCCGTGTCACGATTCCCTGCCGCTCGAGGAGCAGCTCCGCGAGCGCTCGCGGGTCGGGCTCTCCCGGAAAGATCCCGGCGGTCGAGGACCAGCGACCCTGCGTGGCCGTGATTGCATCCGCTCGCTGGCGCGAGAATCGACGCGCGCGCCGGTCGAGGCGAGGCGTCGCGTGCCGTCGGGAGGCGCGCAGCGGCTGCCAGGCGTCGTTCGTCACCTCTCCCGCCCAGACCAGATCCCACAGAGCAGGCAGTGCGCGCTCGCCCTCCAGACCGGTCTCGCGCAAGAGGTCGAACCAGAAGAGCGCACCCGTTCTCAGCGCCTCGCGGACGCGGTCGTGCTCCATGCCTTCGGGTGGCGGCAGCGCAGCCGGCGGGCCGAGCGCAGCCGCGTCCTCGCGGAAATAGAGGGCGACGCGCTCGAGGCCGGCGCCGACCCACACGAGCTCGCCCGAGGCGGTGAGCTGATCGAGCTGCGCAGGCGCGTAACCGGGAACGCGCCGCGGGAGCACGTCGGACTCCCACAGCGCAACCGGAAGCGAGATGCCCTGCAGCGGGACGAGCGCCTCGCGCAGGGTCGCCCGGCGGTCGATGCCCTGCCAGGCGGGCAGGAAGCTGCCGAGCGCAGGCGCCTCGACGGGCTCGATCTCCTTGCGGAGCGCCGCGAGGCTCGCACGCCGAAGACGGCGGAGGACGTCTGGATCCGACCACTCGCGCTCGCTGCCACCCGGGCGGAGCTCTCCCCGCACGAGTCCGAGCTCGGCCAGGCGGGATTCAGTGTCGTCCACGTCGAGCCCGTAGCGCGTCGTCGCCTCGGCCGTGGTGAACGGGCCGCGGCCCCGCGCGAAACGGCGCAGGATCCAGCCGAGCGGGTCCTCCCCGCCCTCGAGGTAGGCCTCCGGCAGTCCGCTCGGCGGCATGGCCCCGATGGCGTCTCGATAGCGCCCGGCGTCCTCCGAGGCGATGAGGCGCTCTTCTCCGGCGACGCGGATCCGCACTGCGCGGCGAGCATCTTCGAGCTCCTCCGCGAGCGCCTCGTCGAACTCGCCGCTCCGGAGGTCTCCCCTCCGGAGGAGAAGGTCGTGCAGCTGGTCGGGCGACTGCGGCCGACCGCGCAACTCCGTCTCCACCTGCTCGAGCGCACGGGGGTCGATGAGGTCGCGGAGCTCTTCCTGGCCGAGAAGCTCCTTGAGGAGATCGCGGTCGAGAGCGAGCGCCTGCGCGCGCCGTTCCGCGAGCGGGGTGTCGTCCTCGTACATGTAGGTCGCGACGTAGTCGAAGAGCAAGGAGGTCGCGTAGGGAGACGCGGTCGGCGTCTCGACTTCGACGAGATCGATGCGCCGCTGCTGGAGCGCCGCCAGCAGGCTCTTGAGCGCCGGCAGGTCGAAGACGTCCTGGAGGCACTCCCGGTACGTCTCCAGCACGACGGGGAAGTCGGCGTAGCGCCGCGCCACCTGCAAGAGGCCCTGCGCCTTCAGCCGCTGTTGCCAGAGGGGAGTCCGCTGGCCGGGACGCCGTCGTGGGATCAGGAGGGCGCGGGCCGCGTTCTCGCGGAAGCGGGCGCCGAAGAGCGCCGTGCCGCCCACCTCGGCGATGACGAGGTCCTCGAGCTCGTCCGGGGCGATCAGCACGTCGTCGAGGGGCGGCGGAGCCTCGGCGTCGGGCAAGTGGAGGGCGATGCCGTCGTCCGACCAGATCGAGTTCACCTCGAGCCCGAGCGACTCTCGAAGCCGCGCCGCGAGCGCGAGCGCCCAGGGTGCGTGGACGCGTCCGCCGAAGGGCGTCAGAACGCAAAGCCGCCAGTCGCCGATCTCGTCGCGAAAGCGCTCGACGACGACCGTGCGGTCGGATGGGAGGGCGCCCGTCGCAGCCTCCTGCTCGCGGAGGAAGACGAGCAGGTTCTCGGCGGCGCGCTCGTCGAGCGCGTGCTCCTTCTGCAACCGAGCGCGGGCCCGCTCGTCGTCGAGGGCGACGAGCTCGCGGGCCGTGCGGCCGATCGCCTCCCCCAGCTCGAACGGTCGTCCGATGCCTTCGCCCTTCCAGAACGGAACCGCCCCGGGGATGCCCGGCGCCGGTGAGACGAGCACCCGGTCGCGGGTGATCTCTTCGATTCGCCAGGTGGAGGCGCCGAGGAGGAACGTCTGCCCGGCGCGGGCCTCGTACACCATCTCCTCGTCGAGCTCGCCGACGCGGCCGCCACCCTCCACGAGGTACACGCCGAAGAGGCCGCGGTCAGGGATCGTCCCCGCGTTCGTCACGGCCAGCCGCCGCGCGCCCTCGCGCCCGCGCAAGATCCCGCGGACGCGGTCCCACGTGATGCGCGGCCGGAGCTCGGAGAACTCCTCCGACGGATAGCGACCCGCGAGCATGTCGAGGACGTTCTCGAGCTGCTGGCGCGAGAGGTCGCGAAACGGGTAGGCGCGCCGGACGAGCTCGTGGAGCTCGTCGACGGAGATCTCCTCCTGCGCGGCCACGGCGACGATCTGCTGCGCCAAGACGTCAAGAGGGTTCTGGACGATCTTCGTCTCCTCGATCTCGCCCTCGCGCATGCGCTGGACGACGACGGCCGTCTCGAGGAGATCCGCGCGGAACTTGGGGAAGATGCGCCCCTTCGAGGGCTCGTCGAGTCGATGGCCGGCCCGGCCGACGCGCTGCAGGCCGCGGGCGACCGATTTCGGGGACTCGACCTGGATGACGAGATCGACTGCGCCCATGTCGATGCCGAGCTCGAGCGACGAGGTAGCGACCAGGACCGGGATCTCTCCCTTCTTGAGCAGCTCTTCGACCTCGATTCGCTGCTCACGGGCGAGCGAGCCGTGGTGCGCGCGGGCAATCTCCTTCTCCGCGAGCTCGTTCAGACGCAGAGCGAGCCGCTCCGCGAGCCGGCGGTTGTTCACGAAGAGGATCGTCGAGCGGTGCTCCTGCACGAGGTCGAGGACGGCCGGGTAGATCGACGGCCAGATCGAGCTCCCTTCGCCCGGCTCGCGCATGTCCTCGAGCGGGACGACGACTCGGAGATCGAGCTCTTTGGCTCGGCCGGCGTCGACGAGCTCGATGGGCCGCCCGCCTGAGACGAAGCGGCCGATCTCCTCCAGTGGACGTTGAGTCGCCGAGAGGCCGATTCGCTGGAACGACTTCTCCGTCAGGCGCTCGAGACGCTCCAGGCTGAGCGCGAGATGCGCGCCCCGCTTCGATCCGGCGACGGCATGCACCTCGTCGACGATCACGCAGCGGACGGCGCGGAGCGTCTCGCGCGCACGGGACGTGAGCATGAGGAAGAGCGACTCGGGAGTCGTGATGAGGATGTCGGGCGGATGCTTGATGAGCGCGGCGCGCTCCTTGGCGGGAGTGTCCCCGGTCCGCACCGCCACGGCGAGCTGCGAGCCGATCCCGGCGAGTGGGCCGCGAAGGTTGCGCTCGACGTCGTAGTTGAGGGCCTTGAGCGGGCTGACGTAGAGCACCTGGACGCCCTCGCCGGGTCGCGCCTGGTCGAGTGCCCAGAGGAAGGCGGCCAGCGTCTTGCCCGACCCGGTCGGCGCCTGGATGAGCGTGTGCTTGCCTGAGGCGATCGCGGGCCAGCCGCGCTCCTGGGCGGGTGTGGGGCCGTCGAAGGTCCGCTCGAACCAGTCACGGACCGCTGGGCTGAATGGGGCGAGCGCTCCCACGACCCCAGCCTATCGAGAGGCGGACGCGCCCTCCGAAGGGCTCTCTTATAGGGATGCGCCCATCCCACCTCCCGCTTCCAGCGTACGGGGAGCGGACGAGCGAGTGGCAGGCGGTTCGGGTCGAGACGCGCACGGACTAGAATCGTCTTCGTGGCGGCGACACGCCCCGACCAGCTTCACTTCACCGGCGACGCCGAGGCCGACGCCCTGCTCGCCGAGGAGCCGATGGCTCTGCTCGTCGGCTTCGTCCTCGACCAGCAGGTGCCGGTCCAGAAGGCGTTTTCGGGACCGCTCGAGCTGAAGCGGCGCTTTGGCACGCTCGACGCAGCGAAGATCGCCGAGGCCGACCCCGGCGAGCTCGACCGCGTCTTCCGCGAGAAGCCCGCGCTTCATCGCTACCCGGGGACGATGGCCGAGCGGACACAGGATCTCGCGGGCGCGATCGCTTCCGAGTACGGCGGCGACGCAGCGCGCGTCTGGAACGAAGCGGAAACCGGTGCGGATCTCGAGCGACGGCTCCTCGACCTACCTGGAATCGGACCGATGAAGGCCCGCTCGCTGATCGCAATTCTCGTGAAGCGCTTCGGTGTCCGGCCGTCCGGTTGGGAGGATGTCGTTCCTTCGCATCCGACGCTCGGCGATGTCGACTCCATCGAGGCCCTCGAGGCCTACCAGGCCAAGAAGCGCGCCTACAAGGCGTCGCTCAGGGCCGCCCGGGCGGCCAAGTAGCCGCACATGCCGTGCACGCCGCCCCCTGGCGGCGTCGACGCCGAGCAGAGGTATACGCCGTCGGCGGGCGTGCGGTAGGGCGAAAGGCTGATGACGGGTCGCGCGAGGAGGCTGCGCAAGGTGGCAGCCCCGCCGTTGATGTCGCCGCCGAGGTAATTGCGGTCGTGCCGCTCCAACGCGGCAGGCGTGAGCACGCTGCGAGCGAGCACTCGGTCGCGGAACCCCGGCGCGAACCGTTCGATCTGCGCTTCCACGCGTTCGGTCATGTCGAACGACGAGCCGTTGGGGACATGGCAGTAGGCCCATGCGGTGTGCTGCCCCGCGGGAGCGCGGGTCGAGTCGAAGAGGCTGTGCTGCGCGAGGAGCACGAACGGCCGCTCCGCATGCTGGCCCTCCCACGGTGCCCGCTCGGACTCCGCGATCTCGTCGAGAGTGCCGCCCAGGTGCACGGTCGCCGCACGCGCGCACTCCTCGGCTCGCCACGGGATCGGCCCGTCGAGGGCGAAGTCGAGTTTGAACGCGGCCGGCCCATGGCGAAAGCGCGTCAGCCGCCGTGCATAGCCGGCCGGGAGGCGGCCGCCGCCGATGCGCACGAGCTCGCGCGGGGACACGTCGCAGAGCACGACACCTGCCGTGAGAGGCTCCAACGAGTCCACCGGAGCTCCCGTTTCCACCTTTCCTCCGAAACCCTCCAGCACGGAGACGAGCGCGGCCGCGATCCGCTGCGAGCCTCCGCGCGGGAACGGCCAGCCGAAAACGTGGGCCAATGCCAGCAGGACGAGGCCGAAGGCCGACGTCCCCCAGTGCTCGAGCGGCACGATCGAATGGGCGGCGCACCCCGCGAAGAGAGCACGCGCCCGCTCGCCGGCGAACGTCGAGCGCGCGAGCGCGCGGGCGGGGCGCAGGCCGTGCGTGGCGAAGCGCGCGAGTTGGAGCGGATGGTCGGGAACGTGGACGAGCGGCCCCAGGAGCCCGAGCTCGAGCGCGGGCCAGTCCGAGCAGACGGGCCCGAGCAGCTTCCGGTAGGCCGCCGCGTCGCGACCGAGCCCGGCGGCGGTCTCCTCGAGCGACCGCTCGACCACGACCGCGCTACCGTCGTCGAGCGGGTGGGCGACGACGGCGGGCGAATGCACCGGCTCGAGCCCGTGCTCGCCGAGCGGAAGCTGGCGGAAAAACGGGGAGCCCGACATGAACGGGTGGATCGACGAGCAGACGTCGTGCACGAACCCGGGTAGGGTCAGCTCGCCGGACCGGACGCCACCACCGGCCACCTCCTCGGCCTCGCGCACGATTACGCTGCGACCCGCTCGGGCCAGGGTGATCGCGGCAGCGAGCCCGTTGGGGCCCGAGCCGACGACGAGGGCGTCGGCCGTGTCCCTCAGCTGACCTCGGCGAGCACCGACGAGCGCGCCTCGCGCACCATCTCGCGCGCGATCACGAGGCGCTGGATCTCGTTTGTCCCCTCGTAGATCTGCGTGATCTTCGCATCGCGCATCATGCGCTCCACCGGGTACTCCTTGATGTAGCCGTATCCGCCGAGGATCTGCACTGCCTCCGTCGTCACGTCCATGGCGACGTCGGAGCAGAAGAGCTTCGCCATTGCGGACGCCTTGGTCACGTCGGGACTGCCCTCGTCGATCATGAGGCCGGCGCGGTACAGGAGCCCGCGCGCCGCCTCGCATTTCGTCTCCATGTCCGCGAGCTTGCCCGCGATGAGCTGGTGCTCGGCGATCGGGCGCCCCATGGTCTCGCGCGTCTTCGCGTATTCGAGCGCGTAGTCCGTCGCGCCCTGGGCGATCCCGAGGGCCTGCGCCGCGATCCCCGGCCGCGAGCGGTCGAGCACCTGCATTGCGATCCTGAAGCCGTCGCCCTCCTCCCCGACCAGGTTCTCGGCTGGAATCCGGCAGTCGTTGAAGAAGAGCTCGCCGGTCGTCGAGCCCTTGATGCCCATCTTCGGCTCCAGACGCCCGACCTCGAACCCGGGCGATTCGGCCTCGACCATGAAGCACGAGATGCCGTCGTGGCCCCCGTCCGGATCCGTCTTGGCAAAGACCGTGTAGAGGCCGGCGACGCCTGCGTTCGTGATGAACCGCTTCGAGCCGTTGAGCACATACGCGTCGCCGTCCCGCCGCGCCTCGCTCCTCATGGCAGCCGAGTCGGAGCCCGACCCGGCCTCGGTGAGTGCGTACGCAGAGAGGGTCTCGCCCGCCGCGAGCGGCGGCAGGAAGCGGTCTTTCTGCTCGTCGCTGCCCGCGATTCGAAGAGCGAAGGAACCGAGCTCGTGCACCGCCAGGATGAGGCCCGTGGTCGCACAGGCGCGCGAGATCTCCTCCACGGCGACGAGCATCATCAGCGCTCCGGCGTCGATCCCCCCGTAGCGCTCTTCGAGCGAGAGGCCGAAGATCCCGTTCTCGCGGAAGAGATCGACGAGGTCCTGCGGGAACTCGGCGGACTCGTCGATCTCGGCTGCACGCGGCGCCACATGCTCGCGCGTCAGCGTGCGGATGAGGCTCCGGATCTCACGCTGCTCGTCGCTGAGCGGATCCCACCCCACGGCCCGGATTGTAGATGGGCGCTCAGTCTCAGCCGCAGCACGCGATGCGCACGTGGAGATGGTTGTCGTGTCCCTCGAGCGCCTGAACGACCTCGGGCGGACCGCGCAGCCCCGTGTGCGGTCCGACGAAGATGCGCGTCGCCCCCGCGCGTACGAAGAGGTCGACGAGGGACTGCGCGAGGGCGACGTCTATCTGCCCCACTCGCACAGGCGGGCGCTCGCGTCCGTCCAGGCGCGGGTAATAGACGTCGACGTCCAGGCCGTTCTGGTGCGAAGCATGACGCGGGCCGAACCACCCCCCTGTCGGCCTGCTGAGGTCCCCGACACCCAGGCGGCTCACGCGCGGGTGCTCTTCCGCGTACTCGGAGGCGACGTGGAGGATCAGCCTTACGAGCTCATCCGTTCCCCAGCGCCGCCACGCCCGGTCGGGCCGCCGATGGAGCAGCGGATCCCAGGAGAAGTAGGCGGGCCCGCCCGGTGGCAGCCGCACCCCGCGGACGAGCGCTCCCGCGGCCGGGCTTCCGAGCGCCCGCGAGGCGCGCCAGCGAACCGCCTGGTCGGGCACCGTCGCGAAGCGGCTACCGGTGGGGAACGGGCTCGCGAAGCCAGAGGCGACTGCCGTCAGCAGGATCAGGCAGATTGGACGCACCGATCCGGATACGGGAACCTCCGAGAAGTCGGTCCCCGTACCAGCACCATGGCTATCGAGATTCTGCTCTCCGCGCTCGCGCTCGCAACTCCCGCCCCCACACGGAGCGCGGAGGTTGTCGGCCACTCGACCCAGGGGCGGCGGATCTGGGTCCATCGCCTCGGCGACCCATCCAGCCCGCACAAGGTCCTCGTCGTGGGCTGCATCCACGGTGACGAGGACGCAGGCGTCAGGATCACGAGGAAGTTGATCAAGAAGAAGCCGCCGGCCGACTTCGACCTCTGGGTCGTCAACGTGGTCAACCCCGACGGACGGCGGCTGGGCGTGCGCCAGAACGGGCGCGGCGTCGACCTCAACCGGAACTTCGGCTCCGAGTGGATCCCCATCGGCACCCGCTGGGATCCGCAGTACTCCGGCCCCTATGCCTGGTCGGAGCGCGAAACGCGGACGGTCCGGCGGCTCGTGCGTCGCATCCATCCGGAGGTCACGATCTGGTACCACCAGCCGCAGAAGCTCGTCCGGGCCTGGGGGCAGAGCGTGCCGACCGCGAGGGAGTACGCCCGCCTGACGTGGATGAGGTTCGAGCGCATCCGCTGGCCCCACGGCACAGCGCCGAACTGGCAGAACCACAACTTCCCGCACACGAGCTCATTCGTCGTCGAGCTGGCGCCTGGGTCGCTCACCGACCGGAGAGCGGCGCGACACGCGTGGGCGGTGATCCGGTTGGAGCGGATCCTGCTGGCTAGCGGCTAGCGAGCACCTCGTCGGCGCTCGCGCGCTCAGCCCCCGCGGCCTCCATCTCCTCGAGCGCCCGCTCCGAGTCTCCGGGCTCGACGTCCACTCCCCGGACGGCGTCGTCGACCACCGTGACGGCGAACCCCTCCCGGAGCGCGTCGAGCACGCTCTGCTTGACGCAATAGTCGGTCGCGAGGCCCGTGACGAAGAGACGATCGACTCCACGCTCGCGAAGCAGATCCCCGAGCCGCGTCTCCTGGAAGGCCGAATAGCCCTGACTGTTCGGGTCCTGTCCCTTGTCGATCACGACGTCCACCTTGGCCTGCTCGAGCGAGGGGTGGAGCTGCGCGCCCGGGGTGCCCTCGACGCAATGCTCGGGCCAGATCGACGATGGATCGGCGCCGCGCCAGTCGGCCGCGTCGACTTCGACCCCTGAAAAGGAGCCGTGCTCGGGCGGATGCCAGTCCCGGGTCGCGATCACGAGATCGAAGGAATCGAGGAGGCGGTTGATCGGCCCCGCGATTCGATCGCCCTCGGGGACCGGCAAGGCGCCGCCTGGAGTGAAGTCGTTCTGGAAGTCGACGATCAAGAGCGCGTCCATGCTTCGAGTCTAGATGGGGACCTTGAGCGGCCCGCGCCCGTAGTCGAATCGTGGACTCCGAGCGCGTTTCCGGTCGTATAGTCGCCAGGCGATGCCGCGCGCAGGCCGCGACGAGCGCGCCTGGGTGCGCGGCGCCCAGGCAGGTTCGGCCTCGGACCTCGAGGCGCTCTTCCGCAGCCATTGGCCGCGCGCCTATCGAGCCGCGTACCTGGTCGTGCACGACCGGGGCGCCGCCGAGGACATCGCCCAGGAGGCTTTCCTCGCGGCCGTGCGAGCCCTCGACACCTTCGACCGCCGGCGTCCCTTCGGCCCCTGGCTCCATCGCATCGTGGTGAACCGTGCAATCGACTGGACGCGGGCTCGTACCGTCCGCAGCGAGGTCGGCGACGAGGCCCTGGCGACAGCCGAGTCCCGTCCCGAGCTCGCAGTCGGCCTGCCGGCGAACGTCACGGATGCACTCGCAAGCCTGCCGCCCGACCAGCGCGCGGTGATCGTGATGCGCTATCTGCTCGAGTACACGCCTGGTGAGATCGCGCGCATGCTCGGGCTGCCGCGCGGCACCGTCAACTCGCGCCTCCGCCGCGGGCTCGATGCGCTTCAGGGGCGAATCCGGGAGGAAGAGTCGTGAACGAGACGGAGCTCCGCCGACGGCTGAGGGCCGAGCCGGCTCCCGGCGAAGAGGAGTCAGGCCGGCGTGTTTGGCCGAGCGTCCGGGCGGCTCAGGCCGAGCGAGTGCGCGTGCCGTGGATCGAGCGCCACTCACGCCTCCTCGTCGCGCTCGCTCTGCTCGCGGCCCTTGCGGTCGCGGCGGTGACCCCGCCCGGCCGGGCGCTCGTGGACACGGTCCGTGAGAGCGTCGGGGAGGATGCTCCGCCCGCAAACGTCTTCGACCGCGTTCCCGGCGGCGGCCGCCTGCTCGTCCAGTCGGCAGCGGGACCTTGGGTCGTCCACGAGGACGGATCCAAACGCCTGCTCGGACGCTACGGCGACGCCGCCTGGTCGCCGCGCGGGCTCTTCGTCGTCGCGACGCAGGGCGGAAGGCTCGTGACACTCGATCCGGAGAGCGGCGACGTACGCTGGTCGCTTTCCCGCTCGGAGCCGGTCGCGGATCCGCGCTGGTCGGGCGGCGGGCTCGACACTCGAATCGCATACCGAGTTGGCTCGTCGCTCCATGTCGTCGCCGGGGACGGCTCGCCTGACTACGTGCTCGCGGACGGCGCCCTGCCCGTCGCGCCGGCCTGGCAGGGCGACTCGCACGTGCTCGCCTACGCGGGCGGAGGCGGGCGCATCCACGTCGTCGACGTCGACAGCAGGCGGGAGCTCTGGCGTACGGGGCGGATCGACGGTGTTCGGCAAGTCCTCTTCGATCGCAAACGCGTCCTCGCCGTGACGCGGAGGGAGATCTGGGTCGTCGCTTCGCACAAGCGAAGACTCTTCGAACGCGTCGCACGCGGCCACTCGATCCTGAGTGTCGCGCTCGTACCGGTCTCGGGAGTCGTGTTCGCCGACTACGACGAGGCGGCGGACGCCACGGAGCTCGTCGTTCCGACGTGCTCGACGTCGGGCGCCTGCCTGTTGATCCCCGACCTCCACGCGTACCGGGGAGCCGGGCGCGTCGGCGACCTCACGAGCTCGCCCGACGGCCGCTGGTTCGCGGCCGCCTCGCCGGAGGCAGATCAATTCCTCTTCTTCCGCAGGCTGCCTCGCCTGGGGAAGGTCGTCTCCGTGTCGGACGTGACCGCCGAGTTCGGCCCCGGCTCAATCGGCACTGAGCGGTTCCCGAGGATCGCCGGCTGGACGGGTGCCTCCTCGTGAGGCGAATGCTCTGGCTCCTTGGCGGTGCCCTCGTCGGGCTCCTTGCGACGAGCGCGATCGAGAGCGCGCTCGCCGACGGCGTTCCCCGCGCGGATTGGACGCACACGGCCGTCGGGAGCGCAACAAGTGGGCTTACGGCCGAATACCCAAGCGCGTGGCATGCATTCGCCTACGGAGAGAACCGGGAATCGCTCGTCATTGCGTCGTTTCCCTTGTCGGCGGACTGGCCGCAACGTGCGCGGAAGTCGGTTCCGCACGGCGGGATCTACATCTGGGCGTTCACATACGGGCCGCTCCCGGAGTCACCGAGCATCGCCCGGGGTTTTCCACCGCGCCCGCGTCGATTCGAGCTGACAGCCAGGGAGCACGGCTTCTTCGGGTGCGGGTTCGGCCTCGAGGGCTACGCCATCCGCTTTCGTGAGCGAGGGATGGCGATTCAGGCGATGGTCGCGCTTGGAGAAGGAGCCCGCCGCGAAGACGCGGAGTCCCTCCTCGACAAGCTGATGGTTCGGCCTGGGCTCAGGCCAAACGTCCCACAGATCTAGCCGTTGCCGTAACCGTAGCCCCCGCCGCTGTCGGTCGTCGAGCCCTCGTCGTCGGACGTTCCGGAGCCACCCGTGGTCGCCGCTCCCACCGTGAGCATCCCCTCCATGCCCTTCTCGCGGTGGCCGTCGATCGGACAGTAGATCTCGTAGGAGCCTTGCCTGGAGAGGCCGACGGTCAGCTCGGCGGTCTCGCCAGGCTCGATCGTCTCCGTTTCCTCCTCGACCCCTTGGCCCTCGAGCTCCAAGGCGTGGGCGATCTGGCCATTGTTCGTGACCTTGAACGTGACCGTGCCGGTCTGGTCGACCTTGACGGACGAGGGGTCGAGCTTGTATTCGCTCTCACCGATCGAGATCGCCTGGCCCCCGCTCGCGGGCGCCGTTGTCCCCGGTTCGCTCGAGCTGGAGCTCGAGCCGCAGGCGGCGAGGGCCAGGATCGCCAGGACGGCCAGCGCCGAGGTCGACGCAACGCGCATTCGGACGGCGATACGCGGCTTCGATCAGATTGGATTGCACCATGCGCGTCTTCACCATCGGCCACGGGACACGAGAAGCCGCCGAGCTCGTCGAGACGCTCGTCGAAGCGGACGTGCGGACGCTCGTCGACGTTCGCCGCTTTCCCGGGTCGCGCCGCAACCCGCAGTTCAACCGCGATGCGCTGGCGACCTCGCTGGCCGCGGCCGAGATCGACTACCGGCACGCGGTCGAGCTCGGAGGGCGCCGGGCTGGCGAGCCGGGCGAGGAGCGGTTCGGCTGCGTCCGGACGGCGGCGTTTCGGAGCTACGCCGCTCGCATGGCGCGCGATGAGTGGCAGCTGGCGCTCGCAGGCGCGCTCGCCGAGCGCGAGCCCTGCCTCATGTGCGCGGAGACGGACTGGCGGCGGTGCCACCGCCGGCTCATCTCGGACCTGCTCACGGCCAGAGCGATCGAGGTCGTCCACCTCGTCCGCCCGGGAGAGCGCCAGCGGCACGATCTCTGGCCTGAGGCTGAGATCCGGGACGGAAGGCTCTATCTTTGCGCTGAGCTGGTGGCCTGAGGTGATTCTCGAGAACGGCGTCATCCGCACGCTGGACCCGTCCCTCCCGCGCGCGGGCGCGCTCGCGATCGCGGGCGAGCGCATCGCGGGCGGTGTGGGAACGCACGAGACCGCGCTCGCGAGCCCCGAACGAATCGACCTCCGTGGGCGATGCGTCCTTCCCGGATTCACGGACGCGCATGTCCATTTCCCGACCTGGTCCCTCGTCCAGCGCGACATCCGTCTCGAGGAGGCGACCTCGCTCGACGACGCGCTCGCGCGCGTGGCGGCAGCCGTCGGGACGGCTCAGCCCGGCCGCTGGGTCCGCGGCTACGGGTGGCGGAGCGGTGCGTGGTCGCCGCCGACGGAGCCGACCCGGCAGGCGCTCGATGCAGTCTCGGGGAGCATTCCCGTCGCGCTCATCTCGAAGGACTACCACTCGATCTGGCTCAACTCCGCGGCTCTCGAGCGCGCCGATGGGGATCTCGACGTGCCCGGCGGTGTCGTCGAGCGCGACGAGCGCGGCGAGCCGACGGGGATCCTGAAAGAGGAATGCGCCTGGCACTTCCGCGACGTCCACGTCCGACCGACCCACGCCGAGATGGTCGAGGCGACCCGCGCGGGGCTCGAGATCGCCAACGCACGAGGCGTGACGTCCGTCCACGACAAGGACGGATGGCTCGGCGCCCTCGGAGTCTGGCAGGAGCTCGAGCGGGAGGGATCGCTCACGTTGCGCGTCTGGCAGTCGCTTCCGCACCATCACATCGACGCGCTCGCGGAGATGGGAATGCGCTCCGGGCTCGGGAGCGATCTTGTCCGGGTCGGCTACATCAAGGCGTTCATGGACGGCACGCTCGGCTCCCACACCGCTCGTCTCATGGACGGCTCCGGAGTCGAGATCACGAGTCGCGCCGCGTTCGAGGACATCGTGCGCAGGGCCGCGCGCGCCGGTTTCCCGGTTGCCGTCCACGCAATCGGAGACCGGGCAAACCGCGACGCGCTCGATGCGTTCGAGGCGGCCGCCGAGGAATGGCGCCCGGCTGGCCTCCGGCAGCGGATCGAGCACGCGCAGCTCCTCACCTGGGAGGACGTGCCTCGCTTCTCGGCGATCGGCGTGGCTGCCTCGGTCCAGTTCAGCCACGCGCCGTCTGATCGAGATCTCGCGGAGACCAACTGGGCGGGCATGACCGAGCGGGCGTACGCCTCGCGCTCGCTCCTCGATGCGGGGGCCGTCGTCGCGAACGGGTCGGACGCGCCGGTCGAGGAGCTCGACCCCCTCCTCGGCGTGCGCGCAGGCGTCCTGCGCACCCTCGACGAGCGCGACGGATGGCACCCCGAGCAGCGGCTGACAGTCGAGGAAGCGTTCCACGCCACGTGCGTCGCCCCCGCCTGGCTCACGGGGGACGAACGCCGCCGCGGCAAGCTCCTGCCCGGGTATCTGGCCGACCTCGTCGTCCTCGATCGCGACCCCTTCGAATGTGCGCCGGACGAGCTCGCCGAGGTGCACGTCGTGGCCACGATGCTCGGAGGGCGCTGGGTTTTCGGGGCGCCGCCCTGGGACTAGGTTGGTGCCCAAGTACAATCAGGGCATGCGAACGATGAGAGCGGTGCACGACGCGAACTGCTCCGTCGCGTGCACGGCCGACATCATCGGAGCGAAGTGGACGGCAGTGATCGTCCATGACCTCTCCGAAGGGCCCAGACGGTTCTCCGAGCTCGAACGCTCCTGCCCTGGGATCAGCCCGCGGACGCTCTCCGAGCGGCTGCGCGTCCTCGAGCAGGAGGGGATCATCGCCCGGACAAGCGAGCGCCGCCGGGTCGACTACGAGCTGACGGACAAGGGCGGGGCACTGCTTCCGATCATCGACGAGATGCGCCGCTTCGGGCACGAGTGGCTCGTCCCCGAGCACGGGCACGAGCACAAGGGGTCGGCCGAGCTCGTCGGTTAGTCGGTCGGGAGGTCGGCGAGCGCGACGAGCGTCTCGCGCGCGGCCGCCACGCCGACCGGGATGTAGCGCGCGAGCAGACGCTCGTTCGGCGAATGCATGTTGGCCCCGGGCAGCCCGAACCCGGTGAGGATCGTCGGGATGCCCTTGTCCGCGAGGGTCGGGACGATGGGCAGCGTTCCTCCGCTCCGGGTGAGCAGGGGACGCCGGCCGAGCACGCGCTCGAACGCGCCCTGCGCCAGCCGCACCGCCGGCGAGTCGGGTGGAATGAGGGCGGCCGGCCCCGAGGCCCAGCGCTCGATGTCGAGATCGGCACCGTCCGGGGTGGCCTCGCGCAGGAGCCGCCGGAAGACGCCGTCGATCTCCTCGACGTCCTGCCCTGGCGCCAGCCGGATGGAGATGTTCGCCTCAGCTGCCACCGGCAGGACCGTCTTCTGGAAGTGCGGCTCGCCGACGGCGATTCCATGAACGTCCACCGCCGGGCTCGCCACGGTGCGCAGATGGAACTCTTCGGCCGCGGAGCCATCGGCGGGCCGCGCTCCTTCGCCGGCGAGGATCGCCGCGCCGGGGTCGAGCTCGGCCCAGGCGGCTCGCTCCTCCTCCGTCACCCCGATCGTGCCGGCGCGCAGCGCGTCCGGTGTACCGACGACGGCGTCGAGCGTCCGCATGAGTGCATGCGCGGCGTTCAGGGCGGCCCCGCCGAAGACGCCCGAATGCAGGTCGCGCTCGCCGGTCCGGAGGCGCAGGTGGTAGTAGACGAGCCCACGGACGCCAAGATCGAAGGCGGGCACGTCCTCGCGCGGCATGCCGCTGTCGAAGATGATGCAGGCGTCGGCGCCGCGCTCGTCCCCCTCGAGGAACACGACGATCGAGTGCCCGCCCGTCTCCTCCTCGCCGTCGAAGGCGACGCGGACGTTGACCGGCAGAGCTCCGGCCGCCGCCAGCTCGGCGGCGGCCTTGAGAAGCAGGTACGAGTTGCCCTTGTCGTCGATCGCTCCGCGCGCGTAGACGTAGCCGTCGCGGATCTCGGGCTCGAACGGCTCGGACTCCCAGAGATCGAGCGGCGCGGGCGGCTGGACGTCGAAGTGGCCGTAGAGGAGGACGGTCGGCGCACCCTGCGCCCCGTTCGAAGCCGGAATGTCGCCGATGACGAGCGGCGAGGTCTCGGTCTGCTGGATCTCTGCCTCTCCCCCAGCAGCGTCGACGAAATCGCGCAGCCATTGCGCTGCCCGCTGCACGTCCTCCGCGTGGGAGGGGTCAGCGCTGATGCTGGGGATGCGCAGCCACTCGTAGAGCTCTTCGAGCCAGACCGGATCCGGTGTCGAGGGGATGTTCACAGCGGCCGGAGTCTACTGGGGCCACCCCGAGCCACCACCCGCTTTCGAGCGTAGCGCCGAAAGCCGCACGTGAGTTGCGCGGATTGGAGCGCCTTCGCGCAGATCCGAGAGAACCCGGCCTGGCCCCGCTACCGAACGCTCAGGCCGCGACTTCCCGCAGCTTCTGAGACTCCGCCAGCGCCTGAAGCTTTTTCAGGCTCTGGTTCTCGATCTGCCGCACCCGCTCCCGGGTGACGTTGAACGTCCGCCCCACCTCGTCGAGCGTCCGCGGGTGCTGCCCGTCGAGGCCGTAGCGCATCTCGAGGACGCGCCGCTCGCGGGGACTCAGGGCCCCGAGGATCCGCTTCAGCGTCTCTTTGCGGAGCTGCGTCTCAGCAGCCTCATCAGGGAGCGCCGCCGACTGATCGGCCAGAAAGTGGCCGAACTCGGATTCCTCCTCGTCACCCACCGGCTTCTCGAGCGAGACGGGCGCCTGCGCGCTCCGGCGGATCTGCTCGACCTCCTCGCGGTCCAGCTCGAGCT
>Ga0081539_10003570_pt1 | contig 18883 bp, 21 predicted proteins | sample TabmetS4T2R2_FD_71023 | JGI IMG/M metagenome (GOLD analysis project Ga0081539, IMG submission 71023) | Tabebuia heterophylla rhizosphere microbial communities from the University of Puerto Rico - S4T2R2 | ecosystem: Host-associated > Plants > Roots > Rhizosphere ...
TGGCCAGGATTACTGGTGCGGCTCGGTTGTCGGCAAGGGGCCCGAGTTTTTGGGCGTATGGTGCCAAGAAACTCGTCAATACTGCATGCAGTGCAGGCACATCAGGACCTCTGATTGGCGAATCACCAGCGCTAACTGCCGCAACTGCCGTAACTCGTCCGCCACCTGCCGAAAGTAACGCTTACGGCCGATGCAGCACCTCTGCCGCAGGATCAACGCGCGGCCGAGATCAACAGGAACGGCGGGCGATCACGTTCGATCGACCATTCCGGGTGGGCGGCGATCTGGGCGTCGCTTGGTCCCCATTCCTCCAGCCGCCGCGGCGTGAAGCCCAGCTCGAGCAGGAGGTTCACATAGGTGGCCACGGTGCGGTGCTGCTTGATCACGCCGGGAGCCAGCCAGTTGGTCGAGCGGGGCCCTTCATCGAGATAGCGATCGACCGCCCATGTCTTTCGACCGCTGTCATCCTTCAGCCAGTCCGGCCGGCTGGGCGCCGTATAGATTGGGTGCTCGACCGAAAAGATCAGCCGGCCGCCGGGCACGAGCGCACGATGGACGATCTCGAGCAGACCCTTCAGGTCGACGACGTAGTGCAGCACGAGCGAGCTGTAGGCGAAATCGAACGCCGCCGGCGGCAGGTCCAGGTGCTCGAGATCGGCGCGTCGGTAGACGATGGCGGCGTCCGATGACGCTTCCCGCGCACGCCCCAGCATCTTCTCCGAGAGGTCCAGCCCCAGCACGCGGGCCGCCCCTGCCTCGCGCGCAAACCGGCAGAACCAGCCGAAGCCGCAGCCCAGGTCGACGACGCTCAGCCCCTCCATCGCCGGCAGCATCGCCCGCAAGGTCGGCCATTCCGGCGCGCCCGCCAGGCCTTCGACGGAGCGGGCGAGCTTGCTGTAGCCGGCGAAGAAGATGTCGTCGTCGTAGATGTTCTGGGCTGGCGGACTCACGTCACTTTTGCGGCTGCTCGGGCCTGCCGGATCGCCAGCGACAGCGAGGCGCCGAGATCGGCGAGCAGCTTGCCGGTCGCCTCGTCGTTGAGCTTGCCGTCGGTGAAGCGGTTCTGCGCCTGGGCGATCATGACCTCGGGCTTGTTGACCGGGCGGCCGTCGACGAACACCAGGATCTGGCGCAGCTGGTACTGCGCGCGCGCCGAGCCCAGCGCGCCGCCCGCGGCGCCGAGGATCGCGATCGGCTTGGCAGCGAAGGGCTGTGGCGTCATACGCGACAGCCAGTCGATGGCGTTCTTCAGCACGCCCGACGGACCGTAATTGTATTCCGGCGTGACCAGCACGATGCCGTCCGCCTCGAGCATCATCTTCTGCGCCGCCTGCACCGGTTCCGGAAAGCCCTGTGCCTGGATGTCGGCATTGTAGAGCGGCCAATCGATCTCGATCGTCTGCGACGTGACGCCGGCCGGAAGCCTTTCGACGAAAGCCTTGAGCGCCAGGCGGTTGAACGACGCCTTGCGCAGGCTGCCGCAGAAAGCGACGAGTTTGATTGGCTCGGACATTGCTCGGTATCTCCGTGGTTACTGCTTTGTCAGCACTGAGGCAGGCCGCTACATAGAAGCCGTTGGGAGAATTGGCAACGCAATGCCGCTACGCGACATCACACTGGATGACATCGAATCCCTGGCCGTCGGCGCCTGGGTCCTGGGCACGGGCGGCGGCGGCAGCCCCTATCTCGGCCTTCTGAACATGCGCGCCCTCTACAAGGAGGGCTTTCGCGTGCAGCTCATGTCGTCGGACGAGCTCGCCGACGACGACTGGATTGCCGCCGTGTCGAACATGGGCGCGCCGCTGGTCGGCCAGGAGCGCCTGACCGACAGCCGCACCATCGCCCGCGCCGTGGCGCTGATGGAGGAGCACACCCGCCACAAGTTCCGGGGGATCATGTCGCTCGAGATCGGCGGCGGGAATTCGATCCAACCGCTGATGGCGGCGGCGCATCTCAAGCGGCCGGTGATCGATTCCGACATGATGGGCCGCGCCTATCCCGAGGCGCAGATGACCTCCGTCGCGGTCGGCGACCTGAAGCCTTGTCCGCTCACCTCCGTCGACGTGCGCGGCCTCGAATCGGTGGTCGACAGCGTGCCGACCTGGAAATGGATGGAGCGCGTCAGCCGCAAGATCTGCGTCGAGTACGGCTCGATCGCCTCGACCTGCAAGGCGCCGCGCACCGGCGCGGAAGTGAAGAAATGGGGCATCCACGGCACCACCACCAAGGCGATCGCCATCGGCCATGCCGTGCGCGAGGCCCAGCGCCGCCACGAGGACCCGATTGCCGCCATCCTCGGCGTCGAGCCGGGCAAGGTGCTCTACCGGGGCAAGGTGGCGGATGTCGAACGCCGCGCCACCGAGGGTTTCCTGCGCGGCAAGACGCGGCTCGACGGCATGGACGAGCACAAGGGCGCCACCTTGGAGATCAACTTTCAGAACGAATGGATCGTGGCCTGGCTAGACGGCAAGCCGATCGCCATGTCGCCCGACCTGATCTGCGTGCTCGATTCGGTGTCGGGCGAGGCGGTCGGCACCGAGACCATCCGCTACGGCCAGCGCGTCACCGTGATCGCCCTGCCGCCGCCGAAAGTCTTCCTCTCCGAGAAGGGTCTCGCTCACGTTGGCCCGCGGGCCTTTGGCTATAACATCGACTTCAAGAGCGTGTTCGCGTGACGCTGCGCGAACTCTCGCTCGACGACATCGAAGCCCTGGCAGTCGGTGCCTGGGTGCTGGGCACGGGCGGCGGCGGCAATCCCTACCTGCCGCTGCTCAACATGCGGGCGCTCTATCGTGACGGCCATCGCGTGCAGCTGATGGATGCCGCCGACCTCGCCGACGACGACTGGGTCGGCACCGTCGCCAACATGGGAGCGCCCCTGGTCGGCCAGGAGCGCCTGACCGACAGCCTGACGCTCGCCCGCGCCGTCACGGCGATGGAGCGCCATCTTGGCCGTCGCTTCCGCGCCCTGATGAGCATGGAGATCGGCGGCGCCAACGGCGTACGGCCGTTCATGGCGGCGGCGCACCTCGAGCGACCGGTGGTCGATTCCGACACCATGGGCCGGGCCTATCCTGAGGCGCAGATGACCTCGGTCGCCGTCGGTGGCTTGGCGCCCTATCCGCTGACGGCGGTCGACGTGCGCGGCTTCGAATCGATCGTGCACAAGGTGCCGAGCTGGAAATGGACCGAGCGCGTGGCGCGCAAGATCTGCGTCGAATACGGCTCGGTCGCCGCCACCTGCCAGCCGCCGCGGACCGGCGCGGAAGTGAAGAAATGGGGCATCCACGGCACCACGACCAAGGCGATCGCCATCGGTCGGGCCGTGCATGAGGCGCAGCGCCGCCACGAGGACCCGATCGCCGCCATCCTGTCGGTCGAGCCGGGCAAGCTTTTATACAGGGGCAAGGTTCTAGACGTGGCGCGCCGCGCCACCGAGGGATTCCTGCGCGGCGTGCTGCGGTTGGACGGCCTCGACGACTGGCGCGGCTCGGCCATGACCATCAACTTCCAGAACGAATGGATCGTGGCCTGGCGCGACGACAAGCCGCTCGCCATGACGCCCGACCTGATCTGCGTCCTCGACTCCGTCTCGGGCGAGGCGGTCGGCAGCGAGACGGTGCGCTATGGCCAGCGTGTCACGGTGATCGCCCTGCCGCCGCCCGCCGTGTTCCTTTCGCCGCGCGGCCTCGACCATGTCGGTCCGCGCGCCTTCGGCTATGACATCGAGTTCAGGAGCGTGTTCGAGGCATGAGACGCATTGGCATTGACGTGGGCGGCACCAACACCGACGCCGTCCTGATCGAGGAAGGCAAGGTGGTGCGCGCCGTGAAGGCGCCGACCAGCGAGGACGTGACCACCGGCATCCTCGATTCGCTGAAGAGCCTCGGCTCGACCGGCGTGCTGGCGGGCAAGCGCATCGACGGCGTGATGATCGGCACGACGCATTTCATCAATGCCGTGGTCCAGCGCCGGCATCTGACCAAGGTCGCCGCACTCAGGCTCGGCATGCCGGCCTCGGCCTCGCTGCCGCCGTTCTGCGACTGGCCCGAGGACCTGGCCGAACTGGTGCGCGGCGGCGTGTGGATGGTGGAAGGCGGCCACGAATATGATGGCCGGCCGTTCATGCCGCTCGACGAGGCGGCCGTCATCAGGGCAGCGGGCGAGATGAAGGCCAAGGGCCTGAGCTCGGTTGCCATCTCCTCGATTTTCTCGCCGCTCGATCCCAGCCACGAGAAGCGCGCGGCCGAGCTGGTCGCGGCCGAGCTGCCCGACGCCGTCATCACCTGCTCGTCCGACCTGGGCCGCATCGGCCTGCTGGAGCGCGAGAACGCCGGCTTGCTGAACACGGCGCTGGCCGACCTGTCGCGCGACACCATCGCTGCCTTCGAGAAGGCTATCGCCGATTCCGGTATCGCCGCGCCATTGTTCATCACCCAGAACGACGGCACCGTGGCCGAGGCGCACCAGGCGCGGCGCCTGCCGGTGTATTCATTCGCCTCCGGCGCCACCAACTCCATGCGCGGTGCGGCGTATCTCTCGGGCCTCAGCGACGCCATGGTGGTCGATGTCGGCGGCACCACCACGGACGTCGGCCAGCTGAAGCACGGCTTCCCGCGCGAGGCCAACTCTGTCGTCAAGGTCGGCGGCGTGCGCACCCTGTTCCGCATGCCCGACCTGCTGTCGATCGGCCTGGGCGGCGGCAGCCATGTGTCCCTCGACCCGATCAAGGTCGGCCCAGTGTCGGTCGGCTACCGCCTGCTGAAGGACGGCATCGCCTTCGGCGGCAGGCAGCTCACGACCACGGACATCGCGATCGCGAGCGGCGTCCTGACGCTCGGCGACAAGGCCAAGGTCGCACATCTCGACGCCGCCGCTTGCCACAAGGTCTTCGCCGAGGCCGCGCGCCTGGCCGAGGAGGCGATCGACCGTATGAAGACCGAGGCGGGCGACGTGCCGCTGATCGCCGTCGGCGGCGGCGCCTTCCTGATCCCCGACGCACTGCCCGGCGTTTCCCAGGTGATCCACGTCGAGCACGGCGACTGCGCCAACGCCGTCGGCGCTGCCATCGCCCAGGTCTCGGGAGAGTGCGACCAGATCTTCAAGGACATGACCCGCACCGACGCCATCGCCGCCGCCCAGGGCATCGCCAACGACCGCGCCGTCGCCGCCGGCGCCGATGCGAAGACGCTCAGCACCATCGAAAGCGAGGATATGCCGCTCGCCTATCTGCCCGGCAATTCGGTGCGGGTGCGGGTTCGTGTTGTGGGCGATGTCGCGGCGAGCTGATAGATTGGCGCGGAACACCTATGAGAGGACAATGACCCGATCGATCGTTGCAGCCCTTGGTTTCTGCCTGGCTGCTTCGTCCGCTGCTGCCCAGCCTATGGGCCAGAACCAGCCGCCCAACCAGTGGGTGATGAACTGCAACTACGAGAAGGGCAAGGACTGCACCGTGTCGGCGATGATCGACGGCGGGCCCAACAACCTTCTGGGCACGTTCCTGATCGTGAGCTACTCGGTGGCCTACACCACGCTCACCATCGTGGCCGACGGCGTCGGCTCGAGCGCCAGCATGCAGGTCGACAACTGGCCGTTCGTGTCGACCAGCATCTGCACCGGTGGCGCCTGCTCCTACACCCAGGGCAAGTCGGCCGAGCTTTTACAGACCATGCTCAAGGGCTCGTCGATCACCGTCCAGCTCTCGACCCAGGCCGACGGCATGGCCGGCCCGCTCACCAACACCCTGCAAGGCTTCGCCACCCAGTACGAGCGCGCCGTGCGCGCCCAGCAGGGTCGCTGATCAGCCGAGCAGGCTGAGCCAGGTCAGGCTGAGCGGCATGTCGCCGCCGTTGGTGTAGGCCGAGTAGGTGTGGAACACCTCGCCCGCGGCGCTGCGGGCGAACACGCTGGTGCCGGGGACGTCCTCGCGGTCGATCCTGGTGCGCTCGAAGCCGTAGACGACCTCCTCGCCGACCTGCTCCGGCCGATAGGCAGCCTGGAAGTCGTAGCTGAAGTCCGACGGCTGCGAAGACACCCAGCGGAAGCGCCAGCCGCGGCGCCGGCGGTAATCCTCGATCCGCTCAATGGGCGCGCGCGAGACCGCCGTGAAGGTGGCGTCATGGCGGGCCAACTGCTCGTCCAGCCTGTCGAGATGGTTGCCGAGCTGCGAGCAGCCCGGGCAGCCGTCCGTCCAGTCCGGCGCGAACATGAAGTGATAGACGATCAGCCGCCCGCGGCCCTCGAACAGCTCGCTGAGCGTCTGCCGACCGGCCGGCGTGTCGAAGGCATAGGCCTTGTCGACGGCCGTCCAGGGCAGCGCCCGGCGCCGCTCGACAATCCGCGTGCGCAGCTCGGCGAGCTTCTTCTCCTCGGCCAGCAGCGCCTGGCGGGCCGCCAGCCATTCCGTGGCGGAAACGATGTCGTGCTGCATGGCCGTTCCCCTCTTCAGGCAAGCATGCCGTAATTGCCGACGATGACCGGCGCGGCCGGCTGCGGCGGCTCGGCGCAACGCTCGCGGATATCCTTCTGGAAGGCCTTGAAGCTCTCGAAGCTTGTAAGCGCCGGTCCGCCGTCGTCGGACATCGCGATATGGACGAAGGTGTCGTCGGGCAGCCGGAACACGGCGTAGCGCAGGCCGGCCGGCGCCTTGGCTAAAAGCTCGTCGAACACCGCGGCACTCAGGCGCTGGTTCTCGTCGGCCCGTTCGGGCTTGGCGCGATAGCGTACCATGGTCCATTTCATGGGGTCTGTCTCCTCAGATGATGGTGCCTGGAAGACGATTGGCCGCGGGCAAAAGATTCGCGAAAATAGTCGCGATCCGTCGAATCCTTTGGCCCCTCTCAAACGTCGTGCAGGCATGACCGACCCCCAGGCAGAGTTCGAGCGCCTGCTGGCCGAGCTGCGGCCGCGGCTGCACCGCTATTGCGCCCGCATGACCGGCTCGGTGATCGACGGCGAGGACGTGCTGCAGGAGACCTTGGTCAAGGCGATCGAGGCTTTCCCGCATACCGGCCCGCTCGCCAATGTCGAGGGCTGGCTGTTCCGCATCGCCCACAATGCGGCGCTGGATTTCCTGCGTCGGCGCGCCCGCCGCGACGGCATCCAGGACGGCGACGAGGCCCTGGAGAGGATCGCCGACCCCGACAGCGAGATCGAGCGCCGCCAGGCCGCCGCCGCCAGCCTGCGCACCCTGATGCGCCTGCCGGTGGCCCAGCGCAGCAGCGTCATCCTGATGGATGTGCTGGGCCATTCGCTCGAAGAAATATCGGAGGTGCTGGAGAGCACGGTGCCCGCGGTAAAGGCCAACCTGCATCGCGGCCGCCAGCGGCTCAGCGAACTGGCCGCCGAGCCCGACGACCGGCCACCGCCGGTGCTGGCCGAGGCCGACAGGCGGCGGCTTGCGGCCTACGTCGAGCGTTTCAACGCCCGCGACTTCGACGCCCTGCGCGCCCAACTCGCCGACGACGTGAGGGTCGAGGTCGTGAACCGCAGCCGCCTCAACGGCCGCGGCGAGGTCGGCCGCTACTTCGGCAACTACAGCCAGACGACCGACTGGCACCTCGTGGCGGGCCTGGTCGACGGGCGTCCGGCGATCATCGTGCACGATCCCGACCAGCCGTCCGGCCCGCCGATCTATTTCATGCTGCTGGACTGGGCTGACGGCGGCCTGCTCGCGATTCGCGATTTCCGGTATGCCCGCTACGCCATCGAGGATGCCGAGCTGATCGACTTTTCGTGAACTCAACGGCTTGTGATTACGTCCCCCGGCAACGCTAGGGTGCATGATGCGTTGGCGTCACCGTCTGTTCACGAGGGAGGTACGGATCATGCGCAGAATACTGCTTCGCTCCACCGTCGCCGGCCTGATGGCGGCATCGTTCCTTGCCCTGGCCCCGGCGGCCTTCGCCCAGGCCGTCACCTACAAGGCCGACCTCAAGACCTCGGCCGAGGTGCCGCCCGTGGACGGCAAGGGCAGCGGCACGCTGACGGCGACGTACGATCCCGCCAGCAAGAAGCTCAGCTACACGGTGAACTACAAGGACCTGACCGGCCCCGCGACCGCAGCCCATTTCCACGGTCCGGCCGACGCCAAGACCAATGCCGGTGTCGTCGTCCCCGTGAACGGCGCCGTCACCAGCCCGATCAAGGGCGAGGCGACGCTGACCGACGCGCAGGCCAAGGATCTCGCCGACGGCAAGTGGTACTTCAACGTCCATACCGCGGCGAACAAGGGCGGCGAGATCCGCGGCCAGGTCATGAAGTAGTCCGCGGGCTTAGCGCTTCCGCCGGTACAGGAAGCAGTTGTCGGCGTTGGGCATCTTGATGCCCTGGTAGAAGGACATCGCGGTCGGCGCCGACAGCAGCAAGGTCGTGGTGAGATCGCCGCCGGCCTGCACCCGCGTCTCCTCGATCAGGCGCTTGCCGATGCCTTGGCCCTGGCAGGCCTTGTCGACCGCGAGATCGGAGAGATAGCAGCAGAAGCAGAAGTCGGTCAGCGAGCGCGCGAAACCGACCAGCCGGCCGTCCTGGCGCGCCGTCAGGATCAGGTTGGCATGAGCCAGCATGCGCTCGACGCGGCCGCGATCCTCGATCGGCCGGTTGAGGCCCGATTTGCGCACGATGTCGATGTACTCGTCGGCGCCGAGATAGTCCTCGCGGGCGTACACGGTGTTCATTGGCTCAACCATCTCCTCAAGGCGTTGGTGACTTCTGCCGGTCTTTCCAGCGGGCTCATGTGTCCGCATTCCTCGAGCACGACCAGCCGCGAGTCGGCGATGTCGGCCGCCATCTCCTGCGAGCGCGGCAGCGGCGTCACCTGGTCCTGGCGGCCGACGACCACCACGGTCGGGATGCCGATGTCGACCAGCATGCGCCGGCTGTCGGCGCGGTCGATGATGGCGCGTTGCTCGCGCACGAAACCGTCGGCCCCGATCTCCTCGGCCATGTCGAAGATCGGCTGGCTGATCGTGGCATCGTCGATGTGGCGAGGATGCACCAGCTGCGGCAACAGCGTGCGCTGCACGCCACGGAAGCGGCCGATCCTGGTCTGGTCGAGCAGGGCGCGGCGGCGCTTGGTCGAATCAGCCGAATCCGGCGTGGCCTGGGTGTCGATCAGCGCCAGCCTCTCCACTCTGTCGGCCGCCCGGCGCAGGATCTCGAAGGCGACATAGCCGCCCATGGAGAAGCCAACGAGCGCAAAGGTCGGCGGCGCAAGGGCCAGGGTCGCTTCGGCCATGGCGCCCATCGTGTCGTGGTGCCACAGCTCGGGAACGATGTAGTCGGCTGCGTCCGACAGGGCCTCGATCTGCGGCTCGAAGACCCGGCGGGTATTGAGCAGGCCGGGCAGCAGAACGAGCGTCGTGCGGGGCATCAGGTAGGGGCCGAAGGCTAGATCTGGATCTGGTTGCCCAGTTCGATAGCGCGGTTCGGCGGAATGCGGAAGAAGGTCTTGGTGGCCGAGGCCGAAAGCGAGAGCGAGATGAACCAGTCGCGGCGCCATTTGCCGAGCTTGGAATGCTGGCTCGGCACCAGGGTCTCGCGGCCGAGGAAGAAGCTGGTCTCCATCTCGTCGTAGGCGATGCCGTGCGGCCGGCAGGCGCGCAGGGCGTCCGGCACGTCGGGCTGCTCGGTGAAGCCGTAGCGGGCGATCACGGTGTGGAAGCCCTTGCCCAGGCGCTCGACCTCGACGCGGTTGGCCTCCGGCACGCGCGGCACGTCCATGGTCTCGACCTGCAGCATGATGATGCGCTCGTGCAGGACCTTGTTGTGCTTGAGGTTGTGCAGGAAGGCGGCCGGGGTGTGGCTGGCGTCGGCGGTCAGGAACACCGCGGTGCCGGCGACGCGGTCGGGTGCCCTCTCCATGCGCTCGAGGAACTGGCGCAAGGGCAGGGTCCCTTCGCTGATCTCGGTGGCGACCAGCCGGCGGCCGAGCCGCCAGGTGGTGATGGTGAAGTAGATCAGCGAGGCCACCACCAGCGGCAGCCAGCCGCCGTCGGGGATCTTCAGCGCGTTGGCGATGAAGAAGGCGATGTCGGGAATGACGAGCAGGCCGAACACCAGAAGGGCGACCGGCCAGCGCCATTTCCACACCAGGATCGCCACCGCCATGGCAAGCGTGGCGTCGACGATCATGGCGCCGGTGACGGCAAGGCCGTAGGCGCCGGCCAGCGCGCCCGACGAGCCGAAGCCCACGACCAGCGCCACGACGCCCATCATCAGGATCCAGTTGACCCGCGGGATGTAGATCTGGCCGATCGTGGTCTGCGAGGTGTGGTGGATCTCCATGCGCGGCAGGTAGCCGAGCTGGATCGCCTGGCGCGTCAGCGAGAACACGCCGGTGATGACGGCCTGCGAGGCGATCACGGCGGCGAGCGTCGCCAGCACCACCAGGAAGATGATGTAGTCCTGCGGCACCATCTCGAAGAAAACCTGCTTGATGCGGGTGGGGTCCTCGATGATGAGAGCGCCCTGGCCGAAATAGTTGAGCAGCAGGCCCGGCATGACGAGGCTGAGCCAGCCCGTGCGGATGGGACGGCGGCCGAAATGGCCCATGTCGGCGTAGAGCGCTTCGGCGCCGGTGACGGCCAGCACGATCGAGCCGAAGGCCCAGAAGATGCCGAGCCCCTGGTCGGCGATCAGCCTGGCGGCATAGAGCGGATTGATCGCCAGCAACACCGACGGATTCTTGGCGATCTGCCAGATGCCGAGCACGGCCAGCACCACGAACCACACGAGCATCACCGGTCCGAACAGGCGACCGACGTCGGCCGTGCCGCGCGCCTGCAGCAGGAAGAGAACGACCAGGATGACCAGCACCAGCGGCACGATGAACGGCTCCAGGGCGGGCGTCGCCGCCGATAGCCCCTCGACGGCGCCCATCACGGAGACGGCCGGGGTGATGATGGCATCGCCATAGAACAGAGCGAGGCCGATCACGGCCAGCGTGACGATGGCATGGCGGATCTTGCGGCTGCCGCCGTTCAGCCCGTGGCTGGCCAGCGTCGCCAGGGCGAGCACGCCACCCTCGCCCTTGTTGTCGGCGCGCATGATCAGGGTGACGTACTTGATGGTGACGGTGAGGGTCACCGCCCAGAACAGCGTCGACAGCACGCCCAGCACGTGATCGGGCGTCGGCGCCAGGCTGGTGTCGTGCAGGAACGTCTCGCGCAGGGCATAGAGCGGGCTGGTGCCGATGTCGCCGAACACCACGCCCAGCGCGCCGACGATCAGCGCGGCACTGGCCTTGCTGTGGTCGTGCGCCGGATGGGCGGCGTCGGTGACGGTCGACGGGCTGGTGCTGTCAGAGGCCATAAGGTCAAACGCCGCCTGAACCGGCGGCGGCGCGACGGTGTGCGCCCCCGCCTTTCGCCTGTCAACGCGCCAAATACAGGGCTGTTGCGGCAAAAACGCTTGACCTTTGGCGGGACCCTGCCGAGCGTTTGGAGGCGGCGTTCGCAGGCGGGGGACAGGGCATGGCCATGGAGCTCTGCAACAACGGCAAGTTCACGACCGATCCGTCGGCCGACGATATCGGGCGCGCGTTCGACGGCGCTCCCCACCCCGAGGGCTGGTATGTCATCCTCGACGACGAGGATGACGGCTCCAACATCGAGGTGACGGCCCGGCCCGAGGGCACCTACGACGTGACGGCCGACGACGGCCATCGCGAGGGCCATCCCGACCGGCCGTTTACCGCCGACCAGGCGAAGGCCGCCCTGCTGAAGTACAGTGCGCGCGAGCCCGGCTGGCGCGAGGCCTTCACCTGGCAAAGCGACTCCGAGGACGACGAGGAGGAAGCGAAGGAACAAGGCGCGCTGCCCAAGGCGAAGCGCTCGTCCGAGCCGCCCACCTGGGCAGTGGCGGTCGTGATCGCCTCGTTCGCGCTGGTCGTCCTCACCGGGTACGTGCTTTCAGCCACCGACATATCGCTTGGCGATTCCGACTTCTTCTACGTCAGCCTGATCTTCCTGCCGATGGCCGTGCTGTTCGTGGTCGCCGTGATCGCCAAGATGCTGGAGGTGAGACGGGCTGCGCGCTGGTCGACCGCCGTGGGCCGCATCGTGAAGTCGGGCACGGCGGCCGCGCACCGTCGCTCCGCCGGCGAGGCCACGACAGTGAAGACCGTGCCGGCCGTGGAGTACGAGTTCTCGGTCGGCGGCCGCACGGTCAGGGGCAACCGCATCGGCATCGGCGGGGATTCGGGCGGCGCTGACACCGAGGCCACTCTGCGGCGCTACACCGTCGGCGCCGCCGTGACCGTCTACTACGACCCGGCCAACCCGAAGGACTGCGTGCTCGAACGCGGCGTGCCCGAAGGCATCGGCAAGGGTCTGGCGATCATCGCGGGCTTCGTCATCGCCGTCGTCGGCGTCGTCTACTGGCTCGCCACCGGTGCGCCGCGCCTCGTCGCGCAGCATTATCCGCATGCCAATGTTCCCGTCGTGATCATTGCCGCCAGCATGGGCATGCTGATGCTGCTGTTCTTCATTGCGAGCTGGCTGCTGTCGCGCCGGGCCGCCGATTGGCCGGTGGTGCGCGGCACGGTAGTGAGCAGCGGAACCGAGAAGATCGAGAAGAACTCGGACGGGCGCCGGTCGGTCACCCATGCACCGGCCATCGAGTACGCTTACCGCGTGAACGACATCGATTACGTCAGCCGCCAGGTCAAGCTCGGTGCGAACCTGTCCGCCAGCGAGTCCTATGCCGCCGGCATCGCGTCGCGCTATCCCAAGGGGGCCGCGATCGACGTGCACTACGATCCCGCCAACCCGTCCAACGCCGCCCTCGAGAATCCGGCGGGGACGCGATGGTTCCTGCTGGCCATCGCGGCGGCCCTGTTTGCACTTGCCGCCCATCAGGCTGGCGCCTTTTCATGAACGCGCCGCCGTCCATCTTCGCCGACGTCAGCAGCCCGGTGCTTTATCGCGACGACACCTGGCGCGAACCTTTCGCCGCGCTGCGCCGCGACGACCCGGTCCATCGCCATCCCGACAGTCCCTACGGGCCCTACTGGTCGGTCACGCGCTACGCCGACATCATGAAGGTCGAGCTCGATCACGCGACCTATTCATCGGCCTCCGAGAACGGCGGTATCCAGATCGCCGACCAGCCCAAGGGCCAGGAGCTGCCCAACTTCATCCGCATGGACCCGCCGCGCCATACCGCGCAGCGCAAGACGGTGGCGCCGATCGTGGCGCCGACCAACCTCGCCAACATGGAAGGCCTGATCCGCGAGCGCACCGCCGCGGTGCTCGACGGCCTGCCGCGCAACGAGACCTTCGACTGGGTCGATCGCGTCTCGACCGAGCTCACGGCGCTGATGCTGGCGACGCTGTTCGACTTTCCGCAGGCCGAGCGGCGCAAGCTGACGCACTGGTCGGACGTCGCCATCGCCAACATCGAGGCGGCCGACGCCGTGGTGAAGAGCGAGGCCGAGCGCATGGCCGAGCTTACCGTGATGGCGGAGACCATGGCCGCGCTGTGGAAGGAGCGTGCCCAGCAGCCGCCCAAGTTCGACCTGATCTCGATGATGGCCCACGCCGAGGCCACCCGGGCCATGCCGACGCGCGAGTTCATCGGCAACTTCGGTTTGCTGATCGTGGGCGGCAACGACACCACGCGCAACTCGATGACCGGCGGCCTGATGGCGGTGCGCGAAAGCCCGGGTGAGCTCGCCAAGGTCAAGGCCGATCCGAAGCTGATCGACAGTCTGGTGTCGGAGATCATCCGCTGGCAGACGCCGGTGATCCACATGCGCCGCACCGCGACGCGCGACTGCGAGCTGGCCGGCCGGTCGATCCGACAGGGCGACAAGGTCGTGATGTGGTACGTCTCGGGCAACCGCGACGAGGCCGCGATCGAGGAGCCCGAGCGCTTCATCGTCGGCCGCCCGCGGCCGCGCCATCACCTGTCGTTCGGCGCCGGCATCCATCGCTGCGTCGGCGACCGCCTGGCCGAGATGCAGCTCAAGGTGCTGTGGCAGGAGATGCTTCTACGCGATCTCGACGTCGAGATCGTGGGTCCGCCGGTGCGGCTCTACTCCAATTTCATCCGCGGCATCCGCTCGCTGCCGGTGATGATCAGGTCATGATTCGGACCGCGGGCGTCCCGCCCGCTCATGATCATCTTCCGGACCGCGCGCGTCCTCGCGCGCTCATACTCATGAGGCGCGCGGGACGCCCGCGGTCCGAATATGAGTCAGCCCTTCCTCACCGTCGCCAGTCCCGCCGCAAACGCCTGCTGCAGCAGCCAGACGTCGCCGGCGATGGAAACGAAATCGTAGCCTAGCGCCGCTAACGCGGCACCCTGCCTGGCGTCGACCGCCAGCCGGCCCGCCGACTTGCCGTGCTTCCTGGCAGCGGCGATCGTCGCCTGCTCGGCCTTGGCGAAATCGGGATGATCGAACGCGCCCGGCTCGCCCAGCGCCACCGAAAGATCGTTGTGCCCGAGCCACAGCATGTCGACGCCGGGCATCGCCGCGATCTCGTCGGCCGCCGCGGCGCCGCGCGGATCTTCGACCTGCAGGATGAGAGCGGTGCGCGCATTCTGCTCGGCGAAGCGCGGCACCAGCGGTTCGGCGCGCATCGCGAAGCGTTCGTGCGCCAGCCCCAGCGCCACGCCGCGCGTGCCGTCGGGCCAGTATTTGGCGGCATCCACCACCGCCTTGGCCTGCTCGACCGACGACACGATCGGCACCATGACGCCGTCGGCGCCGGTGTCGAGCGCACGCGCTATGTGATGGCGCTGCTGGCTCGGCACGCGCACCACCAGCGGTAGGCCTGCGGCCTGGCAGTAACGCACTACCTGGCGGACGGTATCGAATCCGAAACCGGTGTGCTCCATGTCGAGCACGGCAAAGTCCGCACCAGCCGCCTTGAGGATCTGCCCGATTCCCGGCGTCGCAAACTCGAACAGGAACGTGCCGACCTTTGTCTGCGAAGTCCCTACGAGAGATCGGAGATTGTCTGTCGGCATTGTGATTCCCCCCTTATGGCCACGATGCTAGCGTCGCCCGTCCAACACGACCACCCAACTCAAGGGAGTTAGCCATGAAGCTCTATTACATGCCCGGCGCGTGCTCGATCGGCATTCACGTTCTCCTCGAGGAGATCGGCAAGCCGTACGACCTGCACAAGATCGACGGCGCCAAGCAGGAGCAGTACGGCCCGGACTTCGTGAAGATCAATCCCAAGTCCAAGGTGCCGACCCTGGTGAAGGACGACGGCTCGGTGCTGACCGAGTTCCCGGCGATCGCCACCTGGCTCGCGCGCAAGAATCCCGACAAGGGCCTGCTGCCCAGCGATCCCGACAACGAGGCGCGCGTGCTCGAGGCGTTGGACTACGTCGTGTCGACGATGCACATGCAGGGCTTCTCGCGCATGTTCCGTCCCGCCAACTACGCGCCGACCGAGGCCGACCACGACAAGGTCAAGGCGCGCGGCAAGGAGATCATGGAGAAGGGCCTCGCCATCATGGACAAGGCGCTCGAGGGCAAGGAGTACGTCGCCGGCAAGTTCTCGATCGCCGACGCGGCCCTGTTCTACGTCGAGTTCTGGGCGGCCGCTCGCATGAAGATGACGCTGCCCAAGAACTGCGCCGCCCACTATGAGCGCATGAAGAACCGCCCGGCCGTGAAGCGCACGATCGAGCAGGAAGGCCTGACCGCGGCAGTCTGATCGATCGTCGCGAGCCGCGACGATTTCTCGTCGCGGCTCGCGACCTTACAGCTGTCTGCGTGGCGGCTCGCCGGCATCCCGGCCGTTGACCGCCCGCAGGATGCGCCCGGTAATCGGCCGATGTCCGCGGCGCTGCTCTATGGTCTGGTCATCCTGTCGGCGATCGCCAACGCCGCCTGGAATGCCTTGATGAAGTCGGCCGGCGATCGCGTCATGACCATGGTGGCGATCCGCACGGTGGGATTGCTGCTCGGCCTTGCTGCCCTGCCATTCGTCGATTGGCCCGCGCCGGCGAGCTGGAAATGGCTCGCTCTCACCGCCGCAGTGATGTTCGCCTATTACGCTCTTTTGATCCGCTCCTACGACATTGGCGACATGAGCGTCGTCTATCCGCTGGCGCGAGGCCTGGCGCCGGTGCTGACCACGATCGCGGCGTTCATCGCAATCGGTGAGGCGCTGAGCTTGGGCCAGATCGCAGCGGTGGCGATGATCTCGCTCGGCATCATGGTCCTGTCCTTTGGCGCCGGCGCCAGCAGCGGCGCGGTGGGCTTTGCCTTGGCGACCGGAATATCGGTCGCCACCTACAGCTTTTTCGCCGGGCTGGGCGTGCGCAGCGCCGGCACCGTCTTGGGATTTCAAGCCTGCCTGGAGATCGTCGTGGGCGTCGGCATGCTTTGCTATGGCGTCGCCGTCCGGCGCGCCGGTTTTCTGGCCTACGCCCGTCGCCACGGTGCGCTGGGCCTGCTGACCGGTGTGGTGTCGGTGGCGGGCTTCCTCGCCTATCTGGTGGCCGCCCGGTACTTGCCGCTCGGGCCGGTGACGGCCCTGCGCGAAACCAGTGTGATCTTCGGTACTGTCCTGGGCACGGTCTTCCTGAAGGAGGGCTTCGGCTCGCGCCGCATTGCTGCAGCGCTGCTGGTGACGGTCGGGATCATGCTTCTCGCGATGGCGCGCTGAGGTAGTCTTCGCCATGCCATTGCCCGTCTCGCTCAGAAGCCGCCTCAGCCTGCCGTTGATCGCCGCCCCGATGTTCCTGGTATCGGGGCCGGCCCTGGTCAAAGCAGCCTGCCGGGCCGGCGTCATCGGCTCGTTCCCCACCGCCAACTGCCGCACGGTCGACGAACTCGACCGCTGGCTAGCCGACATCGGCGACGACCTGAAGCGTGCCGCCGACGAGACCGGCAGGCCTGCAGCGCCGCTCTGTCCCAACCTGATCGTGCATCGCTCCAACACGCGCGTGCCTGACGATCTCGCCGCCGTGCTGCGCCACAAGGTCGAAATGGTCATCACCAGCGTCGGCTCGCCCGAGCCCGTGATGAAGCCCTTGAAGGACGCGGGCTGCCTGGTGCTGGCCGACGTCGCCTCGGTGCGCCATGCGGAGAAGGCGATCGCCGCCGGCGTCGACGGCCTGGTCCTGTTGACGGCCGGCGCCGGCGGCCAGACCGGCTGGGTCAATCCCTTCGCCTTCGTGCGCGCCGTGCGAAGGTTCTGGGACGGCATCGTGGTGATGGCGGGCGGCATGGCCGACGGGAAGGCGATCGCCGCCGCCGAGACGCTGGGCTGCGATCTCGCCTACATGGGCACCAAGTTCATCGCCACGCGCGAAAGTCTCGCCAAGGACGCCTACAAGGAGATGCTGGTGAAGAGCCGGCTCGACGACGTGCTGCTCACCAAGGCGTTCACCGGGCTGGAGACCAACATGCTGCGCCCGTCGATCGCAGCGGCGGGGCTCGATCCCGACAATCTGCCGGTGCGCGGCGCAATCGATATTTCCAAGGACATCAACGCCTCGGAACGCGACAAGCCGGACGCCAGGCGATGGAAGGATATCTGGAGCGCCGGCCATTCGGTGTCGGGCGTGGCCGACGTGCCGTCAGTCGCCGAGCTGATCCGGCGGACCGCCGAGGAGTACGCTGCCGCCCGGCCGTCAGTGCAGCGCGTATAGGCCGTTGGAGAAGCGGAACTCGGCCGGCTTGATCAGCTGGGCATTGGCGACCCGCACGCGGTGCACCTTGCCGTCGAGATTGTGTTCCCAGAAATCGAGGAACTTCGTGAGGGCGGGGAATTTCGGGGCCAGATCGAGGTTCTGCCAAACGAAGCTTTGAAGAACGTGCCGGTGATCGGGCATCCAGTAGAGGATTTCAGCGGTCGTCAGACGATAGTTGTTGAGTTGCGCAATAAAACTACGGTCCATCGAGCACTCCTTGACTCAACGCTCGTAAAGGAATAGTCACGCACGCTTAACGAAAATCCAAGAAAATTCGTTCCACATCAAGGATTTAGCAGCACTCCTTGTCGATTGCTGCTGGTGCGAAGTGACTTTGTTCCCGCGCCTTGACTCAAACCGTCAGCACCCCTAAATCCCGAGCGCTTTGGCACTCACCGCAGGAGAGTGCTGATAGCAAATCTTTCCTCGCGGCCCTTTGGGCTGCGGCAGGCTCAACCAGGGATATTGGAGGAAGAAGCATGAAGTTCCGTCCGCTTCACGATCGCGTCGTGGTCAAGCGCGTCGCGGAGGAAGAGAAGACCAAGGGCGGCATCATCATTCCGGACACGGCCAAGGAAAAGCCGATGGAAGGCGAAGTCGTCGCCGTCGGCCCGGGCGCCCGGGATGAGAAGGGCGCGCTGGTCGCTCCCGACGTCAAGGCCGGTGACCGCATCCTGTTCGGCAAGTGGTCCGGCACCGAGGTCAAGCTCGACGGCGTCGAGTACCTGATCATGAAGGAGAGCGACATCATGGGAATCCTCGAGGGTTCCGCCGCGGCCACGCGCAAGGCCGCCTGATCGCTCCGCCACCCAGAAATCACACACAACCAGACAAGAGGGATTAAGCAATGGCAGCCAAGGAAGTCCGCTTTAGCGGCGATGCCCGTCAGCGCATGCTGCGCGGCGTCGACATTCTCGCCGACGCGGTCAAGGTGACGCTGGGTCCGAAGGGCCGCAACGTCGTGCTCGACAAGAGCTTCGGCGCGCCGCGCATCACCAAGGACGGCGTCACCGTCGCCAAGGAGATCGAGCTCGGCGACAAGTTCGAGAACATGGGCGCCCAGATGGTGCGCGAAGTGGCCTCGAAGACCAACGACATCGCCGGTGACGGCACGACGACGGCGACGGTGCTCGCCCAGGCGATCGTGCGCGAGGGCGTGAAGTCGGTCGCGGCCGGCATGAACCCGATGGACCTCAAGCGCGGCATCGACCTCGCGGTC
>Ga0081539_10003571_pt1 | contig 18881 bp, 17 predicted proteins | sample TabmetS4T2R2_FD_71023 | JGI IMG/M metagenome (GOLD analysis project Ga0081539, IMG submission 71023) | Tabebuia heterophylla rhizosphere microbial communities from the University of Puerto Rico - S4T2R2 | ecosystem: Host-associated > Plants > Roots > Rhizosphere ...
ACGGTCGTGGAGGTGAGCCCGCGCGACGGGCTCCAGAACGAGCCGGTCGTGCTGGCCACCCAGGCCAAGCTGGCGCTGATCGGCCGGCTGGTCGCGGCCGGGGCCCGGCGGGTCGAGGCGGTGTCGTTCGCCCACCCCCGGCTGGTCCCGGCCATGGCCGACGCCGAACAGGTCATGGCCGCCCTCCCCCGCCGCGAGGGCGTGTCCTATGCCGGGCTGGTCCTGAACCGCCGCGGCCTCGACCGGGCCCTGGCCGCCGGCGTGGACGAGGTCAACGTGGTCGTGGGCGTCAGCGACAGCTTCAGCCGCGCCAACCAGAACACCTCCACCGACCAGGCCATGGCCGTGGCCACCGAGGTCGCGGCCGCCGCCCGGACCAGGGGCCGGTTCACCACCCTGACCCTGGCCACGGCCTTCGGCTGCCCCTTCGAGGGCGAGGTCCCCCCCAGCCGGGTGGTCGAGCTGGCCCGCCGGGGCGCCGCCGCCGGGTTCCAGGAGCTGTGCCTGGCCGACACCATCGGCGTCGGCACCCCCGCCCAGGTCCGCGACCTCACCGCCCGGGTCCGCTCCGCCGTCGGCGAGCGGCCGCCGTTGCGCTACCACTTCCACAACACCCGCAACACCGGCTTCGCCAACGCCTTCGCCGCCGTCCTGGACGGCGTGAGGGTCCTGGACGCCAGCGCCGGCGGCATCGGCGGCTGCCCGTTCGCCCCCAACGCCACCGGCAACATCGCCACCGACGACCTCGTCTGGATGCTGGAACGCATGGGCATGGCCACCGGCTGGGACCTGGAGGCGCTGCTGCCGACGGCCAGGTTCCTGAGCGACCAGCTCGGCCACCAAGTCCCAGCCATGCTCCCCCGCGCCGGACCGTTCCCTTAGGACGGCGGCAGCCTCACCCCGGGACGGCCAGCAGCGACATCCCCTGATGCGGCTCCAGCGGGACGGTGAAGCTGTGCTCGTGGTCGACCTCGGCGACGACCTGATCGGTGGACATGTCGACCATGGTGGCGCCAGGTGGCAGGTGCTCCGACCTGACGCCGCCGGCGACGGGCTGGCCGGAGAAGTTCAGCGCGGTGAGCTGGATCCGTGCGCCGTCCAGCAGATGGACCATGCCCAGCATGGCCTTGCTGGTCACCTCGGCCACGTCTAGCTGGACGGCGGTGGCGATGCCGTGGCGGGTGCGGACCGCCAGGATGTCACGCAGCCGTGACGCGAAGGAGGTCGGGTCCTGCAGCTGTCGGGGCAGGGAGCCGTACAGGCTGGAGCCACGCGGCAGCTTGGACGGCGACTCGGTCGCCTCCGGCTGGTAGCCCATCAGGTCGTAGGCGGCCCGGTGGATCCAGCGGGTGTCGCCCGACGCCAGCAGCCGGGACACCCTGGACCGCTCCAGCGTCAGCATGCCGCACAGGTCCCAGCCGGACACCGCGAACACGCCCGGCTGCCAAGCGTTGAACATGGCCAGGAGCAGGTGGGCCTGTTTGATCCTCTCGATCTGCCCGGGCGAGAGGTTGGAGATGTCGGCGTAGCCGAGCGTCGCGGCGATGATGGTCGCGGTCGTCGAGGCGATGCCGTTGGTGGTGAACACGGCGTTGTAGGGGGCGGCCTCGCCGGTGAGCCGTTCGATCAGCTCGTTGCGGATCTTGCCGGCGAGCTCGCCACCGGTGAGCTCCGAACCGCGGAATCTGAAGACGTCGTCCCTGTGCCCGATCGCGAAGTGGACCAGCTCGTAGGTCATCTCGTCATGGTTCTGCAGGGCGTGGACCAGGCGGACCGGCTGCAGCCCGTACTCCAGCCCGGCTCGCAGCGTCATCCGCAGGAACTCGGTGTCGCCGGTGGCCAGGGCGTGGGCGTACGCCGGGCGGTTGACGAAGTCATAGGAAAGGTCGGCGCCACGTTCCGACATCCGCCTGATGTCGTCGATGGACAGGTTCAGCTCCTGGAACGTGAACCCGCCCACCTTCCGGACCATGCTGGCGATCAGCTGGTTCGCGGCCTCGGACAGTGGGTGACCCTCCGACCAGGCCGGGCCGCCACCGTCGGTGCTCTTCTCCACCCCGAGGAAGCCGTTGGCGTCCAGCCGCAGCGCACCGGCGCCGAGATGACCCAGCGAGTGCAGCGCGTCCCCGATGACCAGGCGCATCCCGGCGAACGTCGGGTCCAGCCAGTTGATCGAGGGCTGCCCGTCCTTGAAGTAGTGCAGGTAGACCCAGCGCCGCTCGACCCCGTCAAGGCCGGTGACCGGTGCGGTGGCGCTCCAGTTGGTGTCCTTGATCCCCGGGTCCTGGAAGATCACGCGCTGCAGCCGGCCGACGATGTGGCCGGCCCGCTGCAGCCGGTCCTCGGCCTCGCTGTCGAGGTTGACCGAGTCCTTGCCTGGCGGCACCTGGGGCAGCAGGTGCCAGTCCTCGGGTGGGATCTCCACCATGTGGTAGATCCCGGGATAGTCGCCGACCTTCATCTCGGCCAGGCGGAAGTCGGGGCCCTTCCCGGTGTGCCCGGGCACGATGTCGTCGATGACGATCCCGCCGTGGCTGGCCGCCACCTCGCACAGGCGGCGGAACTCCAGCTCGCTGCCGAACACCCCGTCGATCTGGGTGCTGATCCGGTCGAAGTGCCCGTCGACGCTGGGGGTCAGCTCCCGGCCGAAGACGCCGCCGGCACGCTTCAGCGGGCCGGTATGGACGGCATTGATGCCCATGACCTCGAACACCCGCCACAGGTCCTCGTCGCCCAGGGTGCTGAGGAAGGAGTGGCCTGGCTTGGTGATCATCGAGATGGGGTAGGCGGTGAACCAGACCGAGGACCTGGCCATCGCCGCCGTGGGATTCGGGTTCGCGAACGGGCTCTGCCACACGGCCCCGATCCCCGAGAACCGCCCGGCGATCGTGCTTGCGTCGGCAAGCATCGACTCCTGCTGCAACCAGCTCACGTAGTCCCGCCGATCGCTGGCGCGGTCGCTCACTGGGCTTCTGCTCCCCTCACAGGTCCTCGATCGGCCGGGACTACCCGTGACATTCGGCGCCCACACCTGCTACCTGTCGGTCGCGAAGCTCCGTAACAGCCGTGCGACCGGCGGCGTTCCTCAGAGAATGGCACGGCTATGCAAGCAAGCGGTTTCCTGGCGAGCCTGTTCGGGGAGTCCGGCCGGAGGTGATCACCGTTCTCTACCGGTCTGACTCGTCGCGCGACTGCCCATGACGCAAGCCCAAGGGAATCCACCGGCCACCCCGCCCGACGACGATGTCGTCGAGCTCGCCCCGCTGCTGCGACGGGTCGTCGGCGCCCGGGTCCGTGACCGGCAGGTGGTGGAGGATCTGGTGCAGGAGACGCTCACGCGGGTGATGGCGGCACGCCGGCGCCTGGAACCGCGGACCCTCGCGCCCTATGCCGTCGTGACGGCCAGGAACCTGACCAGGTCGCTTGCGACCAGCGAGGACCGGGACCGACGGCACGCGCATCGGCTCGTCGACCTGCAGAAGCCGGTCCTCCCCGAGGAGGAGACCGTCCGCCACGAGGAGCGCCAGGCCATCACCACCGCCCTGGGCCGGCTCCCCCGGCACGACCAGGAGGCGCTGGTCGCCCATGAGGTGGAAGGCGTGGATACGACCACCATGGCGGCCAGCCGGGACTCGACTCCCGGAGCCGTCGCGGCCCAGCTCAGCCGGGCCCGGGCCCGGCTCCGGGTGGAGTACCTGCTGGAGCTGGAGCAGAGCGAGCCGCCGACCCCGCGCTGCCGTCCGGTGCTGCTCGCCCTGTCCGCCGGGGACCGGCGTCGCCAGCGGGACCTGGACGCCGGTGGCCACCTGCTCGCCTGCGACTGGTGTGCCCGGCTGAGCGAGCCCCTGCTGGACCGGAGGGCGACCGCCGCGGTGGCCGGCGAGGTCCGCATCCCCATCCGGGACGACGCCGACGTGGTGACCGCCCGCAAGCAGGGCCGCGAGCTGGCCGCCCAGGCGGGCTTCTCGGCGACCGAGCTCACCATCATCGCCACCGCCATCTCCGAGATCGCCCGCAACATCGTGATGTTCGCCAAGCGCGGCGAGATCGTCGTCAGCCTGGTCGGCGAGAACAGTCGTCAGGGCGTGACCGTGGTCGCCCGCGACTCCGGGCCCGGCATCCCCGAGCTCGAGCGCGCCCTCCAGGACGGCTACAGCGGCTACGGCGGGATGGGGCTGGGCCTGCCCGGCTCCCGGCGGTTGATGGACGAGTTCGAGATCACCTCGGAGGTCGACAAGGGAACCACCGTCACCATGACGAAATGGCGGCGCGACGCGTGATGGTCGCCTGAGGAAGGAGTCGGGAATGGAGAGACGAACCTCTGACGAGGTCCCGGTGGTCCAGGAAGCCCGGGAGGAGGACCTCGAGCTGCTGCCTGAGCTGGTCACCCATCTCCGGGATCGCCGCACTGAGCTCCGTGAGCAGTGGGCGAACCGGATCACCAACGCGCATCTGCTTTCCGCCATGACCGACGAGGAGACCTTCTCGATGGCGACCTCGGTGTACGACAGCTACGTGGAGGTGCTGGAGACCGGCAGCGTCGAGGCCCTCCAGGCCTACGCCCGCGACCTGTCGGAGCGGATCATCCCCCGAGGCGTTGAGACCTACGAGGTCGTCGGCATCGTCCTGCTGCTCCGCGACGTCCTGGCCCGGTCGCTGTTCGAGAAGTACCAGAAGGACTTCGAGCTGCTGAACCGGGTCCTTGACGCCTACGAGCCGGCCGCCAACCGCATCGCCAACACCGTCGCCGTGAGCTTCGTCCAGGAGCGCGAGCGCGTCATCCGCCAGCAGCAGGACGCGATCCGGGAGCTGTCCACCCCCGTGCTCCAGGTACGGGAGCGGATCCTCATCCTGCCCATCATCGGCGTCCTCGACGAGCAGCGCGCCAACCAGTTCACCGAGCAGCTCCTGGCCGGCATCCGCGGCCACCGGGCCAAGGTGGTGGTGCTGGACATCACCGGCGTCCCCGACATCGACTCCGAGGTCGCCAACCACCTCGTCCAGGCCGTTGACGCCTCACGGCTCATGGGGGCCAGCGTGATCCTCACCGGCCTGTCGCCCGAGATCGCCCAGACCCTGGTGACCATCGGGGTCGACCTTGGCAAGATGAACACCGTGGGTGACCTCCAGGGCGGCGTCGAAGAGGCGGAACGCCTCCTCGGCTTCCACGTGACCAGATCCGATCCGGCCGACAACCATCAGCACTGACTGGATGGTCGAGATGCTGGTTTCGATCCTGCGGCAGGGCAGCTACCTGATCGCCTCGATCCACGAGGCGCTCAACGACCGCGAGATCGTCCAGTTCCAGCAGGACCTCATCGAGCAGATCGGCACCCACCGCGCCCGTGGCGTGATCATCGACGTCGCCGCCCTGGACGTCCTGGACTCCTTCGGCTCCCGCACCCTGCTCAACCTCGCCCACGCGGCCAGGCTGCGGGGCGCCGAGACGGTGATCGTCGGCATCCAGCCGACGGTCGCCTTCGCGATGGTCCGCCTCGGCATGGGGCTGGACGGCGTCCACACCGCACTCGACCTCGAAGAAGGCCTGGCCTACCTGCAGCGGCTGCTCCAGGAAGGCCAAGCGCACCGGACCGGGCGATGACCGCCGCCGACCAGGACGGTGCGCGGTGACCGGCGACGCCGACGAGCGGTTCCGGCGCGACTACGCTCCCGTCTTCCTCCAGTACCTCTCCGACCCCGGCGAACGAGGCCGCCGGTCGGCCTACGAGCTCGGCCGGCGGGCGTTCGCCGAGCAGCTCAGCGTCCTCGACCTCGCCCGCATCCACCACGGCGTGCTCCTGGAGGTCCTCAAGACCCACCGGACCTCCCGCGAGCTCGAGCAGATCGCCCGGGCGGCCTCGGAGTTCCTGGTCGAGGCGCTGGCCGTGTTCGAGATGACCCAACGGGGCTTTGCCGAGCTGCTGTCGACCGCCCGGACCGACCAGGAGCAGCCTCGCCAGGCCGACGAGGGTCGCGAACGACGGCGACCCGGCCGCTAGCCGGCGCGGCTCGTCCCCGGGACGTCATCCCAGCCCGGCGACGTGGTCATGGAGGGTGACGGACGGATTTCCGGGGGGCCGCCCGTCAGCGGCCTGCCGCCCGGCGGGGCGGTTCCACGCCGGGCGGCGCCGCCACCCTCACGGCCGTGGCGGTCGGTCGCGGATCGCATGTCGAAGGAGTGAGGGACCCCGATGGAGACAGGCAATGTGGACGTGGTGCTCGGCCGGGTCACCGCGGAGGAGTGCAACGCGGCGACCGGGCAGCTGGCGCGGTGTCTCGACACCGCGCTGCCGGCCACCCAGGAGCTCTTGACCGCCAGGGAGCTGCTGGCGGCGTTTCTCAACGACCTCAGCAACGACGGCCTGACCCGGTGGGGACCGCACGGTCAGCACCACCAGTCCAGCAGCTCGCCCGAGCCAGGCTCCTAGTCCCCGCGACCGCGGGGACGCCGGCCGCCTCGGCCAGGCGCCGGTCCCCGCTCGGGACGAAGGGGCTGTCGACCGTCAACCGGCGCGCCAGCCTGGGCGAGAACTCGTAGGTCGTCTCGCCGCCGCAGAGGCCGTCCGATTCCCCGGGGAGCTTGACCCACAGCAGCGCGGCCAGCCCGGGCATGCCCGTCCTGGTGGTGGGGGGATGGCCCAGGCCCTGGCGTCGCGGGTTGCACCACTCGTCATCCCGCTCCGGGTCGTCCGGGGGCGGGCCGAGGCCGTTGCGGGAGGTGTCGACCACGAACTCGCGATGGCCCAGGAGGTCGGAGAGCTCCCGTCCCCACCGGTAGCTCTGGCTGGTCGTCTGGCGGTTGGCGACGTTGACCGAGAAGCCCTGGGCGTACTGGACGCCGGCGCGCAGCAGGCGCTCGGCCATGTCACCGGTGCTCCGCCAGCGGGCATGGCCAGCGTCGATGTACACGTACTGGCCGGCATCGGCGAGCCGCTTGACGCTGTGCCTCAGCAGCCGCGCGCGCTCGCGGTCGAAGCAGTCGGCGGCGACGGCGTCGGGTTCGACCACGATGGCGGCTCGTGTCGAGCCAAGCTGGTGGATGAGCCGCTCGGTCCAGCGCCGGTACCGCGCGCTCGAGGAGGCGCCCTCCCCGGACCGGCTGCAGCCACGGTTGGGGAGGTAGTAGGCGACCAGCACCAGCAGGGCCTGCTGGCGGCGGGCACTGGCGGCCAGCGCCGGGAGCCCGGCCAGGTCCTGTGGCCCGTTCAGCCAGCGGGCCTGCGGCCGGGTGGTGATCGGGTCCAGCCAGCCGGCCCCGTGCGCGCGTTGCCAGCGGGCACCCGCGGTCTGGGTGTCCATGAACAGCCGGGCGCCGTGGAACGGATGCTCCAGCGGCGCATAGCTGACCGCCGGCGGGTCGGGATGCAGGGAGGTGTCCGGCGTGGTGGCGCAGGCGCCGGCCGCCGCCACCACGACGGCCACGAGGGCCACGACGATGACCGCCCGGCCCAGCCTGCCGGTCGCTGCACGACCCGGCGTCGGCATGGCTAGCCCGGCCGCCAGTAGCGGCTGACGCGGTAGATCCGGACGCCGTCGTCGCCGGCGCCGAACCGTGCCACCACCACCGCATGCTTCTGCGCCTCGCTCAGCGTGGGGTACTTGGCCACGCCCGACGGGGTGGCGTAGTACCAGTTCGGGACGACCAGGTAGTCGATCCGGCGCAGGGACTGGCGGACGGCTGGGTCGGTGTCGAGCTTGTACACGATGATCGGCTGCGGGTCGAACCCGTACCGGTGGACCAGGTCGGTCCAGATGCTGTCGTGGACGACCAGGACCCGATCTCGTGGGACGTTGTCGGCCAGCCACTGGGTGGCCGACCACAACGGCGGCTCCTGGCGGGCCTCCAGCATGGGCCGCAGCGCCGGCGTCCATGAGCCGACCAGCACCGCGGCCAGGCAGAGGGCGGCCAGGCCGGTCGTCACGGCCCGAGCTCGCGGGAGCAGCCGAGCCGACCCCCGCCAGCTCGCCGGTGGCCGGAAGGTGGCCAGCCGGCGGTTGCCGGCGACGATCTCGACGGCCCCCACGACGACCAGCGCACTCCAGGGCATGAGGTTGACCACATGCATGAACGGCACGTAGCCGCCGCGGACCAGGACCAGCCACTGGATGACCAGGACGAGGAGCGCCGGCCGGAGCCGCCGGGCCAGCAGGGCGACCGGGATGGCGACCAGCCCGGCCAGCAGGAGCCACCGGTCGATGCCCAGCCACTGGCCGACCATGTGCGCGGTCGGGCTGCCCGGGTCGAGCAGCGAACCGCTGGACTCACGCTCGAGCAGCTGCCACCTGGCCGTGCCGAGCAGGCTGTTGCGGCCCGGATGCTCCAGCAGCTCGCCCTTGTAGATGGCGTACAGCGGGTACATCGCCATCAGCAGCAGCCCGCTGAACCCGGCCACCGCGACCACGTAGGCCCGGTTGCGGCGATCCAGGTTCTGGGCGACCGCCCAGAGCAGCGCCGGGAGCACCACCAGGGCGGTCTCCTTGGTCAGGGCGGCGATGGCGAACGACAGGGCGGCCCCGGTCGCCGCCGAGATGCTCCTGCGGGGCGAGGCGGCCAGCACGAACGCCAGCAGCAGCCAGGGCGTGACCAGGTTGTCGAGGAACGTCCAGCGGCCGTACATCAGCTCCAGGGGGCACAGCCCGAACAGCAGCACCGCCCCGGCCGCGCCCAGCCGGCTGAAGTGGAGCCGGCGGCCCAGGGCGAACAGCAGCGCGCTGCTGGCCAGCTTGGCGAGCAGCATGCACTCGTTGCCGAAGCCGATCGCCGAATCGTGCCGGTTGAACCCGTTGGTGAGCACCGACCACAGCGAGAGCTGGATCCAGCCCGCCGGCGCGTGGTCGTAGATGTAGGAGTAGGGCGACAGGGCGTGCCGGTACTGCAGCGACCAGGCCTGCGACAGGTAGGTGCCGGGATCGTCGACCCACCGGGGGAAGCTCCACATCCCGATCGCGTGGACCGCCCCGACCAGGACCAGCAGCGGCACCAGCAGGCAGGCGCTGGCCGCGTGCCGCCGGCACCAGTCCCACGCCCCGATGCGGGCCTGGCGGCGCAGCGACAGCCCTTCACGGATGCCGGTGAGGTCGGGAACCTCGACCGAGGTCATGTGGGCCGCTGGGCCAGCGCCGGCTGCCGCGACCTTGCCGCCGGACCGAGGTGGACGCCCTGGTGGCGGGTCTTGACCCAGTCGTTGCGGCCGAGCGCGAAGCGGGCCGTCGCCCAGACCGCGGCCACCGACAGCACGACCTGGAACGGATAGGCCCCGAGCACCAGGCCGGCATAGTCCCGGAGCCGAACCCGCTCGCCGAAGGTCCGCCCGAACTGGGCGAGCAGCACGACGTCGAGCAGGACGGTGAGCCCGCTGAGGGCCAGCGGCACCGTGGCCAGCAGCGCGAGCAGGACCGGGGCCTTGTGGAACAGGGCCATGCCGAGCGCGACCGGCGCCAGCAGCCCGGTCACGGCCTGGAAGAACTGGAAGCCGAGCACATACACGGCCAGGACACGCTGGCTGATCGTCGGGAGCCGCAGCCAGTCGCGCTCGGCGAAGACGTGGATGAAGCCCTGCATCCACCGCACCCGCTGGCGGACGAACCCGGCCAGGGTGGCCGGGGTCTCCTCCCTGGTGACCAGCTCCTCGACGTAGACGACGTCGACCTTGAACCCGAGGACCGAGGCCAGGATGCCGATCTTGCAGTCCTCGGTCAGGCAGTCCTCGTCCCAGTAGCCGCCGTTCCGCCGGTACAGGGCCTCGAGGAACTCCCGGCGGAAGAAGACGGTGTTCCCGCCGAGCGGCATGACCCTGACCGCCGCCTGGAGCTTGAGCCGGGACTGGAACCACTTGAAGTACTCCAGCACGTTGGCGACCCGCCACCAGGCGCTGGCATGCGCCTTCCACCACCGACGGACCCGGCCCAGCCGCCCCGAGGGGAGCGGCAGGACGCGTGGGTCGGAGGCGAAGTTCATCAGCTGCACGCCGCACTGCACGATCCCCGCCCCGGTGGTGCGGAACCGGTAGTCGACCAGCTTGAGCAGGTCAGGGTGGAACAGGTCCTCGGCGTCGGCCACGCCGACCCAGGCGTACGGGATCTGCAGCTCGTGCAGCATCTCCACCGCGGCGTTGAGGCCGATCGGCTTGTTGTGGACCTCGGTCTCCTCCGGATAGGGGCACACCAGCACCCTGCCGGGGTACTCGCGGGCCTTGCCGTGGGCGATCGCGGCCGTGCCCGGGTCGTCGGGGTGATCGATGATCGGCACCACCCAGTAGTCGGGGTGGTCCAGCTGCGCCAGCCGCTCCAGCGTCTGGCCCGCGACCGCCTCCTCGTGGCGCATCGGGACCAGGATCACCCCGGGGAGGCGGGGCGCGTCCGGGTCACCGTAGCGGTGTGGGTCGTTGTGCTCGGGCCGCCACCACTTGTAGAGCTGGAACGCCAAGGTGGTCGCGGCGACCGAGATCATGAAGACCGAGACGACGAAGATGAACCCGTCGGTGAACACCAACACCGACAGCCCGGCCAGCACCGCGCCCACGAGCAGCCGCCGCAGGCGGCGGGAGGTGGCGGCCCGGTCGGCCGCGTGCCGTGGACGCGGGCGGGAGCGGGCCGGGAACGACCAGTGCTTGTCCGAGAGGAAGTTCACCACCCCGGCGACGGCCAGCAGTCCCCAGTAGGCCGCGGACGCGCCGGTCGACGGCGCCACCAGGGGGAACAGGGCGATGCAGAGCAGCAGGCTCGCGCCCCGGGCGAGGTGGAACCGCCCCCACCGGCGCCATGGGCCGACGCCGGAGCCGACGGTCCGCCCCCGCCAGGTGAGGCGACCGTTGGCCACGAAGTTGAGCTGCAGGGTCGTGACCGCCTGGACCGCGTTGGCGACCCCGGCGGCACACCCGAGCGCGATGAGCAGCTTCAGCAAGCCGTGGCCGACGAGCGCGACCGAACCTCCGATCAGCGCGAACAGCCACTTCTCCCGCGACCGGCAGCTCGTAAGGACGTTGCGGAACAGAATGTTCACCCTCCGTGCTCGGACCGCCGACGCAGCGGTCACCGCCTCGAGTCCAGGTGACGGCCCGTGAGCACTGCTCCGGCGCGAGCGGCGGTGCACCGGCGGATACGGAGGGTGAAGCCGTCTCAGCCCCGGCTACCCGGCCCCGCCGGGCCGTTAACGTCATGTCCGGATCCCCGAGCGGTCACAGGAGATGGCGGGCGACCTAGGGTGATCGCCTGCCAGCGGCCGCCCCCCGGCTTGCCGAGCCGGGCGGCGCGCCGTGCACGGGGCTGCGGCTACAGGGGGGAGCCCTGGACCTTGCGGATCTCCACCCGTTGGGTGCCACGGCCGAAGCTGGCCACGACCCTGGAGCGGCGGAGGGCCTCGCGGGCCTGGGGAAGGCTGTCGGGGAAGCTGCGCAGGGTGGCGGTGGAGACCAGGTAGTCGAACTCCCGCCAACCGCGCGGGTAGCGGCCTCGGATGTCGCGGTCGGTGTCGAGCTTGTAGAACCAGATCACCTGGCCCGGCGGGTAGCCGCGTTCGACCAGGTCGACCCACAGCGAGTCGTCGACCAGCAGCCGGGCCCGGTGGGGCACGTTGGCCGCGATCCAGGCTTCGGCCTGCCGGAAGGGCCGGTCCTGGTCGACGGTCATGAGGTCCCGGTCGCGCCGCGCCCACTGCGGAGCGACCACCACGACGGCCAGGGCCAGGCAGGCGGCGACCACGACCGGACCGAGCGCAGCGGACCGGTGCGCACGCCGTCCGCCGGTGCCGGCAGCCTCGACCCGGCCGGACGACCAGCCCCAGGCGGTGTCGGCGACCCCGGCGACGAGCAGGCTGGCGAAGGGCAGCATGGCGACCACCAGGGGAACCGGCAGGTACCCGGGTCGCAGGACCATGGCGGCGAGGATCGCGAAGGCGGCGGTGATCGGCCGCAGCCGGCGGATGGCCAGGCCGGCCGGGACCAGCACGGTGGCGACGCCCAGCAGCCAGGGGTCCTGACCCAGCCAGAACGCCACGGTGCGGCGGCTGAGGCTGTCCGGTTCGAGGGGGCTGCCGCTTGCCGCCCGCCCGGTCAGCTGGAAGCGGATGGCGTCGACCAGGCTCACATGCCCCGGGCCACCGAGGAGCTCGCCGCGGAGGGCCGCGTACAGCAGGTAGGCGGTGATCACCAGGGCGAACAGGGCGCCGGAAAGGATGAGGCTGTAGCGGCGGGTCCGCCGGTCGCTGACCTGCCAGTACTGCCACAGGACGGCCGGCACCAGCAGCAGGCTGGTCTCCTTGACCAGGACGGCCGCGGCCAGGCACAGCCCGGCGCCGGCGTGGGCGGCCAGCCGCCGGGTCGGCGACAGGACCAGCGCGAAGGCGGCGAGCAGCAAGGGGGTGGCGATGTTGTCGAGGTAGACGGCCCGGTGCATGCCGAGCGCGAGCGGCGAGAGGCCGAAGACCAGCACGGCCCCGGCCGCCGCCGGCCGCCGCAGCCCGAGCCGGCGGGCCAGCACGTACAGCAGCGCCGAGCCGACCAGCTGGACGGCGAGCATGAACTCCCGGCCGGCGGCGACCGCGCTCGACGCCCGGGCAAAGGCGCCGGTGGCGGTGGTCCAGGCGGCCAGCAGCAGCCATCCCAGTGGCGGGTGGTCGTACCAGTAGGTGTAGTGGCCGAGGGTGCGCCAGTGCTGCACCGTCCAGGCCTGGGCGACGTAGGTGCCCTCGTCGTCGACCCGCTGGGGCGCCCGGGCCATGCCGGTGGCGTGCACGACCGCCACCACCGCGAGCAGGCCGAGCAGCAGGGCGATGCTGGCCCGGTGGGCCCACAGCCGCCCGGGCAGCCCGGGCGGCCGGCCGGAGGGTCCCGGCTGGCCACCACGGGGGCTGGTGGCGGCCGTCGCGGCCGCCGGGGACCCCTGGTCGAGGCGGCCGGTGGTCACGACGCCGGCCCGCCGGCCTGGCCCGCCCCGGCGGTCCGGTGCGCCCCGACGTGGGCGGTCTTCTCCCAGCCGCGCTCCCCACGCCGCTCCCGCAGCACCGCCCGCAGGGCGGCCGCCCCGAGCAGCAGGTGGTACGGGAACGTCCCGAGCAGCAGCCGCAGGTGGTCCCGCGGCCTGGCCCGGTGGCCGTAGCTGCGGCAGAACTCCCCCAGCCCGGCCGCCTCCACGGCCAGGGTGGCCAGGGTCGCCACCAGCGGCACGAAGGTGATCAGGGCGGCCAGCACCGGCAGGTCGAGCAGGATCATGGTGGCCAGCGACAGCGGGATCAGCACCCCGGTGAAGGCCTGGAGGAACGGCATGGCCAGGGTGTAGCGGGCCAGCAGGCGCTGGCGCAGGGTAGGCAGCCGCCGCCATTCCCCCTTGCGGAGGACCTGGAGAAAGCCCTGGTTCCAGCGGGTCCGCTGCTTGAACAGCTCCCGCAGGCTGCCCGGGGTCTCCTCCCGGGTGACCAGGTCGGGGTCGTAGGCGACGGCGACCCTGGCGCCCCGGGAGCTGAGCCGCACCCCGATCTCGCAGTCCTCGGCCAGGCACTCCGGATCCCAGCCACCCACCGCCCGCAGCGCGTCGGTGCCGATGAACACCGTGTTGCCACCAAGGGGAATGAAGCGCTGCTGGGCGTGGAAGTGCAGGCGGCTTCGGAACCAGAAGTAGTACTCGAGCACGTTGCGCAGCGAGTACCAGCTGGAGCGGTAGTTCATCAGCTGCACCCCGCCCTGGACGACGTCGGCGCCGGTCTCGGTGAAGCGGGCGTCGACGTGCCGGAGCAGCTCGGGGTGGACCTCGTCCTCGGCGTCGAACACCGCCGTGACCGTGCCGGTGCAGGCCGGCAGGGCGGTGTTGAGGGCCTTGGGCTTGTTCTTGGGCTGGCTGTCGTCGACCAGCACGCGGATCCGGTCCGGATGCCGGGCGGCCGCCTGCTCGGCCACCGCCCTGGTGTCGGGGTCGTCGTCACCGACCACCGCCAGCACCTCGAAGTGGGGATGGTGGCTGCCGGCCAGCCGCTCCAAGGTGGCCCCCAGCACCGCGTCCTCGTGGCGGGCCGGCACGATCAGCGAGAACGAATGCCGGAGCGGCGTTTCGCCGGTCGGGAACCCGGTGGCCAGCAGCGACGCCGGGGTCCGCCAGGCGTGCAGCATCCACCACAGCGAGGTGACCGCGACCGCCGTCAGGGCGAGCGCGAACAGCGCCAGCAGGCCGAACAGCGCCAGCTCGACCGGGGACAGGTCGCCCAGCTCCCTGACCGCCGAGGAGACCGCCCGCCGCGCCGCCTCCGCCGGATGGCCCCGCGCCAGCTCCTCGATGACCGCGCGAGCCCCTCCACCGGTCGCGGCGGCCGCCCCGGCGCTCCCGCCCGCCGTTCCGGCCGCGCCAGGTCCGCCGGGCGCCGGCGTGCCCGGACCGCTCGGGCCGGGTCCGACGCCGGCGGGACCGGTGGCCGGCACGGTGGTCGCCGGCTCGCTGGACGAAGGCTCGGTGCTGGTCGGTGCCGAGGTTGCGGGCGCGGAGGTCGTGGGCGCCGCGGTCGAGGGCACGGCGGTGGTGGTCGGGGCGCTGGTGGTCGGGGCGCTGGTGGGTGCGGCCGTCGTCGCCGGGGCCGCGGTGGTCGTGGGCTGGTTGGCCCCCGGCGTCCCCCCGGTCGTGGTCGGCTGCGCGACCGCCGGCCGGCCGGCCGCGGTCAAGACCAGCAGGCCGAGGAGCGTGGCCAGCGCCGCGACGGCCAACAGCAGACGCGGCGGGAGGGTCCTGCTCAAGGGACCGGCCTCTGACGAGCAGTGGCAATCAGCACCTGTCCGGGCTTGCCGCCCGGCCGCACGCCAAACGTCCCCTTCCGGGCCGGCGTTTGAAGCGGTCACCTCCGGGTAGCCGCGCCAGCAGGGGCGTTCGACGAAGGGTTGGCTCTTCCGGTCTGCAAAGGAGCAGCCATGAACGTTGGGATAGTGATCGCGATCCTGGTCGTCCTGGTGCTGATCGTGCTGCTGGCGGTGGTCCTGGGGCAGCGGCGACGCACCGAGCGACTGCAGCAGCAGTTCGGTCCCGAGTATCAGCGGACGGTGGCCAGAGCCGGCGACCAGCGCGCCGCGGAGGCCGATCTCAGCGCCCGCGAGCAGCGGCGCCGGGAGCTCGACATCGTGGCCCTCGAGCCGGCCGCCCGGGACCGGTACCTGGAGGCCTGGCGGGTGACCCAGGGCAAGTTCGTCGACGATCCGGCCGGGGCCACCCGCGAGGCCGACATGCTGGTGGCCCAGGTGATGCGCGACCGGGGCTATCCGGTGGACGAGTTCGAGCAGCGGGCCGCCGACGTCTCGGTCGACCATCCCCAGGTCGCCGAGGACTACCGGGCCGCCCACGCCGTCCATCAGGCCAACGAGCAGGGGCTGGCCAGCACCGACGACCTCCGGCAGGCGTTCGTGCACTACCGGTCGCTGTTCTCAGAGTTGCTTGACGTCGAAGACGACGGGCGCAAGGAGGCCTATCGATGAACGAGCGCCGTGACGACCTGACCACCGCCGACCTGGCCGGACAGCCACCCACCGACACCGCACCGCCCGACCGTGCCGCGGCGCCCGACGTCCAGCGGCGCGACCTCACCGACGAGGAGCTCCGTCACGACGACGAGCTCCGCACCGACGACGGGCTCCGCCGTGAGGAGTTCGCCGCCGAGGAGCGGCAGGCCGCCCCCGACCACGGCACCGGGGGCTCGGCGGCCACGACCGGTCCGCTGCTGGCCGCCGGCGACGCCGAGAGGTTCCGGGCCCGCTGGACCGACGTCCAGACCGGCTTCGTTGACGCGCCCCGACGGGCCGTGGAGCAGGCCGACGCCCTGGTCGCCGAGCTCATGCAGCATCTGGCCAGCACCTTCGCCGATGAGCGGGGCCGGCTGGAGCGCCAATGGGACCAGGGGGACGACGTCCCCACCGACCACCTCCGCGACGCCTTCCAGCGCTACCGCTCGTTCTTCGAACGGCTCCTGTCGACCTGACCGCCGCGGGGTTGTAACGCCTGGAGGCCACCGGCGGTTCTCCTGGTACTGCGTGTGTGCCACGCAGGACAGAGCACAGACACCCCGGCCCCGTCCATTCCCCGGAGGCCGGGGTGTCTGTGCTCTCAGCCGAGCTCCCGGTCCTGGCGGTGGCGGCCGAACAGCGCGGCGTAGCCGCGGGTGATCTCGGCCATCTGCTCGACCGGCGAGGCCGAGTCGATCCCGTACACCGTGCCCACGAAGTCCAGCTCCTGCTGGACCTGCCAGATGGCCTCGTGCTGGTCCGGCGGGAGGATCCGCGCCGGGTCACCGACCGCCACCCAGCCGATGGGGACCACCGCCGCATCGGCCAGGACGCTGTTGACGTGGACGACGCCGTTGATGCGGACCTCGGCGCCCGCCCCGATCCGGGCTCCAGGGAACACCGAGGCGCCGGTGGCCAGGAACACGGCCTCCCCGAGGACGGCGCCGTTGACATGGGCGTGGGGCCCGACCAGGGTGTTGCGGCCGATGCGGGTGGCGTGGCCCTGGCGGCCCCGGACCACCGCCTGCTCCATGACGATGACCTGGTCGCCGAGCTCGACCCGGCCGCCCTCGGCGGTCACCACCGCACCGAACAGGATCCGGCAGTCCTCCCCGACGACCACGTCGCCGCAGACCACGGCGTTGGGCGCCACATAGGCCGTCGGGGCCAGCTGCGGCCGTCGTCCCTGGTGCTCGATGAGCATCGCTCCTCCTTGTGCGCTCCACCGCGGGTGCGTTGTAGCTTGCGTTGATTGGAGGCATCGTGGACCCGGGGGGCGCAGACCGGGAAGGAGCCCCGACATGACCGACCGACCCGATATCGTCCTGGTGCGAGACGCCTTCCCGGTAGAGGGTTCGGCATGACGAGGATCGTCGTCATCGGCGGGACCGGGCTGATCGGCTCCAAGGTTGTCGCGAGGCTGGCCGAGCACGGCCACGAGGCGACCGCCGCGTCGCCGAGGTCGGGCGTCAACACCCTCACCGGCGAGGGCCTCGCCGAGGTCCTGTCCGGCGCCCAGGTGGTCGTCGACGTCTCCAACTCACCCTCGCTCGAGGGCAAGGCGGCGCTCGAGTTCTTCACGACCTCGACCGGCAACCTCCTTGCAGCCGAGAAGACCGCTGGTGTCGCCCATCACGTCGCGCTGTCCGTCGTCGGCACGGAGCGTCTGCCCGAGAGCGGGTACTTCCGAGCCAAGCTGGCGCAGGAGACGCTGATCAAGGAGTCCGGCCTCCCCTCCTCGATCGTGCATGCGACCCAGTTCTTCGAGTTCTTCAAGAGCATCGCCGACGCCGCCACCGACGGCGACACCGTGCGCCTCTCGCCAGCGCTCGTCCAGCCCATCGCCGCCGCCGCGGTCGCCGGCGCGGTTGCCCGTACCGCTGTCGGCGAACCGGTCAACGGCACCATCGAGATCGCCGGACCAGAGCAGTTCGGTCTCGACGAGCTGATCCGCAGGGGCCTGCGCTTCCGGGGCGACCCGCGAACGGTCGTCGCCGACCCCCAGGCTCGCTACTACGGCGCCCTCCTCACCGAGCGCGTCCTCCTCCCCGGTGCGGACGCCCTCACCCTCGACCCCCGCTTCGAAGAGTGGCTCGTGCAGACCGCATGAAGGAGCTGTCGGCAGCCGGGCTGGCCGACCTCGCCGGCGTGACCGAGCCCGAGGTCGCGCGGATGGTCGAGCTCGGGATCCTGGTGCCCCGGGGCGGCGCCGCCCCGTTCCTGGAGACCGACGTGCAGAAGGTCCGACTGGCGGTGGCGTGCGAGCAGGCAGGGCTGCCGATGGCGGGGATCGCCTCGGCGATCCAGGCGGGGCGGCTGTCGTTCGGGTTCCTGGAGGCGGCGCCGTTCCGGCGCTGGGCGGTGCGCTCGACGCGGACCTGGGCCTACCAGGCCCGGTTCGAGGGACAGGCGCTGGAGTCCGGGGCCGACGAGCGGACCGCCATGGAGCTGGCCGCCCAGCTGGGCGGGGACTTCCTGCCGGTGGAGGACCCCGCCCAGCTGGGCGTCTACCGCCGCCAGCAGGACCGGAGCGGGTCCCGGCGGTGTCGTTCCTCGACCTGACCGGGTTCGCCCACCTCACCGGGCAGCGGGGCGACGCGACCGCCGCCGCGCTCGCCGAGACCATGGCCGTGCTGGTCAACCGGTCCTCGCGTGCGTACGGGGGGGTGCCCGTGAAGTGGCTGGGCGACGGGGTGATGCTCCACCACCGGGAGCCGGCCGGGGCGGTGCTGTCGGCCCTGGAGCTGGTGGTCCGGCTTCCCGAGGCCGGCCTCCCGCCGGCCCATGTCGGGGTGGCGTCCGGGCCGGTGGTCGCCCAGGGCGGCGACTACTTCGGCCGCACGGTCAACCTGGCCGCCCGGATCGCCGCCCACGCCGGCGCCGGCCAGGTCCTGGTCAGCGCCAGCGTGGCCGAGTCAGACCCACCCCGGGGCGTGCGCTTCGTCGAGCACGGGCAGCTGCCGCTCAAGGGGTTCGCCCGTCCCGTGCGGCTGCTGGAGGCCTGCCGGGCGTGACCGCAGCCCCGGCGGCCGGGGTCCGCACGTGCTCGGGGAGGATGCCGATGCCGACCAGGCGGGCCGGGAGGCCCTGGAGGACCGGGGAGCGGCGCAGGGCCCGCAGGACCAGCGGCCCCTTGGCGGGCACCCGGCCGGCGAGCAGCGGGGACAGGAAGCGGTCCTGGATGGTGCGCTGCCCCCACTGGACGACGACCGTTGGCAGGAGCCGGCGCAGCTGGACCCGGGCGAGGTGCCGGGTGGACAGGGTGCCGTCGCACAGCGGCCGGACGAGCAGGTTGGCGGCGGCCACGGCGTCGTGGATCGCCAGGTTGATGCCGACCCCGCCGATCGGGGACATGGCGTGGGCGGCGTCGCCGATGCACAGCAGCCCCGGCCGGAACCAGCGCCGCAGCCGGTC
>Ga0081539_10003572_pt1 | contig 18877 bp, 16 predicted proteins | sample TabmetS4T2R2_FD_71023 | JGI IMG/M metagenome (GOLD analysis project Ga0081539, IMG submission 71023) | Tabebuia heterophylla rhizosphere microbial communities from the University of Puerto Rico - S4T2R2 | ecosystem: Host-associated > Plants > Roots > Rhizosphere ...
ATCCGTCACGTCCACATCCGCGACGCTCGCCCTGGCGACATCCATGTCTCCGTCGGCCGTGGCGACGCCGACTTCCCGGGCGGCCTCACTGCCCTCGCCGCCCACGGCTACACCGGCCATTTCGCCCTCGAGCTGGAAACCCGCGACATCGACGATGCAGAAAGGCCGGCGGCGATCCCTCGGAAGCAGGCTGGCCGCGTCGTTGCACACCCGGATCATCGCCGCGGGCGAGCGACGTCCTGCTGTCCTGCTGTGTCGTCAGACAGCGAGACCACGAACGGCGTCCAGCCGCCTCCATGACTCGTGTCTCATCTGGTTCGCGCACCCCCAACTATGGCCGCGATAGAACCACACAAGAACCGCATACTCGCAGCTCAGGGCCCAATCGTGACGTTACCAGCTGTACGTCGCCGCGCGTCCTGACCGGTTCACCGCTTAGCTGCCGCAGCACTGCCACCTTGATCCCGGTCCGCCATCAGCACCGGCGATTCGGCTCAGGTGCCGTCGTCGACGGGCTCCCACGGGTCGATGATCTCAACGCCAGTGGGTGCGAAGTCGGCCACGTTGCGGGTGGCGACCGGCATGCCGTGCACGAGTGCGGTCGCCGCGATGAGCGAGTCTCGGACGGGCCGCGGGTCCGGAACGTGTAACGCGGCGCTCCGCCGCGCAACGGCTGTGTCGACCGGAAGGATTCGCTCGGCAAAGGCGGGCAGCACCTGTGCTTCCAGCCATCGACGCAGGATCGAGCCCTGCGTCGGATCTCTCCGTTCGGCCAAGAGAACCCCGATCTCCAGCTCTTGGACGGTGATCGCCGAGACGAACATGGTGCTGGCCGCGGCACTGGCTGCCCACGCGACGACGTTCTTGTCGGCCCGGCCCGCTTTGGCTTTCCGGAGCTCGGAGACGACGTTCGTATCGAGCAGGAACATCAGGTGAGGTCCGCAGGCCGAGCGAGATCGCGGGGCGTCGTGGTCTCGAACTCGACGTCCGCCTCCTCCGGGGGGAGGCCGAGCAGGTCGATGATGCTGTCTTGGCCGCCGGCCAACCGCTGGTAGTCCTCGAACGTCAGCAGCACATGGGCCGGCCGGCCACGGTCTGTGATGAAGACGGGGCCGCTGCGGGCCGCGTTCTTCGCCCGCCCCGTATCCTGGTTGAATTCGCGGCTCGACAGCGTGGTGACGGTCATTGCTACCACCTCCGATTGCGTGTAGCAATGTTACTACCCGACCGGAGCGCGTGCTACCTCCACTCGATCCCGCGTCAGGCGCTCGTTACCACAGGCCGAGCCACCAGCGGCTGGCCCGCCGGACCAACTCGGCCAATACGGATACCTCGTCCCACGCCCCGCTCGTCGATCGAGGTGGGCCAGCAGTAGCGCTGCTGCATTGCGCTCCAGCCTCCAGTTCTTGACGGCCGCAGGCCGGCGGAGTTCAGGTTCGCGCACCCCACCATGCCCGGGATAGAACTGCTCAAGAACCACGTTCTCGCAGCTCAAGTTGGCGGGCGTCGTCAACAGCGACCACGAGGCCGACGTAAGAACCGCATTTCCGCAGGTCGGTCCTGCTGCGGATAGATCTGGTGGGCGATACTGGGATCGAACCAGTGACCTCTTCCGTGTCAAGGAAGCGCGCTCCCGCTGCGCCAATCGCCCTCAGGCATTCCGCCGAGGTGGAGACGGGATTTGAACCCGTGTACACGGCTTTGCAGGCCGTTGCCTCGCCTCTCGGCCACTCCACCGAGCTGGCCCCGCACGTAACCTGTGAAGGCCTCTCCGAGCGGACGACGGGATTCGAACCCGCGACCCTCACCTTGGCAAGGTGATGCGCTACCAGCTGCGCTACGTCCGCTAGTCCGGTCCGCTTGCACGTCCCGGCGACGGATGAAACATTAGCGGGTGCACCCGCGCCTTGCCAAACCGGGGTGCCCCGGCGCGTCGTGAGCAGGCGCCGCACGGTTGTCCACAGGCCCGGAAACTGCCGAGCGACCACCCGCCCGACCAGTGTTGGATTGGGCCATGGAGTTCCGACAGATCACCGCGGCGGAGCGCACGTCGGCGATGTTCCCCCTGCAGGCGTACGCGTTCATGCCCTCGCCCTGGCCCGACGAGGAGGAGGCGACCTACCAGCGCCGCATGCGGTTCTACGAGACGGCGGTCAGCATGATCGCCGAGGAGGACGGCCGGGCGCTCGCCGGTGTTGCCGCCTTACGGATGCGGCAGAACGTGCGTGGTCGGGTGCACGACATGGCCGGAGTGGCTTCGGTGGCCTCGCACCCGTCGGCACGCCGGCGGGGGCTGGTCCGTGGCCTGCTCGAGCGACTTTTGCGGCAGATGCGGGACGAAGGGTGCGCGGTGAGCGCGCTCTACCCGTTCCGGCCGAGCTTTTATGCCCGCTTCGGCTTCGTGAACATTCCGCGGCACCGCACCGCCGCCTTCGCTCCGGAAGGGTTGTCCCACCTGCTCCCCGCGGAGCTGCCGGGCGAGGTCGAGCGGCTGACGATGCGGGAGGGCTTCGAGGCGTACGACGGCCTGACTCGGCGCCTGCTCACCGAGCGGCACGGGTTCGCGATCTACGACGAGGCGCGGACAGCGGAGTTCCGCGACGACAGGTACTGGGTGGCGGTGGCGCGGGTGGAGGGCGAGGTGGTCGGGGCGGTGCGCTACCGGGTCGACCGGTACGGTGGTGACCTCGTGGCATCCGATCTGCTCGCCACCGGGCCGCTCGGCCGGGCGCTGTTGCTGCAGTTCTTCGCGCGGCATGTCGACCAGGTCGCCCGGGTGGTCGTGACGATCAGCACCGACGAGGTTCCCGAGCTGTGGGGCACCGACCTGGCTGTCGTCACGGAGGGCGAGGTCAGCCACCCGCGGCACGGGGCACCGATGGTCCGGGTCCTCGATCTGGAGGGGCTCAGCGGAACACCGGTGGGCGCCGGCACTGTCACAGTCGAGGTCAGGGACGACGAGCTGATCGGCGGCCTGTGGCGGCTGGAGAGCGACAACGGCCGCCTGACCGTGACCAAGGGCGGTAACCCGCCGGCAGCGATCCTGACCGCGGCGGGGCTCAGCGGACTGGTTTACGGGGTGCTTGATCCGGTGGAAGTGTTCACACGGGGCCTGGGCGAGATCAGCGCCGCTGCGGTGCAGCCGTTGAGCAGCCTCTTTCCGCGCCGGATGCCATACATCTTCGCAGATTTCTGATGCCGGGGGCGAGCGCGACCCGGCCGGCGCGCCGCGGCAGGCCGGCGGGCGACGTGCCCGCCGATCAGCACGTCGCCCCGGGACTGCCCGCCCCGCTCAGACTGCGGCGGGCAGGCGGGGTGAAATAAACGCCCGGCCGTCGTCGGTCACCACTGCCGACTCGTACCCGTCGGCGGTCCTCTTCGCCAGCCACGGCAGGCCGGGTTCGCCCATGGCGAGCACGGCGGTGGCGTACGCGTCGGCCATCGAGAGATCAGGCCCGACCACGGTCACCGACCGCAGGCCCCGGGCCGGCTTGCCGGTTCTCGGGTTGAACACGTGGTGGCCGCGCTCGTAGGTGCCGGACGTGGCAACGGCGCCGTCGTGCAGGGCGAGCACCCAGCTGACCTTGTCGGCCTCCCAGGGATGCCGGATGCCGACCCGCCAGGGGCCGCCGTCGGGATGGTTGCCGCGCATCCGGATGTCCCCGCCGGCGTTGATGTAGTGGTTCGCCGACCCGGCCGCCAGCAGCCGCGCCGACGCCACCTCGACCGACCAGCCCTTCACGTATCCGGACGGGTCGAGCGGGCCGCCGGCGTACACGTCGAAGTAGCCGTCCGTGTCGCGCCAGAGGTCCGCGCACACGTCCAACACATGCCGGACGTCGGCCGAGCACTCCTCGGCCCGTATCTCGCCGCGGCGCAGCCGGCTGATCTCACTGTCCGGCTTGTACGTGCTGAACTGCGCGTCCACCTCGTGCAACCAGGCGCACACGTCCCCGACCAGCGCGTGCAGCTCCGCATCGGGACGGTCGTCGGCGAGATGGATGCTGACTGCCGTACCCATGACCTGTTCGACGTGGCGCACGGACCGTGACCCTACGCTCCTGCCGCGTCCAGCGCCGCCTGCAGCGACTCCCGGTACGACCGGCTCGTGTACGTGGCGCCCGACACCGCCGCCACGTCCGCGCTCTGCGCCTTCAACGTCTCCTGCTTCAATATCGCGATCGCCGGCGGATTGATTTCGGCGCTCTCCCCCGTGGTCGGATAGGTGGCCTCCGCCGCGGTGATCCTGCCATCCGCGATCCGCAGCTGCACCTGGACGGTGCCGTACGGGTTGGCGGCGGGCTCGCCCTTGAACACCCCGTCCCGCAGACCGCTCTTCGAGGGCGATGGCCGCGGTGCCCTCGAGGCGCGGGTCGCCGTCTTCGACGCCGGCGCGGCCGAGACCCGCACCGGCGGGGCCGAAGCGCGGGCCGGCGCCGGCTTCGGTGACGTGGTCCCGTTCGCCAGGTCGACGACCGGCGGGACGGCGACCGGCGCGGGCGGTGGCGTCACGCTCAGCCGGACCCCGAGGATCAGGGCGGCGCCGGTGAGGGTGCCGACGGCTGCTGCCGTGCTACGTCGCATCGCGAAACTCCTGCCGAGGGCCGACGGGTCAGAACTCGAACGGGTCCAGGTGCAGCTGGCTGTCCGGGACGCCCAGCTCGCGCAGCGTCGCCACCGCCGCGTCGACGAGCCCGGTCGGCCCGCACAAATACGCGTCCCGCCGGGTCACATCCGGAACGAGGCCGAGCAGCCCGCTCGGGGTGAACAGCCGGCGCGGGCCGGGGTCGGTGCGCGACCCGACGATGTAGCGCACCCAGGCGTCGCGGCGCTCGGCCAGGTCCTCGAGTTCGGCGCGGAACACCAGTTCGTCGGGGCGGCCGGCCCGGTAGATCACGATGGTGTCCGGCGGCATGTCCTCGAGCAGCGCGCGGATCGGGGCGATGCCGCTCCCGCCGGCGATCAGCAACGCCCGCCGCCGGGTGCGCCGCTGGGCGGTGAACACCCCGAACGGCCCCTCGGCCCAGACCGGCGTGCCCGGCCCGAGGGTCGCCAGCCGGCGGGTGTGGCCGCCGACCGCGCTCACGGTGAGCCGGAGCCACTGCGAGTTCGGTGCCGCGGAGAGCGAGAAGGGGTGCGACTGCCACCAGCCGTTGCGGGTCAGGAACCGCCACCGCAGGAACTGGCCGGCCCGCGCCGGCAGCCTCGCCAGGTTCCTGCCGTCGATGTAGATCGAGAAGGTGTTCGGGCCCTCGGCGACGACGTCGGCCACCTCGAAGCGGTGCCGGGCGTTCAGCCAGAGCGGCTCGACGAACCGGCCCCACACGAGAGCCGAGAGCACGAGCGCGCCCAGCGCCGGCCAGAAGACCGACGCGAACCGGCCGCTCAGGTCGGCGCCGGTGGCGACCTGGTGGCCGTAGCCGAGCACCAGCACCAGGTAGCCGGTGAGGTGGAGGAGATGCCAGAGCTCGTACCGCAGCCGGGCCTTCGCGGCCCGGATCGAGACAAGACTGATCCCGACGAGGATGGCGGTGGCCGCCACCGCGCTGAGCATCTCCGGTAGCGTCGTGACGATCGTCCACGTCTCCCCGACCACGCCGGTCCCTGTGGTGAGCGCGTAGCCGTACAGGATGAGGACGGCGTGGGCCAGCACCGCGACCACCAGCGTCGTGCCCAGCCAGCGGTGCCAGCGCAGCAGGTCGTGCGCGCCGACCCACTCCTCCAGCCAAGAGACCCGGCTCATCATCAGCAGCTGGACGAAGAGCAGGTAGCCGCCGGCCAGGCCGGTGATCCGCCCGGCGGCGAGCATCAGCGTGGCAGTGTCGTGCACCGCGCCGGGCCGGGTGTCGAACAGCCACAGCGCGACGCTGGTGGCCAGGCCGGCGAGGAAGAGCAGGACGGTGAGCAGCCGATTTCCACTGGTCGCCTCGGCCGGCGGCCGGTCGTCGGGGATCGGGGGCCGCGCCGGGCCGGTCGCCTTCCAGCCGGTCGGGTCGGTGTGCGACTCGATCAGGATGTCGCTGCGCCGGTAGCCGTAGTCGAGCGCCGGGGCCGTGGCGGCGACGTCACGCAGACCGGCGAAGTACGTCTCGTCGTCCAGGTCCGCGAGCATCGGCGGTCGCTGCGCCATGGTCCTCACCCGTCCACCGGTCGTGCGGCGCCCGCCGGGGCTCCGCGGCGGGCGTGACGGCCGATCTCGCCGCGCCGTCGGGCTGTGGTACGCAGCCCGACCCGGCATCGCTCAACCTGATCCGGAAGTTTCCCCGACCGGGCCGAGGGCGTACGCCGCGACCGGTGAGGCGGGTGACATCGGCGCGCGGCCGTTTGACACAGTGGAGGGATGCTGACCGACGTGGATCTGCCGGCGCCCGGGCTGCTGTGGACCCGCTGGGCGGCGCTCGCCGCGACGCTCACCGGCATCGGTTACGCCGACGTGTGGTTCGTCGACGAACGCGGCGCCCACCACGACGATCACGGCGGGAGCTGGGCGCGGCTGGCCCTGCTCGACGCGGGCCGGGCGGTGCTCTTCGGCTATGACCGCGATCACAGCCACACCGCCACCGCCGAGCCGCCGATCGACCTGCTGACCGGCGCGCCGGGCTGGCTGCCCTGGGCCGACCTGGCCGTACTGGCCGAGAAGGACGAGCTCGGCTTCGTGGCCTGGCACCACGAGGGACGGTGGTCCCGGGCGCGCTACCGCGACGGTGTCGACGACGGCCTCGTCGAGCTGGTCGGCGCCGTGCTGAGCACGGAGAACACCCTGGCCGAGCTCGGCGACGTCGTCACCGAGTGGGGCCGGTGCGAGGTGCGGTCCCCCGCCGATCGCGACGACGTGCGGCAGGCCGGCGAACAGCTCCTGGCCGCCGCGGTACGCGGGGAGGTGACCGGCCCGGTCGTCGAGCGGCTGCTCGGCCGGCTCATCCGGCCTGCCCTGGACCTGAACGCCGCGATGCTCGCGGCCGGCCGTGGTGGCATCACGGCCGGCACCCGCCCGCCGCGGATCACGCCCGGCGAGCGGCCGCCCATGCGCCGCGTGCGGCGGCTCAGCCAGGGCCAGCACGACCGCCTGGTGTGGGCCGCGATGCACGGGGCGCCCGAGCTGCGCCGGCCCGCGCCGCCGGACACCGGCGAGCTGGACGCGCTGCTCACCTGGATGCGCGGCCGGGCGCCGACGGCGGACGGCCGCTGCACCGTGTTGGCCTACGCCGACGCCACGAGCCTCACCGTCCAGCCGGGCGAACGGCCACCCGCCGACCAGCCCGGCGAGGATCGGTACGCGGCGTTCCACGAACTCACCGACCTGGTCCGGCGGCTGCGCCGCGCGGAGGCCGATCCGCGCTACGGCCGTTGGCTGTTCCTGCGGGTGGAGACCACCGCGACCGCGATGCAGCTGGAACGCCGGTACGACTCGTGGCCGCCGTGGTGGGCCGACGACGGAGTGTCCGGGCCGTGGCGCGTCAACCTGCAGGAGGAGGTGGACGCCCGGCACCCGGCCTGGCGGCCGTCCTGGATGCGGCTGCTCGACCCGGAAGTCGCGTACCGCCCGGCCGGGTGAGTCAGGCCGGCTCCGGGTCGGCCGGGCCGGACAGGCCCGCCTTCTCGTCCCGCTCGGCCCACTCCAGCAGCGGCTCCAGCGAGAACGCCCGGTCGTCGATGGCGGCGTGCAGGTCGCCCCGCTCGGCGAAGCGGGCGGGCACCGTCCGGATGGTGAACTCGCGCGGGTCGACGTCCGGGATCTCGGCCCAGCCGATCGGCGTGGAGACGGTCGCGTCCGGCACGCCCCGCACCGAGTACGCGCTGGCGATCGTGTGGTCGCGCGCGTTCTGGTTGTAGTCGACGAACAGCATCCGCGGATCCCGGTCCCGGCGCCACCAGGTCGTGGTCACGTCGTCCGGCGCCCGGCGCTCCACCTCGCGGGCGAACGCCAGCGCGGCCCGCCGCACGTCGCCGAATGCCCAGTCGGGCCGGATCCGCACGTAGACGTGCAGCCCGCGGCCGCCGGACGTCTTGGGATAACCGATGACGCCGAGCTCGTCGAGCACCTCGTGGGCCACCTCGGCGACCCGGCGTACCCGGTCGAACGGGCAGTCCGGCATCGGATCGAGGTCGATGCGCCACTCGTCCGGTTTCTCGGTGTCGGCCCGGCGCGAGTTCCACGGATGGAACTCGACGGTCGACATCTGGACCGCCCAGATCACGTCGGCCAGCTTGGTCACGCACAGCTCGTCGGCGTGCCGGCCGTACCGGGGAAACTTGACGCGCACCGTCTCGAGCCACGGCGGCGCGCCGTGCGGCACCCGCTTCTGGTGCACCTTCTCCCCCGCCAGGCCGTCGGGAAAGCGGTGCAGCATGCACGGCCGCTCCCGGAGCGCCCGGACGATGCCGTCGCCCACCGAGAGGTAGTAGCGGACCAGGTCGAGCTTGGTCGCACCGAGTTGCGGGAAGTAAATCCGGTCCGGGTTGGAGACGCGCACGTCGAAGTCGCCCACCTCGACCACGGTCGCGGGCGGCTTGCTGGAACCGGCCATGGTCCGAAACTACCGCTCGACGAGCCACGCAAAGCTGAGGGCGGGCAGATGCGCCCTGCCCTCCCGGACGCTCAGCGGCCCGTCGCTGCTCAGCGCGGTCTCCAGCCAGCCGAAGTGGCCGATGGCGCCGGCGTCGATCGACTGCGGCTCCTCGGCGAAGTTGGCCAGCCCGAGGAACGTACCGCTGCGCGGATGGCGCCGCCGCCACGCGAAGACGTGGCCGTTGTCCACCCCGACGATCCCGCTCTCCCCGCCGGCCCGCAGCGCGAGCAGATCCTTGCGGGCGGCGACGAGCCGGCTCAGCCCGCCGAAGACCATGCCCTCCAAGGCGGCGGGGTCGTGCCGGCGTTCGGCGGCCGCCCAGTCCATGTGCGGCCGGTGCATCCATCGGTTGTCGTCGGCCAGCTCGGGATCGTCGCGGTAGCCCTCGTCGTTGCGCATGGCGAGCTCGTCGCCCATGTAGATGAGCGGGATACCGCCGTACGCGAAAGCCACGGAGTACAGCAGCAGCAGCCGGCGGACCCCCCGGGGCCAGGTCGCCGGGTCGTCGGTGATCCCGCAGAGTGAGGCCGCGGTGCCGGAGATCCGCGCGTCGCCGGTCTCCGGGTTCTCCTGGAACAGCGCACCCCGGGCGTACGAGCCGTAGAACCGGCCGGAGTAGAACGCGTTGAGGAAGTTCCGGTGGTTCCACCAGTCCCAGCCGACCGCGGCGGCGTCCGGCGCGCTCACGGCCCAGCCGATGTCGTCGTGGCCGCGCACGTAGGTGACCCAGGACGCCTCGGCCGGGATCGGCTTCATCCGGGACAGCGACTGGGCCATCAGCCGGGCGTCCTTCGTCGCGAGGCTGCTCCACAGCATCACCATCAGTTGGTTGTGGTACGCCAGCTCGCATTCCGGCCGGTACCGGTCGTGGCCGCCGAGGTAGGGAACCAGGTCGTCGGGCGCGACGATCGCCTCGGCCTTGAAGATGACGCCGGGGGCGGCCAGCCGGGTGAGAGCGTGCAGCGCCTGCACGATCAGGTGCACCTCCGGCTGATTCATGCAGGTGGTGCCCAGCCGCTTCCACATGAACGGGACCGCGTCCAGCCGGAACACGTCGATGCCCCGGTTGGCCAGCCACAGGATGGTCTCCAGCATGGCCCGGAACACCGCCGGATTGGCGTAGTTCAGGTCCCATTGGTAACTCCAGAACGTCGTCCACACCCATTTGTCGCCGAACCGCGTGAACGAGCCCGGCGCGCGGTCCGGAAAGACCGGCACGATCGTCCGCTCGTACGCGTCGGGCATCTCGCGGTCGTCGAACGCGAAGAAGAAGTCCCGGTACGCCGGGTCGCCCGCCCACCAGCCGCGGGCCCACGGGTGCTCCATCGCGGTGTGGTTCAGCACCAGGTCGACGCAGAGGCTCATGCCGCGCTCGTGCAGCCGGGTGGCCAGACCGGTGAGGTCGGCCATGGTGCCCAGACGGGGGTCGACCGCGCGGTAGTCCAGCACCGCGTATCCGCCGTCGTTCTCGCCGGGCCGCGGGGCGAGCAGGGGCATCAGGTGCAGATACGTCACGCCGAGCTCGTCCAGATAGTCCAAATTGTCGGCGACCGCACGAAGCGACCCGGCGAACCGGTCCGTGTAGCACACGTAGCCGACCTGCCGCGCCCGCTGGTACCAGTACCGGTCGATCTCCCGCCGCCGGTCGAGGTCGCGCAGCTCGGGCGGGCGCTCGGCGGCGGCCGCCAGCGCGACGCGGATCAACCGGTCCAGCTGCGCTGTTCCGTACACGGCCTCCAGCGGCTCGACGATGTCGAGCAGCGAGGTCTCCAGTCGCGCGACGAAGGCCACCGCCTCCGGATGGCCGAGCCGCTCGGTGGCGTCGGCGGTCAAAGATGGAAGTAAGGCCCGGAACAGGCTTGCGGCGCGGCTGCGAACGGAAGATCCTTCCATCGGGTCAACGTAGCCGCCCGTACCGCGAAGGTCACGTCTTACCGCCGTTCGCGGGTGCCGGATGGATGGGGGCGCGAGCGCGAGCCGTTCAGGCGGCTGCGCCGCACTGCAAGGGTGGAGATATGCGCAGACTGGTGGTGACGGCTCCGCCGGACAGGTTCGCGCCGCGGCGCGGCGGCATTCCCGCACCGCGGCGCAGCCCCGAGAACCAGGTCCTGGCCCCGCCGGCCCCGCGGCGGCTCGTCCGGTGCGGGCTCAGCCTCACCGGCTTCGGCGTGGCCGCCGCGTTCTACTGCCTCTCCTTCACTCCGTCGCTGCTGCCCAGGGCTTGGTTCCTGCAAGGTGTGGTCACCGGAATCGCCGCCGCCATGGGGTACGCCGCGGGAACCGCGATCGGCGCGCTGGTCCGGCTGCGCTGGTGGCCGGGCCGGCGGGTGGAGCGGATGGCGTGGGAGGTGCTGATCGCCGGAGTCCCCCTGCTGGTCGTCGCCTTCCTCTGGCTCGGCGTGCGCTGGCAGCGCGAACTGCGGATGCGGCTCGGCATGCCGCCGCAACAGGAGTACGACGTCGCCCGTACGGTCGGGATCAGCCTGCTGACCTTCGGCGTCCTGCTGCTGATCGTCCGGCTGCTGCGGCTGTGCACGCACGGCCTGGCCCGGCTCTTCGGGCACCTCGTGCCGGAGTTCGCCGCGTACTGCGCGGGCCTCGTCGTGGTTTCCATGCTCACCTATACCGCGTTCGACGGCCTGCTGGTGGAGCGCCTCTACACGACCGCCGACCGGTCGGCCGCCGTCACAGACGGCGGCACCGGCCGGGGCGTGGTACGCCCCGGGTCGGCGCTGCGCTCGAGCGGGCCCGGCTCCCTGGTGACCTGGGACTCGCTGGGCCGGCAGGGCCGCAACTTCGTCGCCAAGGGACCCACCCGGGCCGCGCTGGCCGAGTTCGCGAGGCGCCCGGCGCAGCAGCCGATCCGGCTCTACGCCGGCCTGGCGTCCGCCCGGACCGTCCAGGAACGGGCCGAGCTGGTGGTGCGGGAGATGGACCGGACCGGGGCGTTCGACCGCGCGGTGGTGGCGGTCTTCACGCCGACCGGGACCGGCTGGGTGGACAGCGACGTGACCAGCTCGCTGGAGTACATGTACGCCGGCGACACCGCGCTGGTGTCCATGCAGTATTCGTACCTGCCCAGCTGGATCTCCTTCGTGGTGGACCGCTCGAAGGTCGTCGACGCGGCATCCGCGCTGATCACGGCGGTCCGGGCGCGGTGGGCGGCGATGCCCGCCACCGCCCGCCCCAAGCTGCTCATCTTCGGCGAGAGCCTGGGCACCTATGGCACGGAGAAGACGTTCGGCACCGCCCAGCGGATGGTGAGCGGGGCGGACGGCATCCTGCTCGAGGGCCCAACCTTCGCCAATCCGATTCATCACGAACTGACCGCCGAGCGGACGGAGGGCACGACGGTGTGGGACCCGTCGTATCCGGTGTTGCCGATCGAGTTCTCCTCCCGGGCCGCCGAGTTGCGCTACCTGGCGGGGCCCGCGCCCAAGGTCGTGTACATGCAGAACTCGTCGGACCCCGTCGTCTGGTGGAGTCCCAGCCTGTTCTGGCATCAACCGTCGTGGCTGCGGGGCCAGCGCGGCCCGGACATCACCCGGGACGTGCACTGGTACCCGGGCATCACGTTCTGGCAGATCACCGTCGACCTCATCTTCGCGAACAAGGTGCCGGCCGGACACGGCCACGTCTACAAGTCCGGCACCGTCGACGGATGGGCCGCGGTCGCGCCGCCGCCCGGCTGGACCGTCGGGGACACGCTGCGGCTGCGCGCCCTGCTCGATGGATGACCCGTTCCCGGTAAGGGATGCCGCAGTTCCGCACCGACGTCGTGCAGGTGGCGTAGGGCCTGGCGGTACGCGTCGGCAAGGCCGGTGACCTCGTAGGGCACGCCGATCTCGGCGCAGTAGGCCTGGACGATCGGTTGCGCCCGACCCAGATTGGGGGCCGGCATGGCCGGGAAGAGGTGGTGCTCGATCTGATGGTTGAGGCCGCCGAGGGCCGCGTCGACCAGCCGGCCGCCGCGCACGTTGCGTGAGGTCAGCACCTGCTTGCGAAGGAAGTCCTCGGTGCCGTCCGGGTGCGGCATACCCTTGTGGTTCGGCGCGAACGTGAGGCCCAGATAGACGCCGAACAGTGCCTGGTGCACGGCGAGGAACGCAAGCGCCTGCGGCGGTGTGAGCACCAGCAGCAGGGCCCCCAGGTAGCCGGCAAGATGCAGGCCGAGCAGCGCGCCCTCGATGCGGCGGCGCCGCGCCACGCCGCGGCGCAGCCAGCGCAGGCTGTCCCGCTTCAGCGAGAGGCCGAGCAGGGTGAGCAGCGGAAAGAAGAAGTACGCCTGGTAGCGGGTGAGAAGTCCCTTGCCCTGCGCGGCTTCCCGGCTCCAGGCCAGAACGCCGGGCCCCACGTCGGGGTCCAGGTCGTCGTGGTTCGGGTTGGCGTGGTGCCGGGTGTGCTTGTCCGTCCAGTAGCCGTAGGACATGCCGATCGCCAGGTTGCCGGCGATCAGCCCGGCTCGGGCGCTCGCCCGGCCGGTGCGGAACACCTGCCGGTGCGCGAGGTCGTGGGCGACCAACGCGACCTGGGCGAAGACCACTGCGAGGAACGCGGCGACGGCCAGCGTCCACCAGGACGCGCCGACCACGAAGAAGGCGGTCCAGCCGGCGGCCAGGGCCACGGAGACCGCAGCCAGGCGTACGGCGTAGTGACCCGGCCGCCGGCGAAACAGTCCCGCCGCCGTGATCCGCCGGGTCAGCTCCGCGAAATCGCTACCGGCCGCCGTGCGCGGCCGTTCTGCCGTTGTCGTCATGCGGTCCAGGCAACCGTGCGGCAGACCCGCGGTCAGGAGCGCTGGATCCCCGATCGGTGGTAGGGCTAGCACTACTGAGTTCCGCGCGGCGGCGGTCCAGGATGGGGACATGGAGACGCGAGACTGGGTACGCGACGGCCTGCGCGCCGTGGGCGCCGGAGTGCTGGCGATCGTCCTGGCCGTCGTCAACATTCCGCTCTTCCTGCTATTCGTGGTGACTCTGGTGCTGACCCCGGTGCTGGGCGTCGGCGTCGTGCTGTTGCCGCTGGTCACGGCGCTGATCCGGGCGCGGGCGCAGCTGACCCGCCGGATGGGCGCGAGCTTCGGCGTCCCGATCCGGCCGCCGTACCGGTCTCCGCCGTCGCCGGGCGGCCCGGTGGCACGCTACCGCTGGATCGTCACCGATCCGGCCACGTGGCGGGACGCCGCCTGGCTGCTGCCCGGCGCGGTGGCCGGCCTGGTCTTCGGCGTGCTGTCGCTGGTGATCCCGCTGTACGGGATCGAGGGCATCGTGCTCCTGCCACTGTGGATCTGGCTGGGCACCGGATTGTACGGCTACGGATTCATCTGGCCGATCCAGAGCGTCGCCGACGGGTTGCTGTCCCTGCCGCAGGGCGCGCTCATCCTGGCCATCGGGATCGCGGTCGCGCCGTACCTGCGCCGCGCCGACGCGCGCGTGGCGCGTTTCTTCCTGGACCCGACCAGCAACGCCGAGCTGCGGACGCGAGTCACCCGGCTCGCCGAGACCCGCGCCGACACGGTCGACGCGCAGGCCGCCGAGTTGCGCCGGATCGAGCGTGACCTGCACGACGGCGCCCAGGCACGGCTCGTGTCCCTGGGCATGACCATCGGACTCGCCGAGGAGATGGTGCTGCGCGACCCGGACACCGCGCGGCGGCTGCTCGCCGAGGCCCGCGAGGTCAGCTCCACCGCCCTGGTCGAATTGCGCCATCTGGTCCGCGGCATCCACCCGCCGGTGCTGGCCGAGCGTGGTCTGGACGGCGCTATCCGGGCGCTCGCGCTGAACCTGCCCATCCCGGTCACGGTCGACTCGGACGTCACCGGCCGGCTGCCCACTCCGGTGGAGAGCGCCGCCTACTTCGCCGTGGCCGAGGCGCTGGCCAACGTGACCCGGCACAGCGGGGCGACCTTCGCGTACGTCAGCATCCATCGCCCCGGCGACCTGCTGCGGATGGAGGTGGGCGACGACGGCCACGGCGGGGCCGACCCGGCCGCCGGTACGGGCCTGCGCGGCATCGAACGCCGCCTGGCCGCCTTCGATGGCACGATGGCGCTGTCCAGCCCGCCCGGCGGGCCGACGATCGTGACCATGGAGCTGCCGTGCGCGTTGTCATCGCCGAAGACCTCGCTCTCCTCCGGGACGGGCTGACCCGGCTGTTGCGGGCGTTCGACCTCGAGGTCGTCGCGACCGTGGACAACGGCCCGGCGCTGCTGCCCATGCTGCTGGAGGCCAAGCCGGACGTGGCCGTGGTCGACGTCCGGCTGCCACCGACCTTCACCGACGAGGGCCTGCAGGCGGCCATCGCCGCCCGGACCCGGGTGCCCGGCCTGCCGATCCTGGTGCTCTCCCAGCACGTGGAGCCGCTGTACGCCCGGGAACTACTCGGCGACCGCCGCGGCGGCGTCGGCTACCTGCTCAAGGATCGGGTCTCCGACGTGACGCAGTTCGTCGACGCGGTGCGCCGGGTGGCCGGCGGCGGCACGGTCATGGACCCGGAGGTGGTGGGCCGGCTGCTCGCCCGCAGCCGCGGACCGCTGGATGTACTCACCGCCCGGGAACGGGAGGTGCTCGCCGAGATGGCCGCGGGCCGCTCCAACGCCGGCGTCGCGGCGAAGCTCTTCGTCACCGAGAAGGCGGTCAGCAAGCACATCAACAACATCTTCGCGAAGCTGGGCCTACCGCCGTCGGACGACGACAACCGCCGGGTGTTGGCGGTGCTCACCTACCTGAATGCTTGATCGACCCCTTACCGAGCGCTGAACGGAGCCCCCCATGGATCTACGTCTCACCGGCAAGGTCGCTGTCGTCACCGGAGGGAGCGCCGGCATCGGCCGCGCAATCGCCCACGGCCTGGCGGCCGAGGGCGCGCATCTCGCGTTGTGCGCCCGCGACGAGGAGCGCCTGCGGGCCGTCGCCGACGAGATCGAGGGCGTACGCGTCGTCACGGTCGCCGCCGATCTCGCCGTCCCGGGCGACGCGGCGAAGGTGGCCGACGCTGTCGACCGGGAGTTCGGCGGCGCCGACATCCTCATCAACAACGCCGGCACGGGCAGCGAGGAGAAGATCCTCACCGCGCCGGACGAGCGCTGGCAGCTGTACTGGGAACTGCACGTGATGGCCGCCGTACGGCTGGCCCGCGCGCTCGCCCCCGGCATGAAGGCCCGCGGCGGCGGCGTGATCCTGCACAACGCGTCGATCTGCGCCAGCCAGCCGCTGGGTTACGAGCCGATCTACAACGTGACGAAGGCGGCGCTGGTGATGTTCTCCAAGTGCCTGGCAAACGAGCTGATCGGCGACAACATCCGGGTGAACGCGGTCAACCCCGGCCTGGTCCGCACGCCCGACTGGGAGAAGACCGCCCGGCTGCTCACCGAGGGCACGGACACGTCCTGGGAGGAATACCTGCAGAACATCGCGGACGAGAACGCCCCGATCGGCCGGTTCGCCACGCCGGCGGAGATCGCCGACTTCTTCGTGTTCCTGTGCTCGCCGCGGGCGTCGTACTCGGTCGGCTCCACCTACTACGTCGACGGCGGCTGGTTGCGCACGACGACGTAACCGCTCATGAGGCCGAAGCCGGATGGCGGTAGCCACCACTTGGCAACGGATATCGCGCAGGATGCCGGTCGAGGCCGACGCCGACTGGATCGCCGACCCGCACCGCCGACCCGCACCGCCGACGACGGCGCCGGCGTGGCGATCTGCTACCCATGTGCCAGGTCGCTCACGACCGTGTCGATATCGGTTGTCATCTGCTTCCAGCTGGTCAGCCCGGTGACCGGGCCGAACCTGTCGAGCCGTTCCAGCAACTGTCGACGGTGCTGGGGAAAGCGCTTGCGGAGGCTCTCCCGCTTTCGGCCGGTCACGTCGGCTGCTCGAAGGATGCACTGTTGCAGGATCTGTTTCGGATCAGCGCGGGACTCCACCTCGTGTGGCTGCGGCAACTGCAGGTCGCTGCGGCCTCGCGGATTGCCCGCCACCTGTCGGATCAGCATCTCGTCGAGTAGCAGCCACGCCTCCGTCATCCGCACCGGGATCGCAGGAAGGCAACTGGAATCGGCCGCCACCTCGAAGGCCGCGTCGGCCACTTCCCGGCGACGCTCGCTGGCGCCGGCACTGTCGGCGTCACGGTGGACCACCACGATGTCGACCGTTCCGGTCAGACGGAGTCCAGCGTGGATTCTTGACCGTACATCGCGAGGCACTCGCCCGAGCAGCGCAAAGTCCGGTCTGCTGAGAAAGAGGTTCACGCCCCGGTCGAGGAACATAGCTTCTATCAGGTCGGCCAAAGGGAGATCCGAAGTGCCTTCTGAGACGAACAGGCCGGTGTAGGTACGACCGGTCATCCGACCATGTCCAGTGGAAGGCGAAGCTGAGCTCCAGGCGGCGCTGCGAGGAACGCGACCACGTCGGCCTCGGAGAAGGTTGGCTCTCCCGCTCTTGCTCGCCACGATCCTCGGAACGGCAGAAGCGAGAGGGCGCGGGCGATCTCCCCGTCAGTGGTCCTTCGCAACCGTACCTCGGCAAGCAGCAGGTCGTCCCCTTTGCAGAGCTGTACCACACCCGGCGAGTGGGTGTTGACGATGACCTGGCGGAACGGGTTGTCGCTGTCGGGCGCCTCGTAGGGGTCCACGGCCAGATCCCGCACCAAGTCGACCATGGCGGGCAGGTTGGCAGGGTGGATGCCGTTCTCGGGTTCCTCCATCGCGATCAGTCCGGTGAATGTCGGATCCTCAAGGAGCACGCAAAGCGCCAGGAACCGAAGGGTCCCTTCGGACAGCGCTCGGGCCGGGAGCCGGAGATCTCCCTTCTCCTGGAGGAAGAGAGTGAAGACTTCGCGGACCGGGTCTAGTTCGACGGTAAGCCCTTCGACGCCTACGCCCGACAGATCCGCGAGCCGGCCCGCGACCCTCGCGTACACCGCTTCAGGATCGACGTTCGCCAGACCGTCGGACGGACCTTTCGCCATCCGGTACAGCGCCGCGGCCAAGTGGCGGCCGTCGGTTCCGAGGATACGAGGGTCGGCAAGGCCGTCGGGCGTGCGCAATGCGGTCGGCTCGAGCGCCAGCCGCCGCCAGCTCTGCATCTCACGCCGGGCGGCGAGGATAGTCGGATAGTCGTTCGTGGTGACCGTGCTGAGCACCGTACGGCCGGCCCGCCCTGCGGCTCTTGGCTGTGGCTTCCCGAAGCTGCCACCGTCGCCATGAACGTTTATGACTGTGCCGCCCTCTCGGTGTTCTGTCGAGAGAAACGCGCCTCCGCGCCGTTCACCGCGGATCACTCCGCTGCGAAATTTCTTGGCACTGTGCCCGAACCTGAGGTGATGTGCCGCCTCTCCGCGCCGGATGTGCCGGAGTTCCTCGCCGAGCAAGCTCAGCCTGCCCAAGCTGCCTGCATTGGCTGGACGTTCGAAGCCGAGGGTGACTTCGTAGCGGAGAAAGGTTGTCGTAGGTTTCGCCGGGGCACCCAGGTCGTCCTCCACCTGGGTCGGCACGATCATCTCGGCGGCTAGCTTGATCCGGTGTTCGTGATCACGATAGCCGTCCCAGAACAGGTCTCTAGGGTCACCCCCACGCATACCGGAGGCACCCCGCACCCGTTGCGAGGCTTCGACGAGTGGTTCGGCCGCGAGGTAGGAAAGGAACTCGATCGCGTCGAAGACGTTGGACTTGCCCATTCCGTTTGCCCCGGCGATACAGGTGAAGGGCCCGAAATCGATCGTCACGTCCACCAGATTCTTGAAGCCCTGCACCTCCAGCCTCGTCAGCATGTCCGAAGCTTAGCCCCGTGCGCTCCGAGCTCGGAGCCGACTTGCCCGGAAGCCGCTTCCTCGATCTTCGACCCGCGACCGAGATGGTGCGCCGACAGCACCACAACTGAGGCGGCCGCTCGTCAGTGCAAGTAGATCCATTTCGCCACCGACGGCACGCCGTTCTCGTTGAGCGCGAACAGCAAGTAATAGCCCTGCTGGGCCAGTGAGTGTGGAGCGCCTCCGTCGGGTGCGGTCAGGGTCAGGCCGGTTATCTGCCGGCGGAGGTGATAGAACAGGCCGGGACCGTATCCCAGATTGCCCGGTGCGAACGTCAACGCTTCGTAGTTGAGACCGACGCCGAAGCGATCCGTGACCGACCCACCGGTGTCGATCGTGCCGAACGTGGAGAAGCCGGCGCCGTCGTGGCGCAGGTAGTAGAACAGGTTCGGCCCGTAGCCCAGGTTCCCCCGCGCGAAGCTGAGTGCGTCGAAGCCGTGGCCGACGCCGAAGCGGTCGGTGACCGTCCCATTCGTGGCGATGGTGCCGAACGTGGAGAA
>Ga0081539_10003573_pt1 | contig 18875 bp, 22 predicted proteins | sample TabmetS4T2R2_FD_71023 | JGI IMG/M metagenome (GOLD analysis project Ga0081539, IMG submission 71023) | Tabebuia heterophylla rhizosphere microbial communities from the University of Puerto Rico - S4T2R2 | ecosystem: Host-associated > Plants > Roots > Rhizosphere ...
TCGACCATTACATCGACCTGGAGATCGTCCCGCAGCCGGCCTTCGCCGCCGTCAACCGCTACGACTTCGCGGCCGAGCTGATCAAGGCCGGGCGCAAGGGGACCGACGCGGGGTTCTCGCCCTACCGGGTGCTGGAGCTGTTCCAGCGGCTGCGCGTCGAATTCCGGCTCTGGCGCGCGGAGAGGGACGGGAAGAAGCGGGCCTGGGTCGAGCAGCGGATCCTCAACGACGCGGGCATCCTCGGCCACTACGTCAGCGACGGCGCCAACCCGCACCACACGACGGTCCACCACAACGGCTGGGTCGGGGAGAACCCGAAGGGCTACACCGTCTTCACGCGCGAGCGCGGGTTCCACTTCCGCTTCGAGGAGGAGTACGTGCAGACGCACGTCCAGTTGAGTGACGTGCTGCCACTGGTCGGCGCGGCGCGCCTGGTCGAGAAGCCGCGCGAGGAGATCTGGGCGTTCCTGCGCGCCTCGAACGCGCTCGTCGAAGAGCTCTACGTCCTCGACAAGCGCGAGCCGTTCGGCGCGGCGACCGCCGCGCCGATCGCCGGCAACAGGACGCCGGCGCCGCTGTGGCCGGCCAGGACGATCGGTTCATCGACCCCGTCGATCGCGTCGTTGACGGCCGCCACGCAGTCCCGCCACGAGCGGATCGGACCCCGGGCGGCCAGCGGCGGCACGTCCACGGTGGATCCGCGGGCCCGCAGCACGCCGGCGACCGGCTCCCACGTCGTCGGCCCTACCGCCGGGCTGTGCACCAGGACGACGTGCATCGGCGGCCGCTACGGGGCGCCGCCGCGGCGGGGCGCGTCCACGATCGGTTCGGGGCTGTGGAACACCGCCTCCACGTTGTTGCCGTGCAGGTCGTTGAGGAACGCGCCGTAATAGCGGTCCGAGTACTCGATCCACACGCCGGGCTCGCCCCGGGCGCTCGCGCCCGCGGCGATCCCGGCCTCGAAGAACGCGTCGACCTGATCTCGGTCCGCGGCGTCGAACGCCACGTGCGACGCGACGGTCGGGGGCGAGCCCTCGCAGATCGTGAAGTCGTCGAGGTCCTGCTGTCCGTAGCCCACGCAGTCGGGCTGGACGCGGAGCTCCTCGATCCCGAGCGGGGCCAGCGCCGCCGTGTACAGCCTCCGACTCGCGGGGAGATCGCTCACGACGAACAGGACGTGGTCGACGATGATGAGCCGCTCCGTCATCGGCCCACGGTACCGATGGGGGCGGGTGGCCGAACGGGAGGCGATGCGCGAGGATGCGTGCCGTGCCGCACTCGATCGGCGATCTCGCGGAGGTCCTCGACAACCTCGGGGTCTTCGCGATGCATCCGGAGGACGTGCTGGCCCTCTGCCCCTCCGGCTTCCGTCGGGTCCCGATCAGCCATGGCGACGAGTTCTACCTCTCCCTGCAGGGCTTCACCTCGAACCAGCCCGCGTACGCGCACACGCACCCCGACTCCGAGGAGTGGGTCGTCCTCCTAGAAGGCGCCGGGCGAGCGCTCCTGGCGGAGAACCCCGTGCCGCTCGAGGGCAGCCTGGTGATCGGCCGGGCCACGGCGCATCCCCACGGCTTCGTGAGCGGACCGGCCCCGATGACGTTGCTCTCGATCCAGCTCCCTCGGCCGTCGGAGCCGGCCACCACCTGGGATCAGCCCGGTGAGACCACCGACCCGATCGACTGCGAGCACGGCGGCACGTGCCGTCGATGCCACCGATGCGGGGGGCACAGCCTGAACGCTCGCGGGCGCCACTTCGTCTGCGAGAACTGCACGCTCGAGTTCTGACTAGCCCCTCGCCCGCTCCTCCGCCAGCCGGGCCAGGTTCGACAGCTGCTTCCGATCCGCGCGGTTCACGTACACTGTGAACACCGATCGGATCACCGGCTGCAACCAGTAGGGCACGTAGCTCACCCGCTCGATCGTCTCCGTGTACGTGATCCGTGAGCCTCCCTCCTCCGGAGCGACGTCGTAGCGGTGCACGAAGTGCGCGTCCCACGGCTCGCCGCGGGTCCGATCGAGGTGCGCGTCGGTCTCGATCACGAACACCGACGGCGCCGTCGCCACCGTCACGACGGACCGATCCTCGAACGTCCCGTTCTCCGCGGACCCCGAGGACGAGAACGTGGTCCCGACCGTCGCCGGCCCGTCCGGTCCGTCCAGGGACAGCAGCTTGAACTTCTCGTCCTCGGCGCGATCGCCCGACCACTCGATGTGGTTCCGGAGATCCGAGATCGTGTCGTAGACGACGGCCGGCGGAGCGTCGGAATGCACCGACGTCCGCGTCCGGTAGCCGAGCGGACGGTCAGCGCGGCGCTCCTCCCTCAGGAGACGCCGCCCTTCGGCATCCGGACGTGGTCCTGCTCCGACTCCTCCCAGACCTCGTCGACGTTCTCCACGTTGAAGCCGTACTCGAACACCAGCGTGCCGCCGTAGGCCGCGCCGAAGAGGACCAAGGCCCCACCGAGGAGGGAGAGCACCAGCCACGCGAGCTGCGTCTGCCCGTCGTCGAAATCCACGATGCGGAGGGCCAGGTCGATCGCCGTGATCGCGGTCACGGTCAGCATCACCGTCGCGTGCCAGTTGATCGTCCGCCACGCCTGGGTGTGCTGCGCGCGGCCGAGCCAGCCCGTGGACCGGTCGCGGGGGATCCCCTTCCACCAGTCCCAGAAGCCGGTGAGCGCCGCGCCGAGCGAGACGATGAAGCCCGCCACCATCACGAAGGTCGCCGCCGCGAAGAAATCGTGCGCCTTCGGGTCGGACGAAGGGGAGGCGTACGAGATCACGTCGAACACCGCCGCGAGCGCGTAGCACACGATCGGGAAGTCCGTGAGCGGAGGATGGAACGGCTTCCCCTGGAAGCCCCGGACCCCCTGGAACCGGCGCTCCTTGAACGACCACGTCGGACGGATCGAGAACAGCCTGGCCACGGTCCCTCCCTCTCGTCGGGGCGATGCGCCGAGGACGGCATCATGGCACCGAGGACGAGACGTCCGCTACGGACGGCGGCGGCCGACCGTGAGCAGCAGGTTCTGGCTCCCCGAGCGGAACCCTTCGAGGTCGATTGTCACGTACCGGAACCCCGCTTGGTGGAGAGCCGCGACGACGTCGCCGCGCGACGTGACGAGGTCGTCGATCCGGTCGAGGGCCACCTCGATCCTCGCGAGCTCGCCGCCCTGGTCGCGAACGCGGACGTCCCCCTCGAACCCGAGCGCCCGCAGCGCCTCCTCGGCCCGTTCGATCCGCCGGAGCGCCTCCGCCGTCACGGGCACACCGTAGGCGAGGCGCGAGGCGAGACAGGCGGCCGCCGGCTTGTCCCACGACTCGATCCCCAGCTCCCGTGCGAGCGAACGGACCTCGTGCTTGGCGAGGCCCGCCTCCACCAGCGGGAACCGGGCGCCGCGGCGCCGGGCCGCGGCCTGTCCGGGCCGGTGATCCCCCAGGTCGTCGACGTTCACGCCCAGCAGGAGCGTCCGGCCTCGGAGCCGCGGCTCGCCGACGATCGCGTCCACCAGGGCGTCCTTGCAGAACGCACACCGGTCGGCGTCGTTGGCACGGTACCGGTCGTCGTGCAGCTCGTCGGTCGCGACGACCTCGAGGGGGACACCGTGCCGAGCGGCGAGCGCCGTCGCGGCCTCGAGCTCTCGCCGCGGGAGCGAGGGCGAGTCCGCGATCACCGCGCGCAGCCGGTCGCCGCACTCCTGCCGGGCCACGATCGCCAGCAACGAGCTGTCGACCCCGCCGGAGAACGCGACGACCGGTTCCGGGATCGAGGCGAGGATCGAGCGGAGCGCGCCGAGCTTGCCTCGCGCGTCGTCGAGGTCGGCGACCACGCGGCGAGTGTAGCCGCGGCTCGATCCCGGGCCGCGGCTACGATGCCGCCCGTGGAACCCGAGGTGATCCCCGACGTCGCCCGGCAGGATCGGACCGGCCAGCCGGAGGTGATCTACGGGCCCGGCAAGTCGCCGGCCCAGGTGCTGGCGGTGGCGGGGGCGCTCGTCGACGCGGGCGTCCGGCCGATCCTGCTCACCCGGGCGACGCCCGATCAGGTCCAGGCGGTCCTCGGGGCCGACCCGACCGCGACCTTCCACGAGCGGGCGAACGTCGTGGTGATCCGGGCGGTCGAGCGGTCGAGCCCAGGTCGGATCGCGGTGGTCTCGGCGGGCACCTCCGACCTGCCGGTGGCGGACGAGGCCGCCGTGGTCGCCGAGGCGTTCGGGCTGACCGTCGAACGGATCACGGACGTCGGCGTGGCCGGGGTGCACCGCGTGATCGAGCGGGTGCCGGACCTCGAGCGGATGGACCTGGTGATCGTGGTGGCGGGGATGGAGGGCGCGCTCCCCTCGGTCGTGGCGGGGCTGGTCCCGGCGCCGGTGATCGCGGTGCCGACCAGCGTCGGCTACGGCGCCTCCTTCGAAGGGCTGGCGGCGCTGCTGGGGATGCTCTCGTCGTGCGCGCCCGGGGTGCTGACCGTGAACATCGACAACGGCTTCGGGGCCGCGATGGCCGCGCACCGGATCGTGTCGCGCCGATGATCGCCTACGTCGACGCGCGGCGAGGGATCAGCGGCGTCTCGCTGCTGGCGGCGCTGATCGACGCCGGCGCGGACGGCGACGAGATCGCGGCGGCGCTCCGGCCCCTCTCACCGCGCGAGGCGAAGCTGCGCGCCGAGGAGACGATCGTCGACGGCCTGCGGACGTCGCGCCTCTCCGTGGACGGGACGGGGCGTGTCGGCGAGGGACCGCGCGAGATCGTCCACCGTCTCGCCGCCCTCGATCTGCCGCGCGATGTCGTGCGGCGCGCCGCCGACGTCTACGGGCGGATCGCGCTCGCCGAAGCCCGGGTGCACGCGGTCACGCCCAGGGCGGTGCGGTTCGAGGAGCTCGCCACCCTGCGTTCGGTCGCCGGTGTCGCGGGGAGCGTGCTCGCCCTCCACCGCCTCGGCGTGGAGCGCCTCACGACCTCGCCGCTGCCGTTCGGCGGCGGCGAGGTCACCACGCACCACGGTCGACTCTCGCTGCCGGCCCCGGCCACGCTCGAGCTCCTGAAGGGCGTTCCCGTCGAGCCGCAGGCCGTCGAGGGCGAGCTCGTGACGCCGACGGGCGCCGCGCTGATCGCCGCGCTCGCGAGCGGCTTCGGCGAGATCCCGCCGATGACGGTGGGCGCGATCGGCGTCGGCTCGGCCCGCTCAGCGACGGCGTCGATCGTCACCCGGGTGGTCCTGGGACGCCCGTAACGCTCGGGCGTTTGCGATCCGTGGTCGGTGGAGAACATCGAGACATGGTCGCGATCGGATTCACCCTGTCCAGCGAGGAACACGGTCCCGGCGATCTGCTCTTGTACGGCCGGATCGCGGAGGAGGTCGGGTTCGACTTCCTGACGATCTCGGACCATTTCCATCCGTGGACGTCGCGCCAGGGACAGAGCCCGCTCGTCTGGAGCGTCCTGGGCGGGCTGTCCGTCAAGACCGAGCGGCTCCCGATCATGACCGCGGTGACGTGTCCCACGATGCGGATGCATCCGGCGATCGTGGCCCAGGCCGCGGCGACGACCGCCTCGCTCCTGCCCGACCGCTTCGTCTTCGGCGTGGGGACCGGCGAGAACCTGAACGAGCACGTCGTCGGGCTCGGCTGGCCGCACCCGCAGGAGCGCCTGGATATGTTGGAGGAGGCGATCCTCCTGATGCGGCGACTGTGGACCGGCGAGCTCGTGAGCGAGTGGACCGACCACTACACGGTCGACCGGGCGCGCCTCTACACGCTGCCGGAGACGCCACCGCCCGTCGCGGTGGCGGCGTCCTCCCCCGCCGCCGCGGACCTCGCCGGCCGGACCGGCGACGCCTTGATCTCGACCGCACCGCAGCGGGAGCTCGTCGAGTCGTTCCACGCCGCCGGTGGCGAGGGCAAGCCGGCCTACGGCCAGCTCACCGTGTGCTACGGGCCGGACGAGGAGAAGGCCGCCGACGAAGCCCTGGAGTGGTGGCCCAACACGAGCGTCCCCGGCGAGCTGGGGGTCGAGCTCGTCGAGCCGCAGCAGTTCGAGGACGCGGCTCAGCTGGTCTCCGCCGCCGACGTCGCCGAGAAGGTCGTGTGCGGTCCGGAGGCGAAGGCCGTCGTCGAGAAGATCGGCGGGTTCACCGACGCCGGTTTCGACCACGTGTTCATCCATCAGGTCGGCCCGCGCCAGGAGGAGTTCCTCGGGTGGGCCAAGACCGACCTCCTGCCGGCGATCGACGATCAGCTCGGCAGGACCGCTGCGAGCGTCCCGCCGGGAACGTCGGCCCCCTCGGAGCCGCGCTAGCGCGCTCCATCCGGATCGCGCGCGGAACCCCCACCTTGTCCGGCGCGTCGCCGAAGCACTAGGGTCCGGGCCGTCGGAGGAGGTCGGATGGACGTCTACATGGTCGTGCTGCGGATCGTGCACATCCTGGCGGGTGTCTTCTGGGTGGGATCCGCGCTGCTGATCTTCTACTTCATCCAGCCCGCGGCGCGAGAGGTCGGCCCCGGGGCCGGACCCCTGATGACCCACCTGGTGCAGAACAAGCGCCTGCCCGACGTCACCCTGGGGGCGGCCGGGCTCACGATCCTCGCCGGGCTGCTGATGTATTGGCGGGTCTCGAACGGGCTCGACACCGACTGGATCAGCTCGTCGTACGGGATCGCGATCACCGTCGGAGCGGTCTCGGCGATCGCGGCCGTCGCGATCGGCGCGTCGATCGTCCGTCCCTCGATGGCGAAGGCCGGGCAGATCGCCCAGTCGGCCGCGGCCGCGGGCGGACCGACGCCGGAGCAGGGCGCCGAGATCCAGGCGCTCCAGCAGCGGGTTCGCGTCGCGGGCAACATCGTCACCCCTCTGCTGATCCTGGCGGTCGTGGCGATGGCGTCCGCGCAGTACCTCTGATCCGGCTCAGATCGGCCGGACGTCGAGGCCGACCGGCCGTCCGAAGAACGCCTGGTGCCGATCGGCCTCGCGCCGGAGGGCGTCGTCGATCCCCCGAGGGCGAGGCCGGTACAGCAACGCCTCGATCTTGATCCCGTCGCGGTCCGACAGCCGGCGCCAATGCCCGGCCACCCGACCGTCCTGCACGATCACCCCGGTCGGCCTCCCTGGATCCCGCCACGCGGCCGCCACGTCCGAGGCCCGGGGATCGCCGAACCAGCGCGAGACCGTGTAGCCGACGATCGTCTCGTCGTAGGCCTGGAGGAGATGGAGCCCGGCCGTCGCCGCCCTCGATCGGCCAGGGACGCGGAGCGACCAGAAGGTGAGCCCGTCGATCTCCTCGCGCTCGGCCTCCGATCCCAGCGCCTCGATGCCCCGGTTGAGGTCGGCGATCGTGAACCCCGACCACCAGCTGAGGTCCTTCACGGTCGCCGGCCCGTGGCTCCGCAGGTATCGGCGAACCACCTCGCGGAGAGCCTCGTCGCGGTCGAGGTTCCGGCCGGGCTCCGGGACCTGCTCGTCGAGGAGCGCGAACGTCTGCTGCCTCCCCCGGAGGCCACCGCTCGCGATCACGGCCTCCAGCTCGGCATGGCTCAGGAGGTACGGCATCCGTTGCCCGACGTGGTCGATCTTCGCGTCGTCGAGCACCTTCGCGAGCTCCTTCCTCGTCAGCCGCTCCCCGCCGCGGAGCGCGCGGACCAGCGCGCGCTCCGCGCGCGCGAACGTCCGCGCGTCCAGCTCCAGCTGGCGGTAACGCGTCGCGTTGGCCCGGTGCACCCGAGGGGCACTGAGTGCGAGCAGCCACCGGATGTCCTCGCCGGCCACGAAGTGCCAGGTGGGTCGCAACACGTGCGTGCGGACGATCCGGCCGGCGAGGAGCGCGTCGTCGACGGCGTCGCGCGTGAGGCCGGCCGACCGCTGCCCGATCGACCACGCGGCCGGCTCGTAGTCCTGCGACTGCATCGCCAGGTGCCAGCCGACGGCCTCCTCGGGCGAGCGGAAGCCGGGACCCGTCAGGCGCGTGCTACGGAGACGCTCCGCCGCGATGCGCGAGCCGTCCACGGCGGCTCAGCCTACGGGCCGCGTCCGACGCCCCGGCCGCCGACGTCTTGCTAGCGTGCACGCGAGATCGGACCGAAGGGGACGCATGCGCATGAGCGATCGAGCGTCGACGCCGCGCGAGGACGGGTTCCGGATGCCCGCCGAGTGGGAACCGCACGAGGCGTGCCTGATGGAGTGGCCGACGATCACCCGGAGCGCCTTCTGGGCGGACCGGTTCGACGAAGCGAAGCACGACTACGCCGAGGTCGCCAACGCGATCGCCGCGTACGAACCGGTCGTGATGGTGTGCGATCCGGATCAGGCGTCGGAGGCTCGCTCGCTCTGCGCCGACGCCGTCGAGATCCTCCCACTGCCGATCGACGACTCCTGGATGCGCGACAACGGCCCGATCTTCGTGCGGGACGCGGCGGGCCGGGTCGCGCTGGTCCACTTCGGCTTCAATTCGTGGGGAGAGAAGTTCGCGCCCTGGGACCGTGACGCGGAGGTCCCGGCGCACATCGCGTCGCACCTGGGCATGCGCCGCTACCGGACCGAGCAGGTCCTCGAGGGAGGGTCGTTCTTCGTCGACGGCGAGGGGACCCTGCTCACGACCGAGCAGTGCCTGCTGAACCCCAATCGCAATCCCACGATTAGCCGTGAGGAGATCGAGCGGGGGCTCCGCGACTACCTGGGCGTCGAGGAGATCGTGTGGCTCGGGCTGGGGCATTCCTCGGACCGCGACACCGACGGGCACATCGACGGCATCCTGATCTACGTCGAGCCGGCGAAGGTCGCGCTCCTCGCTCCCGAGGACCCGGGCGACCCCGACCACGACAGCGGGCGCGACAACCTCGAGCGACTGCGGAGAGCGCGTGACGCGAAGGGCCGATCGTTCGAGGTGATCCCGTTCGAGACGACGCCGACCGGCGCCGTCCCCTACCTCAACGTCTACCTCGCGAACGGCGGCGCGATCGTGCCGATCGCCGAGCGGCCCGAGGACGAGGAGGCGCTCGAGCGGATCGCGAAGCTACTGCCGGATCGCGAGATCGTGCCCGTGGCCGGGAACTGCCTCACCTACGGCGGCGGCGGCCCGCACTGCATCACCCAGCAGCGGCCCCGCGGCGTCCCGCTCCCCGCCTAGATGTACCTCACGCCGACCGAGGAAGATCGGCTGCGGATCTTCGCGGCGGCGGAGCTCGCGCGGCGGACCCTGGCACGGGGGCTCGCGCTGAACGCGCCCGAGGCCACCGCGCTCATCTGCGACGAGATGCACCTCGCGGCGCGGGCCGGCGCGTCGTTCGACGAGGTCCTCGATGTCGGACGGCGCGCGGTTCGCGCCGACCGGCTCCTCCCCGGCGTGGCCGAGATCCTGACCGAGATCCGGCTGGAGGTGCTGCTGGACGAGGGGACGCGACTCGTCGTCCTCCGCGAGCCGTGGGCGTGACCGAGCCGATCCGGCTGGCGGCGGACCGGGAGCGGCGCCGCCTCACGGTGCGGAACACCTCGCTCCGCCCGATCCGGGTCTCCTCGCACTACCCCTTCTGGCGGACGAACCCCCGGCTCGACTTCGACCGGGAAGCGGCGCGCGGCTTCCGGATCGACCTCCCGGCGGGCGGCTCGATCCGGTTCGCGCCGGGCGAGACCGTGGAGATCACGCTGGTGCGGTACGGCGGGGCTGGCGGGCCCGATGGCTGAGCTCTCGCGGGACGAGTACCGCCGCCGGTACGGACCGACCGCGGGCGACACGATCCGTCTCGGCGACACCGACCTCCACGTCCGGGTCGGAACGGACCACGTGGGGTACGGCGACGAGCCGATCTGGGGCTACGCGAAGACCTTCCGGTCGCGGATCGCGCAATCCGACCGGGCGCCCGCGGAGAGCGAGCTCGACATGCTGATCGCCGGCGTCGTCGTGATCGACCCGATCGCCGGCGTGGTGAAGACGAACATCGGGATCAAGGACGGCCGGATCGTCGGTCTGGGCCGGGCCGGGAACCCGGAGATCGCCGACGGGGTCGAGCTGGTGATCGGTCCGAACACGTGGCCTGTGAACGGCTACGGCCTGATCGCGACGGCCGGCGCGATCGACAGCCACGTCCACCTGATCACGCCGCGGCTCGTGCCGTCCGCGCTCGCGGCCGGCGTGACGACGCTGATCACCGCCGGTTTCGAGGAGCCGCCCTACACGATGGAGCGGACGTTCCGCGCCTTCGAGGGGGTGCCGGTGAACCTCGGTCTGCAGGCGAGCGCGCGCACCGACGTCCCCGGCCGGATCGACCGGGTGATCGAAGCCGGGGCCTGCGGCCTGAAGATCCACGAGGACTGGGGCGCGTACCCCGAGATCGTCGACGAGACGCTCCGGCGCGCCGATGACCACGACGTCGCGGTGTGCCTGCACACGGACGGGCTGAACGAATCCTGCGAACTCGAGGACACCGTGGCCGCCATCGCGGGTCGCGCGGTCCACGCGTACCACGTCGAGGGCGTCGGTGGCGGCCACGTGCCCGACCTGATCGGGATCGTCCGCGAACCGAACGTGATCTGCTCGTCCACGACACCGACGATCCCGTACGGGCGATCGACCGCCGCCGAGCACCTCGAGATGATCCTGGCGGTCCACGGGGGCGACGCGAGCGACGCCGCCGACGTGGAGGCCGCCCGCGATCGGATCCATCCGGCGACGATGGCGGCCGAGGGCCCGCTGCACGACCTCGGCGCGATCTCGATCGTGAACAGCGACTCGCAGGGCATGGGGCGGATCGGCGAGACGGTGCGGCGGACGTTCCAGCTCGCGCACGTGATGAAGGCGTGGGCCGGAGAGGGCGGAAGCGACGACGACGAACGCGTCCTCCGGTACCTGGCGAAGGTCACGATCGAGCCGGCGAGGACGCACGGGATCGAGGGCGAGGTCGGCTCGCTCTCACGGGGCCGGCTCGCCGACGTGGTCCTGTGGCGTCCGGCGCTCTTCGGCGTGAAACCGGAGCTGGTCCTGAAGGCCGGGCACTTCGCGTGGGGCGCGCTGGGCGAGGGGAACGCCACCGTCGAGGGCGTCGAACCCACGCGGTACTCCCCTCACTGGGGCGCGTACGGCGCGGCGGCCGCCTCGATCTCCACCACGTTCGTCTCGGCCGCGGCCCTGGACGCCGGGATCCGCGATCGGCTCGGCAGCGCCAGACGGTTCGTCGCGGTCACCGGGACCCGGAGCGTGCGACGGGACTCTCTGGAGCGGAACCGTGCGGTCCCCGCGATCGACGTCGACCCGGTCGACGGGACCGTCACCCTCGACGGCCGCGCGCTGGCGGTGGATCCGGTGACGGAGGTGCCGCTGAGCCGCCGCTACGTGCTGGGGTAGCCACCTCCCCGGCGGCTCAGCTCCACGCTTCCATCGTCTCCGCCTCGTCGCGGTAGTCCCACACCCGGAGATCTCCAGGCTCGAGGCGGAGCGTGACCGCGCCGGTCCACCTCGTGACGTACGCGCGGCCGCGGTCGGGCCCGACGTACCGTGACGCGATCCGGATCGCCGTCTCCTCCGCGTCGTCTTCGACGATGCGGCCCTCGCACCGGAGCTCCACCGCCCGCATCGGGTACCGCGATTCCGCGACCGCGATCGTCACGCGCGGGTCGCGCCGGACGTGGCGCGCCTTCACGTCGTCGCGCCCGACCCAGATGTTGAACCCGCCGTCGCGCCACTCCTGCCAGACCGGCGAGAGGAGCACGGACGCATCCGCTCGACGCGTCGCCAGCACCGCGACCACGGGTTCGTCGAGGAACCCCTCGAGATCCTCGATCCTCAGGTCGGTCCGCACGACCGGCGCTCAGGCGCTCGCCGACTCGAGCTTGCGCTTCAGCGCCGTGTGCACCTGCTCGAGCTGCTTCTTCGTCACCATCCGGAGCATCGGACCGGCCACCGCGAGCAGTCCCTTCGGCTCCAGATCCATCCGGCTCGTGAGCTCCGTGCCCCCGCCGGACGGCGTCAGGTCGGCGGAGTACGTGAACGACATCCCCCGGCCGGTGCCGCGGAGCGCCCATTTGAGCGGGCGGTTGTACTCGAGGTAGGTGAGATCCATCGGCCCCGACATCTTCCGCACCACGTGGAAGGTGGATCCGACGCGCAGCGGGCCGTCGCTGGTCTTGCGGGCGCGGATCGCGGACGGGTTCCAGTCGGGGTCGTTCCCCACGTCGGTGAAGTAGTCCCAGACGACCTCGGCGGGACGCTCGATCCGCACGGATGCGGACTCGCTGATCATCGCGCCGGAACCCTACCCCAGCGGGTGCGGGTCCGCGAACCCCGGTCAGCGCCGGCGGCGCTTCTCCTCGTGCTCCCGGATCCGCGCCTTCACGATCCGCTTGACGAGCGTCGCCGGCGGCGGCTTCCCGATCGGGAACCGGATCGTGCCCTTCTCCGTGTCGTACTTCGCCAGGTCGTCGGCGAACTCGCGCATCACCGCGTAGCTGGCGGGGAACAGGCTGCAGTGCTTCTTGAGCCCGGCGTAGTACACGAGCGGGCGCTTGCCGAGGTAGAAGCCGGGCATGCCGTAGGCCACCTTCTCCTCGGCATCGGGCGCGGCGGCCCGGATCGCGGCGCGGACCTTCTCGAGCGTGGCCCGGGACCGCGGGGGCTGCGCGGCGAGGTAGTCCTCGACCGTCGCGAACTTCTGCATCGCGGCGCAAGCACACCAGAACACGGTGGTCGTCCGCAAGATGGGAGCGATCGGGCCGGTCGGCGCCGACGACGGGCTCACGAAGCGAGCACGGGGCCACGTCCGTCGAGGCCCGGACGCGACGGCGGTCAGATCGCCCGGCCGAGCGACCTCGAACGGAACGCGCGCCACCGCCTCCAGAGCAGGACCGCGCCGATCAGCACGATCAGCACGAGGACGGCCGCCAGCGCCGGAGCGAGGAGCGACGTCACGGACAGCACCCCCGAGACGCCGTCCTCAGCGAAGCTGACGACCGGGTTGCCGCCGCCGCCGGTGGCGATCGTCGAGACGGGACGAGCCGCGGTCCTGCCGGCATGGGTCGCGAGGGCCGCCGCGACGCCCAGCGTCGCGGCGGCCCCCGGGTCGACGTCGAACGCGTTCGCGGTCGCGAGCGCGAGGATCGCGCCCGCGACCGGCGCCACGATCATGCCGATCGCATGGAGCACGTGGTCGACGACCGGGACCTTGTCGCCGACGAAGTCGACGAGACCGACGACGCCGACCCCGACCAGCACGAGCGGCCGGCTGAGCGTGTCCCACGGCGCCGGGAGGTCGATCACGCCGGTGTAGCGGTCGAGGAGCCCCACGGTCACGAGCGGGATGTAGGCGTTGAGACCGGCCGCCGTCGACAGCCCGAGCGCTGTGAAGTACCCCGTGATCGCGCCCATCGGACGAGACCGTACCCAGCCGCGACCGGCCACACCCCCCGGGTCGGGCCGGATCACGCGGTCACGAAGGAGCCGGGACGTGAAGGGAGCGGCCGCGCGAAGCGCGGCCGCTCCCTTCGGAACCCGCCGGCGGCTAGCCGCCCGGCTGGACGACGCCGTTCACCCGGAGGGTGTACGGCGCGTACTGCTGCACCTCCTCGCTGGAGTCGTGATACGTCACGATCGCGGCCACGACGTCCGCCTTGTTGCCGATCGAGCTCCGGACCGCGCCGCGGTAGAGGACGCGGTTGTTGTTCTCGTCCAGGCGCATCATGCAGATCCGGGCCTTGTTGCCGCCCCCGTACGCGATCAGTCGCACGGTGTAGGCCTCGACCTCGACCGGGTTGTACTGGGTTGCCGAGAGCCAGCCGTCGAGCGTGGAGCCGTCGGAGATCAACGTGTCGTCGATCATCACGTCGTCGACCCAGAAGCCGTCCCCGTGGGTGTTCGAGTCCGAGAAGTACCGGAACGCGAGTCCCACGGTCTGGCCGGCCCACGCCGACAGGTCGCACGTCTGCGGCTGGAACGTCGGGTTGTCATCGAACCCGTTGAAGCCCTGACCGTAGCCGGGACCCACGTTGCCGAGGTCCGGATCGTTGTCGTCGACCGTGTCCGTGCACTGGAGGCTGGTGTAGGTCTCGCCTCCGTCGTCCGTGATCTGCGCGTACCCGAAGTCGAACGTCGTCTCCAGGTCCCACGCAGCGTCGAACGTGAGCTGCGGCGACCCGGTCGGGACGTCGACCTCCTGGACGATCACGGAGTTGGCGCTGTCCGCGTCCGTCGAGTACAGGGCCGGATCACCGGCCTGCCCCGGCGGGTCCGGGTCGATGACCCATTCGATCGGGAGCGGCGGCAGCTGGTTCACCCCGTCGAACGAGATCCGACGGATCTGCTTCGCGTTCAGGTAGTTCCCAGCTGCGTCTCGAAGCCGGACGTAGTCGGATCCGTTCGGCGGCGCACCCGGCGTGCTGAAGGTCTGGTCGGTGTCCCAGTTGATCGTCGCGTCCAGCGTCGAGACCTGGAAGGCCGACTTCTTCCCGCCCGTCAGGTGGGCGCCGTCGTCCAGGACGCCGTCCAACGCGACCATCGCCGCCCACGTGTCGACGAGCTGGCGAGCGGTCATGTCACTCCCGGCAGCGGCCATCAACGACACCACGCTGTCGAAGCCCGTGAGCTGATCGCGATGCAGGTCGCCCATGAAGTCCGGGCCGAATCGATCCGCCAGCAACAGCATCATCGTGTAGGCGGCCCCGTAGTCGCAGAGGATCTCCCACTCGAAGTCGTTCTGGTCACCCCAGAGGTTGAGCGAGTTCTCGGGACCGCCGTCGCGTGGGATCGGATTGAATTCCGACTGAACGCCCAGCCATCCCAGGAAGCACTGGACGTGGCTGTCGTACCCGAGATCCGTGATCGGGATCGAGGGATCGACGTAGTCGGTGAGGGTCTGGGCCCAGTCGGCCAGTCCCTCGTTCACCCAGGTCGTCTCCGCCGGATCGGCGTAGGACTCGAGCAGGTGCTGGTACTCGTGCGCGAAGACGCTCTCGTAGAGGTTCGGACGGGCCGGCGCGCTCGTGCACAGGTCCGTCGTCGGCTCGTGCGGCGGGTTGTCACCGGTGCGGTGCAGCCAGTCGAACGCGTCGATCGTCATCGCGTTGCGGTCGAAGTACAAGCCATACGACGACGAGAAGAACCCCGCCACGTAGGAGAACCCCTGCGAGTTGTTGGTGTCGTAGAAGTTCTCGTCGCGAACGTTGTCGATCAGCACGACCGTGTCGTCGCCGTCACCGGAGTAGTAGTCCGCCGGCAGATCGAGCAGTTCGGGAAGCAGCGCCTCGGACCCGTCCCGGTCCGGCGCGACGCTGAACGTCTCGGACTCCTTCGGCAGGATGTTGTTGTCGAACTGATCGATGAGATACGCGATCTGCTCGTCGGTGACCTCGGTCCGCTCGTCGTTGCGACAGTCACCGAACGGGTAGTCGGTGTCGGCCGAGATCTCGTCCTCGTCGCTCGCGACCCACACCTCGATGTGTTCCCCGATCGCTCGGAGCGTGTAGAACTTGACGTAGAGGGCGCCCTCGACGAAGTCGGCGGCGAGCCATGCCTTCTCCTCGCCGATCGTCGACTCGGCCGTCACCGGCGCCGAGGTGGCGCTCGCCGTCGACTCGGATGCGCGGATCTCCTGCCTGGCCTCTCGCTTGTTCAGCTTCAGCTCGGAGGCCTTGTTCGCCGGGATGTGCTGCACCCCGACATCGACGGTTCGCCGCCCCTTCTTGGTGGCGGCATGTGCGCCCGTCGTCGGCGCGAGGGCGGCCAGCAACAGGATCGCCGTCGCAAGGCCGCAGATGCGTCGTCGCATCGCGTGCACCCCTCCTCTCGTGCCCCGCCGGGGAGAACCGGGGTCGCCGGAGGCCGGGGGGCGATCGACCGACAGTGCTCCCGAGGCTAGGAGAGCGCCGCTCGGCTCGTCAAGCGTTCGCCGGATCTACCGCCCGGTCGCTCGCGACGCTCGGCCCCGATCCGGCTCGTACTTCAGCACGTCTCCCGGCTGGCAGCCGAGCACCTCGCAGATCGCGGAGAGCGTCGAGAACCTCACAGCCCGCGCGCGGCGATTCTTCAGGACCGACAGGTTCACGACCGTGACCCCCACGCGCTCCGCGAGCTCCGTCAACGTCATCTCCCGGTCGGCGAGCAGCCGATCGAGGTGGACGGCGATCCGGTGCTCGGCCTGCTCGTCCGACTCAGATCGTGGCATCGACGTCCTCGCGGAGCCGGGCGCCGTACGCGAACACCTCTGCCAGCGCGAGGAGGCTGACGGCGGCGAGGATCGCCGGTCCCGAGATCACGACGGGGAACCCGGTGTCGATCCCGCCGGCCGGGAGCGGGCCGCCGGTCCAGACATCGGAAGAGAACAGGAGGTTCGTGAAGATCCCGTCGACGATCGCTGCCAGCGGAACGCCCACGAGGAAGATCGCGCCGAGCCACCGGAGCCTCCGGACGTTGGAGGGGCGGAACGGCTCGCCCGTCGCGGCGGACCGCGTGACCCCGCGGAGGAGCCAGAGCCCGGCGAGCGTCAGCACCGACCACGCGAGCGGAGGAACCGTGGCGATCGCACGTTGCTCGAGACTGGGCTCGACGAGGTCGACCGTGACGGGAAGTGCTCCCGCGATCTCGAACCGATCCGGCAATCCGACATCCTCGACCGACACGCTCGCCGGCACGGACAGCACCGACGAGTCCTGGAGCAGCCCGAACAGCCGGTGTGCCACCACGGCGGCCGCTGCGACCACGGTGATCCAGAACAGCACGGTGACCACGACGTACGCGGCCCGAGCGGCTCTCGACGGGATGGGGTCCATCTCCTGCCTCCTTCGTATCGTTCCTCGATATTATCGAGGAACGATAGCATCGACTTTCGATATGTCAAGTCGAGGGAGGGGCGCGACCAGCGCTCCGACGTTCGGGCGACGGCCGACGGTCGGATACCGACGGGCCATCCCGCGGGTCTACGGTCGAAGACGGTCGGCGAACGAGGGGGACGGGCATGGTCGAGCACGGTTCCGAGAGCTTCTTCGTGATCGGCGAGGGCCTGCTGGGCGAGGCGATCGGGGGACGGGACCGCACCTTGTCGGCTCCGGTCGAGGCCCTCACCCCGCCCTTCCGCTTCTCCCGGATGGGACCGAACGGGAGCGGGCACCAGGTCGGCGACGGGACCCGCGAGCGGCTCGCGGCGGTGATGGCGTCGGGCGGCGGTGGGACCTCGGACATCCCTGCGGGATTCACGTACCTGGGGCAGTTCGTCGATCACGACCTCACGTTCGACAAGACCGCCGTGATGCTGGGCGAGAACGTGAGCCCCGCCGAGCTGGTCCAGGCGCGGTCACCCAGCCTCGACCTCGATTCGCTCTACGGCGCCGGTCCGGACGACCCGGCCTCCGAGGAGTTCTACGAGCCGGACGCGATCCACCTCCGGATGGGCAAGACGCTCGACGACGGGTTCGGCGTGCTCGACGGGTTCGACCTGCCGCGCGGAGCCGGCAGCACCAACAAGGCGAAGCGGACCGCGATCATCCCCGACCCCAGGAACGACGAGAACCTCGCGGTCGCGCAGACGCACCTGGCGATGATCCGCTTCCACAACCGGGTCGTGGACACGCTGCCCGCCTCCGTGCCGGACGCTCTGCGGTTCCGGCGCGCGCGGGCCATCGTCACCCGCCACTACCAGTGGATGCTGAAGACGGACTACCTGCCGCGGATCTGCGCCCCAGCCATCGTGAACCACGTGTTCACCAACGGCCGGAAGGCGTTCGAGGTCGGCGTGACCCCGACGGACGTGCCCACGATGCCGATCGAGTTCTCGGTCGCGGCGTTCCGCCTGGGGCACTCGATGATCCGACGCGCCTACAACTGGAACAAGATCTTCGACAACGGCACGGGGACCCTCGAGTACCTGTTCATCTTCTCCGCCGGCAGCAGCGACCTCGGCGGCGGGCTGCGGCTCGCGACCAGCTGGGTGGCCGACTTCCGGCGGCTGTACGACTTCTCCGAGGCCGGCCGGGCCGACCTCACGGTGTCCGATGCGAAGTTCAACCAGGCGATGCGGATCGACACGAAGCTCTCGGACCCGTTGCGCACGCTCCCTGCGTCGAGCGTGCAGGACCAGCCCAACCTGGCGCTCCGGAACCTGCTGCGCGCGAAGATGGTTCGCCTGGCCACCGGACAGCAGATGGCCTCGTTCCTCAAGGGCAAGGGCGTGAGCCTGACCAAGCTCACCGCCGCGCAGATCCGTGAGGGCGACGGGGGCGCGACGCTCGAGGACCTCACGACGTCGCAGCGGGCGTCGCTGGTGAAGGACACCCCGCTCTGGTTCTACATCCTGCGGGAGGCCGAGCTGAACGGCGGCCGGCTGAACGGTGTGGGCGCTCGGATCGTGGCCGAGACGTTCCACCGCGCGATGGAAGGCAGCGCCACCTCGATCGTCCGCGATCCCACGTGGCGTCCGTCCCTCGGTCCCAACAACACCACGTTCCGGATGGTCGACCTGCTGCTGTTCGCGTTCGAGGGGAAGAAGAGCCTGCTGGCGCCGCTGGGTTAGACGAGCGACATCAGACCCGCCAGTCGCCGCCGGTGAGGTCGGACAGCCAGCGCGCGAACGGGCGGTAGTGGTCCTTCGTGATCGTCGAGCCGACGCTCATGATCCGCCCGGTGTTCTTCTTGCGCTCCCGCTTGCGACGGTTGGCCTCCTCCTCGCCGAGCTTCTGGAGCGCGCCGGCGTAGTCCTCTTTCGACATCACGTACTCGTCGGCGAGCCCGATCATGTGCCCGAACTCGTGGACGGCCGTGGTCTGCTTGAAGCCGTCGTGCGCCTCGGGCGTCAGGCTGCCGGTGTCGATGCTCACCTCCGAGCCGGCCGCGACCTGGTCGCGGACGTCGGAGAGGCTGACGTCGATGTCGAACTTGCTGCGCCGCCGGTCGAACTCGGCCTTCGGGA
>Ga0081539_10003574_pt1 | contig 18868 bp, 10 predicted proteins | sample TabmetS4T2R2_FD_71023 | JGI IMG/M metagenome (GOLD analysis project Ga0081539, IMG submission 71023) | Tabebuia heterophylla rhizosphere microbial communities from the University of Puerto Rico - S4T2R2 | ecosystem: Host-associated > Plants > Roots > Rhizosphere ...
GGAAGCAGCACTCAAGCGTCTCTATACTTCGCGTGGCGGAACTCTCGAATCACTGCGCCGTTCGCTCTCCGGTGATATCGACAACATCGTGATGCAGGCTTTGCGCAAGGAGCCGGAGTGGCGCTACCAGACCGCGGCAGACCTGCGCGACGACATCACACGTTTTCTTGAAGGCCGCCCGATTCTCGACTTGCCAGACCCGCCACACGTGACGGGCTCGCTCAGACCAGACTCGACCGAAAACTCGCTGGCCGTGTTGCCGATGAAGATTCTCGACATCAACCAGCCTGACACTGGTCCAGACTCCTATCTCGGCACCGGTCTCGCCGACGCACTCATCACACGTCTCAGCGCGATTCGCAGTTTTGCGGTCAGACCGACAAGCAGCGTGCTGCGTTACGGCGCTGACTCCGATCCACTCCGCGCGGGTCGTGAGCTCGGAGTCGAGTTCGTGCTCGATGGACGGATCAGGCGCTCGGGCGAACGAATTCGCGTGACGATTCAGCTACTCAACGTGCGCGAGGAAACGACGGCGTGGGCAGGACAATTTGACGAGCAGTTCACAGACGTTCTCAACCTCGAAGACATCATCTCGTCGCACGTCGCCGAAGCGATCGTGCCACACCTGACAGTGGACCAGCGTCTGCGACTCGCGAAGCGCGGCACTGACAATCCGCAGGCGCATGAAGCGTACCTGCGTGGACGTTTTTACTGGAACACGTTTACTGAAGATGGTTTCGCGCGCGCGATCGTTTGTTACCAGCAGGCCATCGCGCTCGATCCGAAGTACGCGCTCGCGTACGCAGGTGTGGCCAATTATCACAACTGGCTCGGCGTGTTTACCGTGATGCCGTTTGCCGAGTGTTCGGCAGCGGCTTATGAAGCAGCTTCGACGGCAGTTGATCTCGATCCGAATCTCGCGGAAGGTCACGTTGCGGTTGGACAGGCAATTCTCTGTCGCGACTTCGCATGGGCCAGTGCCGAGCATCATCTCGTGCGCGCGGTCGAGCTCGATCCAAACTACGCGCCTGCGCGTGTCTGGTATTCGTTGCAGCTCGCGATGGAGGGACGCTTTAGTGAGTCTCTGCGTGAAGCGCACACGGGCCGTGATCTCGATCCGCTCGCAATCATCTCTCGTTTCGCGGTGGTCTGGTGTTCGTATCACGCGCGACGTTTTGACGAGGCTTATCGTTTCGCAAGCGCCACGCTCGAAAACGAGCCGCGAAATTTGATGATGCTTTACGGTTCGAGCTTTGTGCTGAGTCGTTTGAGTCGTCACGATGAAGCGATTCACGCCGCGGAACAGTGCGTCGAGCTGATGGGCAAAGCGTCGCAGACGTTGGGACGACTCGGCGGTGCTTACGCAGCCGCGGGCAAGCGCGACGAAGCGCAGGCCGTGCTGAATGACATGCACCTGCTGGCTGAGCGTCGTTACGTTTCCCCATATCATCTCGCGCTCGTGACGTGCCAGCTCGATCGTCCGGAAGAAGCACTCGATCTGCTCGAAAGAGCTTACGAAACGGGCGATGCGAAAGTACTCTGGGCGGGCGTTGATCCCGAGCTCGATCCACTTCACGGCCACCCGCGCTTCAACGATCTGCTGCGCAAGCTGGACCATCGTCTGGCTGCACTCCCGACGATCGCCGGACAGTTGCGTGAAGACCAGGAATCGATTGCGGTACTTCCCTTTCGCATTCTGAGCCCGGCGGGAGAAAACACGGGTGACGAGTATCTCGGTGTTGGTCTGACGGACGCACTAATCACGCGACTCAGCAACGTTCGGCGTCTGGTCGTACGACCGACAAGCAGTGTGCTGCGTTATCACGGCGCGGCGATCGATCCTTTGATCGCTGGACGTGATCTCGGTATCGATTATGTGATCGACGGCAGTTTGCGTCGTGTCGGCAATCGCATTCGCGTGACTGCGCAGCTGCTGGGCATCAGCGACGGTCAAACGCATTGGGCCGAACAGTTTGACGAAGAATCGACAGACGTTCTTCAGATCGAAGATTCGATTTCCGAGAAAGTCGTGTCAGCGTTACTGCCGCAACTCACGGGCGATGAGAAGCGGCAGTTATCCAAACGCGGCACCGACAGCTCTGAAGCTTTCGAAGCTTACCTGCGCGGTCGTTATTACTGGAGCTCTTACACTGAAGTCGGTCTCTCGAAAGCGCTCGAGAGTTACAAGAAGGCCATCAAGCTCGATCCCGATTACGCGCTCGCTTACACGGGCATCGCCGATTACTACAACTGGCTCGGCGTCTTCGGCATTCGCCCCTTCGCGGAAACTTCAGCAGCCGCTAAACAGAACGCGGCGAAAGCCGTCGAGCTCGATTCAACTTCCGCCGAAGCATACAGCGCGCTCGGCTTCGCGACCGTTTGTCATGACTTCGACTGGGCCGTCGCCGAAGGCCAGCACCGCCGCGCGATCGAGATCAATCCAAACTACGCCACTGCCCATCACTGGTTCGCATTCCACTTACTGATGGAAGGACGTTTCGACGAAGCTGTGGAGCGGATACTGCGCACGCGCGAGCTCGATCCTGTTTCACCGAGCGTGCTTCAGGCGGTTGCGTGGTGTTACTACCAGGCGCGCCGCTTTGACGAGTCGATCGCGACTTACAAGGCGATGCTCGAGGCAGTGCCGGAGTTTCCCTATGGTCTCGTTACGCAATCGTGGACACTCAGGCACACGGGCGACGTTGATGAAGCTGTGAAGGCCGCTGAGAAAGCTCTGGATCTTTCTGGTGGCGGCGTCTTCTACATCGCGGCACTGGGCGCTGCTTACGCAGCCGCGGGACGAGAGAAGGATGCGCGCGCAGCGTTGGACCGTTTGGCCCAACTCTCTGTGCACGGCTACGTGTCGCCTTATCAACTGTCGTTGATTCACCTGCATCTCGGCGAACGTGCACGCGCGTTGGAGCTGCTTCAGGATGCCTATACGATCAGAGATGCGTGGGTCGTATGGCTCGGTGTCGAGCCGCAGTTTGATCCGCTGCGCGGCGATCCGATCTTCGAAGGGATTCTGCGTGACCTGCGCCATCCCGCGTTGTATCGCAAAACCGAGAAGAAGAAGCCGGCTGAGAAACGAAGAAAGCCCGGCTCACACATCGCGCCGATAACCACACAGATCCTGATGCCCGCGGCCGACACGCAGGCCGGCGAGAATGAAGAAGCACGTCAGCTCTATACGGCTGGACGCTATTACTCGACGCGCCGGACAGCCGAAGGCTTGCGCCAGGCAATCGAGCGTCTCGAGCGTGCGGTCGAGATCGATCCTGAGTTTGCGATCGCGCACGCGGAGCTTGCCGACTGTTATGCGTTGCTGAACTGGTACGTCGAGCCGCCACCGGCGGGCGCGTGGGAGCGCGCAAAGGAATCAGCGCTGCGTGCGGTTGAAGCCGATCCGAATTTGGCGGAGGCGCATGCGTCGCTCGGTTTCGTGAGACTCCATTTCGATCGTGATTGGATCGACGCTGAGCGCGAGCTGCGCAAGGCGATTCAACTGAAGCCGAGCAACCAGGTGGCCCACCGTTGGTACGCGTACAGTTTGTCAGCGATGGGGCGGCACGATGAGGCTTACGCCGAGATCGAGCGCGCGCGACAGATCTCACCGCAATCTGCAGTGATCGCAACGGCCGTCGCGAACGTACTGTTTTTGGCGGGGAAGTTTGACGAGGCTGTGGCGCAGGCGCGCAAGTCGCTCGAGACCGATCCGGGCGCAGTTGCAGCACATACGATCCTTCGTTGGGCGTACGAGCTGAAAGGCATGCACAACGAGGCGATGGCTGCGTTTGAGCAGGAGCGAAGCTTCGCAGGCGACACGCCGACGACGCACGCGAAACGCGCACACGTGCTGGCTGCAACCGGCAAGAAGGACGAAGCGCGACAGATCCTGAATGAGATCATCGCAAAGCGTCAGGAAAACTGGGTGACGGCGTATGAGATCGCCATCATCTACACGTGGCTCGGCGATCTCGACAATGCGTTTCGCTGGCTCGCACAGGCTGAGCGCGAGCATGCTGTCGGCTTTACGTTCGTGCGCGTCGATCCGCACCTGGCGAAACTTCGCCTCGATCCACGCTTTGCTGATTTAATGAGAGAAACCGAAAAAACCATTCCTTAATCCGTGTAAATCGTGACTAACAAATCCGCATCATCCGTGGCTAAAAAACCCGAAGAGCTGGACGCCTGGGTTCGTGAAGTTGTCGCGTGGCATTTCGATCCGGAAACAGGCTGTCCTTTCTGGCTCGACTACGCCAAAAACCTGTCGTGGGATCCACGCAAAGAGATTCAAACTTACGACGACCTTTCGCGTTTCGGATTTTTCCAGGACGAGTGGTTGCGTGGTGGTCCAGTGCGTCGCTGGGTGCCGAAAGGTTACGCCGATCGACCTGTCTACACGTTTGAAACTGGCGGCAGTACCGGCGTGCCGAAGTCGCGTATCAATATCGACGACTTTCGTATCGACTACGAAGCGTTCAGCGACACGCTACCGGAAGAGTTCTTCCCGCGCGGCGCTGATTGGCTGTCGCTTGGTCCAACTGGCCCGCGTCGACTGCGTTTGGCAGTCGAGCACCTCGCACAACATCGCGGCGGGATCTGTTTTATGGTCGATCTCGATCCGCGCTGGGTTATCAAGCTGATCAAAATGGGCCAGCCCAAGATGGCTGAGCAGTACAAGCAGCACGTTGTCGAACAAGGGCTCACTTTATTAAAAGCCCACGAGGGTATTCGTTGTTTGTTTACGACGCCGAAGCTGCTCGAAGCGCTTTGTGAGAAAGTATCGTTGAAGAAGATGGGAATTACAGGCGTGTTTTGCGGCGGCACTGAGATGACGCCGCAGTTTCATCGCTTCGCGGTGGAGGAACTGCTGGAAGGTGCGTACTTCGCGCCGACCTACGGCAACACTTTGATGGGCCTCGCCGTTCACAAAACGCGCGACCCGAAAGACAACTACGCGATCATTTACTATCCGCCCTTACCACGAGCGGTGGTCGAAGTCGTCGATCCTGATGAACCCGATCGCATAGTCGCATACGGCGAAACCGGCCGCGTTCGTCTAACGACATTAACAAAAGAATTCTTCATGCCACGGTTTTTAGAACGCGACGAAGCCGAGCGTGAACCACCGTGTGATGAGTATCCGTGGGACGGCGTCCGCAACGTCCGCCCCTTCTCTCGTTTCCAAAGCACCGTGGTGGAAGGCGTCTATTAATATCTTGTTCATCCTGTAAAATCCTGTAATCCTGTTCAAAGGTTTTATGCTGCACATCCCAATCCTGCGCCACGGCACTCCCTACATCAGTCTCGACATCGCGCGCGTCCCGCATCATCAATCACGCGAGCTCTTCGTCGAAGTAAGCCAAGCCAATGCAGGCCTGATCCGCCGCGATCTCGCTCGACAGGACATCGGCACCACATCTCTTAAAAATTTCTCCACCCGCGACCTCGTCGACATCTGCACGCGCGCAGCAAATCATTTCACTGACGATTCGCTCCCCCTCGGCGATTCAACCCAAACCGCTGACGACTACGTGCAGCAAGTCTCCGCGACGACGGGTCTCCCATACGTGCTCGCACGCCGCAACACGCAAAAAATCAAGAGCATGTTTGCCAACATGGAATCCGTGCTCAACGGTCTCACGCGCAACCTCGATTGGGATCTCCTCGATCGCGGCTTTGGCGAATCCAGTGGCCACGCACTGAGTTTCTTTCCGCGCACGCAATCGCTCGGCGCAGTTCTGCCAAACAACTCTCCAGGTGTTCATTCACTGTGGATTCCCGCATTTCCACTGCGCATTCCGCTCGTGCTCAAACCCGGCAGCGCCGAACCATGGACGCCTTATCGAATCATCCAGGCATTAATAAAAGCCGGTGCGCCACGCGAGGCGTTCAGTTTTTATCCGACTGATCACGCCGGTGCGGCTGAGATCCTGCGAAGCTGCGGACGTTCCTTGTTGTTTGGCGACTCTTCAACGACAGGCATGTGGGCCAATGATCCGCGTGTGGAGATCCACGGCCCGGGCTACAGCAAGATCATCATCGGTGAAGACTGCGTTGACGATTGGAAACAGTATCTCGACGTGATGGTCGCCTCGATCGCCGACAACGGCGGCCGCTCGTGCGTGAACGCGTCAGCAGTCTGGACGCCCGCGCACGCGGAAGAGATCAGCGAAGCACTCGCAAAACGTCTCGCGCAGATCGTCCCGCGCGCGGCAGATGACGAGAACGCGCAGCTCGCACCGTTTGTCGATCCGCGGGTTGCCGAGCGTATCAACGCCATCATCGAACAGGGTCTGACTGAGCCCGGTGCGCGTGACGTTACTGCCGCGTATCGTGACGGCGGACGACTCGCTACGTGGAACAACTGTTCGTACCTGCTGCCGACAGTGATTCGCTCCGAGCACGATCATCCACTCGCGATGAAAGAGTTTCTGTTTCCTTTCGCGAGCGTCTTGCAAGTCGATCAGGACGAGATCGTGTCACTCCTTGGTCCAACACTCGTCGTCACCGCCATCACCAAAGATCCAAAACTCATTCAGTCACTCGTCGCCTCATCCCGTATCGATCGTCTCAACATCGGCGCGTTGCCGACCAACCAGGTCAGTTGGGACCAGCCGCACGAGGGCAATCTCTTCGATCATCTTTACGCGCGTCGCGCGTTCCAGCAGGCGGTCGCAGTTTGAGGACTTGAGTTGAGGATTCTCTATCTCACAGGCGGAGCCGGCCGGATGTATTGCGGGAGCTGCCTGCGCGATAACGCGATGGCCACCGAGCTGAAGAAGCGTGGTCACGACGTGTTGCTGTTGCCGGTCTACACGCCGACGCTTACCGACGAGCCGAATGTCAGTCACGATCACGTTGTTCTGGGTGGCATCAGTGCTTACCTCGAACAGTACGTTCCCTTGTTTCGCAAAACGCCGCGCTGGCTCGATCGACTGTGGGACTCGAAGACCGCGTTGAACCTCGCGACTCGTCGATCGATCTCGACGAATGCGAAGACCCTCGGAGAGATGACAGTCTCCGTGCTGAAAGGCGAAGGCGGCTTTCAGCGAAAAGAGATTGACAAGTTTATCGACTGGATGAAAGACGAAGCACCGCCAGACGTCGTCAACATTCCTTACACGCTCCTGCTCGGCCTGGCCAAGCCAATCAAAGAAGCTTTGAACGCACCGATTCTTTGCACGTTGCAAGGCGAAGATCTCTTCCTCGACACGATGCAGGAACCGTATCGCACACAATCTCTCGATCTGATCCGTGAGCATCTGCCGCACGTCGATCTGTTTTTGTCTGTGAGCGAGTATTACGCCGACTTCATGCCCGGTTATCTCGGCATTCCCCGCGAGAAGATCCGCGTCGTTCCGATCGGCATCAATCCGGAAGGTTTCGAGCTGCGACACGCTGATCGCAGTGGTCCATTCACGGTCGGGTTCTTCGGGCGCATCGCGCCGGAAAAAGGGCTGCACGTGCTCGCCGAAGCTTATCGTCTCATGCGCGAGTCGGGAGAGTTACCCGAAGCGCGACTTGAAGCGGCTGGTTACATGGCCCCGGACGCCAAACCGTATCTCGAAGCCATTCAGAAAGGATTGCAGGATGCTGGTCTCGGTAATGAGTTTCACTATCGCGGCGTGTTGGAGCGCGCTGAGAAGATTCAGTTCCTGCGTAGTCTCGACGTGATGTCGATGCCGGCCACGTACGACGAACCGAAAGGCGTTTCGTTACTCGAAGCGATGGCGTGTGGTGTGCCCCTCGTCCAACCACGTCGCGGCTCATTTACTGAGATCGTAGAAAAGACTGGCGGTGGTCTCCTGGTCCAACCCGACGACCCGCAGAGTCTCGCCGAAGGTATTTTAACGATCGCCCGCGACCCGCAGCTCGCGCGCGATCTCAGCACCAACGGCTTTCACGGCGTGCGCGAGCACTACACAGCCGCGCACATGGCTGATAAAGTTCTCGAAGCTTATTCAGATCTGCGTTCATCCGCGGAAATCCGCGGCTAAAATAAATGCATACTTTTGCGCCAGGCGACGATCTAATTTTCCAGCTCGAAAGCGCTTTCGGACTACTGCGCGTGCTGGCCATCGAAGGCGAAGGCCCGGAAACAGTCTGGCACCTGCTCGCTTACGACGAGTTCTTCCCTGACGTCGAATCAGCAGAGCTCAGATTAAACGGCGGCGCTCCGTTGCCCGTCCGTCAGCCACACATGGCGCTCACGAACCGCGCCTTCGAACGCACGCCGACCGCGCGACTCGGCAACCGCCCGGTCACGAACGACGAGCTGATCGCATACAATGCGTGGCTCAACAGCGATCGTCCTGTCTCCGATCGCTCAGCATTACTAATGCTCGGTATTCGCTAAAACTTATCCGTGATGATCCGTCCTATATCCGTATTATCCGTGGTTCTGCTCTTGTGCTCCTCGGCGATGGCAGCTCGCGTCGAGCGCCTGATCGACACGTGGCGTCCCACACATTACCTCGTCAACATCACCCTCAACGATCAACTGTCTGAAATCACGTCCGCCAGCACTCGCATCCATCTGACGATCCTCAAGCCAACGCGTACAATTGATCTCGACTTTGGAGAGCTAACAGTCGACAGTGCCACTCTCAATTCAAACCCTGTTACCGTCACACACAATAACGGTAAACTTTCGTTCGCGCTGTCCCAGGCAGCGAATGCGGGCGACTCGCTTGTGCTCACAGTCAACTACCACGGCAAACCGAAAGACGGCCTGATATTCACGAAAGACGAAGACGGCAAGCCCACCGCGGTCGGCGACAACTGGCCCGATCGCGTTCATCACTGGATCCCAGTGCTTGACCATCCGTCCGCGAAAGCCACAGTCACTTTCAACATCACTGCGCCCGCAGGCCAGGAAGTAGTTGCTAATGGCCGCCTGGACCACGTCGAAACGACCGCAACCGGTCAACGCACGTGGACCTTTTCGGAAGGCGTACCGATTCCACCGTATTGCATGATCATTGGTGTCGGCCAGTTTGCCACAGCCAACTTGGGCCAGAAGCCGACGCAGATTTCCTATTACGTTCCGCGTTCAGAACGTGAACTCGCCGTGAAGGGCTTTTTGCCCGCGATGCCTTCAGTCGAATTCTTCACGGAGAAAGTTGCGCCTTATCCGTATGAGAAGCTGGCGTTGATAGTCGGGGCGACGCGTTTTGGCGGCATGGAAAATTCGAGTGCCATCGTCTTCACGAGCACTCTGTTCAAACGCAACTCGTCTGCCGGCATGAGCAAGACGTACCCGACAGTTCCTTTTGGCAATGTCACTCTGATCGCGCACGAGATCGCGCACCAGTGGTTTGGTGATTCGGTGACTGAGTCGACGTGGGCGGATCTGTGGCTGAGTGAAGGTTTCGCGACTTATTTTGCGGGACTGTTTGTGCAGCGTTACGAGAGCGAAGAGGCATTTCAGCGTTACATGCGCAACGCGGCGACGAGTGTGTTTGAGTATGAGAAGAAGAAGCGCGTACCGATCTTCGATCGCGACACTGAAAGCTTGATGGAGTTGCTCAACCCAAACAATTATCAGAAGGGCGCGTGGGTCTTGCACATGTTGCGCTCGAATCTGGGCGACGACGCATTCTTCCGCGGCATCCGCGCCTACTACGAGTCGCACAAGAACTCCGTCGCGAGCACTGAAGACCTGCGCACAGCGCTCGAGAAAACCTCGGGCAAAGACCTGCGTGCGTTCTTCACACGTTGGGTCTACGACAGCGGCCATCCGCAGTACGAGTTGAAGTGGTACTGGCTTGGTAAGAAGGAACTACGACTCGTCCTATCTCAGCTTCAATCCGGCAACGCCTTCGTGGATCCCATCCACCTCACCATCTCAACCGCAAAAGGCAAGCGCGACATCATTCTCAACCCAACCGGCAAACTCCTGATCGAACGAATCCGCCTGCGCGACAAGCCTGTTCAAATAGACTTCGATCCCAACAACCGTCTTCTCGACGAATCAACCGTCAAAGGTTCCTAGTACAGATTGTTCTGGTGGCCGAATTTGACACCACCCTCTCGCTTCCCTATCATCCATCCTCGTCGGGGCGTGGCTCAGCCTGGTAGAGCGCACGGTTCGGGACCGTGAGGTCGGAGGTTCGAATCCTCTCGCCCCGACCAGTTAAATCAAGCACTTACGGGCAGCGCATGCTGCCCGTTCCCGTTTAATGTGGGGACTTTTGTGTCGGTCCAGTTTTGAAGCTGCACAACCTTACCGTTCCCCACTCCCGTTTGAGTTAGTAAATGCATCGCACGGCGAATGCCGTCACCTGTTGCGTGCGTGTAGCGCATTGCCATGCGAATGTCTGACCATCCCATGATTTGAGCGATCTCGAAAGCACTGGCCCCACGATCACCAAGCCGCGTCGCGCAAGTGTGGCGCAGATCGTGGAAATGAAAATCTTCGATGCCAGCCTTACGGAGAGCACTTGTGAATGCCTTCTTAACGTCAGTCAGCGGCTTAAAAGTCTTGCTGTTGACGAAGACATACTCACTCCAGTCTGACTCCTTGTGTAACGTCAAAAGTTCTTCTCGTGCGATTGATGTGAGCGGCACAGAACGGCTCCGGCCCGACTTAGTTCGTTCTCGGCGCGAGTTCATAACGTGAATTACATCGCGCTCGAAATCGACGTTCTGCCAGCGCAAGCTAAGAAGTTCCTGCTTGCGTAAGCCGGTCTGCAAGTCAATCAATACAATCGAACGAAGGTGCTTTCGTCGTCCTTGAAGTACGTCAAGCAATCGTCTTTCTTCCGCATCACTCAAATAGCGATTGCGCTCATTGTCCTCGCTCAGCGATTGAACCTTCAGACAAGGATTAGTCAAAGGGATTCCCATATCGATCGCCAGGTTGAACATGCGTGAGAGGTTTTCAAGTTCGCGATTAACGGTAGCGGGTCGCCTTTCGGAACCATTCTTAGTCGGCGTTTGCTGTCGCTTCATCTTGAACTTTTCAATTTGAGCCGACGAGATTTCATCTAACCGATACTTCCCAAAGAAAGCCAATATGCTTTGGGATCGGTAGACATCTTCTCGCCACGTTCGTTTGTTAGCCCGAGACCACGGCAGGAAAGTATTGGTGACGAAATCGCGCAGCAATGGAGCGGCTGCTTGCTTCTTACCATATCGTCCTTCATAGACTTGATCTCGGATCGCATTTTCGGCGCGTTCGGCTTGCGCCTTAACGCGGGCTTCTGGAATCGCACCGCGATAACGCTTACCGTCGATCCAGAAGTCGAAGCACCATTTGCTTCCCCTCTTGTAAACTGACATTGGTTTATTCCTCTCTGCGGATCGCAGCCCGTTTGAGGAACGGCGGCATCCTATCGCTTCTCATTAGGTCGTGTCCATTCCAAAATTTCATCAAGTAAGAAGATGGTCCTATCGCCTGCCTTGCGATATGGGATTCGTCCCTGGCTAACCATTTCATAAACCGTTCTTCTCTTGATCCTCAGCAACTCGGCGAGTTCTCTTACATCAAGAAACAGGGGACGTAGCTTCTCGTTAGTGCTTCCCGGATTTGTACTCATTGCCAAAACCTCAAATGCTCAGAGTAGTTCTAAAGTAATAAGGCCGCGCCGAGCTCTGCTGGCTCGCTTTCAACGGCAAGCTCTGCGGCATTAGCTTCTGTTGGATCGATCTGTGTCGAGCTATGGTCCATGCCATGCTCCGTTCTTGCTTGGCTCTGTGGTGCGAGTGGATCGTGAGTCGCGGGATCGCGATCCTGTTGCACGTCGCGCAACCTGTCTTTCATCGCTTTAAGCGCCATTTCTTTATCTGTGCCGCGATTGAGTGCGTCGCGCAGATTCGGAGCGGAATCGGTATAGATCAAAGCTTCTTCCCGCGCTCTGGAAACAGCAACATAAGCCATTCTGTCGTTAAGTAATTGCAGCGACTCACGCGTATGGGCGTTGACCAGCACGCGGTCTACTGTTAGTCCCTGCGATGAATGGCTGGTGACGGCGTAGCCGTAATCAAGGTGACGGAACTGCTCAGGGTCAAAGGAAACCTCACGGCCACTGTCCAGCGTTACGCGCATTTGCTCCGGTTCGAGCTTGGTGATCGAGCCGAGTTCGCCATTAACTATTCGCTTATCTGTGAATGGTGCTCGAAACTGGATGCGATCACCTTCGGCAAAGGCTCGCTCCGCTTCGTTGTAGACGCTCACACCGGAAAGACGCGTCGGGTCATAAGTAAGTGTGCGGCCATTATCAAAGCTAACTGTAATCTCGTTCGTCTCGTGATTGGTGCCTGTGACCTTTGCGTAGTCGCCAACATTCACTTTGTAAACCTTGCTGGCGTGGTTATAACGGATAATGTCCTCGCCGGGTCTGTAGGAGTTGGCGAAGGTGCGCTCGGTGCCGGTCATATCCTGCCGATTGACATAGACCTTCATCTGTTGCTCGGCGCTGCTTACGTTCCCCTGGCGCTGAAGCTGGCGGTGTATAAGCTCGTTAAGGCTGACGCGTTCACGATTGGCTGGTGAAATGACGAGCGTGTTAGTGGGACTCTTACAGTAGTCCTGGGCCATTCGTTCGAGGCGTTCGCGCTCGTTTGGGACCTCGATCACTTTGCCTCGGCTGTCCAGTTCGGCGACTGCTTCTCGTATCTGACGCGATGATAGTTTCTCAACCGTCTGTTTCAGTTCGGGATCACGTTGTCTGACAATCTCATTAAGTTGCGGCGTGGTCATGCCGTGCTGTTGCAATTGTTCAAAGGGACTGCCCGCTTCGACGGCCTGATGCTGGCGCACGTCGCCCACTAACAGCACCTTGTCTTGAGGTTGGAGGCGAGCAAAGAACTTGTTTACCTGTTTGGTGCTGGCGAGCGAGCTTTCATCGACGACGAAAAGACGTTTATCGCTTGTGGGCTGTTGCCGCCGGCGCAAAAACTTCTGGAGGGTTTCTGTCTCGATTCCGCTCTCGGCAAGCTGTTGTGCGGCGCGTGTGGTGGGTGCGAAGCCGCGTACCTGATAGCCCTCGTTCGCGGCTACTTCGCGCAACGCTGAGAGCGCCGTTGTCTTGCCAGTGCCCGCGCCGCCTTGCAGTCCTACGATCCGATCGTCGCTTGACAGGATCGTTTCAACGGCTGACTGCTGATTCGCATTCAACCTTAGCTCATTACTTTGGGCGGCATTAGCAACAACATCCTTGACGCGCGAAGCGCGCACAATCGCGGGACTCATGCCCTTCCCGTCGATCACGGTCTGAATGTTTTCCTTTTCCATCCTCACCATGCGCTCAGTAGTCGCTTCGGGTGGCCGCTGCTCTCGTGCGATGTCGATGAACTCGCCGCGCTCCTGTCTTAGTCGCAAGTCCGTGGTGACAGCTTCAACGGTTGTTCGTCCGAGATTACGGCGCAGTGCGTCGGTGATTACTTGCCGCATATCGGCCACTGCTTCACGTTCAACGGCATTGTCGCGAGCAAAGGTCACCGCTTCCTGAGCACGTGTGGCAATCTCGTCCTGGGCCAAACGAATAGGCTGGCGCTGCCGTGCTTCTGCTACCAAACTTCGCGCTTGGTCGTTGTGCTTCGCATCCATCGCTAAGGCGCGTTCTCTCATCTCGGCGCGGTCGTAGCGTTTGCTTTTGCGGTCATTGTGGGCGGCGGCCTGCTTCAAGCGTGCGTTATCTGAGACCGTGTTTCCCTCGCGCTCAAGCCGTGCCTTGATCTGCTCTGCTTCCTTCACCACTTCTTCACGGCGTGGGCTACTCGCCTGTAGATACTCCTGACTGAAGCCTTTGATCTCGGGCGCGCCGGTGCGTGGATCAACTTCGATCTCGTAACCGAGTCCCTGTAGCTTCTTGGCTAAGTGGGCGCGGTAGAGCGCGGTCGCGTAGCGCTGACTGCGGTACAACTCAAGCGGCTGCACGGAACGGACTTTACCGTCCTCGGTTTGGGTCATGTTGAAAACGACAACATGCGTGTGAAGCTGTGGCGCCGCATAGCCGTTGATCCGATCAGGGCGTGAGGATGTGTGCTCAAACTGAGCCGCTACCATCTCGCCGGTTGTGATGGCTGGCTTGTCGCCGCCGCCACGTGCTTGCAGATATTCTTCAAAGCCTTTCAACGCTTCATCAACGCTCTCCCGGTGGGCTTCTCTGACGCGCTTGTCGTCTCCGACAAGCGCGGCTAACGAAACGGATTTAGGTGCGCTGATAGTTGCGTCCCAACCGGCGCGATGTTCACTCGTGACCACTTTCTCTCCAAACTCGTTAACCGTTTCGCGGGCTTTTACTGACTGCACAAGTTGCTCGCCAGTGCGTGGATCTTGACCCGCCACTAATCGCTCGTACTGCTCACTCGTCACTTCACCTTTAAGCTCCCACTTGTCGGCCAGGCGGCCACTCCAGCGGCCCTTCACTTCTCCAGCTTCGTTGTAGTAGTTGTCTTTGGCGTTGGTGAACTCCTGCTGGTAATAGTCCAGCGCCTGTCCTGCCGAAATCGCTCTGCTCATGGTCATCATGGCCGCACCTCAGAACCTTCTTTCGAGCTCGCCGGTATCATTGGTCACAATCTCGATCTCAGTAGTGCGATCTTGTTCGTGACCGTTTCCAATGGCAGACGTAGACGCTACGGCTGGTAATTCTTTCGGTAGTTCGGGTTGATTTACTTGCCGCGACTGGCGTGGAACAAAGGCGCGGGCACGCTGTGTTCGCTCCTGCGGTTCAATGCGGAATGCCACGATGGCGTCGCCATATTTCCAGTAGCCATGCAGATTTGGTAACGCCATGATCTGCTCTTTGTTGACCACCAGACTGCGCTCCAGATCGGGTGCGTAATTAAGCGAGTCGCGGCCATAGCTTTGCACGGATGCGGTAGTGGAAACGCGTGGTCGTTCTAGTTCCTGCTCACCGATCATTTCTGATACCCAACGGGCGGAGGTTGGCTCATTGCAGCGGAACAGAATCTTGGTATGTGAGGCTGACAGCATGGTGGCTGCGCCGCGATCGTAGTGCTCCTCGAACTGCGCTTTGTTCTGCGTGCCGAGCACCATCTTGACGTTGTACTTGCGTGCTTCAACGAGGGCAGTTCCGAGCACGGGCAGGTGCTTTAGGGCGTGGGCTTCGTCAATGATTACCCAACACGACCGTTGCTGTGACGTTCTCCCGTTGGCCCCAAGAAGTTTGCCCAACATGATGTTGAACCAAGCGGCATGTAATCGTCGCATTGCTTCTCTGGTGCTCTGTGTCGAGGTGATAAAGATCCGGCGATGGCGGCGTTGCGCCCACTCGCGGAAAGTAAAAATTCCACCCTGAGACTCGTCTATGGTGGGTAAGAGTTTGAGCGATGCGCCTACTTCTGAGAGGGTCGCCAGCACACCGGCGCGTTGTGCTTTGGCGGCTTTATCGATCAAGTGCGCGTGCTCTGTTCCGGTCACGCAGAAGTCGATCAGAGATTCGTCCGTGAGCATTTCCACGAGCCGATCCGGTGATGGACTGAAGGCCAGCATGCGGCCAAATATGCTGCGTGCGGCCTTCACGAAAAACTGAGCCGATGGGCTGGCGTGAGGGTGATCAGGAAAGAAACTTTCGGCAACGAAATGACGCTCCGGGGCGCTGATCTCGTCCCTTACATTTTCGATCTCCTGCACCGGACTCCAGTAGCAGGAGCGGGCGTCAAGCGGGTTCAGAATGATGTCCGTTTGGGAATTGAAATGCTGCTCCACATATTCCCCTGCGGGGTCATAAACCACCACCGCCTCGAACCGTTCGCGGTCTGAGATGGTGTCCAAAAGCTGGTGCATGATCTGACTCTTCCCGGTTCCCGGATCGCCGAGTAAGAGCAAGCCTTCGTTCTCTTCTTCACGTGGTACGGTCAGCTTGTACGAGCGCAAATTGAATCCGAAATAGTCTTGTAGTCGGGCGATCAGGTTCCTTACTTGAGGGTAAACTTTGACGGCGTAGCCGGTATGTTTGCGGTGCTCTTTGCGGTACTCTCCGGGCGTGAGTTTGCGCGTTCCTCTGACCTGTTCACCCTTGACGTAACGGTGCTGGAAGAGTTGATAGAGAGTTGTTAAGAGAACTATCCCAAACAGGAAAATGACGCCTGCGCCGAGCCATGCCGGACGCCAGAGATCGATGATGCTTTGGTCGTTGTAGATGGCATTGCGAAACCAGCGGTAGGCGTCCGCGTCTTTAGTAACCTGTTGCTTCCAGAAGAATTCTTTGAACTTAATATCTGCCGTGAGTCGGAATACAGGCAGCTTGTTTTGAATCTTAACGCGCCCTTCGGCGTCGAGCTCGGGAGTGACCTGTTCGTCCCTAATGCCGATCTCAACATCACGTTTTGTCTTCGGATCGCTGACCACAACAACCAAGTACGTGTAGCGAGATTGGGAGCGCGGTAGATAACTCTTGACGGTGCTTCGTAGGTACTGACGAAGATAGATTCGCTGCAACGGAGTGAGATTCGGCATCACCCAAAAGCGGTGGATGGCATAGGCAGAAGCGAGCGCCACCGGGACCATGATCAGCAGAAAGAATCTGACCTGGCGCAACGTGTTTCGAAAGCGAGTCTGACCTTCTTCGGTAAAAATATTATTCTTCTTCAAGACGTAGTTCTCCTTCCCTCTCGAAAGAGGTTTTGGTGGTTCAGCTTCTTATTGACGTGACGGTTAGAACAGAGGGGGAGACCTAAGCTACCGCGTAGGCTTAGATCGAAGTTAGTTTTGAAACTCCGAGTCGCCGCGATCAGTAGATGCGAGAGTAATCGTCGAAATCTCGAAGATACGTCTTGATCGAGCGGGATAGACTTGTGCGACTCTGCTCAATTCTTAGCCGCTTCAAACATCGTCACGATTGGCCCAAGTGCGGGCCTTAGCGTTTACTGCGGGGTGTGGTAGTGCACGCGTCGTGCCACTACACCACTATCCATTTATTGCTGCTTGAGCCATGCACAACGGCGCTCGTGAGAGCGTGTTCTGTTCGCGTTTGCTAACAATTTGCGGTTTTGCTGACCGCGATTGCTAACAGAAGAAAGGAATCCTGCTATTTAAGGACGATCACGAAAGTTGTAAAATACAACTCCCTGCATGTACACAAAATACAACAGCAACGCCTATTTCCGTCGCGACAGTAACTCGGCCACGATCTCTTCAGCTTTCTGATCTGCCTGCGCCGTGTACCTGGTCCACGCTGCCGCCTCGACTTCGTTGCGACTAAACAAGATCCTCAGCCCGTTCCCAATTAGAAAGCGCAAAACCGCGAGTTCTGTATAGATTAAGCGCCCGGTCTTGCCAAAGAGCGGGCCTTCACGAGCCGCCGTAAGCGCAAGTTGCCGGCACCAGTTGTTCGTCTCGTCGCCTGCGGCAACGGCGGCTTTTTCAATCTCTCCGTATTCCTCATCTGTCACTCTGAAACTGACGTATCTGATTCGCTTTGCTTCACTCATTTGTCTTTCCTTTCCTGTGCACAATGTGCACACGCAGCATGCGCGAGTGGTGCAACGTGCACGTGTAAATCATTGCAACAGTTGGACCACGAAGATGTGCACGCGCCACGTGCACGCGACAGCCACGCGAGCGGGGGTGTCGTGTCTCATTCATTCAGGTGCGAAGCACCTTGTTTTTGTTCTTTCTCGTTAGTGTTGCTGAAATTAAGTGAGGCTACTCGCGATTCAAGAATGGTCTATGCAAATTTCCGTAGATGTATCGGTGCTGTTGCTACTCATGGGTGATTCGTATGTGAACCACGAGATTCGTATGCGAATCAGTTGATTCGTATACGAACCATCGGGCTCGTATTCAAACGAACTGGGTCTCTCCGCCGACGTTAGTGCGAGGTAGAGGGTATCCGTGTTGCAAAGTGTGAGCCGGGATGAAGTGTCACAACCTGTCACAATTGTGACGCCACCTGTCACACTTGTGACAGGTTGTGACACTACGATAATTCCATGAGCATTGATTAAGCTGATTTGGAATCGGGATCAATCGAACAGGAGACCAGCACAACGATACATTGCTACCGTGATTCCAAGCGGCAAACGATGGTGACCTTTTCCTAAGTTATGTGGGTCACAACTATGCCAGCCGAGTGCCGTTGCACACGGCTGGCGCGATTTCTTTGGGAAGCTTTAAACCGACGCTTCAGACGGTTCCAAACGTCCCGCCCGGATGATTTGATCGGCGGCACGGAAGATCTTTTGGGCGCTCTTTTCGGGTATTGCATCGGCATCAATACCACTTCCACGATGCAGCCAATTTTGCAAATAACCGCGACAGAAATCAGCTCCTTCAAGTCCCAAAGACTCGCAACATAACAGTGCCACGGCTTCGGCTTCGACTTCTCGTAAGCTGCGCGGCGTGGTTTCTCCATCCGTGAAATCTCCCTCTCCAGTGTGCATCAGGATATGCGCGCATTCATGGAAAAGAGTCTTGTGCGACAGTTGTGCAAGCGGATTGATGGCGAGTTGTCGGCCTCGCGCGAAGCCTTGAATGTTGCCATCCGTTAGGTCAAAAGTTATACGTTCGATATGCAGATTGGTAAGCGCCTGCTCCGCGTTCCACTGCGGAATCGGTGTCGGTTCGAGTTCATTTCCTTGAGTCTGAGCGAGCACAAACCAGCGCGCTTTATAGATGAAACTTGTGTAAGTTTCGGCGTGTTCTGTCTCGTCATTGGCCGTTTTGTCGGGTCTTCGTCTGCGTGTGATCGGCATGCACAAAGTGAGAGCTCGTTCCCCTTTATTAACGTGTCGGCCAAGCTCTTTCCACTTCGGAAAAGTGTTGATTGGGCCGGGCTGTAATCCGCGCAAGTTACGTGGAATGTCAAGGCGCGGTTGGTTTTTCTTTTTAGTATTTTTGTTTTCATCTATATATCTAGCAGTAGGGGCTGTGGGAACTGTGGGAAACTCG
>Ga0081539_10003575_pt1 | contig 18856 bp, 12 predicted proteins | sample TabmetS4T2R2_FD_71023 | JGI IMG/M metagenome (GOLD analysis project Ga0081539, IMG submission 71023) | Tabebuia heterophylla rhizosphere microbial communities from the University of Puerto Rico - S4T2R2 | ecosystem: Host-associated > Plants > Roots > Rhizosphere ...
CCCAGCCCCCAGCCCCCAGCCCCCAGTCGTTCGTGCGCAGCTACTGCGTTGGCTGTCACAACGACACCGCGAAGACCGGCGGCCTCTCGCTCCAGGATCCGCAGCTCGCCAACGTCGGCGAGCACGCGGCCGTCTGGGAGAAGGTCGCGCGCAAGGTTCGCTCGGGAGAAATGCCGCCGTCGAACGTGCGCACGCGTCCGGAGGCCGGCGCGGCGGCGGCGCTCGTCGCGCAGCTCGAGGAGGCGCTCGATCGCGAAGCGGCGGCGCATCCCAATCCGGGCCGCACGCCCGTGCACCGGCTCAATCGCGCCGAGTACAGCAACGCGATCCGCGACCTGCTCGCGGTCGACGTGCGTCCCGGCGACTGGCTGCCGGTCGACGATTCGGGCTACGGCTTCGACAACATCGCCGCGGTGCTGTCGACATCGCCGGCGCTGCTCGATCGCTACATGGCGGCGGCGCGGAAGATCAGCCGGCTCGCCGTCGGCGATCTCGCGCAGAAGCCGGCCGAGGAGATCTACGACGCCAGGCGCGATCCGAACAACGGCACGCGCAACGAGCAGTTGAGCGACGACCTGCCGTTCGACTCGCGCGCCGGCATGTCGGTCACGCACTATTTTCCGCTCGACGGCGAATACGTGTTCAAGGTGCGGTTCGCCGGCGTCCAGGCCGACGCGCCGGACAACGACGCCGAAGGCAAGGACGCCGATCCGTTTTCCGTGCGCATGCGGGTGCGCGCCGGGCTGCACACGATCGGCGTCACGTCGCCGCGAGAGAACCTGAAGCCGGAGCGCGAAGCGCCGCCGCTGCCCGGCGGCTTCGGCGGGGCGGTCCGCGCGCCCGACATTCCGTCGCCCGTCGATCTCCGGCTTGATCGCGCGCGTGTCAAGCGATTCGACGTGCGCGCGGCGCAGCCCGACGTCACCAAGCTGATCGTCGGCGGTCCCTACGATCCGACCGGCCGCGGCGACACGCCGAGCCGGCAGACGATCTTCATCTGCCGGCCGGCGCGCGCGTCTCAAGAGACGGCGTGCGCGCGGACGATTGTCAGCGCGCTCGCGCATCGCGCGTTCCGGCGGCCGGTCACCAGCGGGGACGTCGATCCGCTGCTCGCGTTTTATCGGAAGGCGCGCGAGGGCGCCGACTTCGACGCCGGCATCCAGGCGGCGATCGAGGCGCTGCTCATGTCGCCGGAGTTCCTGTTCCGCATCGAAGACGAAGCAGGCGGTGCCAAGGGCGCCGCGGCCGGCGCGGTCCGGCGGATCAGCGACCTCGAGCTGGCGTCGCGCCTGTCGTTCTTCCTCTGGAGCACGATTCCCGACGCGGAGCTGCTTGCCGACGCCGAGCGCAACCGTCTGAGCGATCCCGCGGTGCTCGAGAGCCACGTCCGCCGCATGCTCGCCGATCGACGCGCCGACGCGCTGGTGGCGAACTTCGCCGGGCAGTGGCTGCAGCTGCGCAACGTCGCGACCGTCAAGCCCGATCCGGTGATCTTTCCGTTCGACGAGGCGCTTCGCCAGTCGTTCCTCACCGAGACCTCGCTGTTCGTGTCGAGCATCTTCCGCGAGGATCGCAGCCTGCTCGATCTGCTGGCGGCCGACTACACCTTCGTCAACCAGCGCCTCGCCGAGCACTACGGCATCCCCGGCGTCTATGGATCGCAGTTCCGCCGTGTGACGCTCGCGGACTCGAACCGCCGCGGCCTCCTTGGCCAGGGCAGTCTGCTGACGGTCACCTCGTATCCGAACCGGACCTCGGTCGTGCAGCGCGGCAAGTGGATCCTCGAGAACCTGCTGGCCAGTCCGCCGCCGCCGCCGCCCGCCGACGTGCCCGAGCTGAAAGCCGCGCCGCACGGCGAGCTGCTGTCGATGCGCGAGCAGATGCAGGTCCACCGCGCCAACGCGGTGTGCGCCGCCTGTCATGCCCGCATGGATCCGATCGGCTTCTCGCTCGAGAACTACGACGGCGTCGGCCGCTGGCGCGATGAGGACGCGGGGCACCAAATCGATGCGAGCGGCAAGCTGCCCGACGGGACCGCGTTCGATGGCCCGGCCGGCCTGAGCCAGCTGCTGCTGAGCAAGTACCGCGACGATTTCGTCCGCACGGCGGCCGAAAAACTGCTGACGTACGCGCTGGGCCGGGGGGTCGAGTACTACGACTACCCGACAATTCGCGCCATTACACAGGCGGCCGCGCGCGATAATTATCGGATGTCATCCTTGATCCTGGCGATCGTGAAGAGCACGCCGTTTCAAATGCGGAAGGGATCGGAATCATGAGCATGAACCACCCGCTGCCTCGACGCACGTTCCTCCGCGGCCTCGGCGCGGCGATGGCGCTGCCGCTCCTGGACTCGATGGGCCGAGGCGTCTCGGCCCGCGCCGCCGGGACCTCGCCGGTGCGTCTCGGCTACGTCTACACGCCCAACGGGATCATCGGCGCGTCCGACAAGAGCCCGCGGCCCTTCATGTGGACGCCCAAGACCGCCGGCGCGAACTTCGAGTTCAGCCCGACGATGAAGGCGCTCGAGCCGTACCGCGAAGAGCTCAACGTCTTCAGCGGCCTGGCGCAGGTGACCGGGCGCGCGCTCGGCGACGGCCCGGGCGATCACGCGCGCGCGACCGCGACCTTCCTCACCGGCGTGCATCCCTACAAGACCGGCGGCGCCGACTTCCGGCTCGGCGTCTCCGCCGATCAGATCGCCGCGAAGGAGTTCGGCAAGTACACGCAGCTGGCCTCGCTCGAGCTCGGTCTCGAGCCGCAGCCGCTCGCCGGCAACTGCGATTCGGGCTACACCTGCGCCTACATGTCGATGTCATGGCGCGGCGCGACCAGCCCGCTGCCGGCCGAGATCAATCCGCGCACCGTGTTCGAGCGATTGTTCGGCGACGGCGACAGCACCGACGCGAAGGCGAGAGCGGTCCGGCTCGAGCACCAGAAGAGCGTGCTCGACTACGTGACGGCGAGCCTCTCGCGTCTGCGCACCCGTCTCGGCATCGGCGACCGCCAGAAGCTCGAGGAGTATCTCGAGTCGGTGCGCGACATCGAGCGGCGGATTCAGCTCGCTGAAGAGCAGAACGCCACCCTCGAGCTGCCGCACATCGACCGCCCGGCCGCCGTGCCCGACGACTATCTCCAGTACACCAAGCTGATGATCGACATGATGGTCGTCGCCTGGCAGACCGACATGACACGCGTGGCGTCTTTCATGCTCGGCCGCGACGGCAGCAATCGCGCCTATCGCGAGATCGGCATCTCCGACGGCCATCACTCCATCTCCCACCATCAGGGCGATGCCGAGAAGGTGGACAAGCTGATGAAGATCGACGAGCTGCACGTGTCGATGTACGCGTATCTGCTCGAGCGGCTGAAGAACACGCCGGACGGCGACGGCACGCTGCTCGATCACTCGCTGGTGCTCTTCGGCAGCAGCATCAGCGAATCGAACATCCACACCCACGACGATCTGCCGATCGTGCTCGCGGGCCGCGCCGGCGGGCGGCTGAAGGGCAATCGTCACCTCGTCTATCGCAAGGAAACGCCGCTCAACAACCTGTTCCTCAACATGTTCGACCTCGCCGGCCTGCCGCACGTCGACGGCTTCGGCGACAGCACCGGGCGGCTGACCGACCTCTAGTCATGCGCGGCTGTACGGATCTGCCACGAAGGCACGAAGACACGAAATGAAACCTGTACAAGAGAGACTTCGTGCCTTCGCCGCCCTCGCGCCGCAGGCGCTTCGGCGTGCCTCGCCGAAGCTCGCCTGGATTTCGAGCGAGCGTAGGCGGGTGTTTTCGTGGCTGCTCGTGCTGCTGGCCTGTGGTGTGGCGTGGGCGCCGCTCGGCGCGCAGCAGCCGCGCAAGAGCGGCGCGCTCGACAGTCTCATCGAAGCGATCCGGCGGCGCGACGACAAGGCCTTCGCGGCGCTGCTCGCGGCGAAGCCTGGCGTCGACGTCGTCAACGGGGCGACGCCCGATGGGGCGACGCCGCTGGCGTTTGCCATCCATCTCGGCGAGCGCCGCATGGCCGAAGCGCTCATCGACGCCCACGCCGATCCGAACGCCGCCGACGAGTACGGCGAGACGCCCGTGACGCTGGCAGCCGCGAACGGCGACGCCGTGATGATCGAGCGCCTGCTGGCGGCGGGCGGCGACGCGCGCGCCATGCGCTGGAACGGCGAAACGGCCGTGATGATTGCCGCGGGTGCCGGAAGCCTCGACGCGGTTCGGGCGCTCGCGCGCCGGGGCGCCGACGTCAATGCGGCCGAGCCGCGCGGCGGTCAGACCGCGCTGATGTGGGCCGCCGCCGAAGGTCACGCCGACGTCGTCACCGGACTGATCGAGCTGGGCGCGAAGGTGGATGCCGCCTCCAAGACCGGCTTCACACCGCTCGTCTTCGCGGCCGTCAAAGACGATGCGGCGACGATCAAGACCCTGCTGGCGGCGGGCGCCAATCCGAGCGTCAAGCTGCGTTCGGGCGCCACGCCGATTCTCGTCGCCGTGCAGTATCGCCGCTCGACGGCGGCGCGGCAGCTGATTGACGGCGGCGCGGACATCGGCATTCGCGACCGCGCCGGCAGCACCATGCTGCACCTCGCGGCGCAGGCCGGCGATCTGCCGCTGGTGAAGTCGCTGCTCGCCAAGGGTGCGGATGCCAACTCGCGCACGCCAAAGTCCAGCGCTCCGGCTGGCGCGCGCGGCGGCGGCGGCGGACGTGGCGTTGTCGCCGGGGAGCAGACGCCCTTGATGGTGGCCGCTCGAAGCGATCACGAGCAGGTCATGCGGGCGCTGGTCGCGGCCGGCGCGGATCCCACGCTCAAGGCGCAGGACGGCTCGACGCTGCTGATGGCGGCGGCGTCGGGGGCGCGGCTGCCGACCTTCAAGTACGCGTACGAAATCGATCCGAGCATCGATGCCGTGACGACTGCCGGCAACACGGTGATGCACGTCGCGGTCGGATTGAACGGACGCACGCAGCCGGAGGTGTGCGAGGTCATCCAGTTCCTCGCCGATCACCACGCCAAGCTCGACGAGCTGAACGAGGCGGGGCGGACGCCGATCGCGATCGCCGACAACCTGCCGGTCGATCTCGCCGTCGATCTGCTGACGAAGCTGATTACCGCGAGCGGCGCGAAGCCGAAGATTCCGTCGAAACGTTGACATGAAAGCGCTCGTCACCGGCAGCGTGGCGCTGGCCGCCGCGCTCGCGATCGGCCAGCAGCCTCCGGTCGATTACTCACTCGGCCCCGACTCGCAGCCGCAGCCCGGCGTCCCCAAAGGCACGGTGACGCGCCACACGCTGCCGCCGGGCCGTTTCTTTCCCGGCACGCCGCACAACTATCAGGTCTACGTGCCGGCGCAGTACGACGCCAGCCGGTCGCTCGCCTACATGATCTTCCTCGACGGCACCGGCTACGCGGGGGACAACGTCCGCGTCCCGGTGGTGCTCGACAACCTGATCGCGCGCCGCGAGCTGCCGCCGATGATGGCGATCTTCCTCGACCCCGGCGTGATGCCGGCACTGAACGACACGGCGCAGAATCGCTACGAGCGGATCTTCGAGTACGACTCTCTGACGCCGCGGTTCGCGAACTTCCTGATCGGCGAGCTGGTGCCGGAGATCGCCAAGAGCTACAACCTGTCGAAGGATCCGAACGATCACGGGATCGCCGGGCTGAGCACCGGCGGCGTCGGCGCCTTCGTGGCGGCCTGGAATCGTCCCGATCACTTCAGGCGCGTCGTCACCTGGATTGGCAGCTTCGGCAACTTCCGCGGCGCCGATCGCCTCCCTGGATTGATCCGGCGCACCGAGCCGAGGCCGATTCGCGTCTTCATGCAGACCGGCCGGCAGGATCTCGTCAACTACGCGGGCAGCTGGTATCTCGAGAACCCGCGGATGGCCGCGGCGCTCGAGTTCGCCGGCAACGACGTGCGGATCGAGCTCGGCGAGGATGGCCACAGCAATCGTCACGGCGCGTCGATGCTCGGTGAAACATTGCGCTGGCTGTGGCGCGAGTACCCGAAACCCATCACGGTCGGAGTGCCGCAGGCGGGCGCCGGCCGCGGCATCTTCGCGCAGCTGGTGCCGCGGCGAGAGTACACGCCGCCTCCTCCTCCTTCGCCGCCGCCTGCGGCGGCGGCTTCGGCGGGACAAGGCCGTGTCTCCGGTCCACGAGGAGCCGTTTACGCGCTGATCGATCGCGACAAGGGATGGGAGCAGATCGGCGACTCCTACAAGTCCGCCGTCAGCCCCGCGGTCGACACTGACGGCAACGTGTACTTCGCCGACCCCGCGAGCAGCAGGATCTACAAGGCGGATCCCGCCGGCCGCGTGACGGTCTTTCGCGAGCAGACCAACGGCGCGCAGGCGCTTCGTGTCGGAGCTGACGGCCGTTTGTACGCCAGCCAACCGTCCGCCCAGCGGATCGTCTCCTATGCGCTCGCCAGTGCGGACAATCCGAAAGTCGTCGCGCAGAACACTCGCGCGAACGATCTCGCGGTGACCAAGGCCGGTGCGATCTACTTCGTCGATACCGCGCAGAAGACCGTCGGCCGCGTCGATCCGGACGGACGCCGCCGCACCGTCTACAACGGCGGCGAGATCATGAGCCCGTCCGCGCTCACGCTCACGCCCGATCAGGCGATGCTGCTCGTCGGCGACGGCATGGACCGCTTTCAGTGGTCGTTTCAGATTGCCGCCGACGGTTCGCTCGTGAACGGCGAGCCGTTCCAGCGTCTCGAGATGCCCGAAGAAGGCCTCTTCAGCGGCGTCGCCGGGCTGACGATGGATACGCTCGGATATCTGTGGGCGACCAGCGCGATGGGCATTCAAATCTGCGAGCAGCCGGGCCGCTGCACCAACATCCTGAACAAGCCGGAGTTCAACGCCACACCGATCTCGAGCATCGCGTTTGGCGGCCCGGGCCGGGCGTTCGTCTATGTCACTCAGGGCGGCAAGCTGTTTCGCCGCGAAACGAAGCGCACGGGCGCCGTCGTCTGGGAGCTGGTGAAGCCCCCGCAGCCAGGACTCTGATGAGACCCAGCATCTCTCGCTCGGCGAAAGCCTTCGCGCTCCAGTGTCGCTGGTTGGTGCTGCTGTGCTGCTTGCTGGAGCGCGAAGGCTTCAGCCGAGCGTTCGCCGCCCAGGAGCAGACGGTCGCGGATCGCGTCTTCAGCGAAGCGCAGGCGGCGCGCGGCGCCGGCGCCTACGACGCCGCGTGCGCGGGCTGCCATCGCGCCGATCTCGGCGGCAACACCGGACCGGCGCTGCGCGATCAGCGCTTCGAGCGCCAGTTCGCCGGCAAGGATCTCAGGACGCTCTTTACCCGGGTGGCGACGACGATGCCGCGCGGTGCGCCGGGGAGTCTGGGCGACAACGTCTATCTCGACATCGTCGCCTACATGCTGCGGGAAAACGGATTTCCGGCCGGGCCGCGCGAATTGAGCGCCGATGCGCTCGACGGCATCCGCGTCCTGCCGGGGCGCCCCAAGCCGCCGCCGGCGGTTGGCGACTATTCGTACGTCGACATGGTCGGCTGTCTGGCGGCCTCCGGCCGCCGATGGATGCTGACGCGTGCCAGCGATCCGGTGGCGGCGTCGGGGCCGGCAGCGCCCGCGACCGATCGCGCGCTCGGCACGCAGACGGTGTCGCTCGTCGACGCGATGGCGTACTCGCCCAGCGATCACGCGGGGCACAAGATCTACGTTCGCGGTCTGTTGGTCAGAAGCTCCGGCGAACAGCGGCTGACGATCAGCGCGCTGGAGATGGTGTCGTCAACCTGCAGCGAATAGGGGACTCATATGCGCACCACGAGATTCGCTACTGTCCTGATGTTGCTGACCCTGACGCTCGGCGTCAGCGCGCAGCCGCCGCAACCGCCACAGCCGCCGCCGCAGCCGCAGTTCACCTCGCCCGACGTGCAGCCGGATCGGCGCGTGGTGTTTCGCATCTATGCGCCTCGCGCTGACGAAGTGCGGATCGTCGGCACCGACATCCCCCGCAACACGCAGGGGCTGCCGATGACCAAGAACGATCAGGGCGTCTGGGAGCTGACGATTGGCCCGCTCGAGCCCGGCGCCTACCGGTACAGCTTCAACGTGAACGGCGTCGCGACGATCGATCCGCGCAGTCCGGCGATCAGCGAGTCGAACAACAACGTGTGGAGCCTGGTGCACGTGCCCGGCGCCGATTTCATGGACACCAAGGATGTCCCGCACGGCGCCGTGGCCGCGGTCACGTATTCGTCGACCGCGCTGCGCAAGGTGCGCCGCATGCACGTCTACACGCCGCCCGGCTACGAGCAAGGCACCGCCAGGTACCCCGTCTTCTATCTCCTGCACGGCGCCGGTGACAGCGACGAGGCGTGGACGTCGGTCGGCCGCGCCGGATTCATCCTCGACAACCTGATTGCCGCGAAGAAGGCCGTGCCGATGGTCGTCGTGATGCCGGCCGGCCACACCGCGCGGACGCCGTTTGGCCGCGGCGTCGCGCCTGCTCCGGCGCAGCCCGGCGCGCGCACGCCGATGGAGGAGTTCACAGCCGACTTCGTCACCGACGTGATGCCGTACGTCGAGAAGAACTACCGGATCATCGCCGACCGCCCGCACCGCGCCATCGCCGGGCTGTCGATGGGCGGCAACCAGACGCTCAACATCGCCTTCCAGCATCTCGACAAGTTCACCTACGTCGGCGTGTTCAGCTCGGGCCTCATCGCCGCGCTGGGCCGCGGTGCCGCGCCCGCGCCAGGCGCCGCGCCCGCCGCCGCTCCGCCCGCGGTGGACGCCGCGTGGGAGCAGGACCACGCCGCGATGCTCGACAACGCGGCGCTCAAGAAAGGGCTGAAGCTGTTCTGGTTCGCGACCGGCTCCGAGGATCGGCTGATGCCGACGACGAAGGCGACGATCGAGATGTTCAAGAAGCACGGCTTCAATCCGACGTTCACCGAGAGCGCCGGCGGCCACACCTGGGCGAACTGGCGCGACTATCTGAATACGTTCACGCCGCAGCTGTTCAAGACGTCCGGTACGTCGTCGACCGATCGCTGAGGCGCCGCAAGGGAAGCCCGCTATAATCGGCGGCTATGCCGAAAGGTCACACCCGTAGGGGATTCGTTCGCGCCGCTGGCGCCGGCATCGCTGGCGCCGCCGGCGCGTTGTGGACTGGCGCGCCGCGCCTGGATGCGCAGGCGCCAGCCGTCGATCCGCAGAACGCCGATCTCATCGTCATCAACGCGAAGGTCTACACCGTCGAGACGAATACGCCGCGAGCGGAAGCGTTTGCGGTGAAGGCCGGGCACTTCGTGGCCGTAGGCAGCAACGACCGGATCAAAGCGCTGGCAGGGAAGGGCACCGAGACGATCGACGCCCGACAGATGACCGTGGTGCCCGGCTTCACCGATTGCCACAATCACGCGCCGGGCAACGTGCTGCTCTATGAAGTGATCGTCGGCAATCCGCTCGAAGTCGAGTTCGTCACGATCCGGAGCATCCAGGACAAGCTGCGGGCGCGCGCGCAGCAGGTGCCGCCCGGCACGTGGGTCGAGGGCTATTTCTTCGACGACACGAAAGTGAAGGATCAGCGGCTCCTCAATATCCACGACCTGGACGAAGTCTCCAAGGATCATCCCGTCGTGGTCCACCATCGCGGCGGCCACACCTCCTTCTACAACACGAAGGCGCTGCAGGACGCCGGCGTCGCCAAGACGACGGCGAACCCCGCGGGCGGAACCTTCGAGCGCGACGAGAACGGGGATCTCAACGGCCGCGTCACCGACCTGGCGCGCGCGGTGTTCGGCAAGGTCGGCACGCGTCCGTCGTTCACCGCGGATCAGGCGATGCAGCGTGATCGTGACGGTCTCGCCTACATCTCGAAGCAGTTCGTGCGCTACGGCTTGACGACCGTCCACCACGAAGGCGGCAACCTGCTGGCGCTCCAGCAGGTGCGCGCGCGCGGCGATCTGCTGCACCGCGTCAGCTACGAAGCGTCCGGCCGCGTGCTCGAATCGATGATCACCGGAGGGATGGCGACCGGCCTCGGCGACGAGTGGATCCGGCTCGGTGCGACGTCCGAGCACACCGTCGATGGATCATTCTCCGAGCGGACGATGGCCTTGAGCGTGCCGTATCCGGGGGTGACGCCGCCGTACAAGGGGAACGTCACGGAGAAGCAGGACGAGCTGAACGCATGGGTGGAGCGCGTCCACCGCGCCGGCATTCAGGTGAACTGCCACGCCAACGGCGACGTGGCGATCGACATGATGCTCGAGGCGGTCGAGCGCGCGCAGCAGCTGTTCCCGCGCCCGGACGCGCGCCCGAAGATCACGCACTGTACATTGATCAACGACGAGCTCGTCCGCCGGATCAAAGCCGTTGGCGCGGTGCCGGCGCTGTTCACCACCTACGCGTTCTACAACCCGGACAAGTTCAAGTTCTACGGCGAGGATCTCATCAAGCACTGCATGGCGTTTCGCACGCTGCTCGACGCCGGCGTGCCCGCGACGGCCGGATCGGACTTCAGCCCGGGACCGTTCGCGCCGCTGATGGGCATCCAGGGAATGGTGACGCGCACCGGCTGGAACGGCGAGACCTGGGGCGGCAACCAACGCGTCAGTGCCGCCGAGGCGCTGCGCATCAACACGCTCAACGGCGCATTTGCCTCACGCGAGGAAGCCATCAAAGGCTCGATCGCGCCCGGCAAGCTCGCCGACTTCGTGGTGCTCTCGGACGACCTGCACACCGTCGACGCAAGCAAGATCAAGGACATCCAGATCGTGCGCACCGTCGTCGGCGGCAAGACCGTGTATCAAGCTTGATCGGGTAATTGGGTAATTGGGTAATTTGGTAATTGAATTGCTCGATTGCGCGATTGATTGCTCGATTGCTCGATTGCGCGATTGATTGCTCGATTGCTCGATTGCGCCATTCAATCGCGCAATTTCCCAATCCAATTCCCCAATTACCAGATTACCCAATTACCAGATCTTTTCCGATGACCCACGTCGTCATGCTGCGTTGATCCTGCACGACCGTCGTCTTCAGCGGGTCGAGCAGTGAGCCGCCGAGCCGGCGTGTCACTGCCATGAGGGTCGCCTCGTCTACGAGGTAGCGTTCCGATCCATCCGGCAGCAGGAAGCGGCTGTTGCCGAGCGGCCGGACTCTCTCTTCGATGCCGATCGTCGACGCCAGTCTCGCGAAGAGCATCCCGCCTGGTTTCAGGACGCGCCACATCGACGCGACCATCGCGTCGAACTGCTGTTCGTCTCGCGAAAAGTGCAGCACGGCGCTGCTGATGACGACGTCGGCGAACGCGTCGGGAAAGGTCATGGCCTCGACCGGCTCGGCGCGGAACCGTTCGGCGGCGTCGACATTGACATTGACGTCCGGCGCCATGCGCCGAACGGCGGCGATCGCGGCAGGATCGGCATCGACTCCATACACGTCGTAGCCCGCCTGCAGCAGGTAGACGAGATTGCGGCCGCCGCCGCAGCCGGCGTCGACGATGCGCGCCTCTCGAGCGACGCGGCCGCGGAGTAGCTGGTCGAAGAGATAGATGTCGATGTCGCCGAACTGCGAGCGCAGCGCCGCCGGCGCCGGCCGTTCGACTCCGCTCGGGGCAGGCCCGTTGGTCAGCGGCTTGTACATGACGAGCGCGTCGACATAGCCGTGGCGCGGGTGATTGAACGCGGCCGGCAGGCGGCCGGCGATCTCGAAGCCGTAGGCGCGCCACGTCTTGATCGCGCGCTCGTTGGTGCCGACGACGAAGTTGAACTGCATCGCGCGGAAGCCGCGCGTGCGCGCGCGATCGAGCGAGTGCTCGAGCATGGCGCGCGCCACGCCGCGGCCTTGCGCGTCGGCGGCCGTCATGTAACCGCAATTCGCGACGTGACTGCCGCCGCCGCTTTGATTCGCCCGCAGCACGTAGGTGCCGAGGATGCGGCCGCCGGATTCCGCGTTCTGGGCGACGAACACTTCATTGGCCGGCGCGAGCCAGTAGGCGAGCGCGTCATCGCGCCCGATGTCGCGAGGCAGCGCGTAGGTCTCTCCGGCGCGGAGCACCGGCTCCAGGATGCCCCAAATCGCGTCATGGTCCGAAGCTGCGGCAGGTCGAATCGAGAACATCCTCTATCATTGCTCGGGCATGAGAGGTGCGTCATGAGCCGGACTCGGCGTGAATTCCTGAAAGAGGTGGCGCTCTCCGGCGCCGCCGCGCTCGCGGCGCTTCGTGGAGCCCAGGCGGCCGGCTGGAAAGACCAGATCGGTCTCGAGCTCTACACCGTTCGCGACCTGATGGCCGCCGACTACGAAGGCATCCTCGGCAAGATCGCGGCGATTGGCTACAAGGAAATCGAGCCGGCGAACGGCTACAACAACCTGTCGCCGAAGGCGTTTCGCGCCCTGCTCGACCGGCTCGGCTTGACGATGCCGAGCACGCACTCGGGCGCGAGCGGCACTGGCCTCGAGCTCGAGAAGCAGCTCGAAGGCTTCCAGGTGATGGGGATCAAGTACACGGAGATTTCCACGACGCCGCGCGGCGGCGGCGGCCGCTCGGGTACGCCCTTGCCGCCCGGCGCCTATCGCAACGCCGGCACCGGACGCGTCCACAACGCGTTCACCGAAGCCGAGGCGTTCGGCCCGTATCAGCCGCCGGCCACACTCGAATCGGTGAAGCAGCGCGCGGCGCAGCTGAACGCCAACGGACGGATCGCGCGGAAGTTCGGCATGAAGATCCTCGTCCACAACCACACCGGCGAGTTCGAGCCGCTCTCGGACAGTCCGAAGACGATGTACGAGGTGCTGCTGGCGGAGACCGATCAGTCGCTCGTGACGATGCAGCTCGACATCGGCTGGGTCTACATCGCCGGCGTCGATCCGATTGCTCTGTTCAAGAAGTACCCGGGCCGCTTCGAGCTGTGGCACATCAAGGACTTCTTCGGACTCAAGACGGTGAATCCGTCGCTCGGGCCGAATGCCCGTACCAGCAGCATGTCGTTTGCGCCGGTCGGCACGGGCCAGGTGGACTTCAAGCCGGTGTTCGCCAACGCGGCGCTCGCCGGCCTGAAGCACTTCTGCGTCGAGCACGACAACGCCGCGGTGTGGGGCGATTCGCTGGCGGCGGCGCGCATCTCCTACCAGAACATGGCGAAAATCCTGTCGTCACCACTCGAATCGCGGTGAGCCGGCGCTGAGGAGCGCTGCCCGCGGCGCCGTGTGCCAGATGGTCTCGATCGCGACGGAGGCCTCTACCATCAGGCGCTGAACATCGCTCGACGCGGTTCCGTGCATCGCTTCGGCGACGACGAGCACCGCCGCCGTGTCGGGCCGCACCGCCGACGCGGCGCTCTGGCGATAGGTCCAGCGGCGTGCGTGGGCCCGCGAGGCGCTGTCGGCGAAGATCACCTCGCGCGGCTCGGGGTGCTCGATCTCGCCGGAAAACGCGAGGTAGTCCTCGCTGCCGGCGGCGTGGCGCACCTCCAGGTAATCGGCCACGTTCGCGACGTCGAACACCGCAATCGGGATGGCGAAGGCCAGCGACAGCGCGTTGCACAGATCGATGACGGGGTGGATGCGCGGCAGCGCGCCCTCCTTCTTGAACCGGCGCAGCAGCGATTCGGCGGCGCAGCGGTACTGGGTCGGCTTCAGCCCCATGCGCGAGAAGGTCCGCCGCCACGCTTGAATCTCGGGGAGCTCGGCCTCCGTGCGTCCCGCGAGGCGGGACGCCGCGATCGACGTGAAACGCTTCGCCTGCTCGTCGACAGCCGCTTCGCCGGTGACGCCCTGCACCAGCATCGCGCCGGCCACCAGCTCCGGGTAGTCGCGCCAGATTTCGTCCGCGTGGCTGAACCGCATGGTAGATGATGATACGCTACGTATCGTAGCGATATGAAGCGAGCCAGCAATCCCCGGCCCCGCGAGAAAACCCGGCAGCAGGTGCTGTCCGCCGCCGAGCGGATCCTGCGCCGCGACGGCTACGCCCGTTTGACGATGGAGCGCGTGGCCAGCGAGAGCGGCGCCGCCAAGACGACCGTCTACCGGCGGTGGCCGAGCAAAGCGGCGCTCTGCATGGATCTCTACCTCGACGTCGCCGGCCGCGAGCTTCACGACCCCGACACGGGCCGCATCGAGAGCGATCTCAAGGACATCGCCAACACGGTCGTGCGTCTGCAGACCAGGACGGTGGCCGGCCCGGCCTTCGTCGGGCTGATCGCGGAGGCGCAGGTCAACCCGGCGACCCGCGACGCGTTTCTCGCGGAATTCGCCGATCGGCGCCGCGCCGTGACCCGGCGCGTGCTGCGGCGCGCCATCGCGCGCGGCGAGCTTCGCCGCGATACCAACGTCGATCTGGTGATCGACGCGCTCGGCGGCGCCGTGACGTTCCGGCTGCTGCAGGGTCACGCGCCGTTGACGCCGAAGTTCATCGACGCGCTGGTGACATTGCTCCTGAAGGGGTGCCGACGATGATCCGGCGATGCACGGATGCCGATGTGCCAGTGATCGAGGCGATCATCAACGAGGCGGCGGCCGCCTACCGCGGCGTAATTCCCGCCGACTGCTGGCACGAGCCGTACATGACGCGCGCGCACCTCCTCGACGAGATCGCCGCCGGCGCCGAGTTCTCGGGATGGGTCGAAGACGGCGCGCTCGTCGGCGTGATGGCGACGCAGCGCGTGCGCGACGCGACCCTGATCCGCCACGCCTACGTCCGGCCGTCGCATCAAGGCCGCGGCGTTGGCGCACGTTTGCTCGAGGCGTTGGCGGCCGCGATCGACGGCCCCCTCCTCATCGGCACCTGGGCCGCCGCGCACTGGGCGATCCGCTTCTACGAGCGGCATGGCTTCGCGCTCGTCGTGCCCGGCGAGAAAGATCGATTGCTGGACCGCTATTGGACGATCTCGCCGCGTCAGCGCGAGACGTCGGTGGTGCTGTCGCGCGTCGCGTAGACGCCGCGGTAGGACGCCGGCAGCAGCGCCGCCACGGCGGCGCCGATGGCATCCATCACGATGCGGCGGTCGCCCTTTGCGCCCGCGAGGAGCTCGCCGGCGCGGACGGGCGGTCCAATGTGCAGCTCGGCCCGGGCCGGGCGGATCGTCGCGTTGCCGACCGGAAACAGCTGCTCCGATCCGATGAGCCCCACCGGCAGGATCCAGGTGTCCGGCACCGCCAGGTAGCGCGCCACGCCCGGCAGAAAGCGCTGCATCGCGCCGCTTCGACTCCGCGTCCCTTCGGCGAACAGCAGCAGGGCATCGCCGGCGCGGAGCCGCTCGGACGCAATCTCGATGGCGCGCCGCGCCGCCTTGGCGACTTCGCGAGGATTCAGCGCCGCGTCGCCGGAGGCGACTTCCGTGCTCTGCGGCACCTTGATCGTCCCGAAGCACAGGCTGGAAAACCGGCGCTCGCGGCTCGTGAACACCTTGGGGCCGGCGATAGCGGTCAGCCGGTTCGCCAGCGCGGTGTCGCCCGATCGCTGCAGCAGCACCTCGATGACGTTCGCGTCCGCGTACGAGAGATGGTTCGAGAAGATGATCGCCGGCGCACCCGCGATCGCCGCCAGGCGCGCCGCGCCGGTGACCTGCGAATCCGGCGTCAGGAACCGGTTGGCGAGGACGTGGTGGATGCGCTGCGCCAGAGGGTCACGCGGATAGTAGGCCCAGCCCAGGTCGGTCGTCAGCTGTGCCTTGAGGGCGAGCAACGCCTCTGGTCCGGCGTCGTCGAGCTCCCGCTCGAGCGCGGCACGGATATCGTCCATCGTCAGCAGGTCCTGACCGGTGAGGAACTCCAGCACGGCGGCGACCAGCACGTCTCGGGGCGGCATCTGCACAGGCCCCGAGGATAACAGACGCTCGGCTGAAGCCTTCCCGCTCCGTCAACCTGCTCGAATGCGTGGGTTGACGGCCGTTCCTTCGGCCAGTGAAGATCCAGCGGTGCGCGCGACAATCGATCGTCACCGCCGCCTGCGGGCGATCTTCGACGACATCCTGCTCGTCGACCACTCCGCGCGCCAGGCCTACGTTGACGAGGTGTGCGGAAGCGACGCGGAGCTGCGCTCGCAGCTGCTCCGTCTGCTGGCGGCCCATCAGGAGACGAGCGCTTTCCTCGATCGGCCGCTGGATCTGACGGTCGACGAAGCGCCCGACGTTGTCTTTAGGGGCACCGATCGGTTTCAGGTCTTGCGGCGATTGGGCGCCGGCGGCATGGGCGTCGTCTATGAAGTCCGCGACGTCCTCCGCGACGAAGTCGTCGCGCTGAAGACCCTCCGCCGGACCGGCGCGGCCGATCTGTATCGCCTCAAGCGCGAGTTCCGGAGCCTCGCCGGCGTCACGCATCCGAATCTCGTTTGTTTGTACGAGCTGTTCGTGGAGCACGATCGTGCGTTCTTCACGATGGAGCTCGTCGACGGCCGTCCGTTCGCCGAGCTGTCCGGCGAGCGCCTGGGGCCGGCGCTTCATCAGCTGATCGACGGCGTCTCCGAACTGCACCGAAAAGGGAAGCTCCATCGCGACATCAAGCCATCGAACGTGCTGGTCACGCACGAAGGCCGCGTCGTCATTCTCGACTTCGGTGTGATGGCCGAATTGGGCTCGCTGCGCGGCGGCGAGATGCTGGGCGGCACGCCCGCCTATATGTCCCCCGAGGAAGCCGCAGGCGGGACTGCGTCGGAAGCAAGCGATTGGTACGGCGTCGGCGTGACGCTCTACGAGGCGCTGACCGGCCGCCTGCCCTTCGACGGTACGGTCGCCGAGGTCCTTGCCTGGAAGCGAATACTGGATCCGCCGGCGCCCATAGAGATCTCAATCGACGCCCCGGCGGATCTCAGCGACGTGTGCATGGGCCTGTTGAGCCGCGATCCGGCTCTGCGGCTGGCCGCGATCCAGTCGGCTCAATCCGCGATTCAATCCGCAATTCAATCCGCAATCCGCATTCCGCAATCCGCAATGGAGGCGTTCGTCGGCCGCGCCGATCACCTCCGCGACCTGCGCGATGCGTCGGCGGCGGTCGCGAGCGGTGAACCGCGCGCGGTTGCCGTGTACGGACCGTCCGGGATTGGCAAGAGCGCCCTCGTCCGGCAATTCCTCGGTCAGCTCGAGCAACGCGACGACGTGCTCGTGCTGAGGGGCCGCTGCTACGAGAACGAATCGGTTCCTTACAAAGCGCTCGACGGCGTTGTCGACGATTTGAGCCGCCATCTGAGCTCGATGGCGCGCGAGCCGCTCGCCTCCGTGCTTCCGAAGGACGCGTGGGCTCTCGCTCGACTCTTTCCGGTGCTGCTGCGGGTCGACGCCGTCGCGGCGAGCCGGAGCCACGAGCCCGACACCGACCCGGTTCGCGTCCGCCGGCGCGCCTTCGACGCGCTTGGCGCGCTGTTGGCGGAACTCGCCAGGCGCGGCGTGCTGGCGATCTGGATCGACGACCTTCAATGGGCCGATCCCGACAGCATGCTGATCCTCGAGGAACTGCTGGGAGCGCCCGGTGCGCCGCCGATGCTGACGCTCCTGACCTTCAGGAGCGAGGAGACGGCCGCGAAGCCCTTCCTGCGGCGCCTGCTCGATCGCGCGGGCAGCCGCGCCTGGTCGGCCGTCCGTCTCGAGCCGATGACGGATGACGAAGCGCGCGTGCTCGTCGGCGCGCTGCTGCCGCCGGACTCGATTCTGACCGACGACGACCGGCTGCGCATGACGCGCGAGGCTGGCGGCAGCCCGTTCGTTCTCGAGCAGCTCTCGCTCTTCGCTGCCGGCGGCACGGTTGGCCGTGACGTCGCGCGGTCGCCGACATTCGCCGGGATGTTTGCGTCTCGTCTCGACGCGCTGTCGCCGGGTGCGCGCCAGTTCCTCGAGGCGCTGGCGTTGTGCGGCCGGCCGATGGCGCCTGAAATCGTCTGTGACGCGTGCGGCATCGAGCGCGATCGCCAGTCGCTCGTCGTCGCGCTGCGCGCCGCCCGCTTCATCCGCAGCAGCGGATCCTCCGATCATGTGGAGACCTACCACGATCGCATCCGCGAGGTGCTGACCGGCCGTGTCCACGCGGACGTGGCCCGTGCCATCCACGGTCGACTGGCCGGTGCGCTGACGGCGCGGCACAGCGACGATTGCGAAGCCCTCTTCGAGCACTACCGCGGCGCCGGCGACGCCGAGCGTGCCTCCGCCCAGGCCGGCCGCGCCGCCGAAAAGGCGTCGGACGCGCTCGCGTTCGACCGAGCCGCGAGCTTCTATCGGCACGCGCTCGACCTCGCGCCGTCGGCGTCGAGTGTGCCGGCGTGGCGGGAAGGACTTGCCGCGGCGCTCGCCAACGCCGGCCTGCCGGAGGAGGCCGCCGGTGCGTATCTGCTGGCCGCGGAAGGTGCCGGCCACGCACGGCACGTCGAGCTGCGGAGGCGCGCCGCCGAGCAGTTTCTCACTGGCGGACACATCGATCGCGGGCTCGAGTTGATTCGCCGCGGACTCGACGAAGTCGACGTCGGTTACACCAGCACCCCGCGTGCCGCGGTCGTTTCGCTCGTGTGGCGCCGGGCGCGGTTGCGATGGCGCGGCCAGGACTTCGTGCGGCGCGCAGCAGAGGAAGTCCACGCCGACACGCTGCTGCGCCTCGACACGACCTGGGCGGCGGCGACCGGGCTGGGTCTGGTGGATATCCTGAGCGCGTCGGACTTCATCGCGCAGCACCTGCACATGGCGCTCGATGCCGGCGAGCCCTGGCGGATTGCCCGCGGCGCCGCGCTCGAATACGCGGCGCGGCACGCCGACTGGCCGTTCCGGAAGGGCAGCCAGGCGCTGCTCGATTTGTCAAAGAGTCTGGCGGACGACCTCGGCACACCCCAATCGCGAGCGATGGTGCTCCTGGCCGACGGCGTCGCGGCCTGCGCGGTC
>Ga0081539_10003576_pt1 | contig 18855 bp, 15 predicted proteins | sample TabmetS4T2R2_FD_71023 | JGI IMG/M metagenome (GOLD analysis project Ga0081539, IMG submission 71023) | Tabebuia heterophylla rhizosphere microbial communities from the University of Puerto Rico - S4T2R2 | ecosystem: Host-associated > Plants > Roots > Rhizosphere ...
GGGACCGTGAGCGGCACGCCCGCCGAGGGTCCGGGAGCGGCCACCGGCCCCCCCGCGCCGGTGCCCCCGCTCGACGACGGGGAACGGTCCGCGCCGGCCGCCGCCACGCCGAGGACCGCGAGTACGGCGCCCGCCGCGGCGACCGCGGCCATTCGGCGGCGGAGCGGGCGAGCGGGACGCGGCTCGGCGCCCCGCGAATCGTCGGCGAGGCGGCTCAGCCGGTCCTCGACCTCGGTGGCACTCATCCGGGCGGCCGGATCCCGCCGCAACAGGCCCTCGAGGACCTGAGCCAGCGGACCGGGCCGGTGCGGCCGGTCCGGTGGGCCGTCCGCGATCGCCCGGAGGGTGGCCGCGGTCGTCTCGCGGCGGTACGGCGGATGCCCCTCCACGGCGTGGTAGAGCGTGGCCCCGAGCGACCACAGGTCGGCCCGGTCGCAGGCGACTCCGTCGATCAGCCGTTCCGGCGCCACATAGTTGGGCGAGCCGAGCACGATGCCGGCCTGGGACAACGCCCGGATCCCTCCGTCGGTAACCGCGGGACCGAAGTCGGTGAGCACGATCCGCCCGTCGTCGGCGAGTAGCACGTTGCTGGGCTTGACGTCGAGGTGACGAACACCGGCGCGGCCGGCTGCCTGCAACCCGTGGAGCACGGCCAAGCCGATCCGGGCGGCCTCGTCGGACGGCAGCGGACCCGCCTCGTTGATCACCTCCAGCAGGGTTCGGGACGGGATGTACTCCATGACGGTCCACGGGTGGTCGTCGCCGGGGAGCACGTCGAGGATCCGGATCACGTTGCGGTGGCGTACCCGGGCGGCCGCTCGCGCCTCCCGCACCATCCAGGCACGCACCACCGCCTGCTCGGCACGGGTCAGCCCGTCCGGCATCACGCATTTCTTGATGGCGACGGAGAAATGCAGTCGTTCGTCGACGGCGAGCCACACGTGGCCCAGCCCGCCGGACCCGAGCGGACGGGCAAGGCGGTAGCGGCCGGCGACGAGCTCCCCCGGACGCGCCACGCCGTCACCTCCCGGTGTCCGAAAAGGTCACCATTTGCCCTATGGAAACTACACGTTACTCGCTTCTGATCGACCCCGGAGTACCTCGACCGGCCCAAACGACCAGCGTAAAGTCAGGCCCCGTCACCGCCGGCGGCCTCTTGCGTACCTGCGGGAGCCCGGGGTTTTGCTGGTTTGCCGATCGATGAGGCGTTTGCATATGCCCGGACATAAGCACCACTCACGGCTCGTTCCCATCCTCTGCCTGGGGGTGATCGCCGTCCTTCCAGCCGGATGTACGGCACGCCACCCCGCCGCGGCCGCGCCACCTGCCGCGGCTTCCCACGCGGAACATCAGGCCGCTGCGGCGACCGCCACGGTCCCCACGTCGGCCCCGGACCGAGCGTTGCGGCTACAGGCGCTGCTGGGCCAGCACTCGATCCTCGCGGCCAACTTCATGCGCGGCCGCATCCGCGGCGACGACGACTTCGCGCAGGCGGCCGACGCCGCGCTGAGCAAGAACACCGCGGACATGAGGCAGCTCATCGGCGAACTGTTCGGCTCCGCCGCGGCGAATCAGTTCCAGCCGAAGTGGCAAGAGCACGTCGTCGAGCTGTTCGAGTTCGCCAAGGGCGTGGCGGATCAGGACAAGGAGGCGCAGGCCGAGGCCCGCAACGAACTGATCAAGTACGAGCAGGACCTGGCCGCCTTCTTCGTCGGTGCATCGCACGGCCGGCTGACCACAGCCGCGGCCAACACGGCGATGCGCATGCACGTGGATCACCTGCTGATGCAGGCCGACACGTACGCGGCCAAGGACTATGCCAAATCGGACCAGCTCTACCGTGAGTCCTACGACCACACGTACGACCTGGGCGCCACCATCTCGGCCGCGCTACTGCCGCCGAAGCAGGCCGCCGAGCTGCGGACGCCGATGTGGCGGTTGCGGTCCGCGCTCGGCAAGCTGCTCGCCGAGCACGTGGTCGTCGTCGAGGACGCCACCCGCGCCGCGGTGACGAACGCTCCCGACTTCGCCGCGGCCGGGCAGTTGGTCAACGCCAACACCCGGGATCTCGCGGCCGCCATGGACACGCTCTTCGGCGCGGCGGCGGCCAAGGACTTCCAGTCGCTCTGGGCCAACCATGTCGACGCCCTGGTCACGTACGCGGGCGCGACCGCCGCGCACGACTCGGCCCGCCAGGACCAGGCGCGCGCCGACCTGAGCACCTTCGAAGCCCGCATGGCGACGTTCCTCGAGGGCGCGACCGGCAAGCGGCTGACGGTGAGCACGCTGGCGGATGCGTTGAAGGCGCATGACCAGGCGTTGTTGAAGCACGCCGACGCCTACGCGGCCAAGGATTACACCAGCGCGCACGACATCGCGTACCAGACGTACGAGCACATGTCCGAGCTGGCCGGGGCGCTGGCCAACGCGTTCGGCTCCACCGTGGCGGCCCGCTTGCCGGCCGGTGCGCCGCAGACCGGAATTGGCGGCATGGCGGACGTCGTGGAGCATCGTTGACATGCCGGCACCCGTCCGCACCGCCGCATTGGTGGTACTCGCCGTCCTCGTGACGACGGTCCTCAGCGGGGCGCAGCCGGGGACGGGGAGGGAGATCCCGACGGCACCGCGGCCGGCACCGGCGGCCGCGGCCGGGCCGCCAGTGGTGGACGGGTTCCGGTCGCCGCGCACGTACACGGCGGTCGCGCCGCCCGTACGGCTGCGGATTCCGGCGCTGCACGTCACCAGCTCCCTGGAGCGGCTGGGCGTGCTGGCCGACGGGACGGTCGCGGTGCCGGCCAGCCCCGACATCGCCGGGTGGTACGCGGGCGGGCCGCGGCCGGGGCAGGCCGGACCTGCCGTCATCCTCGGCCACGTCGACTCCCAAGCCGGTCCGGGCATCTTCTTCAACCTGTTCCGTCTCAAGCGCGGTACGGCCGTCCTGGTGGATCGAGCCGACGGCAGCACCGTGACGTTCCGGGTCAGCTCGGTGTCGCGGGTGTCGAAGACCCGCTTTCCCAGGGACCTCGTCTACGTGCCCACCCTGCAACCCACCCTGCGGCTGGTGACCTGCGGTGGTAGCTTCGACCACGCCCGAAGGAGCTATCGGGACAATGTCATCGTTTACGCGGCGTAACCGGCATGCGGCACGGGTGGCCGTGCTGCTGGCGCTGGTGGCGCTCGTCCCGAGTCTCGGATCACCCGCCGTGGCCGCGCCGGTGCCACTGCCGATCGTCGCGGTCCTTCCGGGCACCGAGCAGACCGCACTCGTCGTCGACCTCAGCGCCACCGCGGGACCGGTGGCCCGGTCGGCGGCGACGGTCACCGTCGACGGCACGCAGATACCGGCCCGGCTGGACCCGGTGGTCTCGGATCTGCTGACGGTGGCGTTCGTCATCGACACCTCCGACGCCGGCCGGACCGCGTTGTCCGGCTGGCTGAGCGCGGCCACCCGCTTCGTCCTCGAGGCACCGACCGGGAGCCAGGCCGCGGCGGTCGCCGATGCCACACCGCCGAGGGTGATCGCTCCGCCGCAGCGCGATCCGGTGGGCATGGTCCGTGCGCTCAACGGGGTCCGCGCCGGTGGACAGCGCAGCACATCGAATGCGTTGACGCTGGCGATGCGCCAGCTACCGGGTTCGCCGGTCGGCCGGCGGGTGGTCGTGCTGTACACGACCGCGGCGAACGCGGGCGGCGAGTCGGCGGCCGCCGTGGGTGGACGGTTCCGCCGGGCCGGCGCGATCCTGGTGGTGGTCGGCGCCGCCGGCGGCAGCCCGTACTGGGATGAGGCGGCGCGGCAGACCGGCGGCTTCTTCGCCCCGGTCGGCACCCCGGCGGTGGTGCCGGCGCTCGATCAGGTCGACACGGCGTTGCGCGGCCGGTATCTGGTGCAATTCCCCACGCCGTCCCCGTTACCGACGCGGGTACAGGTCCGGGTCGACGCCCCGGAGCTCACCCTGACCGGCGAGACGGAGATCAAGCAGGACACGGTTCCGGCCAGTGCGGCCGCCGGCAACGGGCCGGGCATGTCGGTCATCGTCATCGCGGCGGCGATCCTCGCGGCTGTGTTGATCCTCGTCGCGGCCGCCCTGGTACTGCGGCGGCGGCCGGCGGCGAGCCCGGCCAGGGTCCCCGGCCCGCGCACCGAGCCCTCCGCGATCGCCCGGGGCCGGGCGTCCGTGCCTCTGGCCATCACGGCACATCCGGATTTCATGTCGATCGCGATCGCACGCGGCCGCGCCGCGGTGCCACACGCGATCGGCCCGGCCACGCCGCCGCGGGCGCTGCCGGCCGCGCCGGAGCGGCCCCCACCGCCGGAAGAGCTTGATGATTCGCACGCTGCGCTCGCTCATGCGTCGGGAGGCCCGGCGGCGGAGCCACCCGCTGCGACGGCGCCTCCAGCGGACGACGACGTCGCGGAGCCGGCGCAATCTCTCGCGCCGACCCCGCCACGGGACCCTTCCGGACCGCCGTGGCGGTGAGCATCGAGCTGATATGAGGATTGCTCACCTTCCCCATGACAATTGCTACTGCCGCAGCCCAGGGCCCTTTTGCAAGGCTGAGTAGAGGCGTCCGGCCACGCTGCGTCGTGGCCGGACGCCATCGACGCAGGCGTTCGCGAGGGGAGCCGAGCATGGATCGAACGGATACCGCCACGGCGAGCCGGCCCCAGCCGCGAGACCCGGACCGCTTGGCGATCCGGGTGAAGCGGCGCCTGAACGAATCCCGGCTGCGCAGCCGGCTCCGCGCCCACCCCCGGCTGCAGGGCCTGGTGCTGGCCCCGGCCGGGATCCACCGCCGGCTACCCACCGCGGCCGGGCTGTACTTCCCCTTCTACCACGATGTCCTGCCCCGCTACGCCAAAGACCTACGGCGGCACCTGGACACATTCCGCGGGCTGGGCCAGATGATCTCCTGGGACGAGGCGTTGGACGTCCTCGCCGGCCGGCGCCCGCTGGCCGGTCCGACGTTCTGCCTCTCCTTCGACGACTGCCACCCGACCTGGCGGGACGTCGCCGTGCCGACGCTGCGGGAGATGGGCGTGCCGGCCACGTTCTTCCTGACCTCGGGCATGGTCGGCCCCGGCAACCTCTCCTGGCAGGACTGCCGGGACATCGCCGCGGCCGGCTTCACGTTCGGCTCGCACACGTGCTCGCACCGCCGACTGTCCGATCTCGACGACGTGGACGCGATCCGGGAGATCCGCGGCTCCAAGGCCGACATCGAGGACAAGCTCGGCATCGAGATACGGGACTTCGCCGCGCCCTACGGGCAGCCCGGGGTGGACTTCTTGGACCGGGACGTACGGCTGGTGATGGAGTCCGGCTACCGGAGCTTCGCGACCACCCTGCGCGCCGCAATGCACGCCGGTGACACTCCGATGTGGATTCAGCGGCAAGGGTTGCACCCGGCGTGGCCGCTGTGGGCGATGAGGACCCGCGTCCATGACTGACAATGCTGCTACCGGCGCCTGGCCCTCCGGACCGCGCGGAGAACCCGACCAATACCAAAAGATCTACCTCTCCCCGCCGGACGTGGGCGACCTCGAACGCAAGCTGCTGATCGAGGCGTTCGACTCCAACTGGGTCGCGCCGGTCGGCCCGGACCTGAACGCGTTCGAGGCCCAGGTCGCGGATCTGGTCGGGGTACGGCACGCGGTGGCGCTGGCCAGCGGCACCGCGGCGTTGCACCTGGCGCTGATCGCGGCCGGCGTCCGTCGCGGTGACACCGTCCTGGTCCCGTCGTTCACGTTTGTCGCGAGCGCGAACGCGGTCATGTATCTGGGCGCGCGGCCGGTTTTCCTGGACAGCACTCCCGAAACCTGGAACGTCGACCCCGCCCTGGTCGCCGAGGAACTGCGCAACCGCGCCATCCGCGGGCAGCTGCCGCGGGCCGTGATCGCCGTGGACATGTACGGGCAGTGCGCCGACTACGACCTTCTGCTGACCGCCTGTGACCGGTACGGCGTCGCCCTGATCGAGGACGCGGCCGAGGCCCTGGGCGCCAGTTACCGCGGCCGGGCGGCGGGCTCGTTCGGCCTGGCCGGAGTGCTGTCCTTCAACGGCAACAAGATCATCACCACCGGCGGCGGCGGCATGCTGGTCACCGACGACGGCCAGGTTGCCACCCAGACGCGACACCTCGCGACGCAGGCCCGCGAGCCGCTACCGCACTACGAGCACCGCAGTGTCGGCTACAACTACCGCCTGTCCAACCTGCTGGCCGCGGTCGGCCGCGGGCAGCTGCAGCGGCTCGACGACCTCATCGCGGCCCGCCGGGAGACGAACCGCTACTACCGCGCCGCCCTCGGCGATCTGCCCGGGCTCGAGTTCATGCCGATCGCGGACTACGGTTCGCCCAACTGGTGGCTCACCTGCGTTCTGGTGGACGCCGACACGTTCGGCGCCGGCCGCGACGAGATCCTCGCCGCGCTGTCCCGGCGCAACATCGAGGCACGGCCGGCCTGGAAGCCGATGCACCTGCAGCCGCTGTTCTCCGACTGCGTGATGCGGGGCGGTGCGGTCAGCGTCGACGTGTTCCGGCGCGGGGTGTGCCTGCCCAGCGGCTCGGCACTCACCGACGACGACCGGCGGCGCGTGGTGGAAACGGTCCGCGCGGTGAGCCGGTGACGCCGATGCGGATCGTCTACATCTACCAGTACTACTGCAACCCGCAGATGGCCGGCGGCATCCGGGCGTACGAGCACGCCCGCCGGCTGGTCGCCCGCGGGCACACGGTGCACGTCATCACCGCCGACATCGCACCCGGCAAGCGCTCGCTCGGCTGGCGCCGCACCCTCGAGGACGGCGTACACGTGCACTGGTTCTCCGTGCCGTACTCCAACAAGATGTCCTACGCCCGGCGGATCCGGGCGTTCGCGGAGTTCATGGTGCTCGCCGCCGCGAAGGCGACCCGTCTCAAGGCGGACCTGGTGTTCGCCACCAGCACCCCGCTCACCGTGGCCGTCCCCGGCGTCATCGCAGCCCGGCTGCGGCGGGTGCCGTTCGTCTTCGAGGTGCGCGACCTGTGGCCCGAGGTGCCGATCGAGATGGGCGCGCTGCGCCATCCGGCCGCGCGCCGGCTCGCCGGGGCGCTCGCCTCGTTCGCGTACCGCAACGCCGAGGAGGTCATCGCGCTCTCCCCGGGCATGGCGGCCGGCGTCACGGCCCGCCGCCCGGGCACCCGCACCACGGTGATCCCGAACGCCGCCGACCTGGCGCTGTTCGACGTGGAGCCGGACGCAGTGCGCCGGTTCCGTGCCGAGCACCGTTGGCTCGGTGATCGGCCGCTGATCGTCTACACCGGCGCCCTGGGCGCGGTCAACGGCGTCGACTACCTGGTCCGTGCGGCGGCCCGGATGCGGGACCTCGACCCGCAGGTCCAGTTCCTCGTGGTCGGGCATGGCAAGGAATGGGACGACACGGCCCGGCTCGCCGCCGAGTACGGGCTGCTGGACGACACGTTCCACATGTGGGAGAAGGTCCCCAAAGCGCGGCTTCCGGTCATCCTCGGCGCGGCCACGATGTCGACCAGCCTGGTCCGGCCGATCCGCGCGCTCTGGGACAACTCGGCGAACAAGTTCTTCGACGCGCTGGCGGCCGGCCGCCCGATCGCCATCAACTACGGCGGCTGGCAGGCCGATGCACTGCGCGCATCGGGCGCCGGCCTGGTCCTGGACCCCTCCGACGCGGACGCGGCAGCGACCGCTCTAGCGGGCCACGTCCGCGATGAGCTATGGCTGAAGGAAGCCCGCGAGGCGGCGTACCGGCTCGCGGTCGACGAGTTCTCGCGGGACCTGCTCTTCGAACGCTTCGAAGCCGTGCTGAACCGGTCGGCTGCCGCTCACGCGGCCCTGTCCGAGCCGTCGTGACGATCGGGAGAAACGAACGTGGAACTGCGCGAGTACGTCCGGGCCTGCCGCCGCCGATGGCCGTGGATCCTGCTGCCGGTGCTGGCCGCCATGGGCATCGCGGCCGGCGTGACCCTCGCCGGGGCGCCCGCCTACCGGTCCTCCACGGTGCTGTTCGTCACCACCGGCGCGAGCGATCCGGATGCCAAGGCGAGCCGGCTCAACTCGTACATCGCGCTGCTCACCGGCCCGCGAGTGGCCGACAGCGTCAAGTCGGAGCTGGACCTCCCGCTCACCCGCAAGCAAGTGCAGGACAGCATCACCGCGCAGGTGCAGGACGGCACCGACCTGCTCGTTGTGTCCGCCACCGGCTCGTCGGCGGACCGCAGCCGGAACATCGTCACAGCGGCCACGTCCGCGCTGGTCAGCCTGGCCCGGCAGCTCGATCCACCCAGCACCACCGCCACCGACGCACCGCAACCGTCGATCACGATCGCGCAGGATCCGATCACCACCTCCCAGCCCAACAACCTGGTACGCAACGTGGGCTTCTCGGCCATGCTGGGGCTGCTGGTCGGCGCCTCGGCGGTCGCCGTACGGGAGGCGACCCGCCAGACCGTCACGGACGAGGATGACCTGCGCCGCCTGGGTCTCGGCACGGTGGGTGTCATCTCGCTTGCCGGTCGTTCGGCCCGGTTCGGGATCGGCTCTCCGGACGCCGCGCTCGCCGAGGCCTTCCGCCGGCTGCGGAGCATGCTGCCGGACGTCTCCGGCTCGGCGTCCGACGGCGGGCGCGGCACATCGTTCATGCTCACCGGCTCGAACCGGGAGGAGGGCACCACCGCGGTGGCCTGCGGCCTGGCCATCGCCATGGCCGAGACCGGGGCGAAGGTCGCGCTCGTGGACGCCAACCTGCGCACGCCCGGCGTGGGCCGGTATCTCGCGCTGGACACCACACCGGGGCTTGCCGACGTGCTGGCCGGCGCGGCGGCCATGCCGGACGTGCTGCGTGACTCGCTGGACGGCCGGCTCACCGTTCTGCCCGCCGGCCGTCACCCGGTCGATCCGGGCGAGATCCTCGCCACTCCCGCGCTGGGCGCCACGGTCCGGGAGCTGACCGAGCGGTTCGACGTCGTGCTGGTGGATGCGCCGCCGTTGCACGCCGTCGCGGACGCCGCCGTATTGAGCAAGGTCACCGACAGTGCCCTTCTGGTGGTGCGCGCGGGGCGCACCCGCGTTGCCGACGTCGAGCGCTCGACGGACCTGCTGGAACGCGTCGGCGCCACGCTCGCCGGAGCGGTCCTCAACGCGCTGCCGCGCAAGCTGCCGACCGGACCGGCGTGGAATCGCGGTGACCAGATCGCCGGGCTGCCCCGCGGCAGCGAGCCGGCTCCGGGCGTCCAGCCGGAGGACGAGACCGGCGTCGACGCGCGCGGGCAGGCCCGAGCCCCCGGCGGCATCCCCGCGCGGGGCCGGGCCCGCGTGATCACCGGCACCATCAAAGCCGACGACCAGCCCGACGGTGACGACGCCGGACCGGACCGGACCGAGGATTCCCAGCCGTCCGCCCGGGGTCAGGCCCGGGTTGTGATCATCACCGACGCGCACCCGCCCGCGAAGGGCGAAAGTACAGAGACCCCGAGCGTGCCCGCCCAGCGGGAGCCGGACGAGGAGCAGCAGCCCGGTGAGTGAGCTGCAGGCCGAGCGGACCACCCCGGCGGAGCAGATCGCTCCCCCGTTCCGGGCCGATCCGCTCGCCTGGGCCGTCGGGCGCCTGCGCGAACCGTATGTGCAACTGGTCGCGTCGCAGTTGCTCGCCGGCGGCGTCGCCTTCGTCGCCAACGTACTGATGGCGCGCGCCCTGTCCCCGACCGGGCGCGGCGAGGTGGCCTTGATGTTGCAGATCAGCTACCTCGCCACGCAGGTCCTGCTGCTGGGCACCGAGCGTAGCTTCACGGCGGAGTGCCACGGCGCCGCGCCGGCCGTCGCTGTCCGGGCGTACGCGAGGCTGCTCGTGGTTCCCTGCGCGGCGGGGCTGACGTTGGCCGTCGCGTTCGCCACGATCGCGCCGCACGGCATCGATCCGGCGCCGGTTCTCGTCACCCTGGTCGCGTGCTACACCGTCGTGGACGTGATGGTGCTGGCCAGCAGGGCGATCGCGGTGGCCACCAATCGGATGGCTGACTTCTTTCGGTGCCGCGTCGTGGAATCGGTGCTGACCCTCGGAATCATGGCCGTGCTGTACGGCGCGAAGGTCACGCACCCGGGTGTGTGGATCCTCGCCTACCTGATCGCCGGCACGGTGCCGACCGCGGCGTGCGTGGTGCTGTGGTTGCGGCGACCGCTGCCGGCGACCGCGGCCCCGATCACCGCGGCCCAACGGCGCCTCGTCCGGCGCGAGGGCGTGACGCTGTTCCCGGCCGCGCTCGCGAACATGGCCATGCTGCGCGTGGATCGGCTGGCTCTGCCCGCCCTCTCGTCGACTGCCGCCCTCGGTCTCTACACCAGCGTCGCCACGATGACCGAGCTGCTCGCATGGCCCTTGCGGGCGTACGCCGACTCGCGGCTCGGCCGGTGGCGCGCGTCGCACCGCCACGGCGCGCTTCGCGCCCGCCCGCTGATCGTCGCGGCCACCGTGTACACGGTTGTCGTCGCTCCGGTGCTGGCCGGCGGCCTGTACCTGCTCATCGTTCCGGTGTTCGGGGAACGGTACGCGCCCGCGCGCGCCGTGGTGCTGCCGCTGGTGGCGGCCGCCGGTTTGTACGCGGTGTCCCGGATCAGCCTCGGGCTGCTGGTCGCCCGGGGGTACGGCACTCTGGTGTCCGCGGCCGAGATCTGCGGGTTCGTCGTCAGCCTGGCGGCATACCTGCTGCTGATTCCGCCGTACGGCATTGCGGGCGCGGCGTACGGATCACTGTTCGGGTACGGCGCCTGCCTGGCGTTCGCGCTCATCGCCAGCAAGCTGGTCGGGCACCGGAGCGGGACACCGGGCGAGGACGGCCGGACACCATGAGCCGGCTCAGGATGCCGCCGGCATTCGTCGCTCCGGCGCTGGTGCTGATCCTGGTGGCGCTCGGCGGCCGGTACACGCTCGACCGGGCGGGACTCACCGGTCTGGGCTGGGTCGACCTGCGGGTGGTCGGTCTGCTGATCGGGTTCGTCCTCCTGGTCATCGACATAGCCCGGCGGCCGAGGACGCGGCGCGCGCTCCGTCGAGAAGGCTGGCTCGTCGTCGCCACGCTCTTCTTCCTGTTCCAGATCGCCTCGGGTCTGTGGGCGCCGCCCGGGGCGCGGCTGGGGGAGAAGGCGCTCGACATCGTGCTGATGGCGGCGCTCACCATCGCGATCTACCTGTACACACTCGGCGATCCGGCGGTGGTCGTCCTGACCACGTTCCGGTTGTTCTACGTGGCCGCGATCATCTTCGCCATCGGCGCTCTGCTCGGGGGTCCGGGCGAGCAGGGCCGGTACGCCGCGTTCGGCGGTGGTCCGAACGTCTTCGTCCGCATCCAGATCATCGGCATCATCGCCGCCGTGGCGATGTGCCTGTTCCGCCGCCGGCTCCTGCCGCTGCTTGCCGTGCCGTTGTTCCTGCTCGGCGCCGTGCTGTCCGGCTCGCGGGCGGGCCTGATCGCCGGGGTGGCCGTCGGCGCGGCGGGACTCTGGCGGATTCGGCACCGGCTCCGTGCCGGGCCGGTGTTCGCCGCGGTCGCATTGCTCGTTGCCTGCGCCGGAGTCATCGTTGCGCTCGCGCCACCCGCCTTCACCAGCCTCTTCGAGAACCGGTTCGTCCAGCAGACGGTGGAGGAACACTATCTGTCCAACCGGACCGAGATCTGGATGGCGACGTGGCGGCTGGCGGTGGAGCACCCGCTCATCGGCGCCGGCCTGGACGGCTTCTACGGCCTCATCGGGCGCGCCCAAGGTACGCAGTATCCGCACAACTACGTCCTCGGTGTGGCGGCCGAGGGCGGCATCGTCGGGATAGGACTGTTGGCCGGGGCGGTGGTGTTGCTGGCGCGGACGGTACGCCACAGTGGCGGGCACCCGCGGGAGAGCGCGTTCGCCATCGCAGCGGCGGTGTTCGTGGCGCTCAGCAGCCTCTTCTCCGGTGACTACTACGACGCCCGGCTCGCCTGGCTGTTCGCCGCCATGGCCGCCGCGGCCGCCGTGACGCCGAACGAGCCGCCGGCGACGACGAACGCTGCCGAGGTGACACCGTCGGCGCAGACGACGGCCGCACCCAGCGGCACACGAGAACGGGTACGCCGGTGAACGCCGCCAGAGTCACCCGCCGCTCACTCCTGGTCCTGGCCGCCGTGTCGCTGACCGCCGCCAGCGCGGGCCCGAACGCGGACGTGCCGCCGATCATGCGGCCGTTGCCCGCCCCGCCACCGGCCCCGCGCAAGGTGGTAACGGTCCGGCCGGTCTCGTACTGGGCGAAGGTGTACCTCCAGAGCTGGGACTATCAGACCCAGAACGTCCTACCGCAGAGCCGCTCGGCCGACAGCTGGGATCACTACAGCCTGTCCTACGTGATCGACGCGAACATCGCGATGTTCCGAGCGACCGGGGAACGGCGTTACCTCGATCGCGCACTGGACTGGATCGAGAACGTGATCGCCACCTCAGCCGTCTCATCCGCGTTGCACACCAGTCAGTACCGCGACCAGTATCGCGGTTGGGTGTCATCGGAGGGCGACCTGGATCGGCCCGGCGTCGAGGTGCCGCTGTACGAGAGCTATTTCTGGCGGTACGGAACGGCTCTGCTGCCGGCGATCCGGGAAACGCGCGCCGTCTACAGCGATCCGGCGTACCGCGCCCGATACGAGAGCCTGCTCCGGTTCGCCGAGGTGGACGTGTTCGAAAAGTGGTATTCGCGTGGCGCCGACGAGAACGTCTACCGCAGCCGGACCCACATGGCGGCGCACTGGGCACAGATCGCGCTGAACCTGTCGCTGGTGACCACCGACCCGGCGCGGGCGGCACGTTACCGTCAGGTGATCGACAACATCGATCTCCATATGCCCAATGTGGACTCCAGCCTTCGCGGCCAGTTGCGGCGCAACCCGGCCGAACCGACCGCCTACTTCTGGAGCGACGTCTGGGGTTCGTTCCGCCGGCCCGGACAGGACGTCAGCCACGGCAACGGCGTCATGGCGTACGCCGTCGAGGCGTGCGACCGCGGTGGGCGGTGGACGCACGCCGACATGGCGGCGTTCTGCGCGCTGCTGACCAAGGTGATCTGGCCGGGCGGTCGCACCTATCACGCCTACGTGGACGGCACCGGCGCCGACAACGGCTGGTACTCCGACGGCTTCGTGAAGCTGGGCCGCTACGACCCCGCCGTACAACGGCGGCTGGATGGACATGAGGTGGTCAACGAACAGTTCGCCGCGAACATGGCACTCAACGCCAGATTGCTGTCGTGAAACGGCGCCCGGGGCGGTGTCATGACGTAAGGAGTGACGAGGGTGACTGGTGAACATGCGCTGTTGGAGCCGGCAGCCACGCAGTGGAAAGAGGCGCTGCGACGGACCGCACACGACATGTATCACGTGCCGGAGTATGTCCTGCTGGACGCCCGGCTGGCCGGTGGCGAACCGGCCGCGTTCTGGTACGGCGAGGACGACCGGCAACTGCTCGTGCCGTTGATCGTGCGGGACATCGCGGATTCCGACCGTCGCGACGCGGTGTCGCCGTACGGATATCCGGCCCCGGTCAGCGGCGCGCCGTCCAGCGACGTCGCCTTCTGGGAACGCGCCTGCCGGTCCATGGTGGACACCTTGCGTCAGCGACGCATCGTGACCGTGTTCGTACGGCTGCATCCGCTGATGGACACTCCGCTGGACACGCTGGCGAAGTTCGGCACGGTGGTCCGCCACGGCGAGACGGTGTCGATGGACCTGACGGTCAGCGTCGAGGAGATGTGGCGGCAGACCCGCAGCGACCATCGCAACCACATCAACCGGGCCCGGCGCGCCGGCACCAATGTGGTGTTCGACGACTGGAGCCGGCTGAGCGAGTGGGTCGAGGTGTACCACGACAACATGCGGCGGGTCGGTGCGTCGGACTACTACTTCTTCCCCTGTGACCACCTGGCCGCGCTGCACGAGGCGGTGGGCGACCGGATGCACTTCGCCGTCGCGTTGCAGGACGGCGAGGTGGTCGGCGGCAACACGTTCTTCGAGCACGAGGGCATCGCGACCGGGTACGTGTCGTCCACCCGCCGCGCCCGCAACCGCTACGCCGACGAACTGCTCTACGACGAGGTGCGCCGGTTCTGCAAGAACCGCGGCGACACCGTCTTCCACCTGGGCGGCGGCAAGGGCGGCCGCAACGACTCGCTGTTCGAGTACAAGGCCGGCTTCTCACCGACCCGGCACCCGTTCCACACCTGGCGCGTGGTCACCGACCTGGACGCGTACCGGCGGCTGGTCGCCGAGCGCAGCCCGGCGGCCGACCCGGACGACATGACCGGCACGTTTCCGTCCTACCGTTAGGAGAGACCGCATGCGGATCGTCTGCGTCGGCGGTGGACCGGCCGGCCTGTACTTCGCGGTGCTGGCGAAGCTGGCGAACCCTTCGCACGAGATCACCGTGGTGGAACGCAACCCTCCTGGCGTCACGTACGGCTGGGGCGTGGTCTTCTGGGACGACCTGCTCGACGATCTGTTCCGGAGCGACCCGGTCAGCGCCCGGATGATCTGGGACGCCGCCTGGAAATGGGACGAGTACGAGGTCCGCGCCTCCGGCAAGCCCACCACCCATATGGGCGGCTACGGCTTCAGCATGGGCCGCCGTAGCCTGCTGGACATCCTCGCCCGGCGCGCCACCGATCTCGGCGTCGACATCCGGTACGAGACCGAGCTGACCGGCGAGTCCGAATACCCGGACGCGGACCTGATCGTGGCGTGCGACGGCGCGCGCAGCCGGTTACGGGAGCGGCACACCGAACATTTCGGCACGCGCGTCGACGTCGGTCGCAACGAATACATCTGGTTGGGCACGCCGCACGTCTTCGACACGTTCACGTTCGGATTCGAACGCACCGAGGCCGGCTGGATCTGGTTCCACGCGTACCCGTTCACCAGTGATACCAGCACGTTCATCGTGGAGTGTCTGCCCGCGACGTGGACGGCGCTCGGACTGGACCGCGCCGACGCCGAGGAAGGCTGCGCCCGCCTGGCGGACATCTTCGCCAAGCACCTCGACGGGCAGCCGCTGGTGGACCACCGCGCCGCGGTCGGCAGCACCGGCTGGCTCAACTTCCGCCGGATCACCAACGAGCGGTGGCACCGCGGCAATGTCGTGCTGATGGGCGACGCCGCCCACACCACCCACTTCGCGATCGGCTCCGGCACGAAGCTGGCAATGCAGGATGCCATCGCCCTGTCCGAGGCGCTCGCCACCGGCGAGCCGCTGCCCGCGGCGCTGGCCGCCTACGAGCACCGCCGCAAGACCGCCCTGGCGCCGCTGCAACGGGCCGCGAAGGCCAGCAGTGAATGGTTCGAACGGCTGCCCGAGTACGTCGACCGGCCGGCGTACCAGTTCGCGTTCGCTCTGTTCGACCGGCGGGGCGAGTTCCCGGCGTGGCGGTACCTACTGCACGTCGCCACGCAGCCGCGACCGCTTCGCGCCGGCCTTCGCTGGGTACTCACAGCGCGGAAATGGGCCCGGGTACGGCGACGGATGACGGCCACCACTCGCTGATCCGATCAAGATCGCGGACAATCGAACCATGACAGAGGGACAACGACGTGACCACTGAGGCCTTCCTACTGGGCCCAGACGCCGCCGACTGGGGCGAGGCGTTGGCGCGCACCTCGCACGATGTGTACCACCTTCCGGAGTACGTGGTGATGGATGCGCCTTTGTCCGGTGGCGCTCCGGTGGCGGTCCGGTACGACGAGCCCGGACGGGTGCTACTCCTACCCCTGGTGCTGCGGCCGATCCACGAGTCCGGAATGCGGGACGCGGTGTCGCCGTACGGATATCCGGGACCCATCAGCAACACCGGGCCGGAGGACGGTGCTTTCTGGACGCGCGCCGGCCAGGCGATGGTGGATCTGCTCCACAAGGAGGGGATCGTCACGGCGTTCGTCCGGCTGCACCCGTTGCTGCCGGCTCCGGTCGACGCGCTGGCCAGCGTGGGCACCGTCGTCCACCATGGTCAGACCGTGTCGGTGGACCTGTCGCTCAGCCTCGAGGAGATGTGGCGGCAGACCCGCCAAACACGCCGTAACGAGATCAGCAAGGCGCGGCGCGCCGGTGTCGACATCGTCGTCGACGACTGGAGCCGGTTCGACCAGTGGATCGACACCTATCACGACAACATGCGCCGGGTCGGGGCGTCCGGCTACTACTTCTTTCCGCCCGCACACTTTCACGCGCTCCGCACCGCACTCGGTGACCGGATGCACCTGGCCGTCGCGCTCCTGGACGGGCAACTGCTGGGTGGCAACCTGTTTTTCGAGTACCGCGGCTTCATGCACAGCTATCTGCAGTCCACCCGCGACGGCAACAGCCATCACGCGGACAAACTGCTCTACGACGAGCTCCGGCGCTGGGGCCGGGCACGGGGGAACACGGTGTTCCATCTCGGCGGAGGCCTCGGCGGGGCGCACGACTCGCTGTTCGCCTTCAAGGCGGCGTTCGGCGCCGGCCGGCACGATTTCCACACCTGGCGGGTGGTGACCGACCCGGACTCCTATGCGGACCTGCTGGCGCCTGGCGTACCGGTGGAGAGCACCATGTCCGGGCGGTTCCCGCCGTACCGCTGAGCCCGTACCGCTGAGCCCAACCTGCTGAGCCCGTACCGCTGAGCCCGTACCGCGAAGCCGGCGGCCCGGCGGGCGTCGCCTGCCCACCGGGCCGCCGGGGCTTGTACCGGCTGCTACCGACGCATTCTCCCGCGATCTTGGAGTTGTGGTTAGCCTTTTGGGAGCTTAACGGCCGTTTTGTTCCAACCACAACTCCAAGATCGCGGAGAAGCGGCAGGAGCCGGGGCGGGATCAGGCCGCTTCCGCTTCCTTCGCCCACGGGCTGTCCAGCTCGTCGCGCCGCAGCGCGGCGCCCGTGCGCCAGATGATCCTCAGGTCCAGGACCGGCGACCAGTGATCGACGTACCAGCTGTCCAGCACGAACCGCTCCGGCCAGCTGATCGTGTTGCGCCCGTTGATCTGCGCCCAACCGGTGATGCCCGGTTTCACCGCCAGCCTGCGCCGGTCCGCAGTGGAGTACACCTCGACGTGCGGCAGCACGTCCGGACGCGGGCCGACCAGGCACATGTCGCCGCGCAGCACGTTGATCAGCTGGGGCAGTTCGTCCATGCTGGTCCGGCGCAGGAACCGTCCACATCGGGTGATCCGGGGGTCGTCGTCGACCAGGCCGAACGGGTCGCGCAGCCCGAACTGCTCGCTCATCGCGACAGCGTCGTGCACCATCGTGCGGAACTTCAGCATCCGGAACGGCACACCCTCCCGGCCGGCGCGGTCCTGCACGAAGAACACGCCCTTGCCGTCGCCGATCCGGATCCACAGCGCGATCGTGATCAGCAGCGGTGACAGCACGATCAGCGCGACCGCGGCGGCGACCTGGTTGGCGACGTCCCAGCCGAGGTGGACGATCTCCCGGCTCGGTGCCACGTACACGGCACACCTCCCTCAGATTGACTCGACCGTGGGTCCGGTCAGGCGGTGACGGGTGTCCAGCACGTACCGTGCGTGCTGCACGACGAGGTCGAGGTCGAAGGCGTCGTGGTCAGCCAGCAGCACCACCGCGTCCGCGGCCGCGAGCTGTTCAGCGGTCAGCGCGACCCGCACGACCCGCCGGTCGACGTGGGCGTCCTCGACCACGTGCGGGTCGGCGGCGCGGACCTCGGCCCCCATGTCGAGCAGCAGGCCGGCCACGCGCCGGGCCGGCGACTCGCGGGCGTCGCCGCTGTTCTTCTTGTAGGCGAGGCCCAGCAGGAGCACGGTCGAGCCGTTGACCGCCAGACGGCGGGTGTTGAGCGCCGCGATGAGCCGCCGGACCACGTAGTCGGGCATGTGGTTGTTGATGTCGTTGGCCAGCTCGACGAAGCGGAAGCTCTGGCCCAGCGCCCGCTGGACCCGCCACGACAGGTACGACGGGTCGATCGGCAGGCAGTGGCCGCCGACGCCCGGCCCGGGCACGAACCGCATGTATCCGAACGGCTTCGACGACGCCGCGTCGATCGCCTCCCACACGTCGATGCCCAGGTCGTGCGCGAACACCGCCAGTTCGTTGACGAGTGCGATGTTCACGTGCCGGAAGGTGTTCTCCATCAGCTTGGTCAGCTCCGCCACCTTGGGGTCGGAGACCGGCACGGTCCGCTCCACCACGGAGCCGTAGAACGCCGCGATGCGGTTCAGCGACGCCTCGTTCACGCCGGAGACCACCTTCGGCGTGGTGACGAGGCTCCACTCCCGGTTGCCCGGATCGATCCGCTCGGGGCTGTAGCCGAGGTGGAAGTCGACGCCGGCGAGCAGGCCGGAACCCTCCTCGAGCAGTGGCGCCACCAGCTCCGTCGTGGTGCCGGGATAGGTGGTCGATTCCAGCGCCACGGTCGCTCCCGGCCGCAGGTACCGGGCCAGGGTGCGGGCCGCGTGCTCGATGTAGCTGAGGTCGGGCGCGCCCTCGCGCAACGGCGTGGGCACCGCGATGACGGCGACATCGAAGCCGGCGCAGGCCCGCGGGTCGGACGACGGGCGGAAGGTCTCCCGGATCTCCCGCAGGTCCGCGTCGGACACGTCATCCACATAGGACTCCGCCGCCTCGAGCCGCTTGATCCGCTCGGCGTCCACGTCGAAGCCGACGACCGTGTGCCCGGCCCGCGCGGCCCGGACCGCCAGCGGCAGCCCCACGTACCCCTGTCCGACGACCACGACGCGCATCAGTGCCTCCCATTGCCGTTGCGGTGGGCGACCGACAGGACCGGGCTCTCGGCCAGCCAGCGCAGCACCGCGATCAGGTCCTCGCGCGGGGCG
>Ga0081539_10003577_pt1 | contig 18854 bp, 20 predicted proteins | sample TabmetS4T2R2_FD_71023 | JGI IMG/M metagenome (GOLD analysis project Ga0081539, IMG submission 71023) | Tabebuia heterophylla rhizosphere microbial communities from the University of Puerto Rico - S4T2R2 | ecosystem: Host-associated > Plants > Roots > Rhizosphere ...
CCCCCCGCACCCCCCTCCCCCCAAAAGGGCCCCCCTTCGATCCCCCCCCCCCCCCCGCCTTTCCCCCCCCCCGTCCCCTTCCCCCGCCCCTTCCCCCGCCCCTCCCCGCAGCCCCTTCCCGCCGTTCCCTCCCGCCGTTCCCTCCCGACACTCCTTCCCGCCGCTCCCCCCGCCGCTCCCTCCCGCCGCTCCCTCCCGACACTCCCGTCGCCCCTCTCACCATCTCTCTCACCGCTCCCGCCCCTTCCCCCCTAACCCACCGTCACCAACCCATTGCACAATCCACCCAAATCGGGAATCGTATGCAGTATGGAGTATGCAAGGCTCTCGCGTCGCTCCCTGCTGGCCCTCGCCACCGCCACCGGCGTCACGATGGCCGCCGACGCCGCCATCTCCGCCACCCCGCACTCCCCCGACCCCACCGACCCGTGGCAACGCCTCCTGACCGGCAACAACCGCTTCGCCGAAGGCCGCCCCCGCCACCCGCACCAGGACCCCGCCCACCGCCAGTCCCTCGTCGACGCCCAACACCCCATCGCCTGCGTCCTGGGCTGCGCCGACTCCCGCGTCCCCGCCGAAATCCTCTTCGACCAGGGCCTCGGCGACCTCTTCACCGTCCGCGCCGTGGGCGAGGTCCTCGACGACGCCGTGGTCGGCAGCATCGAGTACGCCGCCGAACACCTCCACGTCCCCTTGATCGTCATCCTCGGCCACTCCGGCTGCGGCGCCGTCAAGGCCGCGATCGACCTGGTCAACGGCCGCAGCGTGGTCACCGGCAACGTCGACACCGTCGCCCGCGCCATCGAGGCCACCGTCCGCGCCACCCCACCCGACCCCGACGCGACGAGGTTCCTCAACACCTGCGTCCGCAACCAAACGACGCGGGTCGCCCAGGAACTCACCACGAGATCGGGAATCCGCACACGCATCGTGACCGCCGTGTACGACCTCCGCACCGGCCGGGTGACCGCCCACTAACGCCACGTAACCGCACCCCGCGTCACGACACCCCGTAACGGGGGTTAGCGTCCAGTGCATCTTTAGGGGATGCTGGACAGATGTCCCGCCGGCGCGACATACGGCTGCCGGCGAGACCGCGATCGTGCCGGAGGTCGATGTTGCGTCGCAAGGTTGCCGTGCTGCTGATGGTCTGCGCGGCGGTCGGCGCTGGTTGCAGTTCGGGTGAGCCGAGCGACGAGCTGATGGTGACCGATCATCCGGTCGCGGCGGTAGCGGCGGTCTCCCCACCGGCCACCACCACGCCCAAGGGCACGGTCACCCCACTGCCCGACGCGGTCACCGCCATGGCGCTCGAGCCAAGGACCAGGACCCTGGCGGTCGCGACCAAGGACACCATCCACCTCTACGACGTGGCCGACACGCCGACCCCGACGAAGACCGTCGAGCTGACCGCCGAGTCCCTGACCGTCGACGACGGCGAGTTCCTCGTGGCCGGCGCGAACAAGCTCACCCGCCTGACCCCGGACGGCACCACCAGCCCCGCCACGGAGTTCCGCGGCCATCCCGTCAGCGCCACCACCTACGACGGCCGCACCCTCGTCGCGCTCAAGGACGAGCGCGCGGTGGCGGTGGTCAAGGACTACCGCGTCCAACGCAGGATCACCGGTGACCTGATGAGCGCTGACCAGGTCCTGTCCACCGGCAAGAACGCGGTCGTGCTCGACCGCCTGCGCAACGCGGTGTTCGAGCTGGACGTGCCGGGCGCCGGCGTCAAGCAGGGCCTGCGCGCCGGCCAGGGCGCGACGAACGCCGTCACCGACCGTTTTGGCCGGGTGCTCGTCACCGACACCCGCGGCGGCGCGCTGCTCGCGTTCTCCGTGGACCCGCTGCTCCTGCGCCAGAACTACCCCGTGCCCGGCGCGCCGTACGCGATCGCCTACGACCGGGAACGCGACATCGCGTGGGTGACGTTGACCAAGACGAACGAAGTGGTCGGCTACGAGGTGGCCGGCGAGCAGCCGAAGGAGAAGTACCGGTTCCCCACGGTGTCCCAGCCCAACACCGTGGCGGTGGACCCGAGCAGCGGGCGCGTGATCGTCGCGTCCGGCACTGGAGATGGAATTCAGGTGATTTCGATATGAGCTCAGAGGTGGTCGACGGGGACTGGGAGTACCGGCCGCTGCGCCTGCCGCCAGGGATCTCGCGGCGGTCAGCGGCCACGCAGCTTTCCATCCACGCCGAGTTCGCCGGCTGGGAGCTGTCCAACGTGCGGCTCTACTCGGACGGGAGCCGGCGGGTGCTGCTCAAGCGACGCCGCGCCCGCGGGCTCCTGCCCGGTCTGAGCACCTAGAACTCAGCCGCCACTCTGCACGGGGAGGTTCTCGACACCTTCCCAGACCGCCCGCGCGCCGGCGTCGCCGACGCGGTAGACGTGGATGCCCGCGCCGACCGCGACGCCGACGGTGACGAGCGCGAGCACGATCGCCACCAGTGCCGGCGCCCTGCCCGCCTCCTGCGGCACCTCGTCCTCAGCACCCGCCCCGCCGACTGCCACCTTGGTGGTCACCTTCCGCTCGGCCATGGTGTGCACGACCATCAGCGCCCCGACCGTGACCGTCACGCCGATGGCCCACCAGAGCATGAGATCGCCCAGCCGCTCGTGCTCGGCGATCTGCGGACTCGCCGGCAACCGGCTGGACAGGTTTTCCCCGCTCGAGGTCGTGAACGGCACGAGTAACGTCCCGACCGCGGCCACGGCGAAGACGAGCCAGCCGAATCGGCGCCGGACCGCGGGCCACACGGCCGTGAGAACGGCGCCTGCGACGGCGAGCACGATCAGCACCACGGTGAAGTGTACGAGCAATGGGTGGACCGGCAGACCGCCGATGAATTCGGGCACGATGCCTCCGTCATGGTTCGGATGTAGTTGTCGGCTGCTTACGCGGCACTAGGCCAAATGGTTCACCCGGTGAGGACTTCCCGCACCTCGGCAACGATCCGGGGAACGATCTCCGCCACCGCCTCGAGCGGCAGCACGTGCCCGGCGCCGGGGATGGTAACCGAGTGCCCGTGCCGCAGCGCGTCAGCCAGCCGCCCCGCATGCCCGACGGGAACGAGCCGGTCCCTCTCCCCCACCATCACGACCACAGGAAGAGAGGAAGCGACCTCAAGCGCGACCGCCCGGTCCGCACGGTCCAACGCCGGCCGGAAGAGCGCGACGGTGTCGGGCCAGTGATGCATGACCATCTCGGCGACAAGCCGCACATCCTCCGGTGACGGATCGTCACCAAGCAACAACCACCGCAACCCGATAGTGGCCGCTTTGTCGACTTTCCGGTGAACCTGCCCCACAAGCCGCGGCCCAAGAATGGCATGCAGATCCTGCACGACCCGCCCAATCGACTGGGGCAACGCCTCGGCGACCCACCCAACGCTGGTCGACAGGAACATCAGGGCGCCGACCCGCCGCGAGGCGAGCTCCTGGTGCCGAGCGACCATCCGCATGGCGACCTGCCCACCCATCCCGTGCCCGACAAGAACGACGGGCCCGTGAGGAACCGCCAGCTCAAGCACCTCGGCAAGATCGTCCCCGAGCTGCTCGAGCGTGGCGGTCTCAGCGGAGGCCGCACTCGACTCCCCATGCCCCCGATGGTCATAAGCGATGACGGAGACCTCGCCGACCTCCGCCAACAACGAAACGACCTTGTGCCAAACCCGCCGATCCAAGGCATAGCTGTGCAAGAGCACGACGGTCACGGCCGCACCAGGCACACCCGCCCGAGTGACACCCAGCCGAGCCCCATCACCCAGCACGAGGAACGAGGTGCTCAACAGCTGCGCAGAAAGCGATCAAGCACCCGAGTCCCGAACCGCACCGCGTCCACCGGCACCCGCTCATCCACCCCGTGAAAGAGCGCGGTGAAGTCAAGATCAGCCGGCAACCGAAGCGGCGCGAACCCGAAGCACCGAATACCGAGCGTGTGCAGCGACTTGGAGTCCGTACCACCCGAAAGGACGTAGGGAATGGTCCGAGCCCCAGGATCCTCAGCCTGCACCGCGGCGGTCATGGCATCAACAAGATCCCCGTCAAAGGTCGTCTCCACTGCCGGAAGATGCGTAACCCACTCCCGCTCAACGTCCGGCCCGAGGATCTCGTCAAGCTCCCGCTCGAAGGCAGCCTGCCGCCCAGGCAACACGCGACAGTCCACAACCGCCTCAGCGACCGAGGGGATGACGTTGGCCTTGTACCCGGCGTTGAGCATCGTCGGGTTAGCCGTGTCACGCAGCGTAGCCCCCACCACCCGAGCAAAGGGCCCCAACTTGGCCACCGCCCCAGGCAGGTCCGCCTCATCGAACTCAAGCCCCGTCAACTCGGTGACCGAGGTAAGAAACGCCCGCACAGAATCGGTCACGACCAGCGGAAACTCATGGGCCCCCAACCGCGCGACAGCAGCCGCCAACTTCGTGACGGCGTTGTCGTCATGCAGCATCGACCCATGCCCGGCGCGGCCCCGGACCCGAAGCCGCATCCAGGCGATCCCCTTCTCCGCGATCTCGATCGTGTAAGCCCGAAGCCCCTCCCCCAAGGTGACGGAGAACCCCCCCACCTCTCCGACAGCCTCAGTAACCCCGTCAAAGAGGTCGGCCCGATTCTCAACCAGCCACTGTGCCCCGTAAGCCCCGCCAGCCTCCTCATCAGCAAAGAACGCGAAGACCAGATCCCGAGGCGGCACCACCCCGTCCCGCTTGAACCGCCGAGCAGTGGCCAAGGTCATACCGACCATGTCCTTCATGTCCACGGCGCCCCGCCCCCAGATGTACCCATCCCGGATAGCGCCAGAGAACGGATGCACAGACCACTCGGTAGGATCAGCCGGCACCACATCCAGGTGACCATGGATCAAGAGCGCACCACGCTCCGAGTCCGCCCCAGGAAGCCGAGCAAAGACGTTCCCTCTACCGGGTGCCCCAGACTCCACGTAAGTGGTCTCGTACCCCACCTCTTCAAGCTTCCCGCGGACATACTCAGCCGCCACCCGCTCACCGACAGTGGTCGAAGGCTCCCCAGTGTTGGTCGTATCGATGCGAATGAGCTCACTGGTGAGCTCCACGGCCTCGTCCTGGGCCAGGTCAATCGGTTCGGTCACGGCCCCTTCCTACCATTGCGACACCCCCTGAACCCGCCTGAACGGCATCCGCTACGCTGTGCACACCACAGAGTCCGAGTGGCGGAATGGCAGACGCGCTAGCTTGAGGTGCTAGTGCCCGACAAGGGCGTGGGGGTTCAAGTCCCCCCTCGGACACCAGTTCTGGTGAGATTGCACCAACTTCGTGAATTCTCACGATGAATCTGCGATGCCCCGGGAAGGTGAAGCTCACTCGGCGTCTCGGGACTCAAACAGTTGATATGCTGATATGCGGTCGCGGCCTCGAGGCTGCCCGCTGTCGCACGTACCAACTGCGGCACGAACACCGCGCTGAGCGCGCCATCCGCGAGCAAGATCGTCGGCGGCGTGTTGGCCCGGTGAACGCGCTGCCGACGGTATACAGCCGAGCGCGGTGGCCCACACCGAAGTCCGGGCCCGACCGCGGCGCAGCAGGCCACGAACGTGTCGACCAGCCTGCGCCCGACGCCACCGCCGCCCGAGGCAGCAGCCACCGCGACCGCGGTCAGATCGGCGACAGGGCCGTGCGCGGGGACCCACCCGGCCCAGCTTGGTTAGGCAAGAGGAAGCCCGCCCAATGCGGCCGCGGCGCCGAGGCCTGCGCAGATGGCGAGGACGCGTGGCATGGGCCAGCGGAGCGCGAAGACCAACGCGAACGCAATGGCGATGATCGTGGCGGTCACCATTATGAGCAGCCAGCCAAGCACGCTCGCCTTGCTCCGTTCGCACCGCCAGCGTCGCCGAACTCCCGCGACGGTTGAACACCAGATCCACACCCTCGTCATCCACTAGCGACGTAGCCGCATGAGTGGCACCCTGTCAGCAGTCAGCCTTGAAGTTGCCGCTGCCGGAGAACCGACGTCGAGATTCGCAGTCAGAACCAACCAACGCCGACAAGCCCGAAAACACCATCCCGACAAGGGAACCGACATTCATCACAAGATCACGGTCGATAACTACTCCGCGTCACCACCGACTACCGGACAGAGTCGTTATTCTTACCCCCTACCTCGACAGGTATTCAAGTCTGCACTCTGTTAGGACTTGTTAAGGGATCGATCGCTCGTGGGCAAGGCCTGTTGCAGTATGGTGACATCCTGCGTGGGCCTGCGAGTACGTATCCACGCGGGCAGGCGTAGGTCACCTTCTTTGAACATTTGATTAAGTGCGGCGAGAATCCGTAGATCTTCGTCGTCGACCGCCAGGGTTTCGCCGCCTGCTTCGGTGAACGCTCGTATGGCTTCCTGCATCTTCGGCCCACCACTCCATGGACCGTTGCGAAGGATGAACAGCCGACGTCTGGCGTTCGGGTCGAAGAGTCCGGACACTGTTGCTGCCGCCCGCATGCGTTGCAGGGCTGCCAGGTGATGGCGACTTGCGATGGCCCGGAAGGACCAGTGGGTCTCGCCGTCGACAATATCGGGCGCTTGCCGCAGTCTCGCGTGAAGCGCCGGTTTGCCGGCCTGCGGAGGATCCAACGAGTACTTCGATGCTGCCGGACCTTGCTCGATGATCCATGCGCGCAGGCCGGCGGCAAGAAGCTGCGGCATCGTCACGTCCTCGGTCGACGGGCTCATCGCTGAGAAGACATCGGCGGCGCGCCGGTAGGCGTTGAACCGCTGGTCAGCCTTGACAAGGTCAGCAGACGCAGCCGGCGTGGCTGCCTCGATCCGCGTAGTAGCTAGTTTATGTGCACCGAAAACGAACCGTTCGAGCTCCGCCACCTCGCCTTGACTGATACAGTCCCGAATGTGGCGGTCGACGGCAACAAGCACGGCACGGGCGGACGCCCCGATCGACGTCGAAAATGCTGCCGGCTTGATGGGCCAGGTCGGGTACGGCGGCAGAAACCCGATCTGTTGGAACTGTTGGCTGAGCCTTCCCGCCACTAACTGCAGCGCCGCCATTTCGGAGGCTACGCCGCGCAGCGTGACGGGCTCGTCGAACCTGTTCGTCAGTTGGCCCGCCGATCGACTGCGAAGTACCTCCCATGTTGATGGAAGGGTGGCGACGACGAGGAGGCCACGACGGATTTGGTCGTGCAGCGTCGCAAGTCCACGGGCGACCTGGTGCACCGCGGCATCCGCGGGCTGCTCGGCCCCGTCGTGCCGGTCTGGTGCCAGGGCCAGGTGAATGCTGTCGACGCCGACCACGGTAGGGCCAGACAGACCGAGAACCTCCAGGATGTCGACGCTGATCGACTCGGCCGTCCGTTGTAGTGGCCGTAAAGCCCACTCGGCCAATTCACCGGTCTCCGACTCGGCCAGGGACAGGAGGTACGCGTAGGCGAGATCTTGCAGGTCGACATCGTTGGAGGCGAGCAGTGCCAGCGCGCGAACGATTTCCTGACACTCCACGGACAGACGGGGAGCATAGTCACGCACCGCGTCGATGAGCTGGTCCACGTCCCTACGGGTAAGCGGTGTCTCGCCGACGAGCGCTGACCGTGTGGGTGAGGGGAGGTCGACGCGTGAGGACAGGCGTCGCAGCATCGTGCGGACTTGCGGTTGCCCGCCCGGTCCTAGCCGAAGGAACCCATCGACGAGCGAGAGCGCGACGTTGGACCAGAAGTCGTGGGAAGTTGTCAGCTCCACGAGGAAGAAGCAGCCGCCTTGCCGTTGAATCTGGTCACGTGCCCAAGCAAGCAGATGGGTCTTGCCCGTCCCTACCGAGCCCTGCACAACCACACCCGCCTGTCGTGTGTCACGTGCCGTCGATATGTCCTGGAGCGCATGTAGCAGGTGGGCCTCGGCGACCGGATTGAGGTCGTCGATGTGGTGGGAAGCGGGTTGCCACACGTCGTCGGCAACGTAGACCGTATCCAGTCCTACCTGAGCGAGAACGTCTAGCCCTGTCTGGGTCATGCGTGCATCCCTTTGCAGACATCGGCGCGCCGCACAGATGTCCCACCACCTTCGTGGTCGGCCATCCGGTGATGTTGTGTTCGCTGGCGCTCGCACGGGGCTTTTCGCTGGTCGGGACCGACCGGGACTTCACCGCCGGTCGAGGCGCTGCGGGTGGCGGGCGCCAGCTTCCACGAGCTGCGCGAACGGCTGCATTGCTTGCTTGTCATGCCCTGTCCTCCGGGCCGGCGACCGAGCCGTCAGCGTTGAGGCCGTAGGTTCGTAGCCTGCCCAACAGGTGTACAGAGGACGTATCTTGTGCCATGAGCACGCTGATCAGTCGCTCGGCTGCGAACGGCGTGCCTGCTTCCATCTCTTCCCATAGCCCGCGGGCGCGGCGCAATTCCAGCAGCAGTCGGGTGAGCTGGTCAGCTGCCAGTGACCCACCCTCTGCTCCGACCTGTGTGCGCAGGTGCGCGATCTTGGTGGGCTGGTCGACGATCGAGTCGTCAGCTGGTATGGGCAATGACGCAGAACCCGCGACTGCGGTGAGCCTGTCCAATGCGAAGCGGTCACCGGTCGCCGCGCGTTGTGCCAGTTCATCCATCAGGCCATGGCGCGCCAGCAGTCTGGCGAGTTGGAACGATCCGGCCTCGTCGCCGCCATCGGCGAGGGAGCGCAGCGCATCAAGCTCCTCGCTCCTGGCGTGCAGCGCGGCTCGCCGGTCAGCCGCGAATGTGTCCCCGCCTCGGGCTCGCGCGTCGAGCTCATGGGTTTGGCCGCGGTCAGCAAGCAACTGTGCGAGCTCGTCTTGCGCGGCGGGATCGCCCGCGTCGGCGGCGATTCGCAGCGACTCGGTTCGGCCACGGTCGGCGAGGATGTCCGCCAGCGTCTCCCGTCCCGTCGCGTCGCCGGCCTGGCGCAGTTCGGTGATCCGGCGTCGCAGGATGCCGAGATTGGCAAGATGTCGGCGAACCGTGTCGTCGTGGGGGTGCCGTGCGTGCTGATCTTGCAGCAACGCGATGGCGTCGTCGACTCGATCGTGGCTGAGGAAGATGTCGGCCAGTTCGGTGGCGGCTGGCCCCTCTCCGCCCGCGATCAGTTGCCGAAGAAGTGGCTCGCTGTATCGGTAACGCATCCGGTTCCGGGCGCTGGCGGCGACTCGGCGGATGTCGGCGGAGTCCAGCAGATGGCTGACGAGGGAGTTCCACAGGCTGTGCGGTGGGCAGATGACGCGTCGGACTTGGACGATGTGTTGGAGCAGGAAGTCAGCCACGATGACGACGACGGCCGATCCGGCGGACGGTTCATCGGCACGTCGTACCGGGGCGACTGCGCCGGCCAGGGGCACTGTTGCGTCGGCCAAGGCACGATCCAGCCAGGTGGTAGGATCGATCATGCGGTCGAGCGGGTGCAGGTAGTCGTGCATCGCTTCGGTGAGAATTGCGGCGCCGAGGGGCAACTGCACCCCGACTCGACGGGCGTCGACGACGGCCTCGACCATGGCGCGTGCATAGGGATCAGACAAGTCGGTCCACCAGCGCACCAAGGCCGGACCGCCGACGAGCATCTGCACGAACGTGTAGTCGGTAGCTCGCAATGCCTCGGCGAGTCGCGCATCACCAGCAGCCAGTTCCGTCGCTCGCTCGCGTTCACCCGGGGTCAGCGCTTGGTCGATCTCGGCAACCTCGGCCAGCAGCAGAACCTCCCGTGCTCCTCTGAACTGGTCATCGCTACCGGCCGTCGGTGTGAGCAGGGCGTTGTACTCGCTCGTCCAGATCGTCGCTACGACCATGATTCCGGCGGTGACCAGGCGGCTGATGACGCCGCTGGACAACTGTCGTTGCCCGCCGAGATAGCGCTGCAGCTCGTCCAGCCACACGACGGTGCGGTCTGGCTGCTCAGCAGCGAGCCGGAAGACGTCCTCGACGTCGTCAGGCCGCACGACCGTCCAGTCCGGCACGACGCGTCGAACGGCCTCATAGAGGGTTCGCGTCTTACCGACCGACGACGGACCGACCAGTACTAGGAAACAACCTGCCGTCTTTAGTGCCGCCCGTACCACTGCATCCTTATCGCGTGGTACGTATGGCACCAGTGTGTCCGCCCCGTCGTGTCCGTTGCCCGCAACCTGGACACCCAGCGCCAGCGGCGATGCCTCGCGGACGACCACGGCATCCGCGAGCGAGGCCCGCGCACGTCGCCACGCCCCAAGCCAGAGCACCTGGTCCCCTGCTGGCACATCGCAGCAGACAAGGTACGCCCGAACAAACTGCTCCGACGGCAGCCTATGCTGGTTCAGGGCTACGTTGAGGTTTGCCCTGGTCAACCTGGGTGCCGAGTTGCGCGCAGCCTGGACGGCGCGCTCGCGGTCCTCCAGGTCCCGCAGACTCATACCGCGCATCTCGCGCAGTGCGTTGAGTCCCCGGGCGAGATCTGTCGGCGAGCTGATTCCGGAAGGGTCAACCGCAGCCGGAACCAAGTCGGTTACACCAGTGCCGCCCGAGCGGGGTAGTGATGTCTGGATCACGCGCAACACGTCGTCGGCCGCGATCGTACGAGCGGTCACCACAGCCGAGTATTGACCGGAAGCTGTAGCGCCTTGGAGGCTCCAAACCCGCTCGCCGTAAGCCTCTGTCCACGGCGACGCCGTGTTCTTGCGGTGGACCAGTTCCATCAGTTGCGCGTAGCTGGTCGGCGCGTACGCGGGATTAAGGCCGAGCTTCTCCATACAGGGTCCCATGACCTGATATGTATGGACGGGTCCGACGAAGCGGCGGTCAGGCAGATCGGAGCATATCCTCAGTGCTCGCATGAACATCTCGACCCGTGCGAGAAAATCTGCCGGTATCCGTGGCGGGGCGACCGCTCGTCCCGTCGACGCCCCAGCGACGATGGGGATGCCATCGAACGCCTTGCGGTTTCTCGCCACGATCAACGCCCCGGCAAGTGCATCCCTGCACATCGCGACATCGGCACCGTCGTGGAACTGCGCGCCGTCGGCGGCCTTCGAGCAGGCGAAGGCGACCGCTGCCGCCTCCGCTTTGCCGACTGCGAGCCCGCCGTTGGTCATGAGTCGAAGCACCGACTCGGGAAACACTGACCAACGGCCGAAGAGATGCCCGACTCCACCATTAACACATAGGTCCACGAGCTTCCACGGCCCTCTGCTGGCCTCCCGATGCTTGCAACTGACCAGCTCGCATCGGCCGTCACGATGCTCGACGACGTAATCCTCGTGGATTTCGCATATCACTCGTCGCGTCTGATCGCCGACGATCAGGCCGACGCAGTCAACTGCGATGCAGTGATGCTGCCACGAGAAGCGATCCTGGGTGGCTGATCCCGAATCATCCTCGGGTTGTATGGATAGCGGATCACCCATCGAAGCGTCAGCGCTCGCCTCTGATTAGGGTGGGCCGTGCTGCAGAGTCCACGACGCTCCCACCCCTCGACAATCTCGCCAGAACTCCTAGAGGCGCAGTCAACCACACGCCCGTGACCACATCATCGTCTATCCTTATCCAGCCCAGCAATGCAGCACTGAGTTCGGGCAGACTCAGCAGAGGGATATTGCTGGTCTGCGCAGACAGGGTTGGTGGCGTGGCTCGCTGTGTGCGCCGGCCGGAGACCTATGGTAAGGGTATGGCCTCTCCTGCTGCGGTACCGGATCCCGGGGTGTCCCGCCAGCCGATCCACAGGCCATCCGCGCGTGCCTGACCCCGACGCTGGCGGTCGAGTTCGATCACGAGTGGGACGTCGTGCTTGACCGGGTCAAACCGTCCCAAGACCTCAACGACCTGCACCAGCTGCTCGCGAAGTGGCGCCACACCGCGGTCCTCGAACTCCGGGACCCCGGCGCCACTTACCAGGTATTGGCCAAGGCCGACACATCCAACGCACCGGCCACAACCCCGACGCCGCACCGGTCGATCTCCAGGCCCTTGTCCAGCAGCGGCTCGGCCACCAATAGGGTGTATCGCATCATTCCCGACACCACGGTGCAGACCAGATCGCCGCACTGCCCACCGATGCACTCCCCTACCTCGCCGAGGTTCTCGCTGCTCTCGAGCTCACCCCGTGGAACGGTCGCCCCCACCACGAGGACAACCCCTCCGGCGCCGTCCGACGCTGGACCTTCGGCCCCCAGCACGCCGGCCACCTTATCTACCTCATCCTCGACGACCAACAAGAAGTCCGCCTCCTCCTCATCCAGTGGCTCGACACCCCCCTGAACCAGCCACGCCACGATCCAGCCACCACAACCCGACCTACGCCGATAACGGACTGTCACCCCCATCACCGGTTCACTCCGCCGGTGTGGCCGTGCCAGCAGCGGTAACCCGGGCGCCCGTGCACCCAGTGCGAGTCCATCCGCCGCCGCAAACCGGCAAGCCACCAAGCCGACCAGCGCGTATTCGCGGGTGGCGCCGTCGTCGGGTGTCGGGGTGGCGTTCACGGCCTGGGTGGCAATGAAGTCGTCCTCGCTGACCAGCGCAGGGTGCGCGGTGGTCTTGGAGATCCCCCAGTCCTGGGGTTGGTTCCACCGCTGCCCTGCCCGTTTCCTGTCAATGGCGCCACCGCCGTGGTCGGTGCGTTGCCGGTTACACCTGCCGCCCCGTGTAGCGCGGGTTGGCCAAGATCGTCGCCACCGTGCGCAAAGTCCATTTCGCACCCGAGCGGTGACAGTTCCGGCCGGGGTCCGCACTCGACGGACACGGCACCCCGCGGGCGTTGCGGTCGTGCGCGACCCGGGACGTCCTGTGTCCGGCAAGTGCGCTCACCTGGGTCGGCCTGCAACGCGTGCAAACGTCCACCACCGTGCATGCATGGCATTTAGGTGCGGGCCAGCGTCCACCAGCCAGGACCCATACAGCGGGTGCCCGCCCTAGAACTGACCCCGCACCCTCAGTTGTACGTGCGGTCAGACGGACCTCGATCGGTCCAGTTCAGAGACAAGTTGCGTGACCAACTCCGTGGCTACCTGCTCTGCGGCTGATATCAGGTATCGCTTGGGGAGCGCATCCGTTCCATTGGTGGACACCGTTCCCCGGGACATCCATGGGAAAGTCGCTTGCGCACTACCCCCGCCCTGCAGAGAAGCCGGATCGCCTGGGGAAACTCCGTCCATCGGCCCCAACCGAAGGATCGGGACCACGTCCGCAGAGCCGAAGCCGAGATCGTGCGCTGTCTGTAGCAACCGGATCGTGACGGCGATCAGCGACTGCTCGGTTACCTTCGCACCGAGTGCGTTGCGACGCAACTGCATCGCGGCGACGACACTGCCGTCTCGGCGTACATACAGGTACGCCAGAAAATCCGGACTCACTTCGAACGCGGGAAAACGGCTTTCAACCGCGGCTGCCGCCTGATCCGTGTCTGAATGTGCCGTGACGTTCCAATGGAGCACGTTCTGTTGACCGAGACCAAGCGCGGGGCGCTCACCCCGCAGCCGAACCTCCAAATCGGATGCGATCTTCCGCAGCGTGGTCGCCGTGCATAGAGATCCACCAGGCTCTCGAAGCAACTGAAATTCCAGCGTCGCCGGTATATGCCGGGACCGAAGGTCGTCGAGCGGCGTCGACACGGAGACAACTGGGTCAGCGACGGGCCGCCAACTGTCGTCTACTGACACCGTGATCGTGTCCTCCGATAACGCGTTCGGTTCGATCGGCGGCAGATCGGGCCGGGGGCCGAGTTGTGGCCGCACGTACTTGGGACTGCGGTGTAGGGTGCGCAGCACCTCTTCAAGAGACTCTGGAGAGAAATCCGGGATCTCGTAGCACGTCACCCGTCTCAGGTCTTCTGGGATTTCCGCCTTGGTAGCGCCGGGAAGAATGACGATCTTTACCGACCGCTGGAACTGCTCCTGGTCTTTGTCGAAGCGGCCGTGGAGTGCATCCGCCTCACGAGCAGCGCCTGCTCCCACCGTTGGGGGGTTGGCGCCCCGCCACCGTTCCGCCCACGCCCTCGACATCGCGACGATCGTCGTGTCAGTCTTTTCAATCATCGATGTGCCATACCGCGTCCAGTCGACTTCGGCGTCGCTGTAGTGGTACAGGTCGACGTCGACGTCCACACCGGCGAGACGTAATGCGTCGGTGAACTGCCGAACGGTCCCTTCCCATGCCTTCGCCTGTTCCGATGTCCAGTCTTGAGCACGGTGTGCCCACGAGACGAATGCAGTAGGCGCGTCTTCACCCATGGCGAGATCCTATGCGAACTCATCCCCTTTTTTTCCCACCGACGCGCGCGTTACCAACCATGGACGCCCTCCCCAGCAGGAAAGTCAGGCGGATCTTGCAGGAAGCGTTGATGTGGCCGACTGCCAGCCGCGGCCTGGGGGTCGTGTTCACCAAGTGCTACACCCATCTCATCCAGCACGAGCAGTCTGCCGCAGCAGCGCTTGATCCGAAACCCGAGGAGGGGCACCTTGAAACCGGATCTTGATCAACTCGCCGCAGTCCAGCAGACACTGGCCGACCTCTGCGTCCCCGTGCGGTGATGGTGCTGACCATGGCCCCGACTGTCGTGGTGGCCACGATGATCGCGGCTACAGCTGGCCTACCTGACCGCCGAGACGGTTTGACCTACCCAGCCGACCCGGCTCGGGCCGCAGCAGCGTTCGCGGCTACACTGATGCTAGCAGCCGCCATAACCGGGGCAGTGGTGGCGCTGATCGCTCGTAGAGCGCCGGCCGCCTGCGAGATCGCAGTCTAACGAACTCCGATATGCTCGCGCGCTACTTCAATGAACGTTGCCGTTTGTTCATTGAAGCTCATCATAGCCTTCTTGATCGCCGGATACGTTAGACGTTGCTGCACGCTCTCCTCTTCATGTCCAGCGAGACTTCGACGCAGTTCGACTACACACTCCTTAGTTGCTTCAAACGCCTCACTGACCTTATGGTCAGCAAATAGGAGGTGCGCAGACGCAACATGCATCGCCCTGGCTGCTCGCTCGAGTTCGGCGAGAGAGTATGCCTCGCTGAGTTTCTCGAGCGAACAGATTGCAGACAAGTACGCATCACGGCACATCTCCATTACCTTGATTCTGCGACTATGCCGGGCGGTAAAGTGTGTATTAACAAATACGCCTACGAGCGTACTTAGCATTCCGATGAGTGCACCTATAATGGCCGCGGCCGGGGCATTCATGCTACTCCTACGCAACAAGGCGGGTATATACCGCGATAAACCTTAGATGGACACCATCGTCCAGATGAAAGGGAACAGCAAATCGTGAATCAAAGACTGGCTCGCGTTCCCCATACGACGGTTGGCTGGCTTGCTCTACTGATCACGTGTCCGTGGAAGGTCCGTTTCCATACCGGGAGCCAGCGGAGGCGGTCGCAGACCTTCCGGTAGTCGCACCTGAACGCCGACGAGCTTCTCCAAGAATACTCGGCCCGTTTCGGGCGTGCTGGGCGCTCCCGACGGATCGCCGATCACAGCTACTGCGCGGTCGAGACAGGTCACGATCCAGTCGGGGTCATAGGTGAGGACGAATCGGATTCCGTTCTGAGCGTCGGAGGTGAGGAGGTGCACCGCGCGGAGCGTCTCGAGGACGGTGTCCGGACGGCAGCGGTCCAGGTCGTCGACGAGCACCACTGCGGGACACCGGCCGAGTGCCCTTGTTGACACAGAGGACCCGAAGACACGCTGCAGTTCCCGTGAGCGACGGCGGTGTCGGCCAGCAGTCGGGCGGCGACGGCGTCGCGGTCGGCGTGTCTGGCTGTCTGATTGCCAACGAGCTTCGGCCACCGCCGACTCGATTACATCTACCATGCCGACCGTCGGCGTCAACTCGTGCTCGCGGTGCCATGCGTTGAACGAGATGGTGATGAAGCTGCCGCTCGCGGTCTCGGTACCGACGTGTTGCACATGCGCCAGGACCGACGATTTTCCCGATCCCCATGGGCCTTCGATGCTGAGAACCGACGGACCAGGATCGCGTGCCAGGACGGTACTGATAGCTTGTACAGCAGTGTACTGAAAGCTGTTGAGGCTGGCCGGATCCACACTCGCCTCGTTGGTCGCGTTGACGGCGCCACCGGTGGGGTCGTCTGCCAACCCGCCGCGCGCGACGGAGATGGCACGAGCCGACCACAGCAGCCCGATTGCGAACCAGGTCGATCGGAGCAGACGGGTGATCGGTAGCCCACCTGTCTCGCGAGCGATGAACTCCATCTCGGGCAACCACTCGTCCCGGTAGATCGCGGTGCGGTGACGAGCACCCAGGCGGCGGCCTGCCAGGCGAAGGATGGCCAGTGGCAGCCGCTCGAGCCGAGTCTGCGCCTCGGTGACAAACAGGGCCTTGGTTACCTCGGCCAAGATCAGCAGCACCACCGCGCTGACCACTCCAACGATGATCGCCGCGGTACTCATGCTGGCCCGACCTGGGGAAGGCCAGGCACCATGCGGGGGCGGTCACCGATCGCGGCACGCAGGCGCGCCAGAGCAATCTCTGCACTGACCGTGCCCTCGGCCGTCAAGCGGTAGTACCGCCGCGGTCGCCGTCCTGCAGTCGCCGCATCAACCTGCTCCTGGTGCCCTTCGATCCATCCAGCTGTCTCCAGCCGACCGAGAATCGGATACAGGTTCCCGGAAGGCAGCTCCGTCGCGCGCATCAAGGTGTAGCCGTAGTGCTCGCCAGCGGGATCCTCCAGCAACGCGCGAAGGACCTTCGCGACGTTCGCGGTGACCCGTACTTCGCCAGTCATGTATGAATCGTACATAGCCTCGTCAGAGTTGCAAAACAGTCCCCTGCGGCCAGCCGCCTTGGCAATCGCCCACAGCAGGCCCCTGTAACTCGCCCGCCGCGATCCCCCTATCAGTCGCACAAATGATCGACGAAACCACTCTGGTGTGCGCCGAACTTTGTGGCAGGGTCCGAGGTTGACCGGTCACGAAGGGTATCTGAGTGAGCAGGCAGCGGAAGCCGTCGCGGCAGGTGTCGGTGGACGAGCAGGTCCAGGTGGTCCTCGCCGCAGTGAAGGGCGGGTTGTCGCTGGCCGAGGCAGCGCGGCGGCACGGTGTCTCGTCAGCGACGGTGGGCAACTGGCGGGACCGGTTCGTCGACGCCGGCAAGGTGGGCATGGATCGGTCACTGCCGGGCCCGGATGGTGGGCAGTCGCAGGCCGAGCGACGGTTGCGGCACGAGTGCGAGCAGCTCAAGCCGGCGTTGGCAGAGGCGACGGTGCAGCTGCGGATCTGGCAGAAGGGTGCGGAGTTCGTCGATGAGGTCCCTTCGCGGACCTCGATGCCCTGAGAGCGGCACATGGCGTGTCGGTTTCGAGGTTCGCTGCATTGGCTGAGATCCCAGAACGCACCTACCATCGACGGCTTGCCAAGTATCGGGCCGGGAAGCGGTCGAAGGGGCCGGTACCGTCTCCCAAGGTCGACGCGATCGAGGCTGTCGCAGCCAAGTACGCTGCTGACTGGCCAGCATGGGGGCACCGGAAGATCGCTGCGATGATGCGCGCCGACGGGCACGTGGTGTCCACCTCGACCGTGCTGCGCGCGCTGCGTCGAAGCGGCCTGTTGTTGCCGTCCGGGTTTCGAGCGGATCGCCGATCCTGGTCGCGGCTGCGCAAACGGGTATTCCATGACCCGCCGACGGAGCGGAACCGCGTGTGGCAGATGGACTTCAGCGAATTCGAGACCGCCCGCGGCGGGATCTGGCGGATCTGCGCGGTGATCGACTACGCCACCAAGTACTGCCTGGCCGCCACCGTCACCCCCACCTCGCGGGGACATGACGCGCTGGCATGCCTGCGCCGCGCGGTGGTCGAGGCTGAACGGGTCCTCGCCCTCGATGACCTGCGGACTGACCGCGGCGAGATGGACGTCGTTGATGCCGGGGACCTCGTGACCGGCCAGGCACCCGCGCCGATCGCGGTGGTCACGGACAACGGCCCATGCTTCCGCGGGACCGTGTTCGCGGACGCGTTCGCGAACGACGACCCGGTGCTGCGGCACGTCCGCACGAGGGTGAGAAGCCCGCAGACCAATGGCGTGGTCGAACGGTTCTTCGGCACCTTGAAATACGAGCACCTCTACCGCGCGATCATCGGCGACGGCAACGCCCTCGCCGTCGAGATCAACTGCTTCCGCCAGACCTACAACGCTCTGCGACCGCACCAAGCCCTCGACGACCGGACACTGCGACAGGCCTACCTGACCGGCCCGGAGAGCACGTAGCAACCGGTCCGGCCGTCCGTTAGGGGATGGGCTACTGAAACAAGTCGATCATGCTCGGTCGTGGACCAGCGCCAGGCGTTGAGTTGCGGGTCGCTATCCAAGTGGTGCGTCGTCGTCTCGGCGATGAGTTCCGCGAGCCCGCGGAGTCTGAACTGTCGGCCGGCGTAACCTCGCCACCGGTGTCCGGGGTCGGCGGACTGCCGCTCACCCCCGACGACTTCCTGCGCTGACGGCGGGATCCGGGAGTTCGGCGTTCGGTGACCCGAGGCCCGGCGACACGGTATCCGGCGGCCCGGGGTCCTGTGGCGCCGGATACCGCACGGCTGCGGGAAAGCAGCGCAGCAGGGCGGCGAGCCGCGCGGTATCGCCCGCCACCTCGGTGTCTGCCCGCTCGACGGCGTCGTGCAGCGCCGCACCGGCGAACACCAGATCGCGCAATGTCGCCGCCTCCGGCACGGTCAGCCACGCCTCGGGTTCGGCGTGCTCACCGCGGTCCAACTCGAGGCGCCCGCCCGCAACGGTGATGCGGAACCGATCGCCCGCGACGTCCAGCTGGCAGCGCAGCGACAGCTCACCCGCCAGTGCCGGATCGAAGGTCGCGCGCAGGGCGAACAGCAGCGCGTCGACGCTCAGTTCCGCCGCGCCGTCCTCGGGCAGCGGTGCGCGGCTGCCCCAGTGGGCGG
>Ga0081539_10003578_pt1 | contig 18847 bp, 14 predicted proteins | sample TabmetS4T2R2_FD_71023 | JGI IMG/M metagenome (GOLD analysis project Ga0081539, IMG submission 71023) | Tabebuia heterophylla rhizosphere microbial communities from the University of Puerto Rico - S4T2R2 | ecosystem: Host-associated > Plants > Roots > Rhizosphere ...
GGTCTCGATGACCGGCGCCTGCGCCGTGACGGTGATGTTCTCCTCGACGCGGCCGACTTCGATCGTCAGATCGAGCGTGAGGAACTGCTGGGTGCCGATGCGGATGCCGGGCTGCTCGATCGACTTGTAGCCCTGGAGCGATCCTTTCAGCTTATAGGTGCCGGGGTCGACGTTGGTGAATACGTACTCGCCACGCTCATTCGTCACCGTCGAACGCGCGATGTTCGTCGACTCATTCGTCAACGTCACCTCGACGCCCGGCACGACGCCGCCCGAGTCCTTGATCGCTCCGCGAAGTCCGCCCTGGAAGCCTTGCCCGAAAGCCAGGCCAGGACTGATGACCGCCAGCAACGCTCCTATGATGAGCGCAGCCCGGAACCTCATATCGACCTCCCCCGGTAAAGGAGACGCACCCTTGCGTCCGCTTGGATGTGGTAGCTGATTGGGGGGATTCTAGGGAGAGTTGTCGCTATGTGCAACAACTCTGTGAAGGCATGTCGCCGATTGTGGCGACACGCCTTCAATTATCCGGATGACAGGTGGGTGACGACCTACTGGCCGCTCTTCTTCGCCTCGAACTTGATGGCCTTGAGGACCATCGCGTCCTTGCCGAGCTCCGTCTGGCCCACGGGGAATTTGTTCGACGCCAGCATGAACGCCAGGATGTCGGCGTTCTGCGCGCCGCTCAGGCTGCCCGGCGAGTTCTGCGGCATCGAAATACGGATGCGCTCGAACAGATCGCCGACCGTCAGGCCGTCCCATCCAGCCATGAACTCGCCGCCCGCCAGCGCCGGCGCCATCTCGCCGCCCGTCAGCTCGGGCCCGTGGCACGACGCGCACTGCTCCGCGTAGCCCGCCTTGCCCCGGTTCGCCTGCGCTTCGGTGTAGACGCCGTCCCACACCGACTTGGTCGGCTGCGCCTGGACCGTCACCCGGAGCGCCAACACCGCCGCGAATGGAATGATTGCCGCCGCTATCACCTGACGTTTCATGTCACCTCGTCTCCACCAGCATTATCGCGTACAAACGAGGCCGGGCCCCAAGGGGGCCCGGCCAATCCGCATTCCGCAATCCGCAATCCGCGATGGGGCCTACTGCTGAGAGGTCTGCCGGATCTCGCTGGACGGCAGCGCGAACGACAGATACTCCCCGGAATAGTTGCCGCCGCTGACCGCGATGACGATGTACTGGCGGCCGTCTTGCCCCTTGTAGGTCATCGGCGATCCGCTCTGCGGCGCCGGCATCCACACCGCGCCGACTTCCTTCCCCGTCTCCTTGTCGTAGGCCCGCAGCATCGCGCCGCGCGGATGATCCGGCGTCGTGGTGACCTGCGGATCGCCCAGGATGACGAGCGTCTTGGTGACGACCAGGCCGACGCTGCCCTGCTGGCCGGTCTTCGGGATGTTCATGCCCTTCAGGAGCGGACTGTTGCGCACCGCGTCCGGCGTGTCGCCGTGCGGCACCTGCCACTTGAGCTCGCCCTTGTCGAGATCGATCGCGTTCAACAGGCCGTACGGCGGCTTGAGGAGCGGCAATCCCTGAACGGTCAGGCCACCGCCGCCACCGCCGCCCTGCGGCGGAGCGGGCGGCTGTCCCGGTGCAGCCGGCGCAGCGGCCGGCGCGCCAGCGCCACGACCCTCGCCGCCGCCGCGTCCCGCGCGCTGCGGCGCGTCCGCGGCGCTGCCAAAGCCCGGCCCTTCCCGCTCGACGAACGGCTCCCCCGCCGTGCCCGCGACGTAGCGGATGTCCGAGAAGCCGGCCGGCGGCTCGATCAGGCCGATCGGCGCAATCGAGTGATTGCTCGCCTGCGCGTAGACGATGTGCTTTTCCGGATCGGCCGCGGCGCCCGGCCAGTTGGTGCCGCCAGCGGTCGTCGCGATCGTCAGCGCCGCGAGCGGCCCTTCGACCTTGCTGACGACGCCCGGCAGGAACATCGGTCCGAGCTTGTAGCGCGAGACGATGCGCTTGGCTTCGGCGTTCAACTCCGGCGTGAAGTCGATCAGATCCTCGACCTTGACCGCCTGGCGCGCGTAGGCCGGCGGCTTGGTCGGGAACGGCTGCGTCTTCGAGGTCTTCTCGCCGGGGACGTCGGACTGCGGAACCTCGCGCTCTTCGATCGGCCACACCGGCTCGCCGGTGATGCGGTTGAACACGTAGAGGAACGATTCCTTGCTCGGCAGCGCGACCGCCTTGATCGGCTTCCCCGCCACGTTGATGTCGAGAAGGATCGGCGCCGACGACAGGTCGTAGTCCCAGATCGGATGGTGAACGATCTGGAAGTGCCACTTCTTCTTGCCGGTCTTCAAATCGACGCAGACCAGGCTCTCGCCGTACAGGTTGTTGCCCGGCCGGTGGCCGCCGTAGAAGTCCGACGTCGGCGACTCGACCGGCAGATACACGAGGCCGGCCTCTTCGTCGACCGTGATCTGTGTCCAGACGCCGGTATTACCGTTGGTCGCCCATGACTCGTTCTCCCACGTCTCGTTGCCCGGCTCGCCCGGACGCGGAATCGTGTTGAACTGCCACAGCATCTTGCCGGTCTTGACGTCGTAGGCGCGCACGTGGCCCTTGGTGTTGTTGTGCGTCTTGACCGTCATCCCTTCCTTGAACGACGACCCGACGATCACGACGTCCTTGACGACGGTCGGCGTCGAGTGCAGGCCAATCTCGCCGGTCTCGAGATCGATCTGCTGCCCCTTGCCGAACACCGAATCCTTCTTCATGTCGACGACGCCGCCGTCGCCGAAGGACTGGACCATCGAGCCGTTCTTGGCGTTGAGCGCGATCAGCCGGTAGCCGGTCGTCACGTAGAGAATGCGCTCTTCGTTCTTGCCGTCGGTCCAGTAGGCGACGCCGCGTCCTGAAAGCTGGCGCGGCGCGATCGCCGCACGCTGGCCTTCACGGTAGCTGTGCGACCAGATCAGCTCGCCGGTCTTGCCGTCGATCGCCACCACGGAGCGGCGGGTGCCGGCCGTCGTATAGAGCACGCCGCGAATCGCCAGCGGCGTGCCTTCGAGCTTGAACTCGGGGCGCGTGCCGAGGTTGTCGGTCTTGAAGCGCCACGCGACTTCGAGCTTGTTGAAGTTCGACGCGTTGATCTGATCGAGCGGCGAGTACTTGGTGCCGTGGAGGTCGGCGGTGTAGGCCACCCAGTCGCCGTTCTTGGTGCTCGGCATGCCGGCCGCCTGCCCGGACGTCCGGACCGTCAGGTAGACGGTGCCGAGCGCAATCGCCGCTGCCACCGGCGCGATGCGCTTTACGTTCATCGACATATTTCGCTCCTGATGCACGAAACGCCGGTCCGCTTGGACGCGGACCGGCGCTTCTCATTGCGGATTGCGGATTTCGGATTGCGGATTACGCCGCAGCCGACGTGCTCTTCTTGCCGAGGACTTCGCCGAACACGGCGACGGCCTTCTGCATTTCTTCCATCGTGCCGAGCGTGATCCGCGCCATCGTCTTCTCGAACGGCGGGAAATCGCGGGCGACGAGGACGTTCTTGGCGCGGCACGCGTCGCGGAACTCCTTCGCGGGCGTCCCGATGTTGACGAACATGAAGTTGGCCTGGCAGTCGGCCGGCTTCATGCCGCGGTCGGCGAACCACTTCATCGAGAAGTCGCGCACGGCCTGGTTGCGGGCGCGCTCGTTCGCGGTGAACTTGCCGTCCGAGTCCTGGTGCAGCGACGCGGTCGCGGCTGCCATGCCGAACACGTTCAGCGAGCCCGTGCCAGAGGCCGCGGTGTACTCGCGCATCTTCTTGATGGTGTCGGCGTGCGCGATCGCGTAGCCCTGGCGCAGACCGGCCATGCCGTAGGCCTTCGAGAAGGTCCGCGCGACGATGACGTGCGGGTTCTCGACGGCGAGCGCGGCATGCGTCTCGTGATCCGGGTCGGTGACGTAGTCGAAGTAGGCCTCGTCGACCAGAACGGTCGTATCCGGCGACGCGGCGTGCAGCTTCGTCAGATAGTCGCGCGTCGCCTTGGCGCCGACGTAGGTCGACGTCGGGTTGTTCGGATTGCAGTAGAACACGAGGCCCGCGCCCTTCGAGGCGGCGAGATACGCGTCGAGATCGATCTTGAAGTCGGCCGTCAGCTTGACGCCGATGACCTTGTTGCCAATCAGCTCGGCGTAGCCGGCGCACTCCTCGTAGGTCGGAATCGTGCCCACCAGCGGCTTGGTCTTCGAGGTGAAGACCTGCGTCGCGGCGCGCAGGATTTCGGTCGAGCCCTCGCTCAGCAGGATGTTCTCGCGCTTGACGCCCTGCTTGGCGAACTTTGCGGCGATCGCGTCCGTGAGATCGCCCATCTGGTTCGAGTAGCGTCCGGGCTTGGCGCCGCCCTCGAGGAGCGTCCGGAGCGTGTCGAGCACCTGTTTACCCGGGCCGACCGGGTTCTCGTTGCTCGCGATGCAGATGACGCCGCGCTCGACGGCCTGCAGGTCGGGGGAAACCGCCGACCAGATGCTGTTCTCGCGACCGCGGCCCCACACCGAGCCGGCGAGGGCCGCGCCGGCGCCGAGGCCGACGGTCTGGACGAAACTGCGACGTGATAGTGGATTCATCGAGGTCTCCTCCTACTGTCCCGCCGCGGTCGAGGTCGACCGGAGCACCTGCTTGAACACGTCGGTGGCCTTCTGCATCTCTTCCATCGTGCCGATCGAGATGCGCGCCCACTGTTTTTCGAGCGGCGGGAAGTCGCGGCCCACCATGACGCCGTGCTTCGCGCACGCGTCGCGGAACGCCGCCGCGGTCATCGTCTTGCCGATGTCGGTGAAGATGAAGTTGGTCTGCGAGTCAGCGCTCTGGAAGCCGAGATCCGCGAGCGCCTTGACCGTGAAGTCGCGAACGGCGGTGTTGCGCGCCACTTCTTCCTTGATGTGCTGCGCATCCTTCAACGACGCCATCGCGGCCGCGACGCCGAAGGTGTTCACGTTGTACGGCATCCGCCACCGCGCCATCCGGCGGTTGGTCTCCGCCGACGCGATCACATAGCCGATGCGCACGCCCGCCATGCCGTAGGCCTTCGAGAAGGTCTTCGCCACGAGGACGTTCGGCGTCGAGAGCGCCAGCGGCATCGCGCTCTGGAAGCCCTTGTCGGTCGCGTAGTCCGAATACGCCTCGTCGAACAGGATCGCGGTCGTCGGCGACACCTTGCGGACCTCGGCGACGAAGTCGCTGATTTCCTGGCCGCTGTTGATGGTCGACGTCGGATTGTTCGGGTTGCAGATGTAGACCATGCCGGCGCCCTTGACGAGCGGCAGCAGGGCGGCGAGATCGGTCTTCAGCGTCTTCGGATTGACCGGCGCGCTCTTGACCGGCACCTTCATCACGTTCTGCGCGAAGCCGGCCGGGTCGCCGTAGGTCGGCGACGGGATCACCAGGTGCTTGGTCGTCGACAGGAACACGCGCGCGGCGTTCTTCAGGATCTCCTGCGATCCGACGCCGAGCGTGACGTTCTCGCGCTTCCCGTTGTTCAACTTCGCGATGAGGATCTCGAGATCCGCGTCAAGCGGCGAGCTGTTGAACGGATAGCGATTGGCCTCGGGGAACTTGCCGAGGATGGCGTCGATCGCGGACTTGCCGGGACCGAGCGGATTCTCATTGCTGCTGATACGGATGGCTTCGACGCCAGGGGGGAGAGTGGGGCGCTGCCCCATCGCACGGTTGCCCTGCTGCATGGCTTCCGCGACGAATTCCTCATGACCGCGCGCGGCCATGAACTCAGCGGCCGAACGGCTTCGGCCAACTCCCAGCCCCTGAAGGAAACCGCGGCGCGACACCGACATGAGGGTTCCTCCCTTCAACGACAGCGACTCTTGGTGGATGGCATGAAAAAAGATGGGCGAAATCGGGTCATCTTACGTCCGCGCTCCGCCGGGTGTCAACGAAATCCAGACGAAATCCAGACAACTCAGTTACATGCGGTGACACGCCTGTGCTACTCTAGGGCATCCCTTCCGCCTCGATCCGCATTCTCCCAGCTTGCGGGGTCGAGACGGCACGCGCCGTCGCGTGAAGCCGGGGCCGCCGCCGACCGATACCGTTTCCGGAGACCAATTGCTGTATGAAGAACCCCGTGATTCGTCTGTACATCCCTGTCGCCGCGGCGCTCCTGCTCACCTTCGCCGGCACGGCGCGGGCTCAATATAAGCCCCGGCCGCTGAACGATCCGGCGACCGGCGAGTCGTTCCACATCGAGGTCGGCGCCGGCTTCTGGAATCCGTCCTCCGACATCGTCGTGGCCAGCTCCGGCTCGGGCGCGCTGTCGGGCATCGCCGGCAGCCAGATCGACGCGAAGCGCGATCTCGGCTTCCAGGATCAGCGCTTTCCGGAGTTCCAGCTGATGCTCCGCCCGGCCGCGTCGCACAAGCTCCGCTTTCAGTACATCCCGATCAAGTTCGACGCGAGCGCGACGCTCAGCCAGAGCATCACGTTCAACGGCATCCGCTACACCGTCGGCCTGCCGGTGAATTCAACGCTCGACTGGAAGGCGTACCGCTTCGGCTACGAGTTCGACTTCGTCCGCAAGAACAAGGGCTTCGCCGGTTTCATCCTCGAAGCCAAGTACACCGACGTGAACGTGACGCTGGCCAGCCCGCTGCAGACCGAGTTCGCGCACGCCCGCGCGCCCATCCCCGCGATCGGCGGCATCGGCCGCGTCTACGTCGTCCCGAACATCTCGATCACCGGCGAGGTCACCGGCTTCAAGCTGCCCGACAGCATCGACAACCGCTACGGCGCGCACTACGTCGACGTCGACGTCTACGGCACGGTCAACTTCACCAATAACGTCGGCATCCAGGGCGGCTACCGCTCGCTCGACATGGGATACCTCGTCAAGCAGGACACCGGGTCGTTTCTGCTGAAGGGGATCTACTTCGGGGTCGTCGCCCGCTACTAGTGAATCTGGACGCCGGCTGGAACGAGACGCTCCATCCGGCGATCCGCCTCCGCGAGCGTCTCGTCCTTCTTACAGAAGCAGAATCTCAGCTTCGTGCGGCCGGCGGTCGGTGATTTGTAGAAGCTGCTGCCGGGCACGGCGGCGACGCCGATTTCCTTGACGAGATACCGCGCGAACTCCACGTCGTCGGGGAAACCGAACGCGCTGATGTCGGTCATGATGTAGTACGCGCCTGCCGGCTTGTAGACCGTGAAGTGGTGCCGCTCGAGGACGTCGAGCAGCACGTCGCGGCGCTGGCGGTAGTTGGCGGCGAGCTTCGCGTAGTAGTCGTCCGGCAAGCCGAGCGCGATCGCCCCCGCCTCCTGCAGCGGTGCGGCGGCGCCGACCGTCAGGAAATCGTGCACCTTGCGGATCGCGCCGGTCAGCGACGGCGGCGAGATGGTCCAGCCGACGCGCCAGCCGGTCACGCTGTAGGTCTTCGACAAACCGTTGAGCGTGATCGTTCGATCGGCCATCCCTTCGATGGTCGCGATCGGGATGTGCTCGCCTTCGTAGATGATGTGCTCGTAGATCTCATCGGAGATCGCAATCGCATCCCACTTCCGGCACAGCGCCGCAATCGTCTCGAGCTCGTCGCGGCTGAAGATCTTGCCGGTCGGATTGTTCGGCGTATTGATGATGATCGCCTTGGTCTTGTCGTTGAACGCCGCCGCGAGCTCGTCGGGATCGAACGTCCAACCTGCCCCGAGCGAAGTCGAGGGATCCGGTTCGTGCAGCGTCACGTAGCGCGGCGTCGCGCCGGACAGGATCGCGTCGGGACCGTAGTTCTCGTAGAACGGCTCGAAGATGACGACTTCGTCGCCCGGATCGATGATCGCCATCATCGTCGACATCATCGCCTCGGTCGATCCGCAGCACACCGTGACCTGCTCGTCGGCGACGACGGGGACGCTGTAGCGGCGCGTGAACTCGCGGGCGACCGCTTCACGCAACGGGCGAGCCCCCCACGTCACCGCGTACTGGTTGACGTCGGCCTGAATCGCCGCGCACGCCGCGTCCTTGATCTCCGCCGGCGCCGGAAAATCCGGGAAACCCTGCGAGAGGTTCACGCCCCCATACAACTGATTGAGCCGCGTCATCTCGCGGATTACCGACTCGGTGAACTGCGTCGCCTTCCTGGACCCTGTCAGCTTCGACATCCCTCTACTATAGACGAGACGACGACGAGACGACGGACAGACGAGACGACGACGAGCAGACGAGACGACGAGCAGACGAGACGACGAGCAGACGAGACGACGGCTATGGCGCGACGTTGATCTTCACCGCCTTCGCGAACGTTGTCCCGTTGTTGTCCTTGAAGGAGATCGTCTCGGTGATGAGCGCCTCGCGCTTGAGGCTCGGCAGATCGTAGTAGACGAGGAAGCTCATTGTGACGCCGCCGCCGACCGCGCTGACCGTGGCGCCGCTCGACGCCTGGATCGTCGACTCGTAGTGCTCGACGTCGCCGCCGGTCGGCGGCGTGACGATGCCGCCGGCGGCCTGCTCCACTTTGCCGCTGGCCGACGTGATGGTGATCGGAAACTTGAGATCCACGTCTTTGCTCGTGGCGTTCGAGTTGAGGCTGACGGTGACGGCGAACGACGTCACCCAGTCGTACTCGAGGATGTCGTCCGGCTGGTTGTTGCCGCGGACGACGCGATAGGTCTTGCCGCTCGACGCCGACGCGCTCGCCGGATTCGGGCTGATCGTGGCGTCGACGAAGTCGTCGACGTTCAAGGTGCTGCTGGCGCTCGTCGGCGATTGACAGCCCGCGGCGGACAGAAACCCGGCGACACCCAGCAGAACGAGAATCACGCGCGCGGATCGAACCATCTCCAATTCCTCCTTAGAACGTCGTCCCGACCGCGAACTTGAAGCCGCGGTACGGCTGGAAGGTGTCGCGGTAGACGTTGACGTAGTAGATCAGCCTGAACGGCACGTTCAGGACCGGCATGAAGACGCGCAGCTCGCCGCCGCTCGACGTGCGCAGCTCGAGCAGGTTGAAGGGATGCGTCTCGTCGAACGCCTGGCCGGCGTCGTGAAACGCGAGCAGCCGGACCGGGCCGGCGATGTCGCAGTAGTACTCGGCGTTGAAGAGCAGGAACTTGTTGCCGCCGAGGGCGCGATTCGACGAATCGAGCGGACCGACCGTGCGGATGTCGACGCCGCGAATCTGATACTCGCCGCCGAGGAAGTACCGCAGGTAGTACGGCAGCTCGGTCGTCGCGCCGTAGGTCGTGAGCAGTCCACCCTGGCCGCGGACGCCGAACCCGGTGCGGCGGCTCGTCGGGCGGAAGTAGACCAGCTCCAGCTCCGGCTTCAGGTAGTCGTAGCTCCCTCGCATCCGCGTGCTCGCGACCTGAAGGCTCGCCGTCAGCCGCTTGCCGCTGTGCGGCATGATCGGGTTGTCGACGGTGTTGTGCACGAAGGTCGGCATCAGCCGGCTGTCGATATGGCGCCCCTTGTCGAGATACGGATTGAAGAGCGGCGTACCGACCGTACTGGCGCTGCTGGTCGTCGCGTCGAGCAGGTCCTGGCTGATGTCGACGTCGATGACCTCGTAGGTGTAGTTGAGATACACGCGCGAGAAGCGCCGCCACGGCCGGCCGATCGACCAGGTCGACCCTTCGCGCACCTCGCTGTAGGCGACCTTCGTCGCCGTCGTGAAGTAGTTGTACTTGCGCGAGTAGAGATCGACGCTGCCGCTGATCGGCCGATCGAACATGTACGGCTCGGTGACGCCGATCTGATAGAGGTTGGCGCGCGAGCCCTTCTGGGCCGACAGCGTCAGGCTCTCGCCGCGGCCCAGCAGGTTGGCCGTCGTGTACGACAGGTTGCCGAAGACGCCTTCGAACTCCGAGATGCCCGCGCCGAAGTTGATCTGATTGCGGTTCTGCTCCTCGAGCTTGAGGGTGACGTCGACGCGGTCGTCTTTTCCTGCGGTCTTGTCGACTTTGATGCTCTTCTGGTCCTCGAGCGGCTTGAAGTAGCCGAGCTGATTCAGCCGCTTCACGCTGTACTTGAGCGCCTCGGTGTTGAAGACGCCGCCCTCGACGAGCGCCACCTCGCGCCGGACGACGCTGTCGTGCGTGGTGGTGTTGCCGGCGAAGGTCAGACGATTGACGAAGTACTGCGTGCCCTCCCGCAACTGCAGTGTGACATCCACGACGCCATCGCTTGTCACGCCGTAGCCGACAGGCGAGGGCGGATCTCGCGGTTTCAGATCGGGATAGCCAGTGAACTCGTAGTAGCCGCCGGCACCGTACAGCTCGCGCGCTTTCTCCAGGCCTTTCCTGATCGCTTTCTCGCTGTAGTAGCCGTGCGGCGGCAGCTTGAACCACGGCGTGAGCGCCGCCGTTTTCACCGCCGCGTTGCCTTCGATCTGGAACTCGCCGACCCGGTAGCGCTTTCCTTCGGTGACGGGAATCTTCAGATCGATCCACCGCGTCTCCGGATCGTCGGGCCCGGCCGGCGCGAGCTCCGGGACGCCGACGTTCGCCGTGATGTAGCCGCGATCGCGGTAATACTGGACCAGGCGATCCGCGTCTTCGTCGAACTGCGCCTGCTGGTAGGTGCTGTCGGTGCCGAGGAACCAGGGACGCCACCACGGCCGCTGCTTGTGATTCTTCAGCGCGCCGCGCAGGGCCCGCGCGCTGGCGCGGCTGTTGCCGCTGAAGAGTACGCGGCGGATCTTCACTTTCGGCCCTTCGCTCATCTTGAACGTGAGGTGAACCAGCTTGGGCCCGCCGGGCAGTTCCTGCGTCTCGTGTGTGACCTCCGCGTACTGGAAGCCCTTCTCGTGGAGCAGGTCGCGGACGATCCCTTCGACCTTGCGCACGAGGCCGGCGTCGATGAACGAGTCGAGCCGGATCTGCGCGTTGACGTCCTTCAGCTTCTCTTCGATCTTCGCCGTCTCGATGGCCTTCGAGCCGACGTAGTCGACGATCTTCACGCGCTGGCGCTCCTCCATGTTGAAGATCACGTGCTTGCCGACCACGCCGTTGTCGTACGGCACGTCCTTCACCTCGATCCAGAGATCGTCGAGGAAGCCGGTCGACCACAGCCGCTTGAAGTCGTCGAGCGCGGTCTGCGGATCCCAGGCGGTCCACTCCCCTTTCGACGCCTGGCTCGGACGCGTATGGATGTAATAGAGGTAGGTCTGCGCGTCGACGATCGACGCGTTCCCCTGGTTTGGAAACGCGAGCTCGACGAAGCGCACGACCGGCGGCGAATCCGCCGGCGGCTGCCGCGGCGGCTCTTGAATCGCAAGCGTGGACAACACGAACAGCGACAGCATGCGCGGCAGAAATGTCGTTCGAGGTATTTGACCGAGCGGACGTTGCAGCGACGGGATCGCCGCGAGACAAAACTGCGACTCCGGACGGGGTGATTTGGGATTCGGGGTTTGGGATTCGGATTGGGATTTCAAATCCCAAATCCCAAATCCCAAATCACTCTTCCTTGTGTGACAAGTTGTCCCGGCGCGATCGAACGCGCGCAATCTGAACCACAATGGCGGGCATGCCGGCCGGCGCTGCGCTGCGGCGCGTCCTGATCGTCGAGGACGAAGCTGCGATCCGCGAGCTGCTCAGATTCCATCTCACCGCGGCGGGCTTCGACATCGAGGAGACCGGCGATGGGCGCGAGGCGCTCGAGCGCACGCGCGCCGGCCCCTACGATCTCATCGTGCTCGATCTGATGCTGCCGCATCTCGACGGCATCACGCTCTGCCGAAGCATTCGCGCCAACAGCGCCAATCGCGAGACGCCGATTCTGATGCTCACGGCGCGCGACTCCGAGTCGGACAAGGTGCTCGGCCTGGAGAGCGGCGCCGACGACTACCTGACCAAGCCGTTCGGTGTACGGGAATTTCTTGCGCGCGTCGCCGCCGTGCTGCGGCGCAGCCAGCCGGCCGAGGAAGCGCCGCTCGACGAAGCACGGGCGATCGCCTCGCGCGGTCTGACGCTCGATCCGGCGAAGCGCACCGCGACGGTGCGCGGCCAGGCGGTCGATCTCACGAAGCAGGAGTTCGACGTCGTCTATCTGCTGGCGAGCCGGCCGGGCATCGTCTTCAGCCGCGCGGCGCTGCTGGCGCGCGTCTGGCGCGGCGATACCTTCGTCACAGAACGGACGGTGGACACCGTCGTCAGCCGCCTGCGCCGCAAGATCGAAGTCGATCCGCAGGATCCCGAGCTGGTCCTGACCGCCTGGGGCGTCGGCTACAAGTTCGTCGACATCGACTGATCCGTAGTCTCGTCTCCTCGTCTGCTCGTCGTCTCGTCGTCGTCTCGTCTGTCCGTCGTCTCGTCGTCTCGTCGTCTCGCCTGTCTCGCCGAAGCTCGCTCACCTTTGCAGGCGAGCGTGGGCGGATTGTGACAAATGTTTGTCGACTGTCGTCCCGAGCGTACAGCGCCGGGTGCATCGGGTGACACCGCGGGCCGGGCGGCTCACGATTTCGGGCGACAACGCGGGTTTTTCAGCGGCGCAGCGCTTGCACAGCTGTGCGGCAACCTGGACGGTGACGTTGTCCGAACGCATCCTGATCGTCGAGCCCGACGCCACACTTCGTGAATCCATCAGTCTGCACGTCTCGCTCGAAGGCTTTGCCTGCGAGGTCGTGGCCGACAGCACGGCGGCGCTGACGCGCGCCGAGGCCGACCGCTTCGACGCCGTGATCGTCGACGAGGGGCACGGCGCCTCGAGCGGCCGCCTGTGCGACGCGCTGCGCGGGCGCCTGTTCTATCAGCGCGCGCCGATTCTGCTGCTCGCGCCGCAGTCGCGCGAAGCCGACGCGCTGGCCGCGCTCGAGCGCTGCGTCGACGACTACCTGCCGACGCCGTTCGGCATGCGCGAGCTCGTCGCGCGCCTTCGCGCCCTGATCCGCCGCTCGCGCCTCAGCGAAATGCGCGAGGCGCACGGCCAGTCCGGCGTCATCGTGCGGCGCGGCCTGGTCATCGATCCGGCGCGCCGCCGCGTCCAGATGGACCAGCAGCCGCTGACGCTCACCGAGCAGGAGTTCCAATTGCTGCGCGTCCTCGCCGAGCGCGCCGGCGTCGTGTTCACGCGCGACGCGCTGCTCGCCGAGATCTGGGGCGAGCGGACGTTCGTCACCGTCCGCAGCGTCGACGCCCTCGTCAAGCGCGTGCGCCGGCGCCTGCGCGGCATCCACCAGCGCCCCTACGTCGTGACCGTCCGGGGTGTCGGCTACAAACTCGACGACTCGACGTTCGAGAGCTGAACACTCGCGTAGCGCGAGGCGCCACACCAATCTATGGCTGCGGCAGTGTGGTCATGAATTCGGTGCGGCCGGGTCGGCTCTTCACCGTGATCGTGCCGCCGTGGCGCTCGACGATCGCTTTCGCGATGGACAGGCCGAGGCCGCTCCCCGATCCCCTCACGCGTGCGGCGTCCACCTTGTAGAAGCGATCGAAGATGTGCGGCAGGTGCTCCGCGGGGATGCCGACACCCGTGTCGGACACGGTGAGGACGATGGCGCCGCGTGCGCCGGCCGTCGCCGTGAGCCGGATGGTGCCGCCGTCCGGCGTGTGGCTCATCGCGTTGGCGACGAGGTTCTCGACGACCTGTTCGATGCGATCGGGATCGGCTAGCAGCTGGTCGGCATCGTCCGCCACTTCGCGCTCGAAGCTGATACGCCGCGCGGTCGCCTCGTGCTCGTGGCGCTGGGACACGTGATCGAACACGCGCGCGATCGCGAAGTAGCGCTCGTCGAAGGCGCGCACGCCGTTCTCGAGCGCCGCCAGATCGAGGAGATCCTTGACGATGCGATCGAGCCGCAGGGTTTCGCGCTCGATGGTGTCGAAATAGCGCTCGCGCGTCGCCTCGTCCAGTGCGATCGGACCCGCGTGGGCCCCGTGGGCTCCATGAGCCATGTGCAGCGTCTCGATATAGCCGCGCATCGCGGTCAGCGGCGTCTTCAGCTCGTGGGACACATCCGCCAGCATCTGGCGCCGCTGGCGGTCGGACGCCTGCAGCGCCTCGGCGCGCGCCGCCAGTTCCTGCGCCATCCGGTTGAACGCCGCCGCCACGCGGGCGATTTCGTCGCCGCCCTGCTCCGGCGCCCGTGCGCTCAGATCTCCGGCACCAAGGCGCTGGCTGGCGGACTCGAGCGCGCGCAGACGGCGGCGCGCCGGCAGGAAGATGAACGCCGCCGCGATCGCGGCGGCCAGAATCAGCAGCGCCGTGCCCGGAGCGAACAAGGCCCGCACCAGGCCGCCCGTCCCGAATCGTTGCTGGAACATCGGCGGCAGGACGACGAGACCGCGCAATTCGCCGTCGACCTGAATCGGCGCCGTCACCATCAGCGGCGGCCCCGGCGGCTCTTCGCCGGTCCGCTTGAAGTTCCGGCCCTCGAGCATCACGTCGGCGGTGCGCTTGGCGGCGTCGTTCAGCGGCAGATCCCCTACAGCGGCGACGGTTCCGTCCTTCATCACCGCGTAGATCGCGACGCCGATGCCTCCGTACTCTTGGCGCAAGTAGTCGGAGACGTCGAGGCCACCGTCCTCCGCGAGTGCGGCGCTGAGGTCTGCCGCGACGATCACGGCCAGGCTGTTCGGCGATCGTCCAGGGAGCCTCGTCGTCGAGCGGGAGATGATGAAGCTGAAGATCGCGCTCTGCGCCGCCAGCACCGCGACGACGAGGACGAGGAAGCTCGCGCCGATCCGCCAGTAAAAGCTCCGATACCAGCGCGATTTCGGCGGGGCCTGGCCGGCCATCACGATCGATTATCCGGCGCCGCCGGACCATCGAACGGTTGTCACGATCTTTTCTTCTCGCCTTCGCGCTTCGCGCTACGGCGAGACGAGCGGAATGACGACGGTGATGACGGTCCCTCGACCGGCCTGGCTTTCGGCGCGGATCTGGCCGCCGTGCGCTTCGACGAGGCGGCGCGCGATCGTCAGGCCGAGCCCCGATCCAGACGAGGCGCGGCCCTTGTAGAACCGATCGAAGATCCGCGACAGCTCCCCCGGGCTCAGGCCCGGGCCCGGATCGGCAACGGCTATGCGCAGGGCACCGTCGACGACGCCGACGTCGATTGAGACCGAGCCGCGGTCTCCACCGTGGCGCACGGCGTTCGCGAGCAGATTGACGACGACCTGCCGGATCCGCACTGGATCGATGTCGACCGCCGGCAGCGCCGCGGCCTCGCGCACGGCCACCGTGGTGCCGCGCTGCCGTGCCTCGCCGTCCACGGCGGCGACGGCGTCACGAACCAGCATCCCGACGTCGGTCGGCTCGCGCGCCAGCGTCAAGACGCCGCTCTCGGCGTTGGCCAGCGTCCGCAGGTCCTCGACCAGCCTCGCCAGCACGCGCGTCTCGTCGAGCAGCGGCTCGAGTTGCGCCGCGTCCAGCGGATAGACGCCGTCGATCAGACCCTCGAGGCGGCCCTGGGCGATACTCAACGGCGTCCTCAGCTCGTGGGCGACGTCCGCCATCAGCTCGCGGCGCTGCTGCTCCTGCCGGGCGAGCCGTCCTGCCATGTCGTTGAACGCGTGCGCGACCGCGCGCAGCGCCGGCGGACCGCCGATCGGCAGCCGGACGTCGAAGCGGCCGTCGGCGATCTGATGCGCCGCGGCGACGACGTCGGCCAGCGGCGATCCGATGCGCCGCAGCACGACGAAGAACAGCGCGGCGACGACGGAGAACAGGATGATGAACACCGCCGGCGCCGAGCCGCGCCCGGGGCCGGTCCCCCGCGTCATCCACGACACGAGCGAGATCACGCCGAACGTGCTCGACAGGAAGAACGCGGCGCCGATGAACGCCGCGCGCCGCATGAAGCGCGCGCGCCGGCGATCCCATCGCCACGCCGCGTCTCGTGGCGGAAACGCTTCGCCGGTTGGCCACCACGGCGGCGGGCCCTGCGGATGCCGACGTCTCATTCCTCGGCCGCCTTGTAGCCCACGCCGTACACCGTGAGGACGTAGGTTGGGCTGCGCGGATCGATTTCGATCTTGCGGCGGATGTTCTTGACGTGCGCGTCGACGGCGCGGTCGAACGACTCGGTGTCCGAGCCGCGAATCGCGTCGAGGAGCTGCGGCCGCGTGAACAGGCGGCCCGGTGAGGAAACGAGCGTGGCTAGGAGCTGGAACTCGGTCGCCGTCAGCTCGATCGGGACGCCGCCGCGCGACACGGTCAGCCGCGCCTTGTCCAGCACCAAATCGCGCAGGCGCACGACGTCGCCCGAGGCGGCACCGGCGCGGCGCAGCACCGCGCGGACGCGCGCCACCAGCTCGCGCGGACTGAATGGCTTGACGATGTAGTCGTCTGCGCCGGAATCCAGACCGAGCAGCCGATCGGACTCCTCCGCTCTCGCGGTCAGCATGACGATCGGGATGTCGGACTGCTGGCGCAGCTGGCGGGCGACATGGAGGCCGTCGACGTCCGGCAGCCGCAAGTCGAGGACGACGAGCGCCGGCTTGTGCGTCCGGGCGCGCTCGAGCCCCTCCGTCCCGGTCGCCGCCGTCACGACGCCGAATCCGGCGTGGCGGAGATAGTCGCCAGCTATCTCCACCAGCCGCGGCTCATCGTCGACGATCAGAACGGTCTGCACACTACTTCGGCGCGTTCATCTGTTCGTGCGCGCGGCGGTGCCATTCGTCCCAGTCGTGATGATCGTGGTACCAACGCCGGCGCCACGGACCGCCCCACAAGAACCCGCGCGCGATGACGAACCAGAACAGGATGAAGAGAGGGAACCCGAATCCGAAGCCCCACGGACGATGCCAGCCCCACCCGTACCAATAGTACGGAGGGACCGCGCCGGCGGCGTCGGCGCCGGCCGCCGCGGCCGCGCGCGCGGCACCCTGCATCAAGCCGACGTCATAGGCCCCGACCGCGACGATGAGGCCCAGCAGCACCGCAACCGCGACCAGCCAATTCTGCGAACGCATGTGATCCTCCTTGCTGATCACCATGGTGGCCGGCGATTGTGGAGCAATTGTGAAGGGCTAGGCGGTTTTCTTTTTCTGCGATGAGCTGCGGGCCGGCGCCTTCCTGGCGGGCGCCTTTTTCTTGGCGGGTGCCGCCTTCTTCGCCGACGCCGCGCCCGCTCGCTGCACGGCGCCCATCGCGGTCTTCGACGTGGGCATGATCCGCTTCATCTCGTCGTCGGACGCCGTCGCCCCGCCCGGGCCGTAGAGCCGTTTGTAGTCATCGGCCTGGCCGATGATCTTGCGGACGTAGTCCTGGGTTTCGGGGAACGGAATGTCGTCGATGAACTCGTCGCGGTCGAGCCCCGGCCGCTCCGACTTCCACCGCGACACGCGTCCCGGACCGGCGTTGTAGGTGGCGAGCGCGTAGTGAACGCCGCCGAACTGCTGCACCAGGTCGGCGAAGTAGGCGGTCCCCATGCGCAGGTTCGTCTCCGCCGTCGTGAGCATGCCGATGCTGAAGCGGCGGTTGATCTGGAGCGCCTTCGCGTACTGGCGGCCGGTCGCCGGCACGATCTGCATCAGTCCGTACGCGTTCGCGCCGGAGCGCACGTCGGCGGTGAAGGTCGACTCCTGCGCGATCAGGGCGGCGATCAGGTACGGATCCAGGTCGCGCTCGCCGGCGTATTTCTTGATGAGCGGCCAGTAGTTGACTGGAAACCTCACCTTGAGGAGCTCGTTCGGGATGCGCTCGCCGCCGGCGGCCAGGTACTGCGGGTAGGCGCGCTTCATCGCGTTGATGCCGGCGCGCAGGTCGCCGCGCTGGTTGTAGATCCAGCCGTAGGTCGCCTGCAGGACCGGCGAGTCTCCCCAGACTCTCTGCGCGTAGCGCAGCTCGTCGATCCCCTGGTCGTAGAGATCGAGCGCGAGCAGGGCGCGGATGACCGGCTCGTTCGCGGGCGGGGCCGCGATATTGATGGTCTCGCCATCGCCGATCGGCGCCGCGGGATCGACGACCAGCCGCTGCGCCGGCACCCGAATGCCGCGCTCCGCCAGCCGCGCCGCCGCGAGCCGTCCGTAGTAGCTGTTCAAGTAGTCGGTCGCGACCAGCGTGTAACGGTCGTCGGCGGCTGGTTGCTCTTTGAGGTTCTCGTGCGCGCGCGCCGCCCAGTAGATCCACGAGGGGCGGTAATCCGACCGCGGAAAGTTAGCGGCGCCCGACTCGAACGCGCGGACGGTGTCGGCGTACTTGCCGTTCTTGTACGCGTACCAGCCGATCTTCCACGCGGCACGCTCGGCGTAGTGGCCGAGCGGGAACTTCTCGTACATCTCGCGGAAGACCGCGTCCGCCGAGTCGTCTTCGTCCTCGTGGACGATGTAGTGGGTCGCGAGATTGTTGAGGGCTTCCTCGGCCCAGCTCTGGTTCGGGAAGTCGTCGGCGAGACGGCGCACGACTTTCATGTACTCGGCGTGGTCGCCGAGCTCGCGCGACGCAATGGCGTAGAAGAACAGCGCCTCGCCCTGGCGCGACGCCTTCTCGATGTACGGCCGCACGCCTTCTCGCGCGCTACGGGCGTGCTTCTGGAAGTAGTCGCACTCGGCGAGCCGCAGATCGACGAGCTCCTTGTCGTCGCCGGACGCGCCGCGCTTCAGCGTGTCGAAGATCGTCCGGGCGGCGGCATAACGCTTCGCCGCGAAGAGGCGCTCGGCGCGTCCGAGCTCCAGCTTGTAGCGCGTCGACCCGGGCGTCAGCCGCTCGATCGGCAGCGTTTCGAGCTCTTTCTCCGCGATGGCGGCGACGTCGCTGAACGGAAATTCGTAGAGGACGCGCGAGTAGGCCTCGGCGGCGTGGGCCGTGTTGCCCGAGAGCCTGGCGGTCCGGCCGACCCGCATCAGGACGTCCTCAGGCGCGGTCGTCTTGGTCTTTGCCAGGCGCTCGTAGATCGCCAGCGCGCCGGCTGGATCGGCGAGCGCCTCGTCGGCCTCGGCCTCGCGCAGCGCCGCGCCCTCGACGAG
>Ga0081539_10003579_pt1 | contig 18846 bp, 18 predicted proteins | sample TabmetS4T2R2_FD_71023 | JGI IMG/M metagenome (GOLD analysis project Ga0081539, IMG submission 71023) | Tabebuia heterophylla rhizosphere microbial communities from the University of Puerto Rico - S4T2R2 | ecosystem: Host-associated > Plants > Roots > Rhizosphere ...
GGCCAGGAGTACGGGCACGAGACGCCGTTCTCGAACTCACCCGGTTGGCAGGCGCGCTACGGCGACCAAGAGGTGTCGCAATTCCACGGCGCCGAGATGATCGCCGAGAAGTGGAACATCACGCGTGACGACATGGAGGTGTTCGCGGTCGAGTCGCACGAGCGCGCGTTGCGGGCCCGCGCCGAGGGTCGCTTCGACAACGAGATCGTCCCGCTCGGCGAGTGCACCTTCGACGAAGGACCGCGCGAGCCCAACTGGGAGAAGATCCGCTCGCTGCCCACGCTGGTCGAAGGCGGTCGGCTGACCGCGGCGGTGTCGAGCCAGATCAGCGACGGCTCCGCCGCGCTGCTGATCGCCAGCGAGCAGGCGCTCAAGGACCACGGCCTGAAGCCGCGGGCGCGCATCCACCACCTCAGCGTGCGCGGCGACGACCCGGTCATGATGCTGAGCGCACCGATCCCCGCGACCGAGTACGCCTTCCAGAAGACCGGCATGACCGTCGACGACATCGACGCGGTCGAGATCAACGAGGCGTTCGCGTCGGTCGTGCTGGCGTGGCAGAAGGAGACGGGGTTCGATCTCGCGAAAGTCAACGTCAACGGCGGTGCCATCGCCCTGGGCCACCCGCTCGGCGCCACCGGCGCCCGCCTGATGACCACGTTGGTCAACGAGCTCGACCGCACCGGCGGCCGCTACGGCATGCAGACCATGTGCGAGGGCGGCGGCCAGGCGAACGTCACCATCATCGAACGCCTGTCCTGACCAATCTCACTCGTCGAGCAAGTCGCCGGTGAGGGCGGCTTCGGCGGCGAGCGCGCGCTCGGTGCGTTGACGACGGAGGATCGCGCCCAGCGCGACGAGCACCACCATGCCCCCGATCATCTGGGCGGGCGTGAGGTCCTGCTCGAACAGGATCCACGCGCCGACGATCGAGACGACCGGGTTGGCGAGCGTCATCATCGACGTGACCGAGACGTCGACGTAGTGGTGCGCCCAGGTCATGAATCCGTGGCCGACCATGCCCGGCAGCAGGATGAGCCCGATCATGAGCAACCAGTCGGTGCCGTGAATGGAGTCGAGGTCGTGCGAGGCGACGAGCGCCCACGGCACGACGATCACGCACGCGCAGACGAACACCGCGGCGAGGAACGACCACGCGTGCACGTCGTTGTCGCGCGCGCGCTTTCCGAGGAGGAAGTATCCGGTGAACACGAGCAGGTTGAGGACCGCGAAGATGTTGCCCTCGAGCGTCGCACCGTCGGAGCTTGCGCCCGCCACGACCACCACGACGCCGGTGAGCGCGAGCGCGGCGTAGGCGAGCTCCACACCTGAGCGTCGCTCCCCCATCAACCGGGTCGCGACGAAGAGGATGAGCACCGGTTGCAACGCGGGGATCAACGTCGCATTGACGATCGACGTCTCGCGAAACGATGCGAACCCGAAGATGAAGCTGAGCGCGAAGCACACGCCGGCCGGGAACGCGACGACGAGCAGTCGAAGTGTGAGGCGTCCACCGACCACGTACGCGAAGGCGACTGCGATCGCGGTGCCGATCAGCACGCGCCAGAACACGATCGTGGGCGCCGACGCGTCGATGCCCTTGACGAACAGTGGTCCGAATCCCCACGCGAACACCGCCAGCGCCACCGCGAGCAGCGGCAAGCCACTGCGCTGGTGTTGCACCGTCATGGGTCGACGCTACTGCGGCGCACCATCTGACGGCCCGTCAGATTCGCGGCTACGTTCGGGCCATGATCGAGATCCCAGCGGGTACGCGCGTCTACGGCATCCAACTCCCCATCCAGTCGAAGAGCAGGACCTTCGTCGCCGAGTGGGAGTTGTCGGCGACGCCGGACGATCTTGCGCGGGTCACTCGCACCGCCGACGCCGCGGGTTTCTTCTACGTCGCCGTCTGCGACCACATCGCGATCCCCGAATCACTGGCCTCGACCATGGGCACCTACTGGCAGGACTGCATCGCGACGCTGTCGTGGCTCGCGGCGCAGACCGAGCGCACCGCCCTGCTGTCGCACGCTTACGTGCTGCCCTACCGCGACCCTCTCGTCGCGGCGAAGGAGTTCTCGACCCTCGACTACCTCTCGGGCGGACGGGCCATCGTCGGGATCGGTGCCGGCCACGTGGAAGCAGAGTTCAACGCATTGGGCATCGACCACGCGCGGCGCGGCAAGCTCGTGGAGGAGAAGCTGCCGGTGCTCATCGAGGCACTCGAGCACGAGTTCGTCAACGGGCTCGGCGCGCAGCCGCGGCCGGTGCAGACGCCGCGTCCGCCGGTGTGGATCGCGGGTTCGAGCCCGGCTGCCATCCGCCGGGCCGCCACGTTCGGCGACGGGTGGCTCCCGCAAGGCCCGTCGAACGCCGAGATGGTGGCGAAGCTCCAGGCGATGCGCGAGGAGCACGGCCGGGCCGATCGGCCGATGATGATCGGCCACATCACCCCGTTCCTCTACGTCGGGAACCCGGGTTGGGACGTCGGTGACGACACCCTCAGCGGCACGCCGGGCGACATCGCCGAGCGCATCCTGGCCGACACCGCCGACGGCGTGAACCAGCTCCAGGTGCGGTTCAAGTCGCGCAGCTGCGAGGAGCAATGCGACCAGATGGCGGCTTTTGGCGCCGAAGTCGCCCCGATCCTCGCCACTGCGTAACCAGCTGTTCATCGCGAATCCGGCGCCCGACTCCCGCAGCGCCACCCGCGTCAGTGACACTGTCCACATCAAGTTCTCAGGCGCGCCCGACGATGCTCCGTCAGTGAACCTGCGGACGGGCTGGACGCCTCGGATCCTCGGTGCGGTGCTCGCCCTGTTCGCGGGCTGGTTCGTCGTCGCCCACGCCGACGACTTCCTCCCTGCGCTGGGCAAAGTTGCCTCGCTCGGCCCCGCCGCGCTGCCGGTCGCGCTCGCGCTGGTCGGCGCGGGCGTGCTGAACCGCGGCCTCCAGGCGCGGGCGTCGTTCCAGTTGGTGGAGCTCGACGCGCCGTTCTCGCCGATGGTGAAGCTGAGCGCGATCTCGTATGCCACCAACAAGGTGGTGAAGTCGGCCGGCACCGCTGGACTCGTTCCCTACCTCGCGCACGCCGACCGGTGCGGGCACACCCGGGCGCGTACGACCGCGGCCTACCTCGCGGGCAAGGTCGCGGAGACGGTGTCGCTCTGCCTCTTGATCGCGGTCGCGGTCACCGCCGGCGCGGCGACGGGTGGGCTGCACGGTGCCGCGTTGTACGGCGCGATCGGTGCGGCGGTGTACGCGGTGGTCGTGGGCACCGCGCTCGTGCTCGTCGCCAGTCGTCGCTCGCTCGTGGTGACGCTGGCGACGCGCGTTCGCTGCCTCCGCGCTCGCATGCGTGCTCGCTTCGGTCATGCACCGCGTGATCCCGACGGCTGCGCCGGGCACGAGCTCGCCTGCGCCATGGCGCGGCTGCGCGCCGATTGGCGCGCGACCACGTCGCTGTTGGGTACGGCGATCTTCGGCAAGCTGCTCGGGTGCGCGGGCCTGTTCCTCGTGCTCAGCGGTCTCGAGATCCACCTCGACCCGGCGACGACCCTGCTCGTCTACACGCTCACGATCATGGCGGCGCTGGTCGGTCCCCTTCCCGGTGGCCTCGGGGTCGCCGACGCGTCACTCGGTGCGCTCCTCGTGGCCAACGGGGTGTCAGGCCCCGCGGCCGCCGGTGCGGTGATCGCATTCCGCTTGCTCGATCTCTGGATCCCGCTCTGCGTCGGTGCCGTCGCCGGCGCGCACCACGCGCGCACGCGCGAGCGCGTGCTCGCGGTGACGCCCGCGGTCACGCCACCGGTTCGGGTTCCGGTGCTGGTTCCGGTGCTGGCGGCAACGCACGACTGACTGGTTCGCGCGTCCGCAACCACGCGAGCACCACGGTCACCGCCACGAGCAGGCCGAGCACCACGTGGGAGATGGCCCAGAACCGGTAGGTGCCGAGCGAGATCTCCTTCGAACCGATCAGGACGTATTTGACCTCACTTCGGAACGTGCTGTGCACGCCGCGGAAGTCGTCGCCGACGGTCACTGCCCAGAGGGCGACCTGATCCCACGGCAGCAGGTAGCCGGTGAACGACGCGGCGAGCGCGGTGACCAACATCCCGGCACCGGCGACGATGCCGGGTTGACGAGCACGGATCCGACCACCGATCACGAGCACGAACGCGGCCAACGCCAAGCTGAGGGTGGCGATGCTCGCGACGCGGTGGGTGACGCGGATCCATCCTTCGCTGCTGCGAGGTGAGCGCAACCCGGGCCACGCTGCTTCCGCGGTCGGGACGTAGCGGAACCACAACCACACGCCAGTCGCTGCGAGCACGGTGAGCGCGACCGCGAGCATCACGAGCACGACGCGCGTCGCGTTGCGCCAACCCTGGCGCGTGTCCGAATGTGCTGCCGCGATGACGCGGACTGTACCCCTCAGCCCACGGGCGAGTCGGCGATGAGTGTGCCCAGGTGGACGAGGGTGGGCGTCTCGGCTCCGAGGTCGAGCTCGAGCTGCTTGGCCAGCAGGAAGTAGCGGTACAGCGGGTAGTCGCGGTCGACGCCGACGCCACCGTGGAGGTGGTGCGCCGCGAGCAGCACGTCTTGGCCGCCCTGCGCGGCCCAGTACTTCGCCGCGTCGACCTGCGCCGCCGCGGGCACGCCCGCGTCGAGACGCCACGCCGCCTGCCACGCGGTGAGCTTGATCGCTTCCTTGCGGATGTAGGTGTCGGCCGTCCGTTGGCTCACCGCCTGGAAGGTGGCGATGGCGCGGTTGAACTGCTCGCGCTCCTTCACGTAGGTCGCGGTGAGGTCGAGCGCGGTCTGCGCGGCACCCGACATCGTCACGGCCAGCGCGGTCTGCGCGCGCTCGAGCAACCAGGTGAGACCTTCGGGCCCCGCGAGCTTCGTGGCCTCGGCGTTGCTGAGCACCAGCCGCGCGGTGGGAGCGCCGAGCATCGTGTCCTCGCGCTCGACGACGACGCCCGGCGCTGACGTGTCGACGAGATACAGACCGTCGATCGCCGACACGATGATGCGCTCGGCCCACAGCCCCGCGGGCACGCACACCTTCTCGCCGGTCAGCTTGCCGCCGGTTGCGGCCGTCGAGGGCTCGTAGACGTCGCCGACCGCCTCGGTGAGCGCGGCGGTCACGATGCGGGTTCCGTCGGCGACTCCCTCGAGCGCGTCGGTGGCCCCGAACTCGGCCAGCGCCGGTGCCGCGAGGCCCATCACCGCGAGCGCGGGGACGGGTGCCGCGGTGCGGCCGACCTCTTCGAGCACGATGCACGTCTCGAGGAACCCGAGGCCGCCGCCGCCCACCGACTCGGGCATCGAGATGCCGACGATGCCGGCCTCGGCGAGCGCGTTCCACAGGTCGCGGTCGAAGCCGTCGTGCTCGGCGACGACCTGCTTCGTGCGCTCGAGCGTGGTGGCGTCGGACAAGATCTTGGCCGCGAGCTCGCGGAGATCCTGCTGGTCGGAGGTGAAGGAGAAGTCCATCAGCGGTCAGCCCTCGGGAAGCCCAGCGTGAACTGGGAGATCAGGTCTCGTTGCATCTCGTTGACCCCACCGCCGAAGGTGAGGATGATCGACCCGCGCGTGCCGGCCTGGATGCGCGACTTCAGCACCGCGCCGGGCGCGTCGGGCTCGAGGTACGACACCGGGCCGAGGATCTCCATGAGGAGCTGGTAGCCCTCCATGTTGAGCTCGCTGCCGTAGACCTTCAGCGCCGAGCAGTGGCCGATGTCGAGGACGCCCTGCGTCGCCTCCCACGCCACCTGCCAGTTCATGAGCCGCACCACTTCGACCTTGGCCTGCAGCTTGGCGAGGTTGTACTGCACCCACGGCTGGTCGATGACCCGCCGGCCGTCGGGCAGCTTGGTCTCCTGCGCGTACTGCGTGACCTCGGTGAGCGCGCGGTCCATGACGCCGCTCGCGAACAAGGTGACGCGCTCGTGGTTGAGCTGGTTGGTGATCAGCTTCCACCCGTGGTTCTCGCCGCCGATCACGTTGGCGGCAGGAACCACGACGTCCTCGTAGAACACCGCGTTGATGTCGTGGCTGCCGAGCAGGTTGAGCGGTGAGAGCGTGATGCCGGGCGTGTCCATCGGCACGATGATCATGGAGATGCCCTTGTGCTTCGCGGCGTCGGGATCGGTGCGCACCGCGAGCCAGCAGTAGTCGGCGTCGCTCGACAGCGACGTCCACATCTTCTGGCCGTTGATCACGTAGCTCTCGCCGTCGCGCACCGCGCGCGTCTTCAGCGACGCGAGGTCGGTGCCGGCGCCGGGCTCCGAGTAGCCGATGCAGAAGTGGATGTCGCCCGACAGGATGCGGGGCAGGTAGTCGGCCTTCTGCTCGTCGGTGCCGAACGCCATGATCGTGGGTCCGACGCTGTTGAGCGTGAGCATCGGGACCGGCGCGCCGGCGCGCATCGACTCGTCGAAGAAGATGAACTGCTCGATGGCCGAGCGGCCCTGCCCGCCGTACTCCTTGGGCCAGCCGATGCCGGCCCAGCCGTCGGAGCACATCTGCTTCCAGATGCGGCGGGGCGCTTCGCCGATGGCGTGCGATGCGTTCAGCTCGGCCACCGTGGCCGGATCCAGCAGCTTCTCGTAGTAGGCGCGCAGCTCCTGCTGCATCGCCAACTGCTCTGGCGTGTACCCGATCTCCATGCGAACTCCGACCGTTTCTGACGGGTAATCAGGTTCGTTCTACTACACGGCGCCCACGGGCCGTCAGGCCGACGGCATGTCAGCGCCGAGCGAAGGGACCCGGGTCGCCGAGGAGGTCCGCGTAGCGGATCAGGTCACCCTGCCCGCTCGTCGCGACACGGGCGTCGGCGCCGGCCATGACCGCGTCGAAGTGGTCGCGGAACGACTCCGGCGACGGTTCCGGCTCGAACCAGCCGTGGGTCGTCTCGAAGAGAACGCGCGCCGCGCGGCCGCCGCCGGCGATGAACGTCTCGCCGCTCACCGCCAGCGACTCGTGGCAGAGGTACACGACGAAGGCCGACACCTTCTCGACGGGGAAATGCCGCTCGAGCCAGCTTCGGTACACCTCGTCCGGGACCGCGGCGGTCATCCGCGTGTACGCCACCGGCATCAGCACGTTGATGCAGATGTCGACGTTGGTGTCGCGGTGGTCGCTGGCGAGCACGCGGCTCAGACCGATGATGCCGCCCTTCGCGGAGGCGTAGTCGCCCGAGTACGGCGTGCCGAGGAACGAGCTCGACGCGGTGTTCACGACGCGGCCGTAGCCCGCGGCGGTGAAGTGAGGCCACGCGGCGCGCAGCACGTTGACGGTACCGAACAGGTGCGTGGCCACGACGCGCTCCCACACCTCGGGGGGCGAGAAGGCGCCCTGGCCGGTGACGCCCGCGTTGTTCACGACGATGTCGAGACGACCCCAGGTGTCGACGGCCTGCGCGACGATCGCGGCGGCGCCGTCGACGGTTGCGACGCTGTGGCCGTTGGCCACCGCCTCGCCGCCCGAAGCGGTGATGTCGCCGGCGACGACCTGCGCCGCGCTCGGATCCGCACCCTCACCCGTGCGACTGCCTCCGAGGTCGTTCACGACGACGCGCGCGCCTCTCGCCGCGAGCGCGAGGGCATGCGCGCGCCCGAGGCCGTGCGCCGCGCCGGTGACGACGGCGACGCGCCCGTCCAGCCGCAGTTCGTCGCTCATCAGCCCTCCCCCCGCACCGCGGCGGCGAACGACGCCAGCTCGCGCACGGGATCCGGGCCCGTCGGACCGTAGGCGAGCTCGGTGACTCCGCCCTCCGCGACCGCGACGGCACGCGCGTGCACCGCCGCCGCGTCACCGGTCCAGCCGCTCTGCAGGATCGCGGGCCCGGCCGCGGCCACGATCTCGCGGTCGCGATCGCTCACCGCGATCATGTGCCCTTCGTGCACCGCCCACGGACGGTCGCCCTCGTCGTAGTTGGCTTCGAGGTCGGCCAGCCACTCGGCTCCGCCCGGGATCTCGGGCACCATCTCGCGCGCGAACTCCCAGCGCGCGTGCACTCCCGTGGCGTAGCTGGGTGCGAGCGTCTCGAACACCCGCGGCGTCGTGTGATCCTCACCCGAGCCGAGAACCGTGCCGCTGCAGAGCATCGCGCAGGGATCCCACTCGTGCGTCCCGGGTGGTGACGCGACGATCACCCCGTCGGCGAGCTTCCGTGCGTAGTCGAAGCCCTTGGGACCCATGGGCGCGAGCAGCAGTGGCACTTCGATCGGGCGTGTCGGTGCGTAGCCCGGCGAGTGGATCATCTTGCAACGCGCGCCCTCGACCTCGACCGCGTCACCGTGGAGCAGCGCACGCAGCTGCGTGACGTACTCGGCCAGATCCGACCACTTCATCGCCTTGCGCCCCATGGCCCGAGCACCGGTGAAGCCGGTGCCGACCGCGAACGTCAGCCGTCCGGGTGCGAGCTCCTCGATGGTCGCGATGGCCGACGCGGTGACCATCACATGGCGCAGGAAGCCGACGGCAACGCCGGTCGCCACTCCGATGCGATCGGTCGCCTCGGCCACGCGGGCCACCGCGACCCAGACGTCCCCGTACAACGCGGGTGAGTCGTAGATCCACACCCGCTCGTAGCCGAGCTTCTCCGCTTCCTGCGCGAGGCGGGGCAGGTCCTTGCTCGGCGGGAAGCTGCACGCGAGGCGGGGCACGTCGGGCATGTGGGAGGTCCTCCTGGTTTCCTGACGGGGCGTCAGATTACGGTGACGCCATGACTTCTCAGCTCACCGGCAAGCGCATCCTCGTCACCGGCGTCACCGGCATGGTGGCAGGCCCGATGGCCGCGCGCCTGGCCGCCAACGGCAACACCGTGTGGGGCGCGGCACGCTTCGCCGATCCCGCGCAGCGCGAGCCGCACGAGGCCAACGGCATCACCACCATCCGCGTCGACCTCGAACACGGCGAGCTCGACGAAGTGCCCGACGGTCTCGACGTCGTGCTGCACTTCGCGGTGGCCAAGACCAACGACTTCGCCCGCGATCTCACCGCCAACGCCGACGGCGCCGCCAACCTGATGGAGAAGGTGCAGGGTGTCGAGGCGTTCTTCCACTGCAGCTCGGGCGGCGTGTACCAGGAGCACGAGCACGATCATCTGAAGGAAGACGCGCCGCTCGGCGACAGCCACCGCGCCGCGGGCATGGAGAGCTACTCGATCTCCAAGATCGCGGCCGAGACGATGGTGCAGTACACGGCCAAGCGCCTCGGCATCCCGACCGTCATCGCCCGTTTGAGCGTGCCCTACGGCGACACCTTCGGCTGGCCGTTCTTCCACGTGATGATGCTCGAGCACGGCATGGCGATCCCGGTGCACACCGACGCGCCGTCGCAGTACTGCCCCTTGCACCTCGACGACATCGTGGCGTCGCTCCCCTACCTGCTTGCGTCGGCGTCGACACCGGCGAACGTCGTCAACTGGGGTGGCGACGAGATCGTCAGCGTCGAAGAGTGGTGCGGGCTCATCGGCGAGCTCATCGACAAGCCGGTCAACTTCGAGCACACCGACGCCAGCGTGCCGCCGCTCATCCTCGACGTCGGCAAGCTCAACGACCTCGGCTTCCACTCGTCGGTGGGCTGGAAGGACGGCATCACGCGCCTGGTCAAGGCGTCACGCCCCGACCTCGTCACGAGCTGACCGAATTCAGTGTCCCTCTGCGTCCGCAGAGCGAACATCACGGGACAATGAATCTGCGGATCAGCTGAAGGTGGAACCGCCGTCGAGGTGGATGGTCTGGCCGGTGATCCACGACGCCTCGTCGGACGCCAAGTAGACGCACGCGTAGCCCACGTCCTCGGGCGTGCCGGTCCGGCCGACGGGGATCTGCTTCGCCAGCGCATCGACCGGGCCTGAGTTCTCCGGCTGCATCAACCCGAGCGCGAGCGAATTGGCGGTGACGCCGTCGCGCGCGTTCTCCGCCGCGAGGTGGCGCATGAACGCGATCGCACCACCCTTCCCGCCCGCGTAGGGCGACACACCGATGCGGAGTCCGGTGATGCCTGCGCCCGAGGAGATGGTGATGACCCGCCCGAAGCCACGCTCGCACATCCCGTTGATGACGGCACGCGAGCAGTGCATGACGCCGAACAGGTTGACGTTGATCGCGCCCATCCATCCCGACGGTTCGCTGTCGCGGAACTGCACCAGGCCCATGCCCTCGGCACCGCCGTTGCCGGCGTTGTTCACGAGGATGTCGACGGTGCCGATCTCGGCGATGGCGTGGGTCACCGCGTCGTAGTTGGTGACGTCGAACGGCGCGGTTGCCGCGCGACCACCCGCCGCCTCGATCTGCCCGACCGTCGCCTGCGCGCGCTCGGAAACGATGTCGTTCACGTGCACCGTCGCGCCCTGCGCCGCGAGCGCACGCGCGATGCCCGCACCGACGTTCTGGCCCGCGCCGGTGACGACGGCCACCTTCCCACTGAGATCGAACATGCGGGGAACCTACCCCGCTGTCGCGACTACCTGCCCAGGATGGAGATGAAGCTGACCATCTCGCCGGGGTAACCGCCGAGGTTGTGGGTGAGCGCGAGGCTGCGCTCGCCGCCGGGCTTCGCCGCCTCGATCTGCCGCTCCGCCGGCGCCTCGCCCCGCAGCTGCAACCACGCCTCGAACATCATCCGCAGCCCCGACGCGCCCACGGGGTGGCCGAACGACTTGAGTCCGCCGTCGGGGTTGATCGGCAGCTCGCCGTCGAGGTCGAACACGCCGTCGAGCTCGTCGCGCCACGCGGCGCCGCGCTCGGAGAACCCGAGGTCCTCCATCAGCACGAGTTCGGTGATGGTGAAGCAGTCGTGCACTTCGGCCAGCGCCAGCTCGTGCCGAGGATCGGTGACGCCGGCCTGCGCGTACGCGTCGCGCGCCGTCGCCGAGATCTCAGGGAAGTGGGTGTAGTCGTAGCCGGGGTCGGTGACCCCACTGCCATTGCCCGCGATGAACGACAGCGCCTTCACGAAGACCGGCGTGTCGGTGTACTTGTAGGCATCCTCCGCCCGCACGACGATCGCGGCGGCTGATCCGTCGGCGACTCCCGCGCAGTCGAAGACACGCAAGTCACCTGCCATCTTGGGTGAGTTGCAGATGGTCTCCAGCGACACCTCGCGCCGGAACTGCGCACGCGGGTTGCGGGCGCCGTTGTAGTGGTTCTTCCACGCCACGTGCGCCATCGCTTCGCGCATCTTGTCGGCGTCGACGCCGTACTTCTGCGCGTACGCCGGCGCGACCATCGAGAACATCGCGGCGGCGGTGAGCGTGCGGCCGGTGCCGTCGTTCGGCGGCGGTGTGGCGTTGAGCCCCTGGAACCCGCCGTCCTTCGTCTTCTCGACGCCGAGCGCCATCGCCACGTCGTACGCACCCGAGGCCACCGCGTACGACGCCTGGCGCAGCGCCTCGGAGCCGGTGGCGCAGAAGTTCTCGACCCGGGTGACCGGCTTGTCGGCGAGCTGCAGCGGACGAGCGAGCGTGATGCCGCTCATGCCGCCCTGCGCGGTGCCGAGCCAGTACGCGTCGACCTGGGCCTTGTCGATGCCGGCCGATGCATAGGCGGCGTTGGCAGCCTCGACCTCGAGGTCGTCGAGCCCCTTGTCCCAGTGCTCCACGAAGTTGGTGCAGCCCATGCCGACGATCGCGACGCGGTCCTTGATGCCGTGACTACCCATCGCGCACCAGCCTTCCCTTCCAGAAGTAGTTGACGATGCCGTCGGATGCGAACAGCCGGCGGAAGGTCATCTCGACGCGTTGTCCGATCTCGATCTCGTCGGCGTCGGCATCGGTGAGCTCGACGGGCAGACGACCGCCGCCGTCGAAGTCGACGACTGCGAACACGACCGGCGGGCTCGGCGAGTACACCATGCGATCGATGGTGAAGGTGACGATCGTGCCCTGCGCGTCGGCGAGCGGCGCGGGATCCATCTCGTCGGTGTGCGCGCCGTCGCGTGACACACGCGCGGGCGGAAGGTGCACTACACCGGTGTCGCGCTCCTTGGACCCGACGAAGCCGAACTTCCACTCTTCGCTGCGAGCTGCCGCAGTGGCAGACACGCGCTGCGGTTCGGGACGGCGCGGTGGTTCGACCGGCAACATCCCTCGCCACGCGAGGAACTTGCCGTACGGCAACGGCGCGCCCTCGGTGACCTGTGCGGAGATCGGGCGCGCCGGACGATACGAACCAAGCGCGTCGGTGGTGCGGAAGAGCAAGACGTCGGCGCCGTCGGCCAGCACGACCAGGGCGACGACCTGACCAGGCTCGGCCTGTTCGAGCAGCGACGCGAGCAGCAGGCCTGGCTGTGCCGCGCCGGCATTGCCGACGACCGCCGACAGGTCGTCGATCACGTGCACGCCGTCGAGCTTCCCGCCCACCGTGCGGGCGACGCGTTGGCTCGCGGCCACGACCGCGGCCGCGGCGACGTCGCTCGCGGTGAGTCCAGCCTGCGCGAGCGCAGCGTTCCACGCTTGCACGCCGAGCGGCACGTAGCTGATCTCGCTGAACTTGTCGTCCCACACCTTCGTGCGCGTCTCGCCCGGAGCACGCCACCGATCGACGAACTCGTCGGTGACGCTGGCCGACCCCACCAACTCGGCCAGCAAGGAGCCGCCTTCGTCGGAGCCGACGACGAAGGCCGCCGCCGCATCCCCTCCGGCGGCTTCTTCGCCGCTCCCAGGCAGACCGGTACGCACGTCACCTGCAACCACCAAGGTGGCGTCGCCGTTCACGGTGAGCCCGAGGAGCAGCGCGCCCACGGCTGAGCGAACCGAGGCGCCGAGATCGAAGGCTGGTGCGGTGTCGGCAAGGCGCAGCGCGGCGTGGATGGCGGTGGCGTTGGTGCGGTCGGCGTAGGCCGGGAAGCTGGTGGCGAACAGCAGCTGCGCGGGCGTGAGGTCGCGGTCGCGCAGCGCGAGGCGCGCGGCCTCGACCGCCATCGTGGTGGGATCCTCGTCGAACGATGCGACGGTGCGCGTTCCCTTGCCACCACCCTGACCGACGAACGGTGCGATCTGGGTGCGGTCGAGCCGCCGATAGGGCAAGTAGGCCGACCACGAGAGGATGCCGCGCATGGGTTGCAGGGTACCCGCGGGTCTGCACGACCAGACGAGGCGCGCGAGGTGTCGGATACCCTGCGAGCGCTTGGCGACGAAGGGGTGACGGTGAAGCTCGGCGACGTGGCGAACGAGGAAGCAGCGCAGTACGGCAAGCCGCTCGACGGCGTGCGCGTGCTCGCGCTCGAGCAGATGCAGGCGCTCCCCTACGCCACGCAATTGCTGTCGCGTCTGGGCGCCGAAGTGGTGAAGATCGAGGCGCCGACCGGTGAGTCGGGGCGCGGTTCGCAGCCGGGCATGGTCGATCCCGAAGGCCGCTTCATCGGCGCGACGTTCCTGCGCAACAACCTGTCGAAGAAGAGCGTCACCGTCGACCTCAAGCAGGACGCAGGCCGGGAGCTCGTGCTCGCCCTGGCGCCGCACTTCGACGTGTTCGCCGAGAACTTCAAGTCGGGCGCGCTCGACCGCATGGGCCTCGGCTACGACGACGTCGCCGCGGTCCATCCCTCCGTGATCTACGCATCACTCTCTGGGTTCGGCGCCAGCGGTTCGCCGTACACCGACTGGCCCGCGTACGCATCGATCGCGGAGTCGATGTCGGGCATCTACGACTACGTGCTGATCGGCGACGAGACCCCGCGGCCGAACCCGGTCGGCGCGCTCGGCGACATCTCGTCGGGGCTCTTCGCCACCGTCGGGATCCTCGCCGCACTCCGCCACCGCGACCGCACCGGCGAGGGTCAGCGCGTCGACATCGCGATGTACGACGCCACGGTCGCGATGACCGACATCGTCACCAACTTCGCGTCCATGGGGAAGTACCGGCTCAACGAGCCGAAGAACGCGATCCTCGATCCGTTCCGCGCGTCCGACGGCTGGTTCGTGATGCAGCTGGTGCGTGAGCACCAGCTCGAGCGCATCGCACAGCTCGTCGGACATCCCGAGTGGCCCACCGACCCCCGCCTCGCGACGCGCGAAGGCTGGGCCGCGCACCTCGAGGACATGCTGCGTCCCGCGATCGAGGAATGGGCATCGCACATGACGAAGCTCGAGGCGGTGCACCAGCTGTCGGCCGCGGGCATCGCGGCGGCGCCGGTGCAGACCGCGCAAGAGGTGCTCGCCGACCCGCACCTCGACCAGCGCAACATGCTCGTCGAGATGGAACGCTCCGACGGTGTCGAGAAGCCGGTGGTGATACCCGGCAACCCGGTCAAGATGTCGAAGGTTGCCGAAGGTCCCGAGTCGCGCGTGCCCTGGGTCGGCGAGCACACCCGCTCGGTCCTGCACGACGAGCTCGGCCTCGACGACGACGCCATCGACAAGCTCGTCGCCGACGGCGTCGTCACCGACTGACCACGCACCCGACGTGGTACTCAGCCGACACCGCGCGCTCGTACGCTGAGCGTGTGGGCACCGTCATCCTCGGTCTCGTGTTCGCCGCGGTGCTCGCCATCCCGTTTCTCGGGATCAAGCTGGCGCGACCCAAGCCGCGGAACGATCCACCCGATCTCCGACGTGCCGACGAAGCTGAAGCCCAGGAATTGCCGACCGCGGCCGAACTGCAGGATCGGATCAGCGAAGCGTGGGGCCAGACGAGGCCCTTGCCTTGAACGCGGCGGTGCTCGTCGTGCTCGCCCTCTTCGTGGCAGCACTCGTCAGCCTGGCTGTCGCCGGGTTTCGCTGGACGCGTCCTCGCCGGCCGGTTCCGTCCGCGTTGCCTTCGTCGCCGTCAAAGGTCGCCGCCGATGTCCGCGCCCATGTCGTGGGTCCGGTTCACGAACTTGCTCGCCTCCATCGCCATCTCGTCACGCCAAGCGTTGTCTTCCTCGGCGCCCTCGCCCCGGTAGGGCCGGTTCCGCCACGCGTAGACGAACGCGGCGACGAGCAGTAGGACGAACGCGCCGACCAACATCCACGTCAGCCACATGCCACGAAGCCTACGGGTGTGCGACGACGTGTCGAGCTCAACCTGAACGACTGCCGGCTCGGGCGGCTGCGGTCGGCTCCCGCTAACCTGACGACCCGTCAGATTTCTCCCGAGGGGGACCGGTGGACTTCGACTTCTCGCCCGAGCAACTCGCGTTCCGCGACCAGGTCGAGGCGTTCCTGGACGCCAACGACGACCCGATCGTCTTCGACGTCACCCGGGAGAACATGGCACAGGTGGCCGACATCCCCGAGCGCCGTGCGCTCATGGGCAAGGTCGCCGAGCAGGGTTGGCTCGGCATCACCTGGCCCAAGGAGTGGGGCGGCCAGGAGGGCGACGGCGTCTACGAGTACCTCCTCAACGAGGCGCTGGCGCGCCGCGGCGGCCCCCAGATCGGCAAGGGCATCGGGATCATCGGCAAGACGATCCTGCGCCACGGCAGCGAGAAGATGAAGCAGGAGTTCCTGCCGAAGATCCTGCGCAACGAGATCGACTTCGCGGTGGGCTACAGCGAGCCCGACGCGGGCTCCGACGCGGCGTCGATGAAGCTCAAGGCCACCAAGGACGGCGACGGCTGGCGCCTCAACGGCCAGAAGACCTGGACCACGTCCGCGCACTTCGCCGAGTGGTACTGGGTGGGCGCCCGCACCGATCCCGAGGCGCCGAAGCACTTCGGCATCACGCTGTTCCTGGTGCCGCTCGACGATCCAGGCATCACCATCAACCCCATCTGGACCATGGGCGACGAGCGCACCAACGACGTGTTCCTCGACAACGTGTTCGTGCACGACGACTACGTCGTCGGCGAGGTGAACCGCGGCTTCCAGTACATCTCGGAGGCGCTCGACCTCGAGCGTTTCACCATGTTCACCTATTCCCCCATCAAGCAACGGCTCGACCTGTTGTGCGACTTCGTCGCCACCGAGGAGATCGACGGCGAGCCCATGCGCGACGACCCCGTCGTTCGCAAGCAGATCGCGCGCCTCGCCACCGAGGCCGAGGTGGCGCGGGTGCTCGGGCTGCGCTTCGTCGCGAAGTCGATGAAGGGCGGCGCCGCGCCGACGTCTGAAGCGTCGGAGTACAAGCTGTACGCGACGGAATTGTCGAAGCGACTGGCGAATGCCTCGATGGACCTCGGCGGCCCGGGTTCGCAGCTGCGCGTCAAGACCGAGGAAGCGCCCATGAAGGGCCGCGCCGAGTCGACCTATCGCTACACGGTGATCGACACCGTCGGTGGCGGTGGTTCCGAGATCCAGAAGAACATCATCTCGCGCCGCAAGCTCGGGCTTCCGAAGAACTTCTGAGACGCGGTCACGTTCGCTGATGGAGATGCTCGACGGCATCACGGTGCTCGACCTCGCCAGCGTGGGTCCCGCCGCGCGCGCCTCGCGCTGGCTGGCCGACTACGGCGCGACCGTCGTGAAGGTGGGGCCCGTGCCGAAGGACACCGGCGTGCAGATCACCCCACCCTTCTACGCGTACAGCGCACACCGGCGGATGCAGCGCGCACTGTTCGACTTGAAGGCGCCCGACGGCCGCGAGGCCTTTCTCCGGCTGGTCGAGCGGTCCGACGTGGTGATCGAGAGCTTCCGGCCCGGCGTGGTCGACCGCTTGGGCATCGGGTGGGAGGCCACGTCGGCCCGCAATCCGCGCCTCGTGTACTGCTCCACGAGCGGCTTCGGGCAGGACGGTCCGCACGCGCAGTGGGCCGGCCACGACCTCAACTACCTCGCGGTCGGCGGGTTCCTGCACTGCACCGGTCGCGCGGAAGGCGAGCAGCCGGTGGTTCCCGGACTCACGCTCGCCGACAGTGCGGGCGGTGGCATGCATGCGGTCATGGCGATCCTCGCCGCGCTGGTTCGGCGCGCGTCGATCGGAGAGGGCGCGTTTCTCGACGTGTCCATCGCCGACGGCGTGCTCGGCCTCATGGCGCTGTCGATCGACGAGTACTTCGCGACCGGCAACGAGCCCGCACCTCGCCACGGTCTGCTCACCGGTCGGTACGCGTACTACGACACCTATCCCACGCGCGATGGTCGTTGGCTCAGCGTCGCCGCCATCGAGTCGCGCTTCTGGGCGAACCTCTGCGATCTGCTCGGGTTGCCCCAGTGGATCGAGCACCAGGAGGACGACGCAGTGCAAGACCAGGTCCGCGCCGACCTGCGAGCGGTGTTCCTCACGCGCGACCTCGACGAGTGGATCGCGACGCTGAGCCCAGCCGACACCTGCGTCGCACCGGTGCTCACCGTCCCGGAGATCATCGAAGACGACCAGTTCGTCGCGCGTGGTGACTTCGTGGACGCGCACGACGCGAACGCCGGCCACTTCCGTCAGGTGGGTCCGGTCTTCGCCGGCATGGCGCGGCCGTCCGAGCCCTACGAGTCGCGCGACATGACCACCACCGACACCGACGCGCTGCTGCGCGCTACGGGCCTCGCCGACGACGAGCTGCGCAAGCTGCATGACGCGGGGGCGATCGCGTGACCGACATGGACGTCGACGTGTCGCATCTCCCCGACGACGTGAAGGCGCTCATCGGGAAGCTCCAGTACGAGGAAGAGGGCGAGTTCCCGGTGGAGCGCGGCTACTTCTGGACCAGTGCGGCGTCGGTCGAGAACGGCAACCCGATCTTCTGGGACGACGCCGTCGCCGACGAGATCACCGACGGGCCGGTCGCGCCTCTGATGCTGCTGTCGGCCTGGTTCCGTCCGCACCATTGGGCGCCTGACCGCGAGGTCGAGAAGCTGCCCCTGCAGATCCACTTCGACATGAAGGCGCGCTTCGGCCTGCCCGAAGCGATCATGACCGAGAACACCACGATCTTCCACGAACCGGTGCGCCCCGGCGACATGATCACCAGCGCGCAACGGCTGGTGTCGGTGAGCGAGGAGCAGACCCGTCGCCTCGGCACGGGTCGCTTCTGGATCATCGATGTGGAGTACCGCAACCAGCGCGGCGAGCTCTGCGGGGTCGAGCGCTGGGAGGGGTTCGGCTACCGGAGGGACAGCGCTTCGGAGGTGTCGGCGTGATCACGCTCGACCAGGTGAAGATCGGTGACGCGCTGCCGCCGCTGTCGTACGACGTCACGTCGACCACTGTCGTCCTCGGCGCGCTGGCGGCGCGCGACTGGCGACCGATGCACCACGACCATCACTTCGCCGTCGAGCGCCAGGGCGTGAAGGACATCTTCCTGAACTCGCCGAACCAGGGCTCCTGGCTCGAGCGGTTCGTCACCGACTGGACCGGCCCCAAGGGTCGCCTCGGGCGGTTGCGCTTCAAGATGCGCAAGCCGATCTTCCCCGGCGACACCATGGTCCTCGAAGGCGTCGTGCGCGACGTCGCCGTCGACGACGCCGGTTGCGGCTGGGTGGAGCTCGATCTCACGATCCGCGTGGGTGATGTGACCTGCACCGAATCCGAGGCGAAGGTCGCGCTGCCGACCTCGCCCGACGACAACCCGTGGCAGCGCCATGGCGACGATTGGAGACCGTGATGGATCTCGACTTCTCACCCGAACAGGAGATGCTGCGCGACGCCGTCGCGGGTGTGTGCGCGCGCCACTGCGGGCTGGATGTCGTGCGTGCGATGGAAGACGACCCCATCGGATACTCCGACGCGTTCTGGGCGCAGCTCGGCGAGCTCGGTCTCCTCGGGATGCTGCTCCCCGAGCAGTACGGCGGCAGTGAGATGTCGATGCTCGACGGCGTCGTCGTGTACCAGGAATTGGGGCGAGCGCTGGCGCCGTCGCCGCACTTCGTCAGCTCGGTCATGAGCGCCGGCGCGATCCTCGCCGCTGGTTCCGACGCGCAGAAGGACGAGTGGCTTCGCAAGATCAGCGCCGGTGACGCGATCATCACCCCCG
>Ga0081539_10000868_pt2 | contig 18837 bp, 12 predicted proteins | sample TabmetS4T2R2_FD_71023 | JGI IMG/M metagenome (GOLD analysis project Ga0081539, IMG submission 71023) | Tabebuia heterophylla rhizosphere microbial communities from the University of Puerto Rico - S4T2R2 | ecosystem: Host-associated > Plants > Roots > Rhizosphere ...
GGTGAATATCTCAAAACTTGCGAACTTCCTGAAACATTGACTTGGCGCGCGATTGATGATGCGTTACCTAAGCTCACCAAGCGAGCGAGAGTTAGGACCAAGGCAATCCGTTCGTGCTTGTTCGAGTTAGGTAACCTCTTCCTGCAGGAGGAACTCTGGAGTAAGTACCGGCAGGAACGCTTATTGGCAAAATATCTGAAGTCTACGCCGGTGATATTTGTTGAACATGTAGCCGCCTTCGAGAGGTGGGCATCGCACGGAATGCTGAATCCGAAGCTCGACGTGGAGCTGCCCGAATCGCGGCCTCTAACTAATACACCTCGAGCTATACTCGGAACGGTTAGGGTAATTGGCATATTTCTTCAGTGGTGTGTCAAGCGCAACATTCTCTCACTCGCTGAGGCGAACCAGAGCACGATAGAAAGTTATAAGGAAACTCTATTCTGGGAATACGAATGTAAAGTCTGCGGGAAGCGAGCGCATCTAGACGTCGATAAGACCAGCGAGAAATGTAGCGACAGCAAATGCCAGGCGATGAACGCGTGCGTAAAGACCAGAAGGTTGGCTCGTAGGTCAGTTTCGGACATAACGATGAAACTTCGGACGTTCTTCAACTGGGCCCAGCTCCACGACCTCGTGCTGGAAAATCCGCTGGCTCATGAGATTTCAGTGCGCAACACGTTCACGGCGAGGAACGAACGCGGCGAGATGATTGAGATCTCAGATTCCATTAGGCGGTACTCTAACGACGTTGTCGAACGTCTCTGTCGTGATATGGTGATGCCTGATACTGACGCTAGAGAGGCGTTGGTCCTGTATTTTATTATCTTTCACCAACTTACTGTCACAGAAATATGTAAAGCAAAATTACCGTCATTAGCGGCCGAGACAAGAGGCACGTGCGATCGCGCAAAAGACTTTGAATGTGTGCTGTTACCAGTTCGCAAACCAACCCGGGGCCAACTCTCACGCGGGCGTGAGAACCCATTACTGAAGTATCCGAAAGAGGCAGCGTGCTGGCTCCGCCCGCTGTTAGAGCGGTACTTCGAGAAGCGCAGGAACGACGTTGGCTCGGAATATCTATTCGTTGGACCACATTATCGTACACGGAACAATAGGCCGGTAACGCATCGAACCATCAGCATGCTGGTCCATAAGGCTTCACAGCGGGTATTCAATGCAATGATTAGTCCGCGTGACCTGCGTAACACGGCTGCTGCGATTAGGGCGAACAAGTCAAAGCGCCGTGGCGCGATACTTACAAGGCTTGGTTACAGCAGTGAACGCGCCACTCGGTTCAACTATCTGGAAACTTTTCTACTGGAGCCTAAGCCATTCAAACAGCGCCAGCCCCCAGCGGGGGCGTAGCGAAGTGAGCGGTGCGAGGCGCGCCGAGCGCGCGAACGCAGCGGGCGCAAGGGGGAGAATTAATAAAGTAGCGGGCGTTTGATAACAGCGATTCCGTTCGGGAGCGCCGCCAGGCGCTGTAGTTGGGAGAACGGAATCTTCTGTTATCAGATGACCGTCCGATTTGAGGTTCTTTCTGCCGAACCCCCTCTTGTTTCGAGGACAGTCGCAGATGCTCCTTCTGCGACGTCCGAGAAACTTAACGATGTGAAACAAATTAGGAATACGGAGTGCAAACCGCAGGGCCAAGTGCTCCTCTGGAGGACTTGGCCTTTCGGTTGCGCGAGACAGTAGTCTCCAATTTGAATTGCCGTCCTCACTCCGACATTCCTTTACCGATGGGCTAATTTTTGAGTGGACAGGGAAATCTGAGCGAGACACAACCGACAAACGCAGCGCCATCGGTATGAGATCGTGCGTATCTCAAACCAGTGTCTTGAAATGAACCTGGTCGCACGCTGGCTGACGAAACTGCTTCGTTAGCTGCGCGGTTGTCGTCTGCGTTCAACAATGTGCTGGTAACGTTCTATATCCTCTGGTTCATAGAACTTTTCAGTTCCACATTATCGCACCGATGACTGATATGTTTGACGAATTCGCTTGGCCGTGCGACGGATCGTAGAAGAGGGCTTGCCTAGTTTTGCATTCGAGACACGATACGACAAAGTACCATTAGAACGGCTTACAAGCAGATAACAACATAGGGAAGGCTGGCGAAACGGCTGTAGTTTATTCTTGCTCGCCTTGTCAGTGCGCAAACGTACCGAACGGAAGCGAGTTCAAGTGAGAGTTCACTTAAGGAATTTGGGTCTTTGGTCGGATTTTTAGTGCCGCCAAAATTTTCGCCGCACTGCGCCATAGGCGCAGTTGCGGCGGGCAAAAACGCCAGCCGAGTGCTATCGCACTCGGCTGGTTATGGTCTCAGGGGAGACTTGATTCTGTGACGAGATCAATTTCGAGCGGTCCAGCGCGAGCCATGATGATACCGAACCGGCGAGATAATTGTGCCTGGCTTTGCTTCGCAAACAAGTGAAGAGCCTCCCGTGGGTCAAATCGAAGCGGAGTCGAGGAGTCTATTGAAGCCAGCGTATCTGTAGACAGAGATCTCCATTCTTACCTGCCAGGGTCAGTGAAATCGAGTCTGACTTGACGTTGGTTGAAGTGGCACTGAATATCAAACTGACGCAGGACGAATCGATCTATTAGCTAGAGATGTGAACAAGAATTTGGTTGTCGTTGAATTAAAAGCCAGCAAAGCGAAGGTTGTTTGTCTGAGGCAAAACGTGCGAGGTATTGCAGTGGCTTCGAGCTTCGATTCGCGGGTAATCTTTGCGGCGACGGCCTATCAAACGTTAAGCTAGTGCGATATCAACTTTCGTTCAGTCTCGAAGAAGTTTCATAAAGAAGAAAAAAGAGAACAGATAAACAATCTTGGGATGAGTAGTCGGATTATGCGTCGATGTTTCGGCTGAGCCCACATCTGTCTTCCTTACTGCAGAAAGAACCTCTTGCTCACCGAGATCGCGGAGTGCGAACGTGAAAGTACTGCTTGACTCGAACGTCTGGCGCTACGTGGCAAACCAGAACGCTGGCGCAGCATTGGAACAGTGCGCATTAAAAAGTGATGTCCAACTTGCGGTTGTCCCCGCACTGGTTTTCGAAGCCCGTAAGCTCAAGGACGATCCGGTGCGCAAGGCTATCCTTAAGCTGCTCGCGCACCCCGCGTGGACGCGCCTAATGCCGGAGGCGTTTCTTGAGGCGCAGGAAATCAAGACCGCTATACGTCGCTTTCGGCCCGACTGGTTAATTCCAAGTCCAGATCTTACCGAAGTGAACGCCTTGGAGTTGGACTGGCGCCGCGACGACGGAGGGTTTTGGTCGCGAGCCTATGACGATATCGCTCCTCCCGTGACGAACGAGAGCCTTCGTGGGGAGCGAGAGCATGATCTGGCTAGACAGGAGTCGCAAGAGATCCGCAAACGAGTTCTCCAACGCAAGCATGCGCTCGGATCGATCAGCATCCGCGAGGTTTACGGGATGCCGCCATCCGCGCTGCTAGGTTGGCAGGGAAAACCCGTCGAATACTGGCGCGTTCCTAGTCTGTACCACATAAAGACCGAGCTTGCCGTATATGCGAGTCCCTATCGCGAGTGGCTTGATAGCGAAATCAACGTTGCCGCGATAGCGGCGTCACCAGAGTCCCTGACAAAACTTTGGTACTACGAGATCACGCCGAACGATGCACCTCGACAATGGGTTCGCGGCGCCTTCGAACTCCTTCAAGCGTTTCACAAGGTAACGTCAGGAAACCCGGCCGACTCGCAACTCAGTTCGCATCTCGTTGACGTCGATGTGGTGGTTTCAGCGGACCGGAACTTTGTGCGGTTCGCCGAGAAATGTCGAGCGGATGCGCCCTTCACGCTCGCACAAGCGTACCTAGTAGCCGGGGGCGTGAACGCAGTATCAGAGTTGCTGGCGTTAGTTTCGCGGCTGCGGTGACTGATATCATGGAAGCAGTGAAGTATTTGGCCAACAAATCGCAGCAAGGCGACGCCTAAAATTATCTCAACTCTCTTGACGGTGGTCCAAGAACCATGCTCTGAGCACAAGGTTGCGTAAGAAGAAGGCGCCATGACACCTCGGGCATATGAAGACGCGGTTGCGAAGTTAATTGGCCGTTTGGTCTCAGGTGTGGAACTCGTACTGCCAGGGATTGAACAACGTAGGAAGCTCACTGGCAAAACTGGACAAGCGTACGAGATCGATTCTCTATCGCTATCGTCTCGGTGGTCTCGAGTATCTTACCATCGTTGAATGTAAGCACTGGAAAGAGAGTGGGTTGTCAAAAGAATTTATGCAGATTTACAGGAACGAGGAGTTCGTTGCTGGTTTGCTCCGGAAGACTTGAAGATAGGTGACAAGTTTCGACAACGGATCGATGACTCAATTCGCCTTTACGACAAACTCTTACTTATCCTTTCTGAGAGGTCCATATCAAGCTCTTGGGTTGAGGATGAGGTGAGGCGGCTTTGGAACGAGAACGCAAAGAGACTAGACTAGTTCTCTTTCCTATCAACATCGATGATGCTGTCTTGACCAGTGAAAGAGCTTGGGCGGCATCACTCCGTAGGACGCGACACATTGGAATTTTAAGGATTGGAAAACCAAAGATGCATATCAGCGAGCATTCGAGCATTTGGTAGAGATCTCAAATCCGAGATCCCCTAGTTGGACTGCCCCAAACAAGTCATCGCCTCGACCTGTTTGGTGTCCTTTTACTTCACAAGTGCCAGTGCACAGATACAGAGGTTAAAAGAAGGATTACAGTGCATCTCGTTACGACAAAAAACGCCTAATCCATCTTTAATTCTAGCTGAATGGCGGTTGGCTCAATACCCTCTTCTTGTAATCTGACTACCATTGAGAATAGGCTCTTTTGCAAGTCAGTCGATCGCTGCAGTAACTCATCACATCGCTTCCGTGTGTCCTTGGCCCAATCGCCTGATCTAAACTCCTTGAGGTTCAGATAGCATGTGAATAGCGCACCATTTGCGCCTGCCAACGCCAAAGTCGCCGCAGTACCTGAATCCCCTCTCGCCGATTGGAAACCGAGATTAAAAAGTGAGAGGGCATGTTGGCACACTGATTGGCAAAGTTCACATATTTGGACTGGAACTTCGGTCGCAGGACGGAGAAGTTCCCGAGCTTGATCGCCGAGCTGTTTTCGTTTCCTTGGATCCGTTTCCTCTTTCCGTTGAAGCCGTACTGCAATTACTTTGTCAAACGCTGCACTATCCTCTTGGAAGGCATCAAATAGAGCAGGTTCCAGCATATTTACTATTTGCGTCTCGATGAAATTCATCTGAGGTTCGACGGCAGAATAATTCTCCTTTTCTTTTGTTAGCTTGATCACGGTAAGCGAAAGTTTACAAGCGAGGATTCCTGAAAACGCAGCAGCACTTCCAGATCCGGGTACGTGATTACCCGCACCGAATTTTTCGAGCAGCTCGGTTGTGGGGAGCAGAATCAGTTGCTGATCCATGTCGGTGATCGCGTAACGCAGTCAATTACCAGCTTCAAACCTCTACACAGAATGTCTCGAGCTAAATTACTTTGTTACCTTAAGAATGCATCTGGCCACGGCCTCTGCGAGAAGTGGTGGCACAGCATCGGCGACCTGTTGTTGCTGGAAACCGATCGAGTCAAGAAACTCGTAGTGATCGGGAAATGACTGAAGGCGTGCTGCCTCCCTTACTGACAGCCCTCGATGTTGCTGAGGATGTATAAGCATATTCTTTCGAAAATTCCCAATAACTTTAGATGGCTTGTCCCATTGCAAACGATGATAAATACCAGTGTGGCACCTTGAAACATCTTCATAATTAGCCATCAACTTTGACGGTATTTTTTTCCAGTTTCCTCCGGCACCAATGTGACGATAACGTCTTATAATAATCTCACTGCTACGTGTTACGAGATTTCCTTGCACTTCGCCATTGCCATTCATCAATGTACGCATCAAACGCTGATACATAGATAGATCTTTACCGTTCTTGCGATATTGCCGTCGATCATGAGAAGCACCATTCTTAAGGGTAGGCAAATCGGTAAGAGCTTGACGCACTGTCACTGGAGGCTTACGGCTACAACCATGCGTTGGCATAGGAAACGGAATCGGCAATCCCAACCGATTTCCTATTATGAAGATGCGCCGACGGATTTGGGGGACACCAAAATCAACAGCATTAAGTTCGCGCCAATGTACGTCATACCCCAATGCTCGACATTCCCCAATTATTCTATGGAGAATTAGTCCGCTTTCCATCGTCCTAAGTCCTGCGACATTCTCGATTACGAACCACTCTGGCCGCATAATACTCAGGAACTTAATGAATCTCTTGTAGAGATGGTTTTTGGGGTTAGTTGAACTCCTTGTACGGCGGTTTGATTCCGAGAATCCTTGGCATGGCATACCTCCGATAAGTGCTGTCACATCACCTGATCGTAGTCCTAATCGCGCCAACGCCGCACGTGGGTCGACCTTTCTTATATCACGTTCGATGAGGTCTACATCTGGACTATTATGCTTATATGTAGCAGCAGCTCTTGAATTACACTCCACTGCTTGAACAACCTTAAAGCCGGCATTCTTAAAACCTAGGCTGAGGCCACCACCACCGGCAAAGAGGTCTACAGCAATGGCCTCAGGTCTTACACTGATCGGCAGAGGCTTAATGGCCTTAGGATGAGAACAGTAATTGAATAACGGACAGTTCTTGCAATTCGGATTATGGGCAAAACAACGTGCCCGTCCGTGGGCTACTGCGTTGACATGAAACCTTCGTCGCAAGGTCGGCGGAATAAAAAGCGGTAGTTCGTTATGCGATTGTTCGTAGGAAATATTGCGTGAGATGATGCCCAGTCTTATCGCTAGCCGATACGTGTGTATGTCGACAGGCAGTACTGGAAACCCAAAGCAATAAAGAAGAACGCATCGAGCCGTTTTGCGTCCAATCCCTGGCAATTGAATTAGTTCTGTCTCAGCCTTCTCGGCGGACAGAGACGCTAGACTGGAAAGATCTATTGCACCGAATCTTTTTACGATTGCTCTAAGAAGTCTAATCAGGAGGTCTGCGCGCCGATTCCCCATGCCAGCGATTTTAATCGCAGCTTTAATTTGGCGCGGAGTCGAGCTAAGCACATCCGTCCACGTAGGGAAGCGAACTTTAAGGTTTTCATACGCAGCTTTGTATTTTGCCTCATCAGTCTTTTCTGAAAGGAGGATAAAGACGATCTCGTCTATTGGGTCAATGAAATTGCTGAGTGACGGGTCCTTATATTCCCGCGAGAGTAGACTTACAACATTGAATAAGTTCGACATTGTGGTCGAGGATTCTTCAGCCGTTTTGTGAATAACGTGAATTTAAGTTTGTTAAGGCTCACAGAGACTCAGCTTCCATTGAGCGGCGTGGCAGTTCGCCTACGAACACTTTGTCTGATCCTGAAGAATAATTATCGGAATTGTATTCTCCGGGAACACAATACGTAATCTGAATTTCCGGATGGTCTTCAGCAATCAGGAAAACAGCGAGCGTAGAGAGTTTAGTGCTCATTGGCGCGAGAGCGATGTTATGACTTCGAAGATATGGTCGTATCAAGCTTTCCAATGATTCGCGACAAGCGACCATATCGCTTGCTGGAAAACTAAATTTTTGAACCTCTTGTCGAGCCAATATCAGCTTTTGTTCGTCAAGATTTCTCTGCAAGAACTGTTGGTTTGTGGGAGGATCTCCAATACCGAGTAGAACTTTGGAAGGCTCATGCTCTTCTATAAGTTTCAAGGTACGTTCGGGCTCAAAACCTGATAAGACCACGAGAAGTGTAGGTAAGCTGGATTGTTGAATTCCAGCAAAACTCATAACATTCCGTACAGTTCGATAGCCTTGGCTAAGCCATTCACCATGTTTCTGCGGCGACGTATATGCGACACGCATCTGAGAGTACGGAAAATGATTTCGGAGGAGCGCGATCGCCGTCAAAAGGGATTCGCGATTGAACGTCGTAGTATCGAGCGTTATAGCCTGGGTTTGTTCTAGGTCCTTCCCGGTAACCAATCCATCGCGAAGTGCAAGTAATTGAATCCGCGGATCTAGCCAGCTCCCCTCCACGCGATCTACCGAATCACATCGTAACGCCAATAGCCGGGTTAATTCCTCTAGATGTGGACCAACCTTATTAATAAAGGGATCCTTTAACAACTCTTGGTTTACGTAGACAATTCCTTTTCTCGCTCGATACTGATTAGAGAGTGACTGAACCACAGTCAGGGTCCGATCTTCATAGCTAACTGAAACGAGAAAGAGATCGTCGGCCAAACCGTCGCGGACGGTCGGAAGACCGCCGCTATTTACTAGTTCGCTTACAGACCAATGCCTCATCCAGCTTCCTCCTCTTCAAGAGAAAAGAGCGTGCCCTGCCTGTTCTCATTCGACGAGTCATCTTGTTGCTTGAGTCGAAGCTTGACGAACTTGTCTGGGTCTTCCATTGCCAACTGGATGAATATGGGAGTCAAAGAAATACGGCCCTCGAATCCAGTCGGGTCAAGCTTATAAGCCGGACATAGCCAACGATTGAGGATATACCAACTCTCGCGACCGCCTCCTTCTTTCGTGCTGTAGGTTCGAAGTTGAAAATACCTATGGCGCACACCCAAATCGAGGACTTCTGCGGTTGATGAGGGTACCGAACCCCTTATAGTAAAAGAGAACAGTCTTGCCTCTCGCGCCTCTGGATCGTGAAGCCTTTCATAAAATAGACGACCAAGCGATTCTAACAATGTTTTCAGCGCGTCAACTTGAGGCCACTTTTCCGGAGGTAGATTCTTTCTGATGTCTTCAAATTTTCCCAGGACCAACTCCTCGGAATACCTGAATAGAACTTCATTCTGGAATGAGGGAGGAATAAACGAAATAGAGTCGGGGCTTCTGCCTTCACTTACGTACTCGTCAAACATCAGGTAGCATGGCTCCAGAAAATCTCGGACAACACCAGAAGACAGGTGCACAATGGTCTGGAACCCCGCGTAACTCTTTCGCTGCCTGCTGGCTTTTAAGTGCTGAAACAGTCTTGCAGTAGCATATCTAGTGACGTAGTCGCGCTGTCGACCAGGTTGTCCTTCTCGTTCCCATTCAATTGCAGTCTCTTTTTTAAAGCTGTCGAACAGTGCTTCCTCAGTAGAATCGGGCGGCAAAAAAGTCTCAATATCCTTCGTCGGAACTTCAGACAGTTCCAAACGTTTGTTCGCAATGAGCTTTACCTTTTGGGCATAGTCTTCCTTCGACTGAGTATAGAGTTCTTCGATGTCGATATTTGAGTAATCATGGGGTTTTTCTATAAGTCCGCCATCTCTCGTGAGAAATGTCTTATATTCCTCACGGAGTGCCGTTACTTTCAGACATATAGCCGATTGATCTCTGTTTGCGATCCAAGTATTGACGATGCTCTGTTGTTCCTTTGTCAACTTGCCAGCATCATCCAAGAGAATATATACAGATGCCGAATTTAAACCAGCCAGTTTCTGCGTCAACTTCATTAAAGGTAGTAGGAAATCATGGTAGCCGCTTGTGGCACCTTCATAGATCGCTCCACCACCGCGCAAGGCATTTCGTGTAAGATAGTTACTAACTTTCCGATTCTCAGCGATGAAGAGTTCCTGAAGCCAGCCAAAGGGGTTATCATCAAGGGTAACTGCAGAGTCTACCTTTTCGATAGATGAGGCTATTGACGCCCTGTCAAAAAGCCTGAGAGTGCTCTTAACGAATCCGACACAGTCCTCCTTTTTAAAGAAATCGGCTGGAAACTGTCTTTGGAGTGATTCAACTAATCGGTCTGCGATCGCAAGGTTCATCATGTGCTCGCTGATGATTAGTCTAGAGTAGGTATCAAGCAACAAGAGTTCGGTCTTGTTTGGTTGCCCCTCTTTGCATGGACAGTAGACCGCAAAAAACGAGTTTCTACGGCTGAAGAATTCGTTGATGCCTCCTGAGGCGATACTCTGGCATTGCGGCTCAAGGTAGCGAAGCATCATACTCTTACCGGCCCCTCGCGAGCCCCAGATTAACGTATGTTTGCGCTGCTTTACCGTCTCAATATCCGTGAACTGTGTTACGAACAGGTCGACGATCTGAGTTGTCGTAAGTTTCTCAGGGCTCTCAACGACAAACGGATTGGTGAATCTTGTTGGTCCGTCTGAAAGAGGATTGTGACTCATTGCGACAACTCCTCCTTAAGTCGCTCGGGCTTCCAATCTGGATGCTCGTTGTAAAAATCGTCGAAAATCATTATGTTTGGATAAGCAGCCTGATCATCGTTTTTCAGACCAGCATCTCCAAAGAAGACTGTGGTTTCCCTAATCCGTTTGACTCCGTTGAGGAGAGCAAACCTTGCCTCAATCTCATCAATAGTGCCGTATCGGCCAGACGCATTCGAGCAATAGGCACGTTCGTTATTCATCTTTTCCAAACGACATAGAATGTAATCAAGTAGGTGCATTTTGCCGTCCGTATCTCTTCGGCTAGGAAATTCTGCGCAAAGGAACCTTTCAACAGCAACTGCCTCTTGTAGCTCGATTGTAATTATTATCCGGTTCCTCTCAGGTACAGGTCGTGAAGCGGTAACACTGTGAGCATACTGCCAAAATATTTTGTTCTCATCAGGTACAGTGGGTAACAACTCAGTACTAATGCGAAAGCGATTTTCAGATACCTCATCCGCTAATCGCACGATTCCTGCCAGGCTTCTTGTATAGACAGTGTACGTTCCTTGAAGCATGGACGCATCTTCTTCCACGCGAGCTTTTGTCAATCCATTTTTTCCTGAATGCGCGGCGGCAATTTCAACAACAAGGCGGTGAATTGCGAGATCAGGGAAGCCGATTTCCTTTATCTTTTCGGTCATTTGGGCAACACGGGCGGCGTGACCAGACCTTTCGTAAACGTTGCCCACATCGTGCCAAAGTATGCCCGAGAGGATTAAGAACAAGTCCAAAGAGGACATAGTCCTCTTATCTCGAGGTTTGGGGCTGAGGTGTTTCTTGATCAGCGCACTGGCGGATTGAATTACTGATCTAATGTGCTGTTCTCCATGATCAGTCAAAAAGGAACTGTTGGCTTGGATCCATGGATAATACTCACGCGACAGATAAGCTTTCATACTCCCGTAGCGCGCCCAGAGTTCTATTGCGTCTTCTTCCCCCTGCTCGGCTCTACGGTTAAGTTCCGTTTCAAGTGAGGGCAATCCGGTCATCGCAATTACACCTTTCGATTTTCTCAAACTTCGTCTTGTTCATAATCTTGGCCCCTGTCGATGGCAGAGGCTAAGCGTTCAATTTCGCGCCCTAAATACATTGCATGATCTATTCGACCGACTAAAGGCCCTATCATTTGCATAAGCCCGTTTGGCGTCCGCGATGTGAATGTTTCAAGTAGATCACCCAGTGGACTATAGTGGTCGACAATTAGATTCATATCTTGAGCGCGGAAAACAAAGCTGCCTCTAGGATCTTGCTCAAACCTTCGATTTAGACCGCGTGCCTCAGTGCTGGCTTGGTCACAAGCTTCCCAACAATCTGAATAAATATGAGCCGAATACGAAAGAATTTCTAAGGGGCCAGTCTCAATTTGGAGCTTTGTGGTCAATTTGGATTGTAAGGCGGCTAGCGCGGCAGCATTAAGCGGATACGCGCGGAACATATCGTTACTGCGGATGTAGGCTATCAAGTGAAGCCTTTCCCTTCTGATCACAGCTTGAAGTGTCGTCAGACATACGGGATCCGAAGATTGACTGTCTTCACGTGGATCCCAGAGGCTAGCGACAGCCCGACGCGAGTGGCCGAAGCGCTGTAACTCAGAAAACATCCGTTGAAACTGATCGTCGCTCCAGTGTGACTGGAGGCGATAACCGTAGTTATACGCGACACCAACTTGATTCTTTGCACTCAAGAAGTTGCGCACATAGTTCTCAACATCCTGCTTCTTAAATGGCGCCCAGGCGGGAAGGTTGTCGAGATGCAATTCCGGATTTTCAATCACCGAGAACACAGCTAAAAGCTCTTTTTGCTCTAATCCGTAATCGGTCGGTGAGATGTCACCAAACATCATTACTGTTCTTAGTATCTCAATCCAAGCCTGGTAAATTGTTCTTTCTCGAATAACGAAGCCAGTGAATTCGCTCGGAAGACTTCTAACTTTAGGAGGGATTTTTGGAAACGTCCGAGGTTGGCAAAAGGGATCAAGTGGCTTGAGGGTTTCGGTCCAATTATCAAATTCATTTTCAAAGTCTGGTGAGCTTCGCAAGTCAATTAGCTCCACACCTCCTCGCACATCACTGAGAGCATCCAACGGGAGTGCTAAATCGAGTTGTGCACCATTACCGACAACCCTCCAATCTTGATCCACACCTTTTCTAAAGAAATCGAGAAGAGCCTTATCACTATCGGTAAGGGATCTACCCGTTAGAACTAAATAACGGATCGAAGGGTTGGCAAGTATATTGCGCAGCATTGGATTTAGACCTGACCGAGAATACAAATTACCGATCACGCTGTATCTTCTTGGTGAAAGCCTCTCGTGAAAGCGCTCTTTACGAGACCAGAAGCAGCAAATCGCGACGTTGCTCGAAGGATCGCCGACGACCAGTTGATTGCCGTACTCTATCGGCCAGGATTTAATAGTCACTTGTGCTTAACCCCATGTCCACTAGACACAAAGAGCGAGGCTACCTTAACGCCTTAAACGCGTAAAATGGACTCACTCAGAATTCGAATTCGATAACTAAGTGCAATATAGCGCGTTAGACAAAAGCACGACGTTTTAATAACACTTAACTTGAAAGTGTATCGCGGTTGGCTGGCCTGCTACCATTGAGTCGCCCGCGGAAAAGCTGATTAAAAGATGCGGCTTGCAGAGTTCCTAAGAACGTCCTGAGCTTGGAAACTAAGCACCCGCTTCGAACCTTCCAAGCAGTTGTTTAGCAGGACGTGAGATGAGTTGCTCATCCATTTCAGTATACCGTTCTACCCGCGCTGCTAGGTCGGCGTTGACGTGCAATTGAGTAATCTACTCTGAATTGACATTCTAGCGGGTCTTCATTTGCACTTCAAAACGCATCTCGCCGTTAATGAAAATTTATACCGGCATTCAAGTCGCGATCATGACGGTACAGCTCTCGCGATCTTCGCTCATCCTGCCCAAGTTCAGTACCCAAACACGGCGAACTGATGCTCAATCCCCCTCGCCGACCATGTTTGTATTCCATATCATTCAACTACCAGCTTCTGACTCTAGCTGGCTTAGCAATTCACCAACCGTTCCTTCAATAATCGTATGGACAGAATGAATATGAATACTCTCCAAAAGTTTCGACTCAATACGGAGGTAGGCATCTTTCGGTAGCCTCCCTCCATGACTATTAAGGAACTCTACACATGTATCACGTGCGACATCTTCGGTAAATTGCGCATTCTCATGTGCTCGTCGCACGAGTTCATGTTCATCAGGCCGTTTCAGCAGATCGAAGACCAAATGCGTGGAACGGCTCAATGTGTCATATAAATCTCGCGTGGAAATGCTACCGGTCTTATCCGTAAGTATCGTAACGAGTCCTCTTTGGGAGTGCGTAAAAGTCAACACATGATTAAGGATCTTATTCACATCTTCGAGTGAGAAGATTCTGGACAGTTCTTGGACTTTGCAATACTTACTATAAGCGCGAGTACATGGACAGGCCGCGATATTGAATGCCTGAAAACCGATTCGCTGTTTGAGACCCAACGATTTTTCCCATCTGCTTTCATTGATGATATGAAAGCGATCAGATGATACCTTCCCGGATCTCGGCGTGGGCCGATCCACAATTGCCATGCCCTTTAAGAAGACATATGCCTTCTCTGCTTCTTGTCTTGCTGCGACTTCTTTGACAAGACTAGATGCATATTCCTCAAGCGAAGGAAAACTATCTTTACTGAATTTGTTTATCGCTTCTTCGATCCGGGACATGTGTATCCCGCGATTCTTTGCGGAGAGATCAACATAAGCGTCAATACTGCAAATCACTGGTATGACCTTTCCATCGTTGAGGAAGTCATCTATGTTGATAAAGATCTCTCTATCCGTAATTCCGGCCTTGTTTATGTATAGAGGATGTCCAGGCTGCGAAGAAGGTATATCCGTCACCCAATCCATAAAGCTTTCGAAGTCTGTTAAATCGTCGTTCGTGACAGCATATGACAATGGATTATTAAGCTGTTCGCGGTAAGGTTGTTTCATCATCTTCGTTTCCTTTAGGTTAGCCTGAATAGACCAAGTCGATGGTGAGTAATTTCCGCATCTCTCAAAAGCTCTCTGGCTTATGGTTGCCATAGGGTTGCCTTGCTACGTGAAGACAGGCCAACCGTGATTTGATCAGGTAAAGATAGGCAGAATGCGCTGAGCTACTGCTCTGGGCAAAAATCTCTGAAGCACTAAGAAGTATTTATCCGCGCCGACAGTTAACTCATTATCTCCTTGATCGAGGCTAGCGATGATTCTCTCAGCAATATCATGAGGGCTTCTCATTTTCTCTAACTTCTCAGGCTCGACGTTTATACCCGCTGAGTGGAAAAAATTAGTCCTTGTCTGTCCTGGTCGAACAAGTAAGACTTTAACATTATATTGTGCGAGTTCGTCGCGCAACGCAAGGGCCAATCCTTCAAGCGCCCACTTTGTCGCAGTGTAAATACCGAGATTCGTGAAGTGAACTCTCCCGGCAAGTGAAGACGTGAGCACTATCGTTCCCTGCTTGCGGCTACTCATCCGCCGACCAATGTCCTGGCAGAGCCTCACTGCTCCTGCGAAATTTGTGTCGATAACACGGCTCGTCATCTCCCATGAAGTCTCAACAATTGGCGAGAAGTGACCGATGCCGGCATTGTTGATGAGAATGTCCGGGATTCCCCATTCCTGATCAATCCAAGATAATAATTCTGCTACATCATGCCCATTGGTTATATCAACCTGACGAACATAGCATTCACCGTCGTAACTCTTGCATGCATCTCTTAAGGTACTCAAATCTTGCAATGAACGGGCGATTGCCAAAACAGAACCGCCGCGCTGGACAACACTAGTGGTCAAAGCCCTTCCGATTCCTTTCGATGCGCCTGTTACAAGAACACGTTTGGATTTCCAGTCAACTTTGTTCATTGACCTCCTTTGATTCAGCTCAACAACAAATGAGGCATTCTGATCGGAGATATCCGCGATATTGCTTCGTTAGGCAATAAACCGTGGACTGATTTCCTCCGCCTCTTCGGCACGTGTGGAAAACGTTTCACTATAACTGACCGCACGCGCAAGTACCTGATCGGGCCGTGCTATGAAATCCGCAATGTTACGCTTATATAACTCAGTAAGTCTTTTAATCGAAGATTTCTTAAATACATCAGTACTAAAATTGAATTTGAGGTCTATCAGCGGTCCGCGATCGAAAGTAAAAAGGTGTAGATTGAAAATAGATGTAGCCAGTTCAATCTCCAATTCTTCAACGCGCACGTTAGGCAGCACAAAATCTTTTGAGACTGATAACTGAGGAGAGAACATAACCGGAAAGACTCGCGGATCATATCTATCCAAAGCGGGGAAAAGATTTTCCATTAACAATTCAAACGGCATTCGTGAATTCTCGAACGATTCGATTAGTTGCTGTCCCATTTCTTTCACGAAATCATGGAAGGTAGTGTGCCAGTTCACACGCCGGCGAAAGATAAATGAGTCCGTGAAGCATCCGACAACTGTTTCAACTTCTGCCATGGGTCGATTAGCCGTTGGTATAACCACCAAAATATCATCCTGTTGAGACCAACGGGCCAAGATAACGACGAGCCCCGCCAGCAACGTTGCGGTTTTTGTCGTATCACACGCGACTGCAATTTTTTCGATTCCCTCAACAAGCGCCTGGTCCAGCGTGAGCATAACACTGTCACCCGCAGAGTTGATTTGACCGGTGGGAGGAAAATCATATGGCAGTTTGAAGGCAACTAGCTCGCTGCTTAGTTGCGCACGCCAGTACTCCTGATATCGTTCAAGAACAGTACTGGCGATATTATGTTCCCATTGTGCGAAGGCCGCGAAGCTTACCGGCACGGATGGCAGAGTATCAGTAGGTGAATGGGCACTCAGGCTCGCCGCATAAAGTGATGCGATCTCTCTTAGCAAGAGGGTTTTACTCCAACCATCCGAGATGATGACATGACCGCTCAAGATCAAGATGTGTCGTGTTTCTTCAAGCCTGTAAAGCGTTGCACGGAGTAGCAAGTCCTGTCCGATAATGAAGGGGCGGCGAGCTTCCTCTTGGGCCAATCTGAGTGCTTCAGTCTTGCGTAAGGCTTTCGGTAAGCCACTCAGATCGTGGACCTTCATCTTGAACTCTCCAGGCACGACAAAGCTCTGTAGGGCAATGCCACCTTTTTCTGTTATGACTGTGCGAGTTACAGAATGCCTTTCAACCATATGGGCTAAGCTTTGTTCAAGGTTGAGGATTTCCAGCGGCCCGTTAAGTTCGGCAGCCCAGACATAATTTAGGTTGGGATTTCCAGGCTTCATCTTCTCCAGATTCCAGAAGCGTTTCTGTGCAAAAGAAAGCGGGGCCGGCTCATGATTAGAGCCGTGCGGCTGCAACTTCATGTGATCTAATGAGCTGTGCTTGTCGGGAGCAGGAATACATTGGATCAGGGACTCAAGCCCCTCCGAGCCAAGTAACTGGATTAAGGCGTGCCTGTCAGACAAAGTATCAGATAATGCCAACTGCATGATTGCGGTGTTGTTACTCAAAGTGTTTGCCTGATTGATGTGTGCTGCCAGGCGATGAACAACAGAAAGCCAGTGTGTTTCGTCGAGTCGACAGGTCAAAAGGAAAACAATTTCCAGGGCGAGATCAGCAATAGTGCCATGCTGCAAGAACTCTCGAAGTTGTAAATCGAGGCCGAACTGTCGATTGATGCGTCCAACTATCTGCGCGGCCTCAATAGATTGTCCTCCAAGAAAGTAGAAATGATCGTGACATCCAATAACCTGCTGGCTCGGCAGAACTTCTTTCCAGATAGTGAGAAGTGCTGCCTCCAAACTATTACGTGGTGCGACTGCGTTCGCGTGGTCCATAACCTCAGCAGGCGGCGGTAACTGGTGCTTATCAACTTTGCCGTGGGAGTTTTTTGGCAGCGTAGACAGTTGAACAAAGAATCGTGGCATCATATGGGGCGGCAACTTATCAAACAATTGTTTCTGAAGCTCCCGTGCTTCAAGGGCTTGGTCAGATACGACATAGGCGCAAACAGAACTTTGATTTCGGGCATCGCGCCAGACTTTCAAGGTCACATCATTAACCTGTCCGAGCTTGCGAATGACTGCCTCAATTGAACTCAGTTCAATCTTCGCCCCAGCGATCTTTACCGCATCATCGGTACGACCAACCAGTTCAAAAAGGCCGTCATCTTTAATGAATCCCAAGTCCCCAGTTCTATACACCAAGTCCGTCTCGTTCAAGCTGAACGGATTAGGGATGAACACTGCTTGCGTCAAATCAGGTCTGTTAAAGTAACCATGTGATCGATGTGGTGTACGGATATATAGCTCGCCTACTTCATAAGGCGCACAGACACGCATGTCATCGTCAAGCACAATGGCGCTTGCGCCTGAGATTGGTTTCCCAACGGGAATTCGTTCAGCCGAGCAATCCTCAGGGGTGATCCAGTATGCAAATTTCGCCAGTGTCGTCTCGGAAGGGCCATAAAGATTTATCAGTTGTATGCGTGGCCCCAAAATGTCGAACCAACGCTTCACGTCTGAGCCATAGAGTTGTTCTCCGGCGATCAAGACATACTGCAAATCCTTAAACAGGTCGGGAGTTAATCTCTGCGATACTAACGACCGGAACACAGTAGGAACGCAGTGAACTACGGATAACTTCGATGCATTAAGCCATGTGAGAAGAGCGGCAGGGTCTAGCATCGAATCGTAGGAGTCTGGAAGGCAAAGTGTGCCACCGCTACACAGCGGGACATAGATATCTCTAAAGAAAGGATCAAACGTAGGGCGCGTCAACTGCGAGACCCGATTACCGGGTAACAATTTGAGAGCACTTATCTCCCAGTCAATGAAGTGTGCGAGGCCCGCAAAACTGCCGACAATGATCTTCGGGTGGCCGGTTGAACCCGATGTCGGCAGTAAATAGGAATCGTCAGGAGTAGAGCGATGGTTTGGCTGTTCAGCACTCGGACCATTGCCCCAGAACAAGTGGAGCAAATGATATGCTTCCGGTGAGTCACCATTGGACGGTCGCCACGTCTGGGTAATGCTATGCCGAACAAGATGCGGAGCTAAGTCGGGATAGGATGACTCATCTACAATCAGCCAATGAGGCCTTACCTCACTCAAGTAAGCAGCGCCTGCGCCGGCAGTAACAATTAGTGGCATGTAGATTCGACCACTCCGCATGATCGCTATCAAGATGGCTACCCAATTAATCTTTTCAAAAGAAGCAAGTGCGACAACTTGCCCCTGACTGATTTCGGCACCGTCCAGCAAACGTTCTGCTTCCAGGATGCTTTGTTTCAAGACAGCGTAAGTCAATTGCTTGCGATTGCTGACAACAGCGGGCGCGTTGAGGAGTTTAGCGTCGGGAGGGGAGAGGTGAATCATGAAGGATTTAAAGTTGCTCATTTTTGTGCCACCTTCAAGTCGACCGGTATGGGATGAGTAGTGAGGTCGACAAACAATCAATCTATTAAATAATAGTTTCGGCACCCGCACCCTTAAGTAAATTATTCAACGCAGTTTCTGCTTTTCGTCCAAGCCGGTAGTATCAAGGGTGCTACGACTGGTTAGTGTGTGAAGATAA
>Ga0081539_10003580_pt1 | contig 18832 bp, 22 predicted proteins | sample TabmetS4T2R2_FD_71023 | JGI IMG/M metagenome (GOLD analysis project Ga0081539, IMG submission 71023) | Tabebuia heterophylla rhizosphere microbial communities from the University of Puerto Rico - S4T2R2 | ecosystem: Host-associated > Plants > Roots > Rhizosphere ...
CAGGCGGCACCACTGCGGGAGCGGTCTCGCGGACGAAGTAATTGGTCATCGTCATCGCGTTGCCGTCGGTGTCGTACACCGTGGTCTGCGTCGAATTATTGTAGGTCGCCGGGTTGAAGCGGTCGAAGGCATAGGGATTGGCGGCGGTGAACACCGGGTTCGACGACGGCACCGACGCATTGCCCGACAGGTTGAGCGACTGGCTGACCGCGCCGGTCGCCTTGGGCGTGCCGCTGAAGGCGGGGACGCGCAGGCTCGTCGTCGCGCCGGCGCCGGTGGCGACCACCGTGCCCGAGCCGTCGACCGGATAGACCTGCAGATGCCCACCGTTCGCATCGACGACATAGCGGTCGGGATCGACCATGAAGCCGCCGTTGCGGGTGTAGTTGACCTTGCTGCCCTCGAGGTCGGGCTTGACCACGAAGAAGCCGTCGCCCGAGACCGCGAGGTCGAGCGAGGATTCGGACTGGACGAGCCCGCCCTGGCTGAATTCCTGGCGGATCGCCTTCACCACCGAGCCGGAGCCGACCATCTGGTTCGGGTTCACCGACACGCTCGACGCGATGACGTCGGCGAACTCGGTGCGGCTCTTCTTGAAGCCGTTGGTCGAGACGTTGGCGAGGTTGTGCGAGATGGTCGACATCTCGGTCTGCGAACCCTTGAGCCCGCTGAGCGACGTGTAGAAGGACATGGATCTTGCTCCTGTGAAGGTTCTTGGGTTCAGCCGACCTGGCGGACGGCGGAGACGGGGACCTGGCCGATGCCCGGCACCGACAGCACCGGCTCGCCGCTCGACGGGATCGAGACCGAGGCGACCGGGGCCCAAACCAGGGTGCGGCTGTCGACCTTGGTGGTGCCGTTGCGGGCGGTGGCGGTGATGGTGAACGGGCCGTCGCCGGCCTCGCTGCCGGTATCGGTGCTGCCGTCCCAGTCGAAATCGACGGTGCCCTTCTTCTGGGCGCCGAGGTCGACCGACTTCAGGACCTTGCCGTCCTTGTCGGCGATGGTGAGGATGACTCCGCTTGCATCGCCGTCGAGCTCGACCTGGCCGGCGAAGCCGCCCGCAGTCCGCGGATAGGCGACCGATCCTTCGGTGAGCACCGTCTTGCCGACATAGGCCATCGCGTCGCTGGCGGAGGTCGCGTTGAGCTTGTCGGCGATCGACTTCAGCGTGGTCGACATCTCGGTGATGCCGGCGAGGCTGGAGAATTGCGCCATCTGCGCGACCATCTGGGTGTTGTCGACCGGGTTGAACGGATCCTGGTTCTGCATCTGCGCGGTCATCAGCTTCAGGAAATCGGCCTGGCCGAGCGTGGTGTTCGCCGACGAGGCGGGCTGGATCGGCGTGCCCGAATTGGTGCGCGGGATGCCGAGCGCGTCGAGCGTGGAATCGAAGGAAGAGGCCATGGTCAGCGTCCCAGCTTGAGGGTGTCGACGATCAGCGACTTGGCGGTCTGCATGACCTCGACATTGTTCTGGTAGGTGCGCGCCGCCTCGAGCATGTCGACCAGCTCGCGCGTCTCGTCGACGGCGTTCTCCCAGACGTTGCCGTCCTGATCGGCCATCGGGTTGCCGGGATCGTAGCGCTTGGTCGGCGCCTCGCCGGCGGTGACGACCTGCTCGACGTTGACCGTCGCCATGCCGCTCGCCTGGTCGAACTGGGTGCGGAACACCGGCTTCATCGTCCGGTAGGCCGCGTCCGGCGTCGAGGCGACGCCGCCCGCGTTGGCGAGGTTCGACGCCGTGGTGTTCATCCGCACCAGCTGCGCGCTCATCGCGCGGCCGGCGACCTGGAAGATGGACATCGGATTGTCGGCCATCGTCATTCGCCCTTCAGCGCGCGGGTGATCTGGCCGATGCGGCCGTTCAGGAACGACAGCGTCGTCTGATAGGCGATCGCATTCTCGGCGAAGGCGGTCTGCTCGGTGGCGAGCTCGACGGTGTTGCCGTCCATGCTCATCTGCAGCGGGGTGCGGTATTTGGTCGCCGCGGCGATACCCGTGTCGACCTGCCCGCTCTCCGCCGAGCGCAGCGCCTCGGCGAAATCGATGTCCTTCGCCTGGTAGCCGGGGGTCGAGGCGTTCGCGATGTTCGACGCGAGCACGCCCATGCGCTGCGAGCGCACTTCGAGCGCCGCGCCGTGGACGCCGAACAGGCTGTCGTTGCTCATCTCGTCGGTCTCCCGCACTGGTTCGAGGGCAGCTGTGCAATGGGCGTGCCAAATTGGCAGGAGCGCCGGATTTGCCGTTCTCGGCCAAGGGAAGCGGCAAGGTCTTGCCGGTGGCGGCAAGCGATTGCCGGATGCGCGACCCTCGAATTCCACCGTCGCCCCGGACTGTTCCAAGGTCCACGGCGCTGCTCTTCCCGCAGTGTGGAGGTGCGCCGAGAATTGGCCCCACCCTTGCAACGCGTGGTGGGCGATGATGCTGCATTCACTTCCCTCGCTCGGCAGCTTCGCCGATCCCGCCGCGTTGGCGATCGTCGGCGGCGGCACGCTGCTCGCGCTCGTCCTGCGCACGCCCGGACGCGACCTGCTCCGCGGGTTCGCCGCGCTCGGCACGCTGTGGCGCAGGCCGTTCCAGGCCGACGCATTGCTGACGCAGATCGACGCGCTTTCGCGCATCTCGGCGCGGCACGGCGTGGTCCGGCTCGACCGTACCGTCATCGCCGATCCGGACGTTGCCGCAGCCGTCGGCCGCATCGTCGACGGCGCGGGCGGCGAGGAGGTCTCGGCATTGCTCGACCAGCGCCGCGTCGCGCGCGCCGAGCGGCATCGCGCCGCGATCGACCTGTGGTCGGCGGCGGCCGAGATCTTCCCGGCGATGGGCATGGTCGGCACGCTGATCGGGCTGGTCAGGATGTTCGCCGGCATGACCGATCCCGCCACCATCGGCGGGTCGATGGCGGTGGCGGTGCTGGCGACGCTCTATGGTGCGCTTGCCGCCAACCTGATCGCCATGCCGATCGCGGCGCGGCTCAAGCGTCTCGCCCGCGCCGAACTGATCGAGCGCGCACGCCTGGTGCAGCCGCTCGCCACGCTTGCCGAGCGCGAACGCCCGCGCGTCAGGAGGGATGCGGCATGACCGGCCTCGCCGCCGACGATCCCTTCGAGGAAGGCGCGCGCCGACCGCTGTGGCTGATCACGCTCGCCGACCTGATGCTGTTGCTGGTCGGCTTCTTCGTCTTTCTCCAGGCTAATCGCGCGCTCGACGGCCGTGCGATCGCCGAGGGGCTGCGCCAGGGCTTCGATGCCGAGCGCGCCGCGCCGATGGCGGTCGATGCCGGCGTGATCGCGGGGTTCGCCCCCGGCTCGGCCGCGCTTCCGTCCAACGACGCGCTCGCCTGGGCGCGCGAGGCTGCGCGCGATCCGCGCACCACGCTGCGCGTGATCGGCGGCACCGACGGCTCGCCGGCCGACGTCGACCGCGCGACCGGCAGCGCCGCGATCCTCGCCGCCGATCGCGCCCGCGCCGCCGCCGCGCTGCTCGCGCGGGCGGTGCCGGCCGATCGCATCGCCATCGAGACCCGCCCCGGCGCCGGCCGCGCCGTCCAGCTCCAGATCGGTTTCGCAGGAGACCCCAAATGATCCGTCCGCTGATTCTCGCCGCTCTGCTCGCGCCGCTGCCCGCGGCCGCGCAAGCGATCCGCTTCCAGGACACGACCGCGATCGACGTCGCCGTCGCCGCCTTCACCGGCCACGCCGTCGGCGAGGAAGGCGGCGCCCGTGCCGCCGTCGACAAGCGCCTCAAGCTCGCCGCCTGCCCGCTGCCCAAGCTCGACTGGCGCGGCAGCTATCAGGATTCGGTCGTCGTCACCTGCGACTCCCCGACGTGGCGCATCTATGTGCCGGTGATGACGCCGCCGCGTCCGCGGCCGGTGGTCGCCGCCGCCGCGCCGATCGCACCTGCTCCCAAGGCCGAGCCGGTGATCCGCCGCGGCGACGCGGTGACGCTGGAGGTCGGCGCGCCGGGCTTCTCGATCACCCGCGACGGCGTAGCGATGGGCGATGCGCCCGCGGGCGGCCGAGTCGCTATCAAGGTCGATCCGGCCAAGCCGCCGGTGCAGGCGGTCGCGGTCGAGGCCGGCCGGGCGACGCTGCCCGGCTGGGCACAATAAAAAATGCTTAAACTTGCCGGCAGCCGGTCGTTTGATCGTCTGAAGAGACTATTCGAGGACGGAGACCATGGTGGATCCGATCGGGTCCAGGCCCAGCGTACCGATCGACCGACGCATCGCGCCGGTCGCCTCGAGCGCGCCCGCGTCTGCAGCCCAGCCGGCGGCGCAGGACGTGGCGGTGCGCGCCGATCCCTCGACGCTGCGCGCGCTGGCGCAGCCGCTGGCGGCGACGCCGCCGGTCGACGCCGACCGCGTCGCCAAGGTGCGCAAGGCGATCCAGGACGGCAATTTCCCACTGCTGCCCACGACGGTCGCCGACCGGCTGCTGGCGCTGAAGATGCAGTGGGCGCCGCATGGAGGCAGCGATGACGCGTCGTGACGCGCTGGTCCGCGTGATCGAGGCGCTCCATGCCGAGATCGCCGCGCTCAAGACCAACGACATCGACGCGCTCGAGGCGGCGACCGGCGCCAAGCTCAAGAGCATCGACGCGGTCGCCGCGGCCAAGGAGCCGTCAACACCGGAGATCGAGGAGCTCGCACGCGAGGCGCACCGGCTCAACGAGACCTGCCGCGTCTACGTCAACCTGATGGCGGCAAACGTTCGCCGCCGCCTGCAAGTTCTTGCCGGTGCGCCGGCGCAATCCTACCGGCCCATGGGCGGCGCGGCGCTGGCTTAATAGCCGTCGCCCCGGCGTAGGCCGGGGCCGCCAACCGTATCGTGCCTCCGACAACGGCCCCGGCCTACGCCGGGGCGACGGAATATAGCCGAACTGGCACGCTCCTTGCTGAATGTCCCGGTAACCATGGGACTTCAGGCAAGAGCTCGATGAGCATACCCTCGATCCAGCGCCTCGGCGGCGTCCAGAACGCGATCGCCGTCGCCAGCGAACGCACCGGCATCGACTTCAACTATCTGCTCGGCCAGGCCCAGGTCGAAAGCGGCCTGCGCCCCAATGCCCGCGCCGGTACCTCCAGCGCGACCGGGCTCTATCAATTCATCGAACAGAGCTGGCTCGGCGTGGTCAAGGAACATGGTGCCAAGCACGGCCTCGGCTGGGCGGCCGACAGCATCAGGCAGACCGGCAGCGGCCGCTTCGTGGTGAGCGATCCCGCCGCGCGCCGCGCGATCCTGGACCTGCGCAACGATCCCGCCGCCGCCTCGCTGATGGCGGCAGAGCACGCCAGCGACAACAAGGACGCGCTGGAGGCGAGCCTCGGCCGCGCGGCAACCGGGACCGACCTCTACATGGCGCATTTCCTCGGGATCGGCGGCGCGAAGAAGTTCCTGTCGGCGATGGATGCCGGCTCGGGCCGCAGCGCGGCGTCGCTGTTCCCGGCGGCTGCCCGCGCCAATCGCAACGTCTTCTACGCCTCCGACGGCCGCGCTCGCTCGCTCGGCGAGGTCTACCAGCGCTTCGCCGCCAAGCTCGACAAGGGCGCGGCGGCGGGCGGCGGCACCGGGCTCGCCTCGGACGCGCTCGATGCCGGCGATCCGAACGTCGAGGTGGTGCTCGGCACCGGCGCCGCCAACGGCGACCGCGAATGGCTGGCGAGCACGCTCGACCAGCTCAAGGCCACCCAGCCCGCCGCCGCAACCGGCTCGCTGCTCCGTCCCAATCCTCAGAATGCGCGGCTCGCCTATCTGATGCTCGCGAGCCTGGGCGGCTAAGCGATGGCGACGCTTCCGTTCCTGCCGGCGCGCGCGGCGCCGATGGCCAAGAGCTTCGCGCTGCCGATGGCCATGCTGACCCTGGTCGCGCTGATGGTGGTGCCGATCCCGGCGGCGCTGCTCGACGTGTTCTTCGTCACCAACATCATGATCAGCCTCGCGGTGCTGATGGTCGCCCTCAACGCGCAGAAGCCGCTCGACTTCTCCGCCTTCCCGACCGTCCTCCTGTTCGCGACGCTGTTCCGGCTCGGCCTCAACGTCGCCTCGACGCGCGTCGTGCTGGTCCACGGCCACGAGGGCGAGGCCGCCGCCGGCCATGTCATCGAATCCTTCGGTACCTTCCTGATCGGCGGCGACTATGTCGTCGGCCTGTTCGTGTTCGCGATCCTGATCATCATCAACCTGATGGTGGTGACCAAGGGCGCCGGCCGCGTCTCCGAGGTCTCCGCCCGCTTCACCCTGGACGCCCTGCCCGGCAAGCAGATGGCGATCGACGCCGATTTGAACGCCGGCCTCATCACTCCCGACGAGGCGCGCACCCGCCGGGTGGAGGTCGCGACCGAGGCCGATTTCTACGGCGCGATGGACGGCTCGTCGAAGTTCGTGAAGGGCGACGCCATCGCGGGCCTCCTGATCCTCGCGGTCAACATCGTCGGCGGGCTGATCCTCGGCACGCTGAGCCACGGGCTCGGCGTCAAGGAGGCGGCGCAGACATACGTGCTGCTCGCGATCGGCGACGCGCTGGTGGCGCAGCTTCCCTCGCTGATGCTGTCGATCGCCGCCGCCGCGATCGTGACCCGCGTCACCTCGTCCGACGACCTCACCGGCCAGATCGGCAGCCAGTTCGGCAGCCACAAGACCTGGACGCCGGTCGCGGCGATCCTCGCCATCCTGGGCGTGATCCCGGGGATGCCGCATTTCGTGATCCTGCCCGCCGCCGCCGCCGCCGGCTTCACCGCCTGGCGGCTCAAGAAGGCCGCAGGACGTCCCGCTCCCGTCATCGAGGCCGCGCCCGAGCCGCAGGATCTGTCCAAGATCGGCTGGGACGAGGTCACCGATACGATGCAGGTGATGCTCGATATCGGCTATGGCCTCGTCCCGCTGGTCGACGAGCGCAAGGGGGCGCCGCTGATGGGCCGCATCACCGGCGTGCGCCGCCAGCTCTCCAAGGAACTGGGCTTCGTCGTCCCGCAGGTGCGCGTGCGCGACGACATCAACCTGGCGCCCTATACCTATCGTATCCTCGTCAACGGCGTGATCGTCGGCGAGGACCAGGCCTCGCCCGACGAGATGCTGGCGCTCGACACCGGTCAGGCGGTCGGCAGCATCCCCGGCAAGAAGGTCAAGGACCCGACCTTCGGCCTCGACGCGATCTGGATCGGCCAGGCCGACGCCGACGCGGCGACCGGCGCGGGCTATCTGGTGGTCGACGCCGGCACGGTGATCGCGACCCATCTCAACCAGAATTTGCTCGCCCATGCCTCCGAGCTGCTCGGCCCCGACGAGGTCCAGTCGCTGCTCGATGGCCTCAAGGAGCGTGCGGCCGCGCTGGTGGCGGCGCTGTGCCCGCAGCCGGTACCGCTCACCACGCTGACCCTGGTGCTGCGCGGACTGCTCGCCGAGGGCATTCCCTTGAAGGAGTTCCGCCGCATCGCCGCCGCGATCGCTGTCGCCGCGCAGCGTACCGCCGACGCCGAGGAGCTGATCGAGCTAATCCGGCCCGAACTCGGCGGCCTCATCATCCAGAAATTGTGCGGCGTGCGCGAGCCGCTGCGCGTGATGACGCTCGAGGGCCAGCTCGAGGCGCTGCTGGGCCAGGCCGTCCGCTCCGACCCCGCCCGCCGCCACACGATCGAGCCCGACCTCGGCCGCCGCATCGTCGACGCGATGCAGCGCGCGGCCCAGCCGCTGATGGCCGAGGCCAAGCCGTTCGCGCTGGTCGTCCAGCCCGCGATCCGCATCGCGATGCGCAAGCTGGTCAAGTCGGTGCTGCCCGACACGCCGGTGATGAGCTTCTTCGAGGTGCCCGAGGACAAGGCGGTCGAGGTCGTCGCCGTGATCGGCGCGCCGGAGGCGCTGCCGGCATGATGCACGCCCGTATCCAGCCCGATCCGGGCCAGCCGCTCACCTATGCCCCGACCCCGGCGCGCGACGTCGAAGGGCTGGTCCGCAAGCACCTGCCGATGGTCCGCCGCATTGCCTGGCATATCCACGGCAGCATGAGCACGATCGTCGACATCGAGGACCTCGTCCAGGTCGGCCTGGTCGCGCTGGTCGAGGCGGTCGGCAGCTTCGAGGAACGCGGTGCCGTCACCTTCGAGCAGTATCTGCTGACGCGCCTGCGCGGGAGCATGATCGACGAGCTGCGCCGCCAGGCGACGCTGACCCGCGGCGCGATGCGGCGGCGCCGCGCGTACAACGACGTGGTGGCCGGGCTCGTGGAGGCGAACGGTCGCCAGCCCACGGACGGTGAGGTCGCGGAGAAGCTCGGCGTCACCGTCGAGAAGCTGCGCACCGATTATGCCACCGCCGAGGCGGTGCGCTTCGATCCGATCGACGACGTCTATTCGGACGAGGGCCCTTGGTTCATGTCCGACGAACCCTCCGCCTTCGACCAGCTTGCCGAAGCCGACCAGCGCGACGCGCTCGCCGGCGCGGTCGCCGAGCTGCCCGAGCGCGAGCAGATCGTCGTCCAGCTCTATTACGTCGAGGAGATGAACCTCGAGGAGATCGGCCAGGTGCTCGGCGTCGGCGCCGCGCGCGTCTGCCAGATCAAGGCATCGGCGCACGGGCGGCTGAAGAAAGCGCTGGCGCGGCGGCTGGGCTGATCGTCAGCCGTGAGCCGCCCGGCTGTCGTCGGGCGCTTCCCCGCGTCGCGTCATGCCATAGTCGCGGATCACCTCCGCCACCCGCAGCCGATAATCGGCGAGCACGCCGGTGCGCCCCTCGCCCTGGGCGGCACGGTGGCCTGGTCGGTTACGCCACGCCTGTACCGCCGCCTCGTCGCGGAAGAAGGAAAGCGAGAGATAGCGGTCCGGGTCGCTCACGCTGCGGAAGCGCTCGATCGAGATGAAGCCGTCGATCGCCTCCAGCTCGGGCCGCAGGCCGCCAGCCAGCGCGAAATAGCGTTCGGCATCGGCAGGCTCGAGCTCGAAGATCACCGCGATCATCAATCGACCCTCCTGAGGAAGATCCGGTCTTCCCGGCGAATGAAGCCTTCGGCCTTGGCGAAGGCGAAGTTGTCGCGGCCCGCCGGATCGGCCTTGAGGCGGGTGCGATAGGCCTCGTAGGCGGCGAGATCGGCAATGTCGTAGATGCCGTAGGCGGTGGTCGCGGACCCTTCGTGCGGGGCGAAATAGCCGATCAGGTCGGCGCCGCAGCGCGGGATCGCCTCGCCCCAGACCCGAGCGTAACGTTCGAACCGATCGACCTTGAACGGGTCGACCTCGTAGCGGATGAAGCAGGTAATCATCGCGGCGCCTCCATTTGCTCGCCGCCGTTCTAGCGCCTTGTTCGCGGGCGATGCTTCGGCTACCACCGAAGCATGAAGGACGGGCCGAGCATCGCCGCCGTCGCTGCGCTGATCGGCGATCCCGCGCGGGCCAACATGCTGACCGCGCTGATGGACGGGCGCGCGCTCACCGTCAGCGAGCTGGGCGGCGCGGCCGGCGTGGCGCTGCCGACCGCGAGCGAGCATCTCGCGCGGCTGTCCGCGGCGGGGCTCGTCGCCGCCGAGAAGCAGGGGCGTCACCGCTACTATCGCTTGTCCGGCGCCGATGTCGCCGACGTGCTCGAATCGCTGATGGGCCTCGCCCAGCGCACCGGTGCGACGCGGGTGCGGCCGGGCCCACGCGACGCGGCGCTCAGGGAAGCACGGGTCTGCTATGATCACCTTGCCGGTGCGCGCGCTGTCGCGCTGGCCGAAGCCCTGGTCTCGCGCGGGTTGATCGCCGCCGGCGAGACGCCTCGGCTGACCGATGACGGCCATGGTTTCCTGGCCGGGCTCGGCATCGAGCCAGGCAAGGGATCGCGGCGTCCGCTCTGCCGCACCTGCCTCGACTGGAGCGAGCGGCGGCACCACCTCGCCGGGCGGCTCGGCGCCGCCATCCTCGATCATGTGATTGCCCAGGGGTGGGCGCGGCGCGGCGAGGGACGAGTGGTCAGCTTCACGCCGCAGGGCGCCGCCGCCTTCGACGCCGCGTTCGGCCTATGAGAAAAGCCCCGGCGGCCGCTCGGCCATCGGGGCTTCTCGATACGCGGTAACGAGTCGCTTCCCGGCGCCCTTGAAGGGGGGAGGCGCCGGGAAGGACGTTGCGCTTAGCGCAGCAGCTGCAGGACGCCCTGCTGGCTCTGGTTCGCCTGGGCAAGCATCGCGGTCGAGGCCTGGCTCAGGATCTGCGCCTTGGCGAGCGCCGTCGTCTCGGCCGAGAAATCGGCGTCCTCGATGCGGCTGCGCGCGTCGGTCAGGTTGGTGACGTTGTTGGTCAGGTTGTTGACGACCGACTGCAGACGGCTCTGCACGGCGCCGAGCTTGGCGCGGGTGTCGGTGACCGTCTTGAGGGCGGCCGAGACCGAACCCGCCGTCGCGGCATCGCCGAGCAGCGTGTTCGCGTTCGCCGCGGTCGTCACGTCGCCCAGCGTCAGCGTCAGCGCCGAGAGGCCCACCGTCACGGTCTCGCCGGCATTGGCGCCAACCTGGATGTCGACGTCGGCAGCGCCGGTACCGAACAGGGTGACGCCGTTGAACTTGGTGTCGGTCAGAATGTCGGTGATCTGGGTCTTGAGCTGCTGGACCTCGGTGTCGAGGTTGGTGCGGTCGTCAGCCGAATAGCTGCCGCTGGCGCTCTGCACCGCCAGCTCGCGGATGCGCTGCAGCATGTTGCCGACTTCGTTGAGCGCGCCTTCCGCGGTCTGCGCCAGCGAGATGCCGTCGTTGGCGTTGCGGATCGCCTGGTTCATGCCGCGGACCTGCGTGGTCATCGACGAGGCGATGGCGAGGCCGGCGGCGTCGTCCTTGGCCGAGTTGATGCGCTTGCCGCTCGACAGGCGCTGCATCGCGACGTTGAGCGACTCGTTCGCTTGGGCGGAAGCGTTCCCGGCGCGCAGCGCCGAAATGTTGGTTCCGATGACAGTCATGTCTTGTCTCCGTTCAAAGCCGGCGATCCCGTCATCCCCCCGTTCACGGGAGCTCAGGCCGCCACAGGGGGTAACGGCCGGCCGCGGCGGCGATTAAGCACTTTTGCGAAACAGGGCGGCGAAGGGCGGAAACCGCCGGGCGTTTCGCTGCTGCGGGAATGAAGAACCCCGCGTGCGGGCCTCCACGTGCCGGATTTTCTTCTTCGCGCAGGCGCGCCCGGAAAGAATTTGTCGCCGGGCCGCCGTGCTTTACGCAGCATTAACCATCGCTGCCCCATCTCGTTCTCGTCACGGGGGAGCTCATGGTTTCACTTTTTCCATCCGCGGCGGTGACCCGCCAGAAATATGCGCTCGTCTCGGGCCTCCGCGCCCAGGGATTCGACATCGGCTCGTTCGAGACCGGTCGGCCGACGCCGGGCGACCTGTTCCTGATCGCCGACGGCGAGACGCCGCCGGTTCCCGGCCGTACGCTGATCGTCGGCGACGACGGGCTCAAGGCGATCCCGTTCCGTGACGGCAACCCCGCGCGGCTGAGCTACCGCCAAGACGACGCCGGCCTCGGCGCCGGTTTCGCCGCGGCGATGCTCCGGCCAGGCGCCCCGGTCGCCGCCGATCCCGAGAGCCTGGCGCTCTACGCGCTCGCCGATCGCATCGCCCAGTCCGATATCACCGTGCTGGTGGGCGGCCCCACCGGCACCGGCAAGGAAGTCCTCGCCCGCGCCATCCACCTGGGCAGCGCCCGCGCAGAGGGGCCGTTCATCGCGATCAACTGCGCCGCGCTGCCCGAGACGATGCTCGAGGCGATGCTGTTCGGCCATGTGAAGGGATCGTTCACCGGCGCCAGCTCGGGCGGCCAGGGCTTCTTCCGCGCCGCGCATGGCGGCACCCTGCTGCTCGACGAGATCGCCGAGATGCCGCTCGCGCTCCAGGCCAAGCTGCTGCGCGCACTGCAGGAGCGCGAGGTGGTGCCGATCGGCGCGACCGAGGCCGAGAAGGTCGACGTCCGCGTGATCGCCTGCGCCAACCGAGACCTCCAGGCGGAGGTCGCCGCCGGCCGCTTCCGCGCCGACCTCTACTATCGCCTGTCGGTGTTCCCGCTTGCGACGCGCGCGCTCGCCGAGCGCCGCGGCGACATCCCCGCGCTCGCCGCGGCGATGATCGTGCGCCACGCCGGCGACCGCGCGACGCTGCCGTGGCTGAGCGACGAGGCGCTGAATGCGCTCGTCCGCCACGACTGGCCGGGCAATGTCCGCGAGCTCGAGAACGTCATCCAGCGCGCGCTGCTGCTGGCACGCGGCGACCGGATCGAGGCGAACGACATCATCTTCGACCGTCCGGCCGCGCCGGCGACGATCAGCTTCGCAGACGACGAACCCGCCACGCTCGGCAAGGTCGTGCAGATGAGCGAGTTCGCCGCGATCCGCGAGACGCTGGCGGCGTGCGGCGGCAGCCGTACCGAGACCGCCCGGCGGCTCGGCATCTCCGAACGCACGCTGCGCTACCGCCTCGCCAAGGCCCGCGAACAGGGTGAGGACATCGCCCAGGCCCATAACCAGGCGATGTCGGCATGAGCGGCGTCACCGGCGCAAGCGGCGCGATGGGCGTCGACCGCGTGATGGAGCTGCGCGCGCAGATCCTCGAGCGCAACGCCGCGCTCCAGCGCGCCAACGCCGCCGCGGCCGCGACCTCGCCGGCCGAGACCAGTCCGGTCGCGAGCTTCACCGACGCCTTCAAGGAAGCGGTGACCTCGGTCAACGACAGCCAGACGAAGGCCGGCGCGCTCTCCGCCGCCTATGAGCGCGGCGAGACGATCGACATCGCCAAGGTGATGCTCGCCCGCCAGGAAGCCTCGGTCGGGTTCGAGGCGACCCTGCAAGTCCGCAACAAGCTCCTTGCCGCATACAAGGACATCATGAGCATGCCGGTATAAGCCATGGCCACCGACCTCGCCACCGTGCCGCAGGGCACGCCGCTCGCCGGGCGCTTCGCCAATCCGCTGAAGCAGGTCGCCGGCCTCTTGGGCCAGCCCGCGGTCAAGCGCTCGCTGCCGCTGATCTTCATGGTCGGCCTGATCGCCGCCGCCGCGCTGGCCTGGGCGATGCTGCGCCAGCCGCCGCAGCGGGTGCTGTTCCCCAACCTCGCCGACAGCGACAAGGGCGCGGTGGTGCAGGCGCTGAAGGCCGCCAGCATCGCCAGCGACATCGATTCCTCGGGATCGGTCACCGTCGCCGAGGACGATTATCACCGCGCGCGGATGCTGCTCGCCAGCCAGGACCTGCCGAAGGCGGCGCCGGCCGGCTATGCGCTGCTCGACCAGCTCCCGATGGGCGTCAGCCGCGCCGTCGAGGGCGAGCGCCTGCGCCAGGCACGCGAGACCGAGCTCGCCCGCTCGATCGAGGAGATCGACACCGTCGCCGAGGCGCGCGTGCACCTCGCCACGCCGGAGAGCACCGTGTTCGTCCGCGACCAGGCCGCGCCGTCGGCCAGCGTGATCGTCAAGCTCCAGCCCGGCCGCGCACTGAGCGACGCACAGGTGCGATCGATCGTCAACCTCGTCGCCTCGTCGGTGCCGGGGATGAAGCCCGACTCGGTCACCATCGTCGACCAGATGGGCGCGCTGCTGTCCAAGCCCGGCGGTGGCGGCGACGGGGCGGCGAGCGATGCCCGCATCGCCCTGCAGCGCCAGGTCGAGGACAAGGTGCGCGCGCAGATCAGCCAGCTGCTGACGCCGTTGCTCGGCGCCGGCAACTTCACCGCCGAGGTCCAGGCCGACGTCGACATGGACGAGACCCAGGCGACGCGCGAGAGCTACGACAAGCAGGGTGCGCTGCGGGCCGAGCAGGGCAACTGGACAGGCAATCAGCCGGGCGGCACGGCCGGCGCGCCCGGCGGCATTCCCGGCGCGCTGTCGAACTCGCCGCCGGCGCCCGCGACGCTCCAGCTCGCCCAGGGCCAGCAGCCGCCGGCCGCCAATGCCCAGGGCACGCCCGCGACGCCGGCCGGGCCGGTCACTCAGGCGATGAAACAGTCGGACAGCTTCACCCGCGCCTATGATCTCGGCAAGGAAGTGTCGGTCACCCGTGCCGCGCCCGGCGGCATCAAGCGGCTGTCGGTTGCCGTGCTCCTGCGCGAACCGGACAAGGGCCGCCGCACCGCGATGGAGATCCAGCAGATCACCGGGCTCGTCCAGGCGGCGGTCGGCTACAACCCCGCGCGCAGCGATCAGGTGACGGTGATCTCGAAGAAGTTCTCCAGCGCGGCCGACGCCGCGCCCCAGCCGGCCTGGTACCAAGCCGAATGGGTGCCGATGGTGCTGCGCAACGTCACCGCGATCGTGATCGCGCTGCTGGTGCTGCTGCTCGGCGTCCGGCCGCTCGCCAAGGCGCTGATGAAGAAGCGCGACGAGACCGGCGCGCGGCTCGCCTTCGCCAATCCCGAAGCGGCGCCGGGGGCGGTTCGCGCCGACGGCTCGGGGCCGGTGACGGTCGAGATGCTCGACAATGCCCGCGGCTATGACCAGCGCGTCGGGCTGGTGCGCGGCTTCACCCGCGAGAACCCGGCCCGCGCCGCGCTGGCGGTGCGCGACATGATCAAGACGGAGGGCGCGCAGTGACCATGCCCGTCCGCCTCTATAGCGGCGTCGAGCGCGCCGCGGTGCTGATGATGCTGGTCGGCGAAGAGGAGGCCGCGGCCATCCTCCAGAAGCTCGATCCCGAGGAGGTGCGCCAGCTCGGCAAGGCGATGTTCGCCGTCGCCGACGTCAGCGAGGCCGAGGTCGAGCTGGTGCTCGACGATTTCGTCGCCAGGGCCAAGGAGCGCACCGACGTCGGCTTCGATCCGCGGCCCAAGATCGAGACGATGATGACCCGTGCGCTGGGGCCGGACAAGGCCGACAGCGTGCTCTCCCGCATCACCCCGCCCGAGGCGGCGGGACAGATCGACCTGCTTGACTGGCTCGATGCCGGCGAGATCGCGTCGCTGATCGAGAACGAGCATCCGCAGATCGCGGCGGTGCTGATCGCCAACCTCGATCCCACGGTCGCGGCGCAGGTGCTGGAGATCCTGCCCGAGCCGATGCAGCCCGAGGTCGTCCATCGCATCGCCAAGCTCGAGCCGGTCTCGCCCGAGGCGCTCGACACGCTGCGCTCGATGCTCTCCAGCCGCGTCGGCAGCGCGGGCGCGCCCGCCGGCGTGCAGCTCGGCGGCACGCGCGAGGCGGCCAAGATCATGCAGAACGCGCGCAAGATCACCGAGGCGCGGGTGATGCCCAAGCTCGCCAAGATCGACCGCGAGGTCGCGCGCGCGATCGAGGAGGCGATGTTCGTGTTCGACAACCTGCTCGAGCTCGACGACAAGAACCTCGGCATCCTCATCCGCAACATCGACGCCGACACGCTCACCCGCGCCCTCAAGGGCGTCGACGAAAGCGCCCGCGAGCGCTTCCTCTCCTGCATGTCGAGCCGCGCCGCCGACGGCATCCGCGACGAGATGGAGGAGCGCGGGCCGATGCGCCTGTCCGAGGTGCTGGAGGCGCAGAAGGCGATCATCGCGATCGCGCGCAGCCTGGCCAAGGACGGCACCATCATCATGCGTGGCGGCGAAGATGATTATGTCTGACGGCTGCGCCGTGGCGGCGCGATACCCCAGCGGAGCGCACGAAAATGTCTGAGTTCCGTGCTGGGTTCGTCAGCCGGCATGACGCCGCCGCGGCGGCGCTGACCGCTGCCTTCGCGCTACCCGCCGGGTTCGAGGCGATCGATCCGCGCGAGCGGGCGAACGGCCGCGTGAAGCCCAAGTCCTTCACGCCGCAGGGCGAAGCCGGCCCGCGCCATTTCGCTCCGCGCGACCCCGATCCGGCCGACGCCGAGATAGGGCAATTCGATCCAGGGACCTTCATCGATCCGATCACCGCCGCGCGCGAGGCAGGCTATGCGGAAGGTTTCGCCGCCGCTCTCGCGCAGGCGGAGGCCGACGCCGACCGCGACCATATGCTCGCCCAGGCGATCGGCGCGGCGCTGGCCGGCGGCGACCGGCTCGATCGCGAGCGGATCGCGCGCCAGCTGCGTCAGACGGTGATGCTGCTGGTGTCCCGGCTGGTCGGCGAGGCCGGTGTCTCGGACGAGCTGCTTGCCGCACGGATCGACGCGGCCGTCGAGCTGCTGGCCGATTCGGCCGAATCGGCGCTGCTCCGGCTCCATCCCGCCGACATGCCGCTGATCGAGGGCAAGCTGCCCAAGACGCTGTTCCCGGTCGCGGACCCCGCGGTGGCGCGCGGCAGCTTCGTGCTCGAAAGCGCCTCGACCATCGTCGAGGACGGGCCCGAGCAGTGGCTCGACCAGCTCGCCCATGCGATCGACCGGGTGGCCATGCCGAAATGATGAACGCCTTCACCGCCGACTATCTCGACAATCTGGCGCTGCGCGATTTCCGGCCGCAGCCGAGGGTGTCGGGCCGGCTCGCCTCCTATGACGGGCTGCTGATGGAGGCGGTCGGGCTGTCGCTGCCGGTCGGGACCGTCTGCACCGTAGGCGAGACGATCGAGGCCGAGGTGATCGGCTTCCGCGACGGCAAGACCCTGCTCATGAATCTCGGCGGCCCCGCCGCGCTGCTGCCTAACGCGCCAGTGCGCCCGGTCGGCCCGCCGGGCGAGGCGGAGGTCGGCGCAGCGCTGCTCGGCCGCGTCGTCGACGGCGCCGGCAAGCCGATCGACGGATTGGGCTCCATCCGCGGCGCCGATCACTGGCCGCTTGCCGGCCGGCTGCAGTCGCCGCTGGATCGCGGAAGGGTGCTCGAGCCGCTCGACGTCGGCGTGCGCGCCATCAATGGCCTGCTCACCGTCGGCCAGGGGCAGCGGGTCGGCATCATGGCGGGATCGGGCGTCGGCAAGTCGGTGCTGCTCGGCATGATCGTGCGTGCTGCCAAGGCCGATGTCGTCGTCGTCGGCCTGATCGGCGAGCGTAGCCGCGAGGTCGCCGACTTCCTCGAGACCAAGGTGTCGGGCGAGGCGCGAGCGCGATCGGTCGTCGTAGCGGTTCCCGCCAATCATTCGCCGGTGCTGCGTATCCGCGGTGCACTGCGCGCCACCGCCATCGCCGAGGCGTTCCGCGCCGAGGGCAAGCGCGTGCTGCTGATCATGGATTCGCTGACCCGCGTCGCCCATGCGGGCCGCGAGATCGGGCTGGCGCTCGGCGAGCCGGCGTCGGCGCGCGGCTACCCGCCGTCAGCGATCGCGATGCTGCCGAGCCTGATCGAGCGCGCCGGCACCGACGTCACGACCGGCGGTTCGATCACCGCCATCTACACCGTCCTCGCCGACGGCGACGACGGCAACGATCCAGTGGTCGATTCGGCGCGATCGATCCTCGACGGCCATATCGTGCTCTCCCGCGCGCTCGCCGAACGCGGCGTCTATCCGGCGATCGACATCGGCCCGTCGGTCAGCCGCGTGATGACCGATATCGTGCAGCGCGAGCACGTCCATGCCGCGCGCGTGCTGCGCCGCCATCTCGCCACTTATGAAGAGAATCGCGACCTGGTGCTGATGGGCGCCTATCGCGCCGGCGCCGATCCTGCGATCGACGCGGCCATCGCCTATCATCCGGCGGTGATGGAGTATGTGCGACAGGATGCCGACCGAATCGTACCCCTCGACGAGGCGGTGACCGAGCTGGTCGGAGTGTTCGGGGACGGCTGACATGGGGGTTGATCGCGATCGGCTGAACCGCCTGCTGCGCGTCCGCACGCTCCAGCTCGGCCGGGTGCGGGCCGAGGAGATCGCCGCCAACGCGCGGCTCGACAGCGAGACCGCGCTCAAGGCGCGCATCGTCCAGCTCGCCGACAATATCGCGCCGCAGGAGGCGGAGGCCGGCTTCGCCGCCAGCCTCGCCGCCGCAGCCTATTACCGCGACCGGCTCCATGCCTCGGCGCTGGCCGCACAGGCACGGGTCGAGGCTGCCGAAGCGGGCGTCGAGCGCGCCCGCGCCGCCACCCGCGAGGCGCGCCGCGACCAGTCGGCGATCGAGAAGCTGATCCAGCGCGCCGAGGCCGAGGAAGCGATCAAGGCCCTCCGCGCACTCGAGGAAGCGCCGGCCTTCCGGAGAAAACGGCACGCTCCTTGCTGATCCTCCGGCGAAGCTTCGCCACGGGGAATTGTCCGCATGATCCAGATCACGACCCTGCTCGCCACCGGGCCGATCGACGCGCCCCGGCCTGCGGGGTCGATTCCGCCGATTTCCGCCGATTTCGCGGTGACGCTGGAGCAGATGCTGGCACCGGCAGCGGGCTCGCTCGCGCCCGGCGCGGCTGCGGACATGGCGGCGATCGGGCGGCAAATGCCTGCCGCGGGCGGCAAGGATTTGCCGGCGGCGGAGGTGGTGGACCTCCTGGCGTTCGACATGCCCGCGGCGACGGGGGCGCCCTCTGCTCCGGCCGTGACGCGACCGAGGACCGACATCGACCTCGCCACGCTTGCTGCCGTTGCCGTCGGAGAAGCTTTAGCCGATCCCGAAGCCTCAGGCGCAAAGGGCGGTGAGACGGCCGAGGCTCCAGCGACGCCTGCGATCATGTCGCCACCTTCGGGCGCCAGGAAGGTCAAATCCGAAAGACACGCCCGCACCGGCGCCGAACCGACGAACGGAAAGAAGGTCCGCGTGCCGGAGGCGCCGGAACAGCCTCCGGTCGAAGCAAGCGCGGAGCGACCGGAGGCCGAGAGCAAAGCCGAAGTCGAGCCGAAACCGCATGATCGGAAGGCGAAGGATGTAGCGGTCGCGATCACGTCGCCAACAGTGCCGATTCTCGAACCCGTCGCGATCCATACCGCACCGGAGATCCGATCCAGTCGATCCGCGCCGCCGAACCTCGGCATCACGCAATCGAGCCCGATTGCAACGACCGGCCGGACCGCCTCTGAAC
>Ga0081539_10003581_pt1 | contig 18829 bp, 8 predicted proteins | sample TabmetS4T2R2_FD_71023 | JGI IMG/M metagenome (GOLD analysis project Ga0081539, IMG submission 71023) | Tabebuia heterophylla rhizosphere microbial communities from the University of Puerto Rico - S4T2R2 | ecosystem: Host-associated > Plants > Roots > Rhizosphere ...
CGCAGTGCATGTCGAACCTCCGGCAGCTCGTCACCGCCGCAATCATGGAGGCGAACGAGCACAACGGATACATCCAGACCACGACGCAGGCCGCCACCGCGATGCGCGCCGACCCGCAGCGGATCAAGTGGTACTACGTGACGCGCAACTCCGGCCTGACCGTCGCGGACTGGCCTACCGCGCTGATGCCTTACCTTGGGAAAAAGAAGGGTGACATTTCGCTGCCCGACCCCACCAAGGACACGATCCCCAAGGTCCTGCTCTGCCCGGGCGACAAGTGGCAGGACGTGTTCCCGTACGGCTACTGGGCCGGCTTCAACTTCGATCAGTATGTCGGGCCGGAAGGCACGACCGACTACGTGCGGCTGAGCTACGGCATCAACATGGACATCACGACGGTGAAGGACCCGGGCGATTCGGTCCAGCACACGATGTTCGGCAACGGCAAGTTCATCGGCTCGGTGGGCGGCCCGAACGAGGCGAACTACACGCCCGGCTGCGGCGACGCGCTGGGCTCGAAGCTCGATCGCGTCTACAAGTCCGCCGAGGTCGCGCTGTTCATGGATACCGGCGTGCGGCCCTACGTGAACGTGAGCGACCTCGACCGCCGTGACGTCGCGTTCTTCACGAGCAACTACAACACCAAGAGCATCTCGGCGACAGATTTGCCGCTGGCAGGCACGATGGAAGGCGCGATGAAGAAGTTCGGGCTGGGCGCGCGTTTCCCGCTCGACCGTCACGACCGCAAGGCGCGCGAGTCCGACGCGTTCGGCAACTTCCGTTTCGATCCGAGCGACCTGCGCTACGGACGAATCAACGTCGCGTTTTGCGACGGACACGTGACGACGGTGCAGCGCGGCGACTTCAAGAGCGTGCGGATCACGCCGTACCGTCGCAACTGAGATCATCAACGAATGGGTCTGCGAGCCGTGAGGGCTTGAGGGAAGCACAATCAAGAGGAGGCGAGAGGTGAAGCGTTTCAACTACAGGTCTCGGGCAATCCTCGCGACCGCGGCTGCGGGCGCGATGTTCTCCAGCATGTCGCTGTTCAACGGCATGGCGCACGGCGCGTCGTTCACCTGGACGGGCGCGACCGACGCGAACCTGAGCGGCACCGCGGGCAACTGGAACCCCAGCGGCGCGCCGGCCGCCGCGGACATCACGTTCTTCGCCGCCAGCGCGCAGACCGCGCCGCAGACCAACGCGAACGTCGCGTGGCTCGGCATGACCTTCAACGCCGACGCGCCAAGCTATACGTTCGGCGGCACCGGCTCGGTCCTGTTGGGCAACACCACGCCCGCGGGCGGAACGATCACCAACAACAGTTCGGGTGTGCAGACGTTCAACGTGCCGATGGCGTTCCGCATCGCGTTCATCAACTCCGCCGCGGGCGACCTCACGTTCACCAACACGTTCAACATCGGCAACAACCCGAACAACAACGCCGGCCGCAACGCGACGATCGACGGCTCGCACGTCGTGACGATCAGCGGCCCGCTCACCGGCACGACCGCGACCTCGACCGCGGCGCCGGCCGACGGCACCAACTGGGGCCAGCTCATCAAGAACGGCAGCGGCACGCTGATCCTCAGCAACGACACGAGCAACGCGACGTACACCGGGCGTATCACGGTGAACGCCGGCGCGCTCCAGGTGCTCGCGGCTAACGCGCTGGGCGCGAACGGGCAGGTCGTCGTCAACGGCAACACGATCACCGCCGGTTCCACGCGCGTCGGCGGCGGCACGAACACCGGCCGGGTCGAGCTGCTCAACAACCTGACCTACGCGACCGAGACGCTCGCGCTCGAAGCGCGCAGCGTCAGTGACGCGCAGCTCGTGAACCTCTCCGGGAACAACACTTGGACCGGTCCGGTCAGCCTGCTCACGGGCGGCGGCACGTACGCGATCCAGTCCGACTCGGGCGCGCTCTTGATCAGCGGTAACGTCACCAACAACACCAACAGCACCGGCGCCCGCTCGCTCGTGATCCGCGGCGCTAGCAACGGCGAGATCTCCGGCAACATCGTCGAGGCGGGCTCGAGCGCGAACCTCGGCCTGATCAAGGAAGGTGCGGGCGTGTGGACGCTCAGCGGAGCGAACACGTACACGGGGCCGACCTCGATCAGCGCCGGCACGCTCAACATCGGCAACGGCGGAGCCAACGGAAGCTTCGGCACCGGTGCCGTCGCCAACGAGGCGAACCTCGTCTTCAACCGCAGCAACTCTTCGACCGTCAACAACGCGATCAGCGGGAACGGCAGCGTCTTCCACGCGGGCTCGGGTGCGACGACGCTCGCCGGCTCGCTCACGTACACCGGATCGACGACGGTGCAGGCGGGTACGCTCGCGGTGCCGACGTCCAAGTCCGGGGGCGGCGCGATCTTCGTCGCCGGTGGCGCGGCGCTCACGCTCAACAGCTCGTCGCCGACGTCGTCGCTCGCGACCTCCGCGCTCACGACCGGCGCGAGCAGCATCCTCAACTTCAACCTCGGCGCCGCCGGCAACCCGACCGCGGCGATGGTCAACGCGACCGGCCTGACGCGTAACGGCACCAGCACGATCAACATCCTCGGCAGCAACCTCTCGATCGGCACCGTCACGCTCGTTCAATACGGCAGCGCCGCGGGTGGCAGCGCCTTCGCGCTCGGCACGATGCCGGGTCACGCGCTCGGCACGCTGTTCGATACCGGCACCAAGGTTGATCTGAACATCACCAGCTTCGACGTCCCGCGCTGGACCGGGGCGCTCAGCAACACGTGGGACGCGACCGTCAACTCCAACCCGAAGAACTGGGTGCTCAGCTCCAACGGCGTCACGCCCACCGACTACATCGAGGGCGACTCCGTCCTCTTCAACGACTCCTCGTCGGTCAACACGGTCAACATCACCGCCACCGTCTCGCCGAGCGCGATCACGGTGAACAACTCGTCTACGCACGACTACACGTTCGGCGGCGCCGGGCGGATCACAGGCGTCGCAAGCCTGACCAAGACCGGTAACGGCACGCTCACGATCGCCAACGACGGCGCCAACGATTTCAGCGGAGCGATCTCGATCGGCGCGGGCGGCACGCTCGCGATCGGCGCGGGAACGACCAGCGGATCGGTCGGCGCCGGCGCGATCACCGACAACGGCGTGCTCGCGCTCAACCGCTCCGACGGCGGCACGATCGCCAACTCGATCGGCGGCACGGGCGGGCTCGTCGCGAGCGGCGGCGGCACGTGGGTGCTCACGTCGGACAACGCGTACGCGGGCACCACCTCGATTACCGGCGGCACGCTCCAACTCGGCGCCGGTGGCACGACCGGCAGCGCCGGCGGTGGCAACATCGGCCTGGCGAACGGCGCGACGCTCTCGGTCAACCGCTCCAGCTCGCTCACGCTTTCTCAGTCGATCGACGGTAGCGGCAACCTGTCGAAGAACGGATCCGGGACGCTCGTCCTCTCGGGGAGCAACACGTTCGACGGCGTCGTCGCGCTGAACGCCGGCGTCATCCGCGCCGCGAACAGCAACGCCTTCGGCACCGGCGCGAAGAACATCGTCGTCAACACGCGCACCAAGGGCCTCGAGCTCGACGGCGGCGTGACGATCCCCGCGTCGGTGTCGTTCAACCTCAGCAATGACGGCGACGCCGCGCAGGGCGCCACCGTCGCACAGGCCCTGCGCAGCATGACCGGGACGAACACGGTTAACGGCCCCGTCCTGCTCCAGACCGGCGGCGGACAACCGCTCGTCCGCGTGGACACCGGCGGCACGCTGATCTTCAACGGCAACGTTTCGGTCCTCGGTGGGTCGAACGCGCGCACGTTCATGCTCGGCGGCACCGGCAGCGGCGCGGTCAACGGCGTCATCAGCGACGGACAGTTCTCGCTCGACGTGCTCAGCGTCCAGATCAGCGGCGCCGGCCTGCCGAGCTGGACCTTCACGAACGCCAACACGTATACCGGGTTCAACAGCATCAACAGCGGCACGCTCACCGGCACGAACAGCAGCGCGTTCGGCACCGGGACGATCTTCATCGGCAACGGCGGCGCCGGCTTCGCCGGCATCACCGGCGCCTTGAACATCGGCGCCGATCAGGTCGTGATCAACAACCTGCTCTGGACCAACAAAGATGGCGCGAGCACCGGCGTGAACAACGTCCGCACGATCGGCTACACCGGACCGGCCGGTGGGACCGGTGGGGCGTCGGGGCCGGTGCAGCTCAACGGCGGCGTGGTGTTTCGCGCGGTCGCCGGCGGGACGCTCGCGATCTCCGGCGTCGTCCAGAACGGCACCGACGCCAGCACGGGCACCAGTCACGACGTGCTCGTGAACGCGCCGGGCGGCACCGTCTCGCTCACCAATGCCAACTTCTACGGCGGCATCACGCAGGTGGACGGCGGCAATTTGCTCGTCGCCAACGTCGGCGCGCTCAGCGCCGGCTCGGTGACGGCGAACGCCGGTGGAACCGTCACGCTCCAGGCGGCGCTGCCCAGCGCCGTGAAGCTCGCTTCGCTCACGCTCAACGCCAGCGGGTCGCTCGGCCTGACCGACAACGACGTGATCGTCAGTAACGCGACGGCCAAAAGCGCGATCGAAGGCTACGTCGCCGCCGCGCGGAACGCCGGAGCGTGGAACCAGGCCGGGCTTACCAGCTCGACCGCAGCGGCCAACACCAACCACACCACGGGCATCGGCGTGCTCAGCGGCGCCGAGTACACCAGCGTCGGCGGCGCCGGAAACTTCTCCGGCGTCAACTACGGCGACACCGACACGCTCGTGAAGTACACGTGGAACGGCGACGCGAACCTCGACGGCCGCATTACGTTCGACGACTACGTGAAGATCGACACGGGTTTCAACACGGCGCTGACCGGTTGGCTCAACGGCGACTTCAACTACAGCGGCTCGGTGAACTTCGACGACTACGTCTTGATCGACATCGCGTTCAACCAGCAGAGCGGTACGCTCGGTCGCGCCATCGATTGGATCAGCGGCGACGATCGCAGCGCGTCGGGTCTGAGTGGTGACGCGATCGGGACGATGCTCGGCCACCTCGATCAGTTCGGCAGTGCTTACGGCGCCGCATTCCTCGCTGCCGTACCCGAACCGAGCGCGCTGCTCGTCCTCGGCGCGCCGGCTCTGGTCGGGATCGCTCGTCGTCGGCGTCGACGCAGCAACTGACTTCTCCTCCGCAGCTGTGGAACCTCCGATCGTCGTCTGCGCGCCCTTGCGAATCGCGCAAGCCCGGCGACGATCGGAGGGCCCAGCATCTCTCGTAGTGCGGAGGCGCATCGTGAACCACATCCGGCTTTCGCTTCGCCTCGTCGTCATCGTGGTGTCGATCGTCGCGTCGACGCGTGCGCACCGACGCGTGCGCACCGACCCCACGGAGAAGGTCGACTACAAGGACCTGAAGAACAACGTGAACCCGATGGTCGCGAACTAGAGCGCCTTCATTTCAGTTCTAGCGCAGTTCGGTGCTTGTTCGGATTGCGCGATTGAGCGACGTGTCGTAGGCTGTGCCGCGGCTCGACGCACGGGCCGGCAAGGAGTGCCGAACGACGATGGGCGCAGCGTATCCTCAGGACCTCCGCGATCGCGTGGTGGCGGCGTACGACCGGGGCATGCCGACTAAGCAAATTGCCGAGGTGTTCCAAGTCTGCCCCGCATGGGCGCGGCGGGTGAAACAGTGTCGGCGTGAGACCGGCCGGACCAGCGCGTTGCCGCATGGCGGGGCGCGGCGGGTGAAGATCGATCCGGATCGCCTGGCGGCGTTGGTCGAGGAGCATCCCGATGCGACGCTCAAGGAGTTGCGAGACGAACTAGGGAACGTCTGTGCCGAGTCGGCGATCTGCATGGCGCTGCAACGGCTGAAGCTCTCTTTTAAAAAAGACGCTCCACGCGGCCGAGCAGGATCGGCCCGATGTCGCGGACCGGCGGACCCGGTGGCGGGCCGATCAGCCCACGCGCGACACCGGCAAGCTGATCTTCATCGACGAGACCTGGGCCAAGACCAACATGACGCGCCTGCGCGGCCGCTGTCCGGTGGGCGAGCGGATGGTCGCCAAGGTCCCGCACGGGCACTGGAAGACGACCACGCTGATCGCCGCGTTGGACCGCGGCGGCATCCGCTGTTCGACCGTGGTGGACGGCGCGGTCAACGCCGACGTGTTCGAGGCGTTCGTCGCGCAGGTGCTCGTGCCGACGCTGGGCGACGGCGACCTGGTGGTGATGGACAACCTCTCCAGCCACAAGCGGTCGCGGACGCGCGAGTTGATCCGCGCGTGCGGTGCCGAGGCGCTGTACCTGCCGCGACTCGACTGACTTCGGCGAGCTCAGTCGAGCCGAGCTCGTCGAAGTCCGTACAGTCCGGACCTGAACCCGATCGAGAACGTGTTCGCCAAGCTCCAGCAGCGCCTGCGGACGCTGAGCTGCCGAACCCGAGACGCGTCGTGGGCGGCGATGCAATCCGTGCTCGACCGCGTCACCGCCAGCGACGCGGTCAACTGCTTCCGTCACTGCGGATACACGCTACGATCGGAGTGAGGACGCTCTAGGTCGGCCACTCTAGGCCGACATCGAGGCGCAGCGTCGATCCTATTCCGAGCGATGGTTCGCGGCTGCGCCGCGAGTCGGCCAGGAGTGGCCGACCTACCGGCGGCCGGTGGGGCTGCTGAAATATCCCACCTGCCGCGTCGTCTACTACTGGACACCACCCAATCGCGCGTGTGACGTGCGGACGTGGCGGCGTTAACCGCTCGTCCGCTCGTCCGCTCCCGCGCGCCACCAGCCGTTCAACTATATCGCCCTCAGCGAACTTGCGCGACGTTCGCACGAAGTCCCTGTGCGCATCCTCATCGTCAACCCACCGCACTCGTCGATCGGTAGTCGCATCCCCAAGGAACAGCTCCCGCCGCTCGGGTTGCTCTCGATCGGCGGGCCGTTGATCGACGCCGGACACGACGTGGCATTGCTCGACGCCGAGCTCGGACCGCTGTCGCACGACGAAGTTGTTCGACGAGTTCCGCCATTCTCTCGGTCGCGAGCTTATCGCGTGAGTACCGAGCGTCCAAGCACGTGCTCGGCACGATCAGCTTCATCCTCTACCCATTCTCGGTTACTCGCCGTCGGGCGGCGCCGGTAATGAGTCAGGTTCCGAACTGAGTCAGCTCACTGTACTGCGAGCTTCGAAAGGGTAGCGCGGCAGATGTGTACGGGCACGCGCGATCCGCTTTTGGCCGTCGGGTTCACTCGGATCAGGATCCGCATCGACTCGGAGATCGCGCGCCCTTGAACGACCAGCGTGCTCGCGCCGCCGGTCGATTCCAACCATCGGAAATCGAAGTCGCTCGACGCAAGAGCAACGGGCCTGCCGTCCAGCATCGCTTCGAGGCGAAGTTCGATCGAGCCGGAATCGGCGGCCGCCGGTCCGTCTCGGAACGCGGTGACCGCGAACGCGTACGCTTCGCCCGGCTTTACCGTCACGTCCTGCCAAAGACCGGCCTCGCGCTGTTCACTGGCGGTCATCGACCAGTCATTTCCGGCACCGCGCATCCGTCGAATCGTGCCCCAGCGGTTCCACGCGTCGGCCGAATCGTCGGCGTCGCCGGGCGCAGCGAACGAGCCGTTCCGTATGAGGCTCGATTCCGGCGTGACGTTCGCGCTGCCAAGTTGCGGCGACGTCTTGGCCGCGGTCGCCAAATCCTCCGTGAGACTCAGGCCTGAGAACTCGGCGCGCGTCAGCGCGCGGTATTGATGACTGCTCACGGCCAAACCTACCCGGGCGGACTGCGCGATACTCTCGGCGGGCAACGTGATTTCGCCGACTTCCACCCAACGTCCGTTTGCATCCTCGACCAAACCGCGGACGCGATCGCCTTCTCGCAACAACCCGAGACGGCGCGGCAGCGGGCCGGGGAACCGCTTCGTTTCCCGCGCACTTGCCCCGGCGGTGTCACGGGTGAGCATCGCGACCGTCCCGTCAGGGAACGCGTTCACCATCACGAACGGCGCCGACGCGTACTGCTCGCTCGTCGGTTCGCCGAAGCGGATCATCAGTCCCGCTTTGGCGTGCGCGCCGCTCTCGAGCAATGACTCGACCCGCGCGCTGAACAGCAATGAGCGGGAGTCGGCTAGCTTCGCGCGATGGACGAAGTAGAAGCTGTCGGAGGTACCGAACACGTCGCGACCGGCCGCGGTGACGACCAGTCGGCCGCCGTCGCGTTCTTCGACGGCGCCGCCCGTCGGTGAGTTGACCGCCGTCCCGGTCCAACCGGCGGCGCCGCTCGACTTGGGCAGGGCCGTCGGCAAATCTGGTAGCGGTGGAAGTTCAATGGCCTTGCCGTTCGGTTCCGTCAGCGCCGTCCGCAGCGGCTCGTCCGCCACGAGCGGCACGGTTGAAAGCGATTCCATGAACGTCGCGATCGTCTCGTAGCTGTCGCTCTTGATGTCGATCGCCGGCAGCGGGTCGGCGTTCGTGACCATGTACCAGTTGTCACCGTCGATGCCGCCCGCGCGCTTCAGCAGCTTGTAACTCCACATCGTGGCCATCCAGCCGCGCGCCGCGAACTCGTCGTAGTAACGGCGCATCATGCGCTCACCGCCGCAGCGGTCGAGCACGGTGTTGAACTCGCCGGCGAGGAACGGGGCGTGCTGGGCGTCGAGATATTTCTGCACCTCGGGGAATTGCCGCAGGATCGTGTGCGCGTGCGACGCGAGCGTCGACGGCGAGCCGAACAGCCCCGGATAGTAGTGATCGGTGAACGCGAACTGCTCGTAACCGCGACCGCGCACGTCACCGTAGAAGTACACGCCGCGGCCGAGCGCGCCGGGAAAGAGGATCACGTGATTGTCGCCCGTCGATCGTACGGCCTCGAAGGCGCGGAACATTAACTCCCGGAGCGTGGCAGTGACGTCGGTCTTGTAGTCGGCGTACGGCTCGTTCACGATGTCGTACGCCGCGATCGCGCTGCGGTCCTTGTAACGCTGGGCGATCTTCACCCACAGGTCGATCATCCGCTGCTGGGCGTCAGGATCCTTCCACAACTCGGGCTGGTCCGAGCGACCGGTGTGCATCTGGTTGCTTTGACCCTGCGGCACGCCGTGCATGTCGAGGATCACGTAGACGCCGGCGTTCTCGGCCAGTTCGAGGACTCGGTCCAGCCATTTGAATGCGTCTGCTCGCATCGCATAGGGCGGGTTCTCGTCCTGGAGCAATCGGAAGTCGAACGGCACGCGCACGACGTTGAAGCCGAAGCCCTTGATCAGCTCGAGGTCGCGCGGCGTGATGTAGTGCTCGCGGTAGAGCTCCATCAGACCGTAGCCGCGCTCGTCGCCGAAACGCTGGCGGAGGACGTCGGTGATCTGCCCTTGGTCGCGCGCCGCGACGCATCCGCCGAGCATCCACGGCTCGATCATCAGCCAGTTGCCCAGGTTGCACTCGCGCAGGACGACGGGCTTGCCGGACGGATCGACCACCCGCGTGCCGCCGGCGCGCAGCACCGGCAAGGCCGCGAACGCGGGCGCAAGCGCGGACGCGCACGTCAACGCGGAAAGCAAGCAGATCAGATAGCGTGGCATCGCGAGCTACTTCCGCCAGCCGTTCGAGCTGAACTTGGTGAAGTGTCCCTCACCGCTGCCCGTCCAGCCAGCGTTGCGCATCTCCTTGAGCGCCGCAAAGCCGCAGTGACCGTCGGCATAGAGGACGTTGATGCCCGGGTTGTTGCGGCCGACCTGGTGAGGATAGTCGGTAGGCTTCCAATCGGGCCAGCACTGGTCGCGGAACAGAACCGCCTCGGACGAGCGGCTCGGACTGTTGGTCTTCATCCCGCCGGCGAAGACGAAGTTGTACCGATAGTGCGGCTCCCACAGGTTCAGCAACCACACGAGCGGGGCCGAACCTTCCATCACTTCCGGGCACCGCCAGGCCGGGTGCACGTTGTTCCACGTCGCCTGTACAGCCGGTCGGCCGGTCGGTCCGTTCCTGGGGTTCGGCACGGACGGCAGGAACCGAGGCGCGTCGAAGAACTCGGTGACGTATGACGGCGCGTAGCCGCCGTCGGGGTTGACGAAATCCCACGGCCAGGCGACGTGGATCGTCGCGGGGAACCAGTAGGTGGACTGCACGTTGAAATTGTCGTGACCGTTGCGCGCGAGCTTCGTGCGGTACGGGTTCCAAGCCTGGGCGTCCCAATTGGTCAGCGCGCCGTAGTCCCACCAATATTGAATGGCCGGTGGAAAGGTCTGCTTCCACTCGGCCGTGTAGATCGCGACGGCCTGCCCGATCTGGCGTAGGTTCGACTGGCACTGCACGCGTTTGGCCTGCTTGCGCGCCGAGCCGAGCCGAGCGCCGGCAGGATGATCCCGATCAACACCGCGATGATGCCGATCACCACGAGCAGTTCGACGAGGGTAAACGCTCCGCGTTTCCCGTCGCTCACTGCGGGCAGTTCGACCAGCGTGAACGCAGATTTCAAACGCGGTGACTGACGAATGGACATGACGGCACACTCCTCGCATCGCTCCTACCCATCGTGAACGTAGCGACGCGCCGGTTCGCGGGCCACGCCTTATTCCGACAAAGCTTCTTCGTTTTGCGACAGCCGCCCGCTATCCTCGTGCACGATGCCCAGATCGTTCCGGCGAACGTTCACCGCGCGGAAGATCGGCCTGGCGATCGACGTCGTCGGCGCCTACGGCCGCGGCGTCGTGCGCGGCGTCATGGCTTACGCCAAACCCCGCAACTGGGTGATCACCGTCGAGCCGCGGTGGAGCTTCGAGGACGCGCCGGACGTCAAGCAATGGGACGTCGAGGGTGTGATCACGCAGGTCTACAGCAGGGATTTCCAACGTCGCGTGCTCGCCCGCGGCGTCACCGCGACGAACGTCAGCAACTTCATTGCCGACAAGGTGCGCCTCCCGACCGTCATCCCGGACGACCGAGCCGTCGGCTTGCTTGCCGCCGATTACTTCCGCGGGCGCGGCTTTCGACAGTTCGGGTTCTGCGGGCCGCTGGATCACGGTTTTTCGGTCCTGCGCCTCGAAGGCTTTCGTGCGGGTGTGGACCGGATCGGAGGGGAGCTTCACGTCTGCGACCCCCGCGCGCAGGAGATGGTGAAGTGGGCGCGCTCGCTTCCGCACCCTGTGGCGGTGCTCGGGTGCAACGACCAGTGGGCGCATCAACTCCTGAACGACTGCCGCCGCGCCGGGATCGACGTGCCGGCCCAGCTTGCGATCCTCGGCGTGGACAACGATGACCTGATCAACGCCCTGGTCGCGCCGTCGCTCTCGTCGATCGACCTGCCCACCGAGCGGATCGGCTTCGAAGCCGCGCGATTGCTCGACCGGCTGCTCGACGGCCGCAACGCGCCGCCCGCCGATCCGATCGTCTTCCCGCCCGGCGGGGTCGTGACGCGGCAGAGTACGGACGTCTCGGCGATCAGCGACCCGGACGTCGTCGCCGCGTCGAAGTTCATCCGCGAGCACGCCGACCAACCGATACGCGTGGAGGACGTGCTCGACGGCGTGCCACTGGGACGGCGGACGCTGGAGCGTCGGTTCCGCCAGGCGATGGGGCGGTCCATCCTGTCGGAGATACGCCGCGCGCACGTCGAGCGTGCCAAGCAACTGCTCGGCGCGACGCAGTTGTCGAACCCCGCGATCGCCGAGGCGTGCGGGTTCAGCAACTCCAGCCGCTTCGGTATCACGTTCCGCCAGCTGACCGGCGTCACGCCGGGCGAGTTCCGCCGCAATCTCCACGCCCGGCCCGAGCGACGGGAGGGCGACGCCGGGCCGTAACGCTCCAAGCGCAGAACGATCAATCTTCCTTGGAAAACTGCAGACGCCGGAAGCGGTCGTGCCGCCTACGTTATGGGGGTGGAGGATCGTCATCGCCGGAACGCAAGCTGGAACCATTGCGTGCAAGTGGCCGCCTGGCGCGCGCGTCGCGTTTACGGTCTTTTTCGCGTCAGCCTCACCAGCGGCCGTGGCCCTGGCGCTGCCCGGCCGGCATAATGGCGAACGATGACCGAGGAGCCCCTGAAGGATTACGCCGCCGCGTTGTACGACCGGCTGCGCGCGCTGGCGCGGGCGCGGATGCTCGGCCAGCGCGTCGGGCACACGCTGGATCCCACGGGGCTCGCCAACGAAGCGATCGTTCGCCTGCTGAAGTGCGAACCGGATCGGGTGCGCGATGAGGACCATTTCATGGCGCTCGCCGCCGAAGCGATGCGGCAGATCCTCGTCGACCACGCGCGCGCCAAGGCCACGGAGAAGCGCGGCCGCGGAACCAAGTCCCAATCGCTCGACGACGTCGGGCGCGTACAGGCGCTTGAGCTTCAGATGGACCCGCTGGAGTTGCTGGCCCTCAACGAAGCGCTGAGCGATTTCGAGAAGCAGGAGCCGGAAGCTGCCGCGATCGTCAAGATGCGGGTCTTCGTCGGCATGGACAGCGAGGAAATCGCCGCCCTGCACAACGTTTCGCGGCGCACCGTCGAGCGACGGTTGCGCTACGCGATGGCAGAACTCCGCGTGCGGATGTCAGACTCGTCCGGAGCCGGTGACGGCCAAGGTCGTCAGGTGGAGTAGTGTGTCCAGCAAATCGGTCGAGCAAATCTTCCTCGAGGTCGTCGAACGGCCGCCCGAAGACCGCGCAACGTTGCTGAACGAACGTTGCGGCGACGACGAGCAACTCAAAGCACGCGTGATGCGGCTGCTCGAAGCCGATCAGGACAGCAACAACGGCTCGGGCACTTCGACCTCTCGTGCTCCGGCGGCGGCGGCGCGTTTCGTGGGCGATCCGGCACCCCTGCGTGTCGGCAGCTACGCCGTGCGCGAGGTGGTCGGCGAGGGCGGGATGGGCGCGGTGTACGACGCGGTGCACGAGCCGACCGGGCGACGCGCGGCGGTGAAGCTGATCCGCGCGGGGCTGGCCACGCCGCAGCAGCGCGAGCGGTTCCGCATCGAGGCCGAGACGCTGGGGCGGTTGAACGACCCGGGCGTCGCGCAGCTCTACGACGCGGGGCTGGCGGAGGTCGCCTGGCCCGACGGCGCGAAGGGTCGGCGGCCGTTCATCGCGATGGAGTTCGTCGACGGCGCGACGGGCTGCGTCGAGTTCGCGCGCCAGCGCGACCTCTCTGCACGCGACCGCGTCGCGCTGGTCGAGCGGGTCGCGCGGGCCGTGCACCACGCGCACCAGCGCGGCGTGATCCACCGCGACCTCAAGCCCGGCAACGTGCTGGTGACGGCCGACGGCAGGCCGAAGGTCGTGGACTTCGGCATCGCGCGACTGCTGGACGCGACGGCCGCCGACGGGATCACGGTCACCGGACAGATCATCGGCACCGTGCGCTACATGAGCCCCGAGCAAGCGGGCGGCGACCCGCGGCAGGTGGACACGCGGGCGGACATCTACTCGCTGGGCGCGATCCTGTACGAGCTGCTGTCCGGGCGGCCGGTGGTCGAGGTCGGCAGCGGGTCGAGCCTGAGCGCCGCGATGCAGCAGCTGATGGGCACGGCGCCGCCGCGACTGGCGGGGCTGCGACCCGAGTGCGCCGGCGACCTCGACGCGATCGTGCACAAGGCGATCGAGCGCGACGCGAACGACCGCTACGGCTCGGCGCTGGGGCTGGCGGAAGACCTGTCGCGCTACCTGGACGGCCGCGAGGTGAGCGCGCGGGCGCCGCGGACCATTGAGCGGTTCGTCCGCACGGTCAAACGCAACAAGGGCAAGTTCGCGGCGGCCCTGACGATCGTGCTGCTTCTGGTTGCGGGGATCATCGGGACGTCGTTGGGTTTGATCCGAGCCGAGCGCGCGCGCCGCGAAGAAACTCGACAACGGACCATCGCGCAGGAGAAGACCGTCGAAGCCGACCGCCGGCGGGAAGAAGCCGAAGCGGTCAATTCGTTCCTGACCGACGACCTGCTGCGCAAAGCCGGGCCGGACAACCTGCCCGACAAAGCCGTCCGCAACGCGATCATCCAAAAGCTGATCGACCCTGCCGCCGCAGCCGTCCCCACGCGGTTCAAGGACAAGCCCCTGATCGAAGCCGCCGTGCGCAGCAGCCTTGTCTCGACCTACTACGCGATCGGCCGTGCGGACCTGGCTGTGCCGCAGGCCACCGCCGCCCTGGCGATCGACCGCCGCTTGCTCGGCGACGATCACCTGACGACCCTGCGCGCGATCAGCGACCTCGGAGTCGTGCTGGAGGCGCAGGGCAAGCTCGACGAGGCCGAGCCGCTGAGCCGAGAGGCGCTGGAACGCTCCCGGCGGCTGCGGGGCGCCGACGATCCCGCAACGTTGCTCGCGGCCAACAACATGGCCGCCCTGTTGCACGCGCAGGGCAAGCTCGGCGAGGCCGAGCCGCTCTGGCGCGAGGTGCTCGAGAGACGTCGGCGCTCCCTGGGTAACGACAATCCGGACACGCTCGTTTCGATGAGCAACCTGGCCGTCGTGCTGGAGGAACAGGGCAAGCTCGGCGAGGCCGAGCCGCTCTACCGCGAGGCGCTGGAGGGTCGCCGGCGGGTGCTCGGCGACGACAACCCGGACACGCTGATCTCGATGAACGGCATGGGCGTGCTCCTGCAATTGCAGGCCAAGTTCGCCGAAGCCGAAGCGATCTGGCGCGAGACCCTGGAGCGACGTCGGCGGGTGCTGGGCGACGACCATCCGCACACGATCGGTTCCATCGGCAACATGGCCTCCGAACTCGCGCTGGAGGGCAAGCTCAACGAGGCCGAGCCCTTGAACCGAGAGGGGCTGGAGCGGGCCCGGCGGGTCTTTGGTGAAGACCACCCGGACACGCTCAGAGCGATGCACAACCTGGCCTTCCTCTTTCAGCGGCAGGGCAAGCTCAAAGAGGCCGAGCCGATATATCGGCAGGCGTTGGAGCGTCGTCGGCGCGTGCTCGGCGACGACCACTCGGACACGCTCGCGACCATCAGCAACCTGGGGTACACGCTGCTGCTCGATGGCAAGCTCGCCGAGGCCGAGCCCTTCTACCAGGAGTCGCTGGAGCGTACGCGGCGGGTGCGGGGCGAAGACAGCCAGGACACCATCACCTCGATCAACAACATGGGCGTCCTGCTCATGAGGCAGGGGAAGCTCGCGGAGGCCGAGCCACTGTACCGAAAGGCTCTGGAGCGTCGTCGGCAGTTGCTGGGCGAGGACCACCCCGACACGCTGGTCTCGCTCAACAACATGGGCTCGGTGCTGCGTGCCGAAGGCAAGCTCGACGCGGCCGAGCCCCTCTACCGCGAAACGGTAGAGCGTCGCCGCCGGGTGCTGGGCAACGACCACCCCGACACGCTGCTCTCGATCGCCAACCTCGGCTCCATGCTCCAGGCCCAGGGCAAACTCGAAGCCGCCGAGCCGCTATACCGCGAGGCCCTGACCCGAGCGAAGGCGAGCCCGAACCTGGGGCCGAACCATTCGGCCACGAATCAATTCGCCGCGAGCTACGCGAAATGTCTCGACGCCCTCACCCGCCGTGATGACGCTGCGGCGGTGCGGAAGGAGTTCGGCTTGACCGAGCCGGCGCCCACGCAGCCCACCACCCACCCTGCGACGCGACCGTAATTCTCTTGCCCCAAGTGTGACCGGCGAGCACGTCTGCCTCGGCAGACTCAATTCAAGAAATCCCACCCCGCACGTGTCGCAACTTGCGACGGTTCTCGTGTCCATTGGCACACGCGCGTTCCCATCACGGGCCAAGGAGAACCGATGCAACGCAAGCCACACCGTCGCCAAGGTCGGGATCGTCGTCGGCCCTTCGCGCTCGCGGAAGCGATCGAGCCGCGAATCCTGTTCGCCTATCCGCCGATGACGCAGGTGACCGGCGGTGGCAACCCCCTCAACAGCTTCGATGTCGGCTTCGACTCGGCGGTGGCGCTGGGGGACGTCGACGGCGACGGCGACCTCGACGCCGTCGTCGGGGAAGAGCTGGGCACGTTGCGTTACTTCAAGAATACGAGGACGGCGCTCAACCCGACAAACAACTACGTTGAACAAACCGGCTCCAACAACCCCTTCAACGGCATCAACGTCGGGGACGAACCGGTGCCGGCGCTGGGAGACGCTGACGACGACGGGGATCTCGACCTGCTCGTCGGGACGGAAGACGGCACGCTGCACTACTTCAAGAACACGAGGACGATTGCCAACCCGGCCCCTGCGTACGCCGTGCAGACCGGAGCGGCCAACCCGTGGGGCACGTTCGACGTTGGGTACAACGCGGCGCCGACGTTCGGCGACGTTGATAGTGACGGCGATCTCGATACCGTCGTTGGAGCGTTCGACGGCACGCTGCACTACTTCAGGAATACCCGGACGGCCATCAATCCTGCGCTCGCATACACCGAGCAATCCGGCGCCGCCAACCCGTTCAACGGCGTCGACGTCGGTGCCCAAGCGGCGCCGGCGCTGGGCGACGTGGACCGCGACGGCGATCTCGACGCCGTCGTCGGCGAGTGGGACGGCCCGATATATTTCCTGCGAAACACGGGCACGGCGATCAGCCCGACCTACGTCTTGCAGGCCGGCGCAGCTAACCCGTTGAACGGCGTTGACGTCGGCAACTTTGCCACGCCGGCGCTGGGTGACTTGGATGGCGACGGCGATCTCGATGCGCTTGTCGGAGGCTTCGACGGCGCGTTGCGTTACTTCCGCAGCGATGCAGCACACCCCGATTTCGTCGTCGACCAGAGCGTGCGCAGCCTCGGCAACTTTTCGGCGCCGGCGCCCGCGCTCGGCGACCTCGACGGCGACGGCGACCTGGACATGGTCGTCGGCGTGTCGAATGGGACGGTGCGCTACCTCAAGAACGTGGGGACGGCGAAAGCTGAGAACTTCCAGGAGCAAACCGGCACCGCCAACCCCTTCAGCAGCATCAACGTCGGCTTTGCGACGTCGCCGGTCCTGGGTGATTTGGACGGCGACGGCGACCTGGACTGCATTCTGGGGCTACCGGACGGCGGGATGTTCTACTACAAGAACGTCGGCTCGGCGACCAGCCCGACGTACGCTCAACAGAGTGGCGGCGCGGATCCCGTCCAAAACTTCGATGTCGGTTTCGCCGCCGCTCCAACCTTGGGCGACGTGGACGGCGACGGCGACCTCGACCTGCTCGTCGGCCAATCCAACTACGCCCCGCTGAATTACTGGAAGAACGTGGGCTCACCGACCAGCCCGCAGTTCGTCCTACAGACCGGCGCCGCCAATCCGTGGAACGCCTTCCCGTTTTTCAACGCGGGGCCGGTCCTCGGTGACATCGACAACGACGGCGACCTCGACGCTCTCGTTGGGTCATACGACGAGTTCGCCGGTCAATCCGTCGGCAGATTGTTCTACCTCCGAAACACCGGGACGGTGACCAACCCGGTCTACACGCAGGCGACTGCGAACCCGTACGAGCTAGGTGGGTTTGGCATCGGTAACGAGTTGATGCCGACGCTGGGCGACCTGGACGCCGACGGCGACCTCGATGCCGTGGTGGGAATCGTCAACGGCGGCTTCGGCTGGTTTGTGCAGAACCGCAATCCGGCCGTCGACAACGCCATCGCCGACCACACCTTCAGCGGGCCGGGCGTGAAAAGCTATACGGTGCCGGCCAGCACTTTCATCGACCTGGACAACGACGCGCTGAGCTACAGCGCCGAGTTGGTCGGCGGCCCGCTGCCCGGCTGGCTGCACTTCGACTCGGCCACGCGCACGTTCAGCGGCAACCCGAGTCCGGCCGACACGTCACCGATTCAGGTCCGCGTCACCGCCAACGACGGCAACGGCGGCGTCGCGTCCGACGACTTCCAGCTCACCCTGAACAACGTCGCCGACAACTCGCTGGTGGTGACCACGCTCGCCGACGAGAACAACGACAACGCCGACCCGCTCGCGGGCGCCGGCACGAGTCTGCGCGAGGCGATCGCCTACGCGCAGACGCTCCCCAACAATCCAACGATCACGTTCGCTTCGTCGCTGACCAGCGGCGGCGCAGCGACGATCACGCTCGGCGGAAACGAGCTGGCGATCACCGGCGGCACTTTCCGGATCCAAGGTCCGGCCGCGAACCTGTTGACGATCAGCGGCAACAACGCCAGTCGCGTGTTCAACATCAGCGGTGGTGGCACCGTGACGATGTACAGCATGACGATCGCGGGTGGCGCGGCCAACTTCGGCGCGGGCATCTTGAACAGCGCGACGAACCTCAACCTCACCGACGTGATTCTGACGAACAACGTCGCCAGCGCCTTCGGCGGCGGGCTCGCTTCGCCCAACGGCGGGCAGGTGCTCATCACCTACAGCAGCATCATCAACAACACCGCCGGCAACGAAGGCGGCGGCCTGGAGAGCCAGGGCATCACCAACTCGCCCGGATCGGTCACGCTCATCAATTGCACGCTCGCGAACAACACCGCCAACGGCGCGGGCTTCGGCGGCGCGATCAGCAACGTCGCTTCGGGCGCGTCCGCATCACTGACGATTTACGATTGCACCATCGCCTCGAACAGCGCCTCGAACAGCGCCTCGAACAGCGGCGCGAACGGGGGCGCGAACGGGGGCGCGAACGGGGGCGCGAACGGGGGCGCGAACGGCGCGGGAGTGCTCAACGCCGTCAACAACGGCTCGGCAACCGCCATCTACATCGGCACGATCTTCGCCAACAACGGCGCGAACGTCGTGAACCTCGGCGGATCGATCGGCTCGGCGGGCCACAACCTCAGCACGGATGGCACCGGCAACCTGACCGGCGATGGCGATTTGCCGAACACCAACCCGCAGCTCGGCGCGCTCGGCAACAACGGCGGCACGACGCCGACGATGCCGCTGCTGCCCAACTCGCCCGCGATCAAC